>ERZ724521.4-NODE-4-length-71294-cov-11.248530_pt1 | contig 71294 bp, 70 predicted proteins | sample MGYA00376054_ERZ724521 | MGnify/ENA primary metagenome ERZ724521 (study PRJEB28724, sample SAMN07190883) | activated sludge metagenome | isolation source: activated sludge of sewage treatment plant in Hong Hong | place: Hong Kong | collected 2016-03-17 ... | reverse complement strand
TCGTCTGTGGGTTGTTATTTTGAATGCCTATTTTTTGAGCATTGACAAAACCCATGACAAAAAGCATCAGCAACGCAGTAATACAGTATTTCATCTCTTTTTTGAATAAAAATAGGGAGGTACTTATGTTAATGGTAAACACGGATTTGTGAATGGCCTGTTTTGATTTTTATTTTGCTATGGTTGTCATAGACTTGTCTAAAGCAGCTCCATCAATGGGTGCCAAATACAAGGTGAGTTGTGCCAATTACAAATTGTTAAGTCAATCTCTTTTCTGAGCCTTTTATTTTTGAGCTAAACTTTTCAATATGCTCAGGAGGAATTTCATCAAGGTTTCGGTCTTCGGTTTTCCGTTGCTGGCCTCTCAATGGAATGTTTCCCAAATTCTGCAGGGAAAGAGTGGTGCCGTAGTAGTGAGGGCAGGGGAAAGCAGATTTGGGCTACCTACTCCTTTTAAAGGTGTCAACCCCAATGACCTTAAACTCTCATCAAAAGATACCAACGGCCAGCTTTCTACTTTTTGGTACAAGGGCATGGAAAAAACGGGTCCCAGTTTTCATGCGCACCCCCATCAGGATGAAATGTTTTATGTAATTAAGGGCTCTTACCTGTTTCAACTGGGTAATGAAAAAACGCAACTCAATGCGGGTGATCTCATTTTTTTGCCCAGAAACATTCCGCATACCTGGATCCAGCTGTCTGATGAAGGAGAATTGTTTTACTTTTTGCAACCCGCCGGAAAAATGGAAGAGTTTTTTCTGGAGATGACAAGGACCGCAGGAAAATTGTCTAAAGAAGAGGCTCGCATCGTTAGTGAAGCGCATGGTATCATAAATTTTGGTCCCGGTCTCAACGGGCAGGAAAAACATGAAACAATACCTTTACTTACAAATGGATTTGTGGTAAGATCAATCAAGGATAGAAAAAGTAATCCCAACCAACTTAGCGGAAATAGTCTCAATTTCTTAAAAGTAGCAGGCAGCGATACCCTTGATCAATTGTCCATCTTTGAATACCACGGCAAAGGCAAAGGCGGCCCCCCTTTACACAAGCATGCTTTTCAAGATGAAACCTTTTATGTGTTATCAGGTACCTATGATTTCGTCTGCGACCAGGATAGATTTACGCTGCATGCGGGTGATATGATCTTTTTACCCAAAGATGTTCCGCATACCTGGGCTCAAACCACAGAGGAAGGTCAACTCTTGTTTTATTTCCAACCGGCCGGTAAGATGGAACAGTTTTTTAATACCCTAGGCAAGGGAAAATTACCTGAAGGCTATGATGTTTTTAAAGACCACGAGATGGAAGTAACGGGGCCACCAATCTCTTATTAAAATGAAAACCATCCATACATGAAAAGAAGAAACGTATTGCAACTGCTTCCTGTTTTAGCCGGCTCTATGTTTTTGCCAGTGTTGATCAATACAACCAATCCTGCCAAACCTGTTTTTGTTTTGGTGCACGGTGCCTGGCATGGCGGTTGGTGTTGGAAAAAAGTCAAAGCGCTTCTTAATAAACGGGGTTATGATGTGTATACGCCTACTTTGACGGGCTTGGGTGAGCGTTCGCACTTGCTTAAGGCAGACATTAACCTCGATACCCATATCCAGGATGTGGTCAATGTGATTGAATACGAAGATTTAAACAACGTTGTGTTGGTAGGCCATAGTTATGCCGGTATGGTAGTGACGGGAGTGGCAGACCGTATTCCTTCCCGCATTAGCCACTTACTGTATCTGGATGCTTTTATGCCCGACAATGGAAAAGCATTGAAAGACTATACGCCACCTCCCCCTCCGGGCTTACCGCAAAACACCAGTCCCGAAGCATGGAAGGTGGCTCCCAGAGAAACAGCCAAAGCATGGGGAATAAGGGAAGAAAACGATATCGTTTGGGCACAAAAAAGACTGGGCCCTCAATCGGGTGCTACTTTCGGACAGCCGCTGGTGATGTCAGCACCTCTTTCAGAAAAAATTACAAAGGGCTTTGTTTTATTGACCAATGACTCTCCCTGGTTTTTGGAAGCAGCCCAAAGAGCCCGGTCGAGATCCTATCACTATTTTGAAATGCTCAAAGGAGGACATGATGCCATGATCAGTGAGCCGGAAGAGGTAGGTAATATATTGATTGAATTTTCAGGCAAATAATTGTCGAGTCATGAAACTTATAAAAATTCAAACCATCCATATTATCCTCCTTTTAGGCTGGGTGGGTGGACCTTTGTTTTTATCAGCCCAGTCGGGTAATGTAGGCGTTGGAGTGGCGATGCCTGGAGAAAAATTGGACGTAGATGGAAATATTCAGCTTACCGGAGAAATTAAATTAAACGGTAGCGGTGGTACCGTGGGACAGGTACTCACCAGCAATGGCAATGGAACCATGGCATGGGCCAGTCAAACCATGCCTGCTTCTTCTGCCAGTGGCTATGGCAATTGGGGCGATTGTGGGACCAATCAAAATATAGGTGATTACAATCCGGTAGCAGATCCTGAAGGAAAGTCAGGAGACGGCTTTGGTGAAGCTTCTGCCATTGATGGCCTTTTTGCAGTCATTGCCAGCAGAAGTGATGATGTAGGAGCAAATGTCAATCAGGGCAGTGTATGTGTTTACCAATTTGATGGTGTCCGTTGGAATTTTTTTCAGAAATTGACTGACCCGGCGGGCGAAGCCAATGACAATTTTGGAGCAGCGGTAGCCATCATGGGCAACACCATTGTAGTAGGCGCACCCAATGATGATGTGGGTGTAAACGTAGATCAGGGTACTGCTGTGGTCTTCAGGTATGATGGTACAATGTGGAATTATTATCAGAAAATCGGACAGGTTATTGGCTTCCCAAATGATTATTTTGGATCTTCAGTTGCTTTGATGAATGAATACATTGTATGTGGAGCCCCTTATTTTGACACATCGTCATCTAACAACAAAGGTGCTGTTTATATCTTTCAGGACGATGGCATACAATATACACAGTGGCAATCTATCCCCGCAAGTGGGGTAAATAATGCGGCACATTTTGGAAGTGCTGTGGGAATCAATTCAGATTTAGAAATTGTCGTTGGCGTTCCATGGCAGAATGCTACCTATTCTTCGCAGGGTGCAGTACATGTCTATTTGTACGATGGATTTTCGTGGATATATGGACAAACACTGACCGATCCTACTTCTTTAGCTGGAGAGCATTTGGGGGATTTTATTTCTTTTAGAAACGGGGTTTTGATTGCGTCTCAAATATCTGGCAACAATGACAAAGGGGCTGCTTCGGTTTTTGAGAAAGTTAATAACGTGTATGAGTTTAGCCAAAAATTAACGGATCCGGACGGAATAGCCCTTGATCGTTTTGGCCAAAGTGTTAGTATGAGTCAGTCGTATGCCATTATTGGTGCTTCGAATGTCAATAATTTTAAGGGCAAAGCCATCATTTTTGTAAAGATAGGAACCATATGGAAACGCATGCAAGCTGTGACCGATCCCTATATTATGGGTGGGAGTAATTTTTTTGGATCATCTCTGGCTATGGATCCAATAAGCAAAAGATTTGTAATCGGGGCCTACCTTGCAGCTGAAAAAGGGATGGCTTATTTTGGAAAAATAAATTAATTGATGATGAATAAGTTTTTTTTCTTTTTATCTACACTGATGTTGATTTTTTTTAGCGGGTGTAATGCTGCAGAAAATCTATCCGAAGAAGAAGACCTCGCGACCTTACTGGAAGGTGAATGGCACTGGCGTACATCCGACATTACACTCCATTTTGATGATGGTAAAACCCAGCATGTGGCCAATTCATTCAATCGGGGTGAGGCTGTCCTCTCTTTTGAAGTGGATAAGGTAGAAAAGGGCTATATCTCTGGCACCATCGCCAATAGTGGCATTTTTGGCAACTCATCCGGCACCTGGAGTTATGACTTCGCAGATGAAGAGGGCTTTCTTGCCATCATTTATACAAGTGAATCTCCGTTAGTCTATTCTTATCGTCATTTGGAATTTGATTCCAAAAATAATTTAAAAATGACATCGAGTGATGCCCTCCTTCTTCAAGAAATTCAGGCCAATGGACTCAATATGGGCAATGGGCCAAAGGTCACAGGAGGAAATGTGATTGAAACCTATGAAAAGTAAAAAAAATATAAACATGTATAAAATGATATTTGTAATATTCCTGGCTGCTGTGTTGAGTTGTTCCAATGGTCAAAAGACCTCAGACACCACACCGGGTGAAGTCAGCTTAAAAACCGACTCCAATTTTCTTTCCATGAAAATCAATGGTCAGCTATGGGAGGCTGACCATGATATTGTTGGCGCTTTTCATCCCAAGGGTTATGACCAGCTCATCATTATTGGAGGATCGTCCGGCAAAAAAGACAAAAGTGAAAAATCTTTTACAGTTAATATTTACAAGACCAACGGACCGGGAAAATACAACTTTGTAAAAGGCAACCCGACGCTAAGTGTAGCACAGATGGGCAATTGGAGTGAAGAAGAATATTTGTGTGGTTCTATGATGGGTTTTGATGTTTCATTTGATGTCACAAAAGCATCCAAAAACCCAACCATTGTGGAGGCTACTTTTTCTGGCAAACTGACCTGCCCCAGTGGAAAAGAATTATTAATAACTGAAGGAAAATTTTATTATGAAGAATAAAATATTGCAGCCAACAAGTTTAGGAATCTTTGCATTCATTGCTTTATTTTTTTGCTCAATGGTAATGGTTTCTTGTGGAAAAAATACTGATCCTGTCGATGACCCTGACGACCCCGTGGTGGTAGACCCCAAGTTGGGTACAGGCAGTCCCGGATTAGTAGGCACTGCCGGATTAAATGCATGGGATGCGTTGCCTGTATCAGAAAAAGACAGAATCAAGGCATGGAATACGATTTTTTTACACCAATCTGTGGGCCAGGATTTGGAGGAAGGTTGCAAAGCCAATGGTTTTCCGTTTGAATATTTTGGCCCAGAAGATATAGTGGACAAAGGTTTGATGGGAGGGATCTTTGTTGATGTTGGTGGAATTGCCAATGGTGACCCATTTGAAAAAATTAGGGTATTCAAAGAGGCTGTCCAGCGCAGTAAAGGAAAAATAAATATTGCCATTTTTAAGTTTGGATACGCGGATATCCAGGATGAAAACCATCTATCGGTTCAAGCTGCTTATCTCAAGATGGTGGACGATCTGAGAAAGGATTTGCCCGACCTCAGATGGGTACACATGACACCCCCACTTGTCTATTCTGTGGAAAGTTACGACGGCAATGCGGCACGTATGAAAGTTGGCGAATGGATGAGAAAAACCCTCGCCTCCAAAGATGTGGTTTTTGATCTTCAGGCGCTCGAAAGCAATGACGGAGTATGTCAGCAGGGAGGCGTTTGGCGCATTTGCCCTGAAAATAGAAATTCCGCCTCTGACCCAAGCGACGTCAATGGCATAGACACCAGCGATGGCCAGGGGCATTTGGGTAAAAAGGCAGCACAGCGCATCAGCAAAGCCTTTTTAATGGCAATTTACAATGCAGCAAAATAGATGATGGTATCCTTATTCAGAATTATGCTTGTGATAGGGGGAATAATTTTGGTAATTATTACTGGCAAGCCCCTGGTGGATAAATTTTCCTACAAATTTTCGGGCTTTGAGGTGGAGGGCAGAATCATTGGATTCAGAGGTTCAAAATCGAGTAAAACAATTTTTCAAGAAAATACAGCTAAAAAAACGAAAGGAAAAAGATCCAGAAGACCGGTATTTCGTTATCCCATAGCATCTGAAAGCCTGGATTCTCTGGATGGATTTTCTCAATCAGTAAGTCTGCTTCCGTGGATGAACTATGAGCTCAATGACAAAGTGGAGGTTGTGATGGATAAAAATGATCCTGAAAAGGCCCACATTTTTGGAATTGGACTTATACTTACAGATATCCTTATGGTGCTTTTCAGTTTTTTTATAGTGGGCCTGGGGCTGTACAGACGGAAATAACATTGAAGCTATGGAATGAGATTATGATGACGCCTCTATTTGTTATATTTAGCCCCTGGAATGAGAACCCCTCTGAATTACATTTTTATACTTTTTTACTTAACCGTAAGTGTTTTCAGGCTCTGTGCTCAGCACGATTTTGAGGCACGGGGATTTGGTGAAAAAGATGGGCTTTGTGCTTCAGGTTTAAATGCCATAGTTGCAGATGACGATGGCTTTATTTGGATGTCATCTGAAGATGGAGTAAATCGTTTTGATGGCCATACCTTTTATTGTTTTAAGCACGATGAAAGGGATCCTTTTTCTCTGTTGGCCAATAAGTGCGAATTTATATTTAAAGATAAAAAGGGGCAAATATGGATTAAGTCTCTTTATGGCTTGAGCTTGTACAATAAAAAAACTCGTCGCTTTCACAACTTTGTAGCCGAGCCTGGAATTTTTTCCGGCATAGCAGGTGGTAAAATAGCTGAAGACGGCAATGGAAATTTGTGGCTGGGGGGCTATGGAGATGTTATTATTTTTAATCCGGCAAACGGAAAGTTCAAAAAGTCGGGTTGGTATAATTACATTAAGAAGTCAGGGATAGTAAAGCAGGAGAAAAGAAACAATGCAGTTCTTGAGATTAGAAGAAAAAGCGATCATGAATTATATATCCTATCAGTGTATGGGTTGTTTTCTGTGGATACGGACAAGGGGCTTTATACATACCACGCCAATCGGCTTATTGATGATTATTGGGCATTTTATTTGAGTCATATAGATGAGGATGGTAAAGTATGGATAGGCACTTATGATCAGTGTTTTTACATTTTTAACCCTAAAGATGGAAGTTGGCTTCATAAAATGTGTTATGGGGCTTTTAGGAATGCAATTACAGATATTATGCCTCTTGGGCGCGACAGCCTATTGATGCTTTCTGATAAAAACCTGTTGTTGTATCGACCTTCGCTTTCAACTTTTACACCCATAAAATTCGAACTATCAGGACAATTGCCGGGGGCATCACCAGGTAGTTTTTGGAAAGTGTGTGCAGCTGGCGGCCAACTATATTTTTTGTTGTCTGGAAATCTTCCTTTTCTACAAATGAGAAAACAACCAGCAGGATGGCAGAATATCAATTTAGATTTACCATCAGGATTTTCCAACAACATTTCTCAGCATACTGGCACTGCTGACAAAATTCTGGTTGGAGACTGGCTCCGAAAGGAGATATTATGGTACGATTTGAAGACGAATCAGTATGTTATTTTAAAAAGCACTTCTGGAAACCCAAAATTAGGTATTTTTCAATCTTTTTATAAACTTGATGACCATCACGGACTTCTTGTCGTCTCAGATCGAATCTATGAATTGGATTTTGGTTCTACTTCGGTAAAACCTCTGAGAGCTGCAATGTATCCCCATGCGCTGCAACCGGAATTTCGAAATGTAATCAAAGACCGCAGTGGAAATTTATTTATCAGAGAACGCAATACAGGTATTTGGCGGATTAATTTAGATGCGGGCAGAATTGAGCCCTACTATAGTCCAAATGTCAAAGGCAATTTCAGCGATCTCTTTTTTGAAGCTGCCACACAAAAATTTTGGCTATCACAGGATAGAAATGGTGTTTTTGTGATTGAGTCAAAAACATTGAAGATCAAACATTATCTGTTACAGCTGGAAGAAAGAGGAGGCCCTTCAACCATCAACAGCATTGCGGGCGATGACAATGGGAAAATAATTTTAACACTTTTGGATCATGGCATTGTGACCTTGGATGCTACTACTATGCAGTTGAAAAGGTATTCACAAGTGCAGGGCCTTCCTACTGACAATGTTAATTTTGGTTATTTCGACCAAGCTGGTAATTATTGGGGAACATCCCAGCGTGGCTTATTTTGCCTTACTACTACCAATAAAATAAATAATTTTGAAAACCATCGGATTGGAAGTCAGTTGTTTTTCCGTTTATCATCCGATAGTTCTGGAAATTTTTATCAAAATTTGTTTCCTTCAACTTTGCTGAGCTTTGATCCGAAAATTTTGCTTCAAAATGGCGATTCAATGAGCTTCTATCTGATAGAAAGCAAAGTGTTGGGACAGAGAATGTATGGTGATGAGCTGACTCATCTAAATGCTAATCAACACAGCGTTTCATTTAAATTTGGATGCTTGCAACAGAAAAATTGGCTGCAACCAGAATGTGAATATTCATTGAACAGTAGTAAATGGCAGGATTTTAATATAGGCACCGAATTGAATTTTTTCAATCTATCACCTGGCCAATATCTACTTCAGCTAAGGGAAAAAGGTAGCCTTATTAAGCCCTTTGAAATAAAGTTTACCATCCATCCCCCTTGGTATAAAACCACATTGTTTGGAATTCTGACTTTAGGTGTAATTATGGGTTTGCTGTATCTTTTTTACAACTATCGAATCAACAATGTCAGGGAGCAAGAGGAAATCAAACGTGAAATGACCCAAAAAATGGCACAAATGGAAATGGCGGCACTGAGGGCACAAATGAATCCTCATTTTATTTTCAATTGTTTAAATTCCATCAATCGTTTCATTCTTACCAACGAATCTGATCTTGCTTCAGATTATCTCACCCAATTTTCAAGATTGATCCGTATAGTGCTTGACAACAGCAGAGAGGAAGTTATCACACTTGATAAAGAAGTGGAAGCCCTTCAACTTTACCTAACCATGGAGGCCATGCGATTTAACGGAAAATTTGAATGGCATATTGATATCTCAGAAGAAGTAAATGTTTTTCAATGGTTAATTGCCCCTTTGACTTTGCAGCCCTATGTAGAGAATGCAATCTGGCATGGGTTACTGCCATTGGATCATAAAAAAGGGATAAAAAAATTGTCGATCAATATTGAACCGGAAGGCAATACTATCATAGTGATTTCCATAGATGACAATGGGGTAGGCCGCCAAGCATCGTATCTGCAAAAAAATGAAACAAGAAAGTCCCATGGCATGAAGCTGACGGAAGAAAGAATGTCTCTGGTTGCACAATATACAAGAGTTAATACCAAAGTAATTGTCATCGACAAAACAGATAAATTGGGCCAGGCTATTGGCACTACAATTAAAATAATACTCACCAAAAATGAAGACCCTCTTACTTGACGACGAACAGTATTGTACAGATGTTCTCAATTTATTGATCCAAAAGCACTGTCCCTCCTTACAGGTGGTAGCCATTTTTAATGACCCTCTGCTGGCCATTGAGTATCTTAAAATCTACCCAGTGGATTTATTGTTTTTAGACATTGAAATGCCAGTAGTGAACGGGTTTGAACTACTTAGAAAGCTGCCAAATTTGCAGGCCCGGGTCATATTTACCACAGCTTATGATCAATATGCTCTAAAGGCGTTTAGATTTAATGCCGTTGATTACCTGCTGAAGCCGATTGATAAGTCTGAATTAATAGAAGCAGTTTCCAGAGTCCAAAAAACATCTAACATATCACAAACCCTCGCACTTTTTTTATCAGAACTTCAAAATGGACAAAACCCTAAAAAAATATTATTGCCCATTGGCAATGAGCTTGTTTTTGTCAATGTGGATCAGATTATCTGTTGTGAAGCCGAAGGAAGTTATTGTAAAGTATATTGCGAAGGTAAAAGTAAGCCCTATCTTTTATCCAAAAATCTGAAGGACATCGAAGAGATGATCTTGTCATCCCACTTTTTCAGGCCTCATGCATCGTGGCTCATCAATGATCTTTTTATTACAAAAGTCATCAAAGGGGAAGGTATGGAAATCGTTCTTTCCAATCATATATGTGTGCCTGTGGCCAGAAGTAAAAAACAAGATGTGCTATTACGACTCAATATTTGAGTTTTATAGCATTATATGTAAGGTAAAAGGCGGATAATGAATGATTTGCACCAATGCGACATCTTTGATAATCAATGCTACAATATTGGAATCTTCAAAAAAAGCACTGGTTGATTTTTGTGGAATATTAATAAACACAAAAATGAACCGCAAAATGACATACAATTTGAGCCGCTTGGTGAATAGAGACAATGGAACATTGAAACCTCTAAAAACTCAGATCTTTCTTACTTCAGCATCTTCTTTTTTGATTATGTTAATCCTGTTGGCCCCCTTTCCTACATTGCAGGCCCAAGTAGGCATCGGCACCAATGCTCCCAAAGCCAGGTTTCATGTAGCCGACAGTTCGGTTTTATTCACTGGCCCAAGCCCACTACCCGGTACTGCGGCTCCCACCCCTGTTACAGGGACCGGCACCCGATTTTTCTGGTATGCCGACAAAGCTGCAGTGCGCGGAGGTAGAATAATGGGTAACGGTTGGAACAAAGATAGCATAGGTCAGCATTCTACTGCCTTTGGCTTATCCAGCATAGCTAAGGGAAATGCAAGTTTTGTTACTGGCAGTGGCTCAAGAGCCACCGGTTTAGGTTCTGTTGCCATGGGACTCAATGCAGAGGCCACTGCGGACTTTGGCTTTGCCGTGGGAAATGGAGCAGAAGCCCTTGGAACTGCTTCTTTCGCTGTTGGCAACAATACTTCTGCAGTCGGACAATACGCTGTTGCTTTGGGAAGTTCAAGTACGGCAGCCAACGATTATGCCTTTGCAAGTGGAAATGGATCTACTGCTTCTTCCTATGCCTCTACAGCCATTGGTGATCATTGCACTGCCACAGGTCTGGCAGCTCTGGCCTTAGGAAACCATTGCAGCACAGCAAGCCAAAATGCAGTGGCCATGGGGTATTATTCCAGTGCAGGAGGGCAATTTTCTGTTTCCATTGGCAATCAAAATGCTACTCCTGGACAAAATGCATGGTCATTGGGAGCCAACAATATTTCAAGTGGCAATTTGTCAATGACACTGGGTTATAATGTTAATACAAATAACAAAAGTGGTGCTTTTTATTTTGGAGATTCTGACCCCTTTGCCAAGGGGCAAATACTCAGTGCTGCTAACAATCAATTTTCAGCACGCTTCAATGGAGGGTATTATTTTATAACTGATAATAGCGGTAGTTCTGATGTAGGAGTTACTTTACCTGCCGGCGGCAATGCCTGGGTGAGTATATGCGATAAAAATAGAAAGGAGAATCTGATCCCATTAGATGGCAATATGGCATTAAACAAATTATCTAACATTCTATCTGCTTCCTGGAATTATAAAGGCCAGGATGCTACAAAATTTCGCCACTATGGCATTATGGCACAAGATTTTTACAATGCTTTTGGTCACGATGCCATTGGGGAGATTGGCAATGATACAACCATTAACCCCGTGGATTTGCTGGGCGTGCTGGTTTCAGCTATCCAGGCACTCGAAGTGAGAACCAGAGAATGGCAGGAAATGACGAACGAAAATGCAGTCATCAGACAAAAGCTTTTGTCTTTGGAAGAAAAACTTAAATGAAAGGATGTTACATTCCCTCCGAGTACATCTTGATGTGAACCGATTAAAACCTTTTTCTTTGTGTAGGAAAGGTTTTATCGATCAAGCCACTTTTTAAACGATGGAGCCTTCTCTCTGCTTATGTCGATTTCCATTTTCAAATTTCCCTTGAGGGTTACTGTCAGCTTTTGATTTTCTTTGGGTTTTACAGAAGCAATCGCATCAATGTGTATGATGGACTGTCGGTTGGCTCTGTAAAAAACATCCGGATTGATCAGGGTCTCTAATTCATCCAGCGTTTCAAAATCCAGGGCATATTTTTCTCCTTCAAAGGTATAAAGATAAAGGATGCTCTCTTTGTTAAACAAGGCTACATCTTTCACCGCAATGGGTACCCACTGTTTTCTGTGATTGACAATCAAAGATTCTTTATACTTAGGCTTTTCCACTCCTTGTAGCAGTGAAACGAGTTTGTTGAGATCTGTAGGGAAAGGCGTTTTACTTTCGAAAATGACTTTGCATTTTTGTATTGCTTTTGTCAACTCATCGTTGTCTACCGGTTTAAGTAAATAATCTATGCCGTTGACCTTAAATGCCTGTATAGCGTATTCATCGTAAGCGGTTGTAAAAATCACAGGACAAGTCAATTGAAATTGTGAGAAAATTTCGAAACTTGTACCATCGCCCAGCTGAATATCTGCAAAGATGAGGTCGGGCTCTGGATTTTCCATAAACCAACGCACTGCTGCTCTTATGCTGGGCAGCACCTGGATGATTTCAATGTCCTGATTGATTTCTCCTATTTTATACTGGAGTTCCCTTGCTATAAGGGATTCATCTTCTATAATAAGTGCTTTTATCATCTTATTTGTTTTAAATCAAAGGTACTTTAACGATCCATCTATCTGCGGTCTCTTCAATCATAAGTGGTCTGTCAGATAGAAAGCGGTACAAAGACACCATGCTGTTGAGCCCTTGCTGATTGCTCGTTTCTACAAAATTTTTGCGACGCAGGTGGTTCATCACTACCAGGTAATCGTCTTCAATGTACAACTCAACCACCAGGGGCTCATCTGCATCTGCGATGTTGTGTTTGATGGCATTTTCTACCAGATTCTGAAGGGTTACTGGTGCAATTCTGCGATGAAGGTACTCATCCGGTATGTCTATGTTGATTTTTAAACCATCACCGAATCTGGTCTTTTGCAATTGGATGTACAATGCTACAAATTTAAGCTCTTCACCCAAAACCACGGTCTCGTTTTCTTTGTTTTTCAAAATGTACCTATATACCTTACTCATCGTATCCAAAAATTCTCCGGCTTCTTTTGGGTTTATTCTTATAAGGCTGCCAAGCGAAGTGAGCGAGTTGAAAAGAAAATGAGGGTTGAGGTGTTGCTTCAAATTTTCATACATTACCACTGTCTTTTCTTTTTCCAACAGCTGTGCCATAGATTTCAGCTTGGTTATGTTTTGAATGTTCTCAATCCTGTTTTTTATAACCAGGTAAATAACTGAAGACAACACAAGCCCGATGATTGTCAGAAACCACCATGTTTTGTAAAACGGTGCCTTAATGAAAAATGATAATGTTTTTACTGGCGATTGCCATTTGCCATCTTTAGACAAGGCCTGCAGTTCAAAAATGTAATGACCCGGTGACAGATTGGTGTAATTGGCTTTATCATCTCTATCTGCCTTGATCCAGTCTTGATTAATGCCCTGAATTCGATACTTGAAAAAATAATCGTATTGATTGGGGCTGCTCAGCGAAGCAAAATGAATGGTCAAAAAATTATCAGTTGGATCCAGGATCAGTTCATTTTGGTTCCATATCAATTTTTGCCCCGAAGGCACTTCTATAGCACTTATCATGGGTGGGTTACCAGGATAAAGTCTATTTATCTTTTCAGGGAAAAACTCAACCAGATAACCTTTGATTGTTGACAGAACATGACCATTGATTAGTGGTATGGTATAATTGTAATAAAATGAGTTGTTATTGCTAAGCTCCAGGTTGAAGTTGAAAAAACGCTGGCTTTGTGGGTCAAAGACTGAATATTTGTTGAAACTGGCACACCAAATTTTGCCGTCTGACGATGGGGTAGTGGAATTGAGTACTTCAGAAACAAGCCCGTTGGCTGAGTCCCAGGCAAGACATTTACCAGTTTTCTTTTCCATCTTGTAAAGTCCATTACCAATGAGAGAAAACCAGGCATTTCCATCCTGATCAACTTCCAATGAATTGTAATAGCCGGTAGTGATTGCACTTTTGCTGCCATCTGCTAAAGTCTCTTCCAATGCATATCTTTTAAGATATCCGGCACCGGGGGCAAGATAACCTAAGGCCTGCTCAGATGCTACCCATATTCCTTTGTTTACTTTACCCTGCATCCAGTTGCCCGACTTCAAACCATATCTATTTGCCTCTGCTTCCGGATAATTTATTTTCTGATAGGTATTGCGGTTTTTATTCCACCTTAACAGAGGAAGGGAATTGTTGCTGATGATCCATGTGCTGTCGGTCTCCTTTACATATGATGAAGGCATGAAATCACTAAGCCCGTCTTTGTCTTGATAAATGATATCGAACTCGTTGGTGCGTCTATCCCATGCTACCGGATAGCCGTTTGAAATGGAAATCATTATTTTTTGATCGATAAATTCAAGATCAGTTATAAAGAAAGATTTATTTCGGTATTCTGTTTTTTCTTTTAGGTCGGTGGCATTTGATTGCCCGTTTAATGGATTGTACTGATAGATAACTCCTTCTCTGCTGGCCCACCACCAGGTCTGATCAATGGGGTCTTGTGCGATACACGTAATTTGCCAGTTGTTTTCTTCTAATTCAGGATATTTTTGAAAAATGGGAATCACCCTGTAAAAGTTTCGATCGGTGTTGACGCGTGATATACCTGCTACTGTCCCCTGCCAAAGTGTATGATCACTGTCTTCCCAATAGCAGCTGATAAAATTGCCGGGTATCGATGTGGGATCAGAAGGGTCGTTTTTAATGGATTGATAACTTATTCCTTCACGATACTGGATTCTTATTATTTCATAACTAATGCTTGCATACCACAACTCGTGATTTTGGGTCTCAAACAATGTGCCGGAATAAGGGATTTTCATCATAGTGCTCAAATCCAGCCTGTACAAAATTTTATTCGATTGAGGGTCAAAACATTTGAGCATTTTCGTGTCATTGTTATGAAACCAAATATTGCCTTCCGGCGATAGACATATGGCTTCTATACTTTGATTTTCAAATATTTCACTCGATGTTTGATTGCGGTAACTTTTAAATTTTTTCGTCTCCAGGTCAAAGTAGGCAAGCCCATTGTAGCTGGTAAGCCAGAGCCCTTTCTTTTTGGGGTCTTTTATTATTTTACTGATTCGATCCGTATGGATGCCCGAGGTGTTGCTTATTTCAAATTCATACAAGGTGGTTTTTTTTGTTTTCAGATCTACCATCATGAGCCCCGATGATGAAGTTCCAACGGCTACCTGTCCAGCATTGATCACAACAAAATCCATTGGATATAACTTTTTACGACTCATGTCAAAAAAGGTATTTTCAAATGTATTTTCAGCATAGTCATAGGTAAAGATACCATCAGGAGTCAGGCCATATATCTTACCATTTTCATCCATTTCCAGTCCGATGATTAGGTTAGATAATATTGATTTCGGGTCACGCCGGTTTTTCTTAAAAACGTTGAATTTTTTTCCGTCGTAACGATTGAGCCCATTGCTGGTACCAATCCACAAAAATCCAAACTTGTCTTGTAGTAAAGAACTTACATTGTTGTGGCTAAGTCCGTCTCTTTCATTGTAATTGTCAAAGACGATGTCGGGCTTAAATTCATAACTGGTTTTGTTTTCTGATCTGGCAGGAAAAGGGCGTTGGCCCATTAAACCCTGAACTACCCAAAACATTAAAAGCAATATCAGCCCTCTTTTCATGCTCCCCAAGATAAGGAATTTTTCTTTTTGTGTGCATCAATAATAGGATGAAACGTACTTAAATTCCCCTGAGGTGTGTTTCAATTGGGCTTGAGTCGTTGTGTATTTTTTTGTGTCATCGCCAAGGTGAGTTCTTCATAACATTGCAACCAGGCTGTTGCTGTGGCATGGTCCCATTCTGAACCCAGGGCCTTACTCAGCATCCATATCATGGCTTCTCCTACCATTTTATAATGTGCTGGTTTTACACCGTATTGGATATGTCTCAGACCCATCTCCGCAATGTTGTCCTGGTCCGGATGGTCCAATCGCATGATGATGGACGACATCATGTCCGTGAGTTTAATATATTGTTCTTTCATTTCTTTAGGAAAAAGAGATCTGAGTTCAGGGTGATCCGCAAACAACTTGCTGTAAAATGTTTCTCCCAATAAAAGCGGATCTATGCCCATCATTATTTTCCAGGATCTTTTAACAAGTTTTATCTGATCGGTTGTCATCTTACGTATATTTAATGTTGCAAATATCAAATTACAAAACTTCATCAGCAAAGCTTAATAATTGAAGCGTCAATAATTCTTGTCTAAACGTAGATTATATACAGGCAAGTGGCTATGTAGGCAATTTGGGGTTTCAAAGGCAGGCCTTTGATGTATTTTCGTTCAAATTGTAAAATCCTACACTTCAATTGTTTTTTCATACCTATCAATCTATTGTATTTTAAGTTTGTGACAACCTTTACCATCTTTGCTGAATAATTTTATCAAATGAGAACAATATACACGTTTTGTTTTATATGCTTCTTTGCATCGCTTTCGATGGGTCAAACCAGGGTTTTCTCTTCCTCATTCAATAAACAACATGTTTATCTCCGAACACCTAAAGCTTTTATTTTAGACTCACTGGAAATGGAATTTCCAAGTGATGGCAAGCTTTGGTTAAAGGTAGATGGTACTGCCAGTATAAGTTACGGTGATGTGATTACGCTGGCTGTAAGCAACAGCCACAATTGGGAGAGCAATGATGGTAACACTGGTGTATTTGCTGTGGATTCTGCCCACCTTACCTCTGCCTTTGGGCACAGCCGTACGTATTCAGTTGAAAAAGGTAAAAATAAATTTTATGCAATGGCGCATAATTGGATTGATCGATATGGTACCGGCTTTGCTGATATTAAGGGCTCTCTTGTGGCAATGTACTCACCCTCTGAAGATGGAAATTCTGATTTCGAGGGGCAGGGCTTTTATGTTTACCCTTTTGGCATAGAAGCAACTCCAAAAGTTGTAACGGAAATTAAAGTTGATCCTAAAAGTGCAGAGAGAATCTGTGTCTTTTATGAAGGTCTTCATTATGGTGAGATTGATGATGAGATCAAATTTGCAATTACTGCTGACAGTGTTTTTCCGCAAAATGAGCACAATGGTGTTTTGGGTGTCACCAGTGGCTACGATGGTAGATATTTAGCCACCCAAAATTGTTTTTTGCCTGAATTTGTTGATTCGGCGGTTTATATTATGGCTAAAAAGAACGCAGGCAATTTTTCCTCCAAGGAGAATGGGATATACGCTAATTTCATTGTGAATTATAAGGTAGCCTCTTTTCATTCTTTTGACAATCAGGTGACTACTTCTGTCAAAGACGTTGCAAATTTTGAATTTGTAGCTCCCAAAAAAGGAAAGTTACTGATAAAAACCACCGGGCATATTTCATCCGATGGTCTTTGCAGTCTTATAATGGATTTACATTCAGTTAAAGGGCAAACACCTGCCGAAAATGCTTTGAATGTGCAGAGTTTCAGGGCAGCCTATAAAAATGAGTATTTCTCGCTCTGCAAATTGGTAGACGTATCTCCGGGAGCCAATCATTTATACCTCTCTGCTTATTTAGAGAGTGGGAGTGATAGTATTCGGGTAGCAGGGGAAACCACCCTCCAGTTCATTCCGGAAGCAGTAGTTTCGGGTACTTCCAACAACGGCAGGATGAATTTGTTGGCCCATTTATTTCCAAATCCAGGCAAAGATTTGTTGTATGTTTCTCTGGAAGATCAAAATATCAATGGAGTGGTCAATGTATTGGTGTTTGATACCAAGGGGCAGCGCATTGCTTCAAAAATGCTCAACTATCCATATGAAAACTCATTGGATGTTAGTGGTATGGCTTCAGGGCTTTACCATGTTGTTATTGAAACCGCACATGCTGTTTTTTCTCGCACTTATATTCATAATTAATAAGGATGAAATTCATAAGTTTTTTCGCCCTTTGCTTTGTTTTTCAGAATTATTTATCCGTCAGCCTAAATGACGATGCTCAACCGAAATTGAGATTGGGTTACATTTCTTATAATGATGACCCGGCTAGTAAAAAGCAATTTACTTATGATGCTGAAGGTAGATTGTCTAGTTGTGTCACGGGTTTAGACTCGATTTTGTACATCTATTGCGCTGATTCGATCATCCAATACAATCGCCACCCCGATAAATTTTGGGAGTACAAAACCTCATTTGTATTGGATCCATCAGATAAAGCTTTGAATGCTTGGACTTATGATGGTTTTGGTAATAAGGTGCGAGAAGAAAATTACACCTACGATTCGGAAGAAAGATTGACGTATTATTACCGCTACATATACGCAAACAATGAAGTATGGCAGTATCATTTTAACTATCCCAATGACAGTGTGACTCAAATAACCACAATGCTGCCAGATGGCAGTTCAGGCAACGCATACACCTTTACTTATAATCTGCAGAAACGAAACGATTTTCAACCCACATTTGTCGGAAATTGGTTTGATTCTTGCCCACTTAACTTGTTTGGTGTTGAACCTACTTTTTTACCGCAATCCATACTTTGTACAGGTCCTGAAGGAGATACTTTGTCACATATAAATTATCGTTATCCCTTTGCTGATAATCATGTTTTTCTTACGATCTTGGAGACCGATGTTTTAAATCAATTTACCAACACAATAACATGTTACGCCGGTAAAAAATAAGGTTTTATTGATCGAATTCGATGTTAATTCTGAGTAAACCGTGAAAAATAGAAATTTTATTTTGTTTTTATCGGTAAAATATTTTATGCACAAGTTATATAAATCTTTTTCATATATAAAAATATTATTACGTGTAAATTATTGTTAATCAAGAATCATTTTTGTCAATGCAGTTCTTCGAATTTGTTTCAAGCTCAAAAACCTACACTTAAATGGAAAAAACATACATCTCAGCCTATCAGATTTTTAGGGTCGGTATAGCTGCACCATCTTTGTGTTGTCAATAAATCAATATATTTGGAGTGGAAAATAAAACGATATCGTTGGCCAACAATGTAGCACAGCACGGAGACGCGGTTGAATGTCCATCTTGCGGACATCACGATACAGGCAGTTTTTGCTCTTCTTGTGGCAGTCCTTTGCAACATAAACGAATCTCTTTGAAGAGCCTGATCGGCAGTATCATAGATTTCTTTTACGATATTGAAACCAATTACGTTTACACTTTTAAGGGCTTATTATTCAGACCTGCCAATTTTATTGCCCGGTACATCAGAGGAGAAAGAAATGAATCCTACATTCCATTTAAATATTTTTTTCTCAATCTGAGTATTAACTTTTTTGTTTATACAAAATTTGGAATTGCCAACTTAACAGATAGTGCATTGGATGTTGAAGTAGACCAGCTTGTTCAACTCAAAAGCGACATTGTATTCGAACAGTTAATTGATGATTATGGAAGTTTTTTTTCACTGATCATTATTCCGGTTTACGTCCTTTGCAGCAGGATTTTATTTCCAAAGTCAAAGTACAACCTGGCAGAGATGGCAACGGCAATCACCTTTATGATGGGACAGCTTATGTTGCTGGAAATTGCCATCAATTTGATCAGTGTGGTTTTCCCTGATTTTTATTCCTTTTCCAGGGTATTGGTAATGATGGCCGAATTTGGCATACTTTTTATCCTTGCGCATAAATTGATGAAGGATAAATGGTACCATGCCATGTGGAAGTCCGTGTTGACATTGGCTGTAATTTTCCTGGTCATGAGGTCCGTATTGATGGGTACCCAGGAGATTTTAGCCTGCATGTATGACAATTGAAATAGTAGTTTAATATAAAATTTATTTACATGAAAAAATATCTGATTGCAGGCCTGACGCTTGCCATGGTCTCTTGTGTGTCTTCCAAAAGATTAAAAACAGCCGAAGAAAGATACAACCTATTGGAAAAAAAGCTTGAAATGGCGTATGAAAGGATAGACTCCTGCGAAACACAAAATGCAGCTCTTACCGTAAGTCTGGAAAAATCTAAGGCCGACAACCTCCTGGCCATCCAAAAACATGAGGCGCTTGTCCATGAAATTGATCTCAGATCGGAACAACTAAAGGCGGCAGAAGAAAACAGCGCTTTTGTAAAATCCACCAACGATGAACTAACCAAACGTGTTGCTGATCTGCACAATTCCAACAATGTCAATGCTGAAATTATCAAAAAAATGTTGGAAGAATTAGAAAGTAAAAACCTGAAAGTACTCAACCTTTCTCTGGCATTGCAAAAGCAAGACTCTCTTAACATCCATCTGGTAAAAAGAACCAAACAAAACATCAGCGACAAGAAATTGAAAAAATCTCTTGAGAAACTCGGCTTTGTATTTTATTAACAGAGGTAATTTATGGAGATCCAATTTTGCAATTATTTGTGGCCAATTTATTTAGGCTATTTTGTATACCTCAACTACAAATGGCTTATGGCGGCAGGTCATAATTTTGGCTGTAAAAACACTACCAATGCAGCCACAGCCGACGTTTTGTTTACTGCAGTGTTGATCGTAATTTCTTTCTCTTTCTGTCAGCTTCAACTTTCTGCCTTTAGTGCAGGCGTCATGGCTTTTCATCTGCTCGTCTCTGCGGTTAGACCACGTTGGATTTCCAGCTGGATTCACATCAACCAAAATGGAAGAGAATAACAATCGATTTTTAAATAGCCCCCGAAAGGCAGTTATTTTCAGGTCTTTGTGGTTGATCGAGTTTATTTTGATGTGCTGGTGGCTGTGGGACGAACTTCAGTTGACGTATCTGCCGGTTAACCCTGTGGTGTGGTATAGTTTTTTTTATTTGTTCATTTGCTTACTTATATGGATCTCAGGTAAAAGAAAAACAGTGGCCTTCATCATGGTGGCTATACCAGGCATTGTGTTGGGATTAATGTTGTTTTTTCTCTGTCTCATATTGGTAATAGAATGGATTGACGGGCCAATTCGATGGAATTAATACAATCATTTCAAACCAAATGCTTCCATCGCTTTTTCCCATCGAAGTAGGGTTTCTAATACTTTTTCCCTGTTTTTTGCCGCAATGATAAATTTAGGTAACTTTTCAACAAATGTCATCCTATAAGATACATCGGCTTTTTGCCTTAATTTGGCCTCTGTAAACTGTAAAATCACATGGAGGTGTTTCTCATTGATGACCCATAAAGTATTACTTCCTATCTGGGCCTGAAAATAAAGGTTCAAACCAAACACAGGCTCTATTATTCCGGTTTGATTGTATTTCAAAGTTGATTTTGTCCAACGAACTACACGATTTTGGGCGGTACATTTCTCACAATTGATTATTGCAAATTTGTTGATCTTCGGTAATTTAATTGTTGAAGGAGGAAGCTTTGTGTTGCACTCCGCACATACAGCATTGTCTGCTGGTTGGTAAATCTGTCGCGCCTCATAATCGGTTTGCCAGTTGCACTTAATACAATGAGCAGCGGCCTTCTTTGTATGGAAGGCGCCGGGAATTTTCACAATAGCTGCATTTCTACAAGCTGGACACTCGACGAAAAAAGTATCTGCAAAATCGTACCATCGCCAGGGAGGGGAGGTGTATCTCTTTTTCTTTTTCATCAATCATATCCTTCCGATGATATATAGTCAATCATCCAAATGCCTTTACGTTTTGTCATTTCGAAATAAAGGGGCCAATCCGCTGTTGTGGTAATTACTGCAAAATCTTTTTCCATTTCTACTACATCAAATGACAGCTTTTTGGGATCCTCATAAAAGAGTTCGGGTTCCTGTGTTAGTAGTACAAGGTCGTAGTCAAAGCCCTCCGGTGGACCTTCATTTTGAGGAGATGATTCCCAGTATACAGCCTTGGAAGTAAAATATTCCTGCCACAACTTTTTGTAATTGTTGGTAAAATAACCACTGTGCATCAACCGGTCCAGGTATTGCCGGCAAGCTATGGTATCTACCTTGTACCAGCCATCTTTATCGGCATAACTCAATCCTTTTTCATTGATGCTTGAATAATTTTTTTTATACCAATCTAAGAAGGATATGATGCATTGCACTGCTTGGGCAGAATCCTTAGGAGGGTTAAACAAGGACCGGCACTCCTTGTGAGAGTTACCGGCCCAGCTTGGGATTAGGGTGGGTATTGTAATACATATTACCCATAAATATTTGAGCGCCATTTGTTTTTTATGTATACCATTTTCTTAATCCTAAATAAACGATCAACAGCAAGGCCCAACTTATCCAGACGATTGATATTTGAAACATGCCTTCTGCAAAACGATGTTGTTGTTCGCCTAACTGATAGGCCTTATACAATTTATAAACACCATAAAGACTGATCAGCGCAAGCCCCTGTTTGATGTAAAATGGATTGTTTTTGAATGCTATTTCTGTTAGACCGGTGAATATATAATATATACACAACAAGCCACTTACCAGCCAAAAACCATAAAACAACATTTTTACTATAAATGTCATTACTGCCAATGAATTGGACCATTAAAGAAAAAGAAACCAACAAACAACTCAATAATGACCACAAGCCACGTCAAGCCCAGCAGGCCGCAACCTAGGATGTATTTCTCGGCATGCACTGTTTGATGGTAGGTAAAATACATGCCCAATGCAATTAACAGCCCGGCTATACCCAATATGATGGACTCAGATGTTTTTCCGTAGGCTGCCGTCGCCGTATAAGCTGAATTGGCCAAATTAAACAGACATATCAGCCCGCTTATTCCAAACATACCGTAAAAACCGAGTTTCGCTAAGAATTCCATTATCTTGTCTGTATTATTACAATTATTGAAATCAAAGTTAACTAAGGCTAAACTTTTAGCCTCTATATTATTGTTCGAGACATCCAAGAAACATATTGAAGTGTGGAATAGGAGGTTTAAAACGTATTGAGTTATGAAAAATTCATATTTAAATGGCCGGACAGCAGTCAGGAGTTGGCAGTATTACCCTGTGCATTCATAAAAAAATCTGCCTAATAAAATTTCGCCTACCCTATAAGTGATAAATAAAATCATTACTAAGCCAAAGCCTACATCCCACCCCCGTAATTTTAAATCCGTAATTCGTAATTGAATTCACTCATGCATAAAGATGAAATTTCAGCTAGGTTTATAAAATTCTTATTTCCTTCATTCCTAATTAAGCCTACATAGGCTCAAACCTCGCCTGGAAAAATCTCAGATACTTTGGCTCATAAACCATCTTCATTCCCTTGATCTTATGCCTTCTTTCCCAAACCAATGCCGTAGATTCAGCAATCACATCCATGTGTGCCTGTGTATAAACCCTCCTCGGAATGGTGAAACGTACCAACTCAAGCTTGGGCATGTAATTTTCGCCATTGGCTTTTCTGCCCGCTGAAACAATGCCCCTTTCCATTGTCCTCACTCCAGATTCTGCATAAATTTCGGCAGCCAAAGTCTGCGCAGGAAATTGTTCCTGTGGAATGTGTGGAAGAAATTGTTTGGCATCCACAAAAATACCATGGCCACCCACCGGCTTCACAATGTGAATTCCATAGTCACTCATCAATTGACCCAAATATAGCACCTGACCCACCCTGGCATGGATGTGGAGATCATCCACACTTTCTTGTATACCTATAGCCATTGCCTCCATGTCTCTTCCGGCCAGCCCGCCATAGGTGTGCAAACCTTCATACACAACAACAAGATTTCTGGCTTCTTCAAAAACTTCCCATTCATTGGTTGCCATGAATCCTCCGATGTTGACCAACGCATCTTTTTTAGCACTCATGGTCGCTCCATCGGTTTGATCGCAGATTTCTTTGACAATTTGTCGAATACTCTTTTGACTGTATCCCTTTTCACGCTGTTGAATGAAATAGGCGTTTTCAGCTACACGGGTCATATCGTGGATGATGCGTATGCCGTGTTTTTTGGTATACGCCCTTAGTTTTTTTAGATTGTCCATACTGATGGGCTGCCCCCCTGCCATGTTGACGCTGGTGGCTATGCATACATAGGGTATTTTTTTTGCGCCGTGTTTTTTCACCAATGCTTCCAATTTATTGAGATCCACATTGCCTTTGAACGGAAACTCACTTTGCGGATCATGCGCCTCATCAATGATGATATCTACAAATTTGCCTCCCGCCAGTTCCTGATGGAGTCGGGTAGTGGTAAAGTACATATTGCCCGGGATGATGTCTCCCTTTTTGATCAGTACTTTGGAAAGGATGTTTTCTGCCCCACGTCCCTGGTGTGTAGGCACCAAATATTTATATCCATATACATTCCTCACTGTATCTTCGAGGTGAAAATAATTGCGACTGCCAGCATAGGCTTCATCGCCCAGCATCATACCGGCCCATTGCCGGTCGCTCATGGCAGAGGTGCCGCTGTCGGTAAGTAAATCAATATAAACATCTTCAGATTTGAGCAGAAAGGTATTATACCCCGCTTCTTTGATTGCTTTTTTGCGCTGGGCTGCGGTTTTCATGGATAATAACTCCACGGTTTTGATGCGAAATGGCTCTGCCCAGTTTCTTTTGATGATTGCTTTCATGGAGGCTTTTTAAATTAAGTGTTTTACCTGCAAATTTAGTAGCAATTGAACCATTTTATTTAGGGTGGGAATGTTCCTTACGAATGATGCTCGTCATCATAAATTGAATTCTACGAGGTCAAAAATTAAAATTTCATTAAAATTTTATAATAAAGGATAAAAAAGTCTTATAATATGACAAAATGGATAAATTTGTCCATTATAAAAAGGATAAAAATATCCATTAATATTTTTTATAACTTTCAAAATACATTAAATAAAGTACATGAAATCCTTAAAAATAACATTTTGTATGGTGTTGATTTTGTGTGGTTATAAGCAATATGCCAACATTTTAAGTGATACCTCATCAGTTCGTCAAATTGTAGTCGGTTATCATATGGGGTATGTACAATTATTATTTTCCACGGATAGCAACCAAACCCAATGGATGAATGAGAGTGATTTTTTTGGGATGGGATTTCCGATTGGCATTACTTTTAATACGCCCGGAAAATGGAAGTTTGACCTGGAAGTGGTACCATTTCTCAACCCACATCTTGGCACAGGTAAGCCATATCAGAATCATTTATTGTTCCACCCCGGAGCTTTAAGGAGTCTCGGGCACAATTGGACTTTTGGAGCTCGTCTTGCATTTGAGCTAGGTAATGACCAATTTGGATTTACTCCATTACTAAACAAATCATTTCCTTTAGGCAAAAGATCTTCTTTTTTTATGGAGTTAGTTGCCCCAATGAGATTTGGTCCCTCAAAAGTATCGTCCTTTCATCAATTAGGCGGCTTACACCTTGGTTTCGCATTTTAAATCTTAAAATAAATTCAAATGAAAGCAATGGGTATTAAAAACAAATTTTTATTATTTCTTGTGTTTTGCATTCTATTGTCGATTTTCCAGGGGTGTAAAACCGATGATCCAATAAGTCCGGAAACTTCCAGAAAAGCCTCTGAGTATAACGCTGAAGTGCCGCTCGCTTGGTTTGAACTTTTAATCGAAATAGATAGGTATGCACCCAATTACCGACCCCCGGCTGCAGCCAGAATGATGGCTTACACCGGCCTTGCAGGCTACGAAGCCATAGTAAATGGAATGCCAGAATACAATTCTTTAGGCAATCAATTTCCAGGCATGAAATTACCCTCAATTGAGCAAAAAGAATACTACTGGCCGGCCTGTACCAATGCAGCTTATGCTAAGATGTTGAGATACTTTTATCCTCACATAAAGAATACAGACCTGACTAAAATTTCAGCGCTTGAAAATAAATTTAATGAGGATTTTTCTTCAAAGACATCAACTGAGGTTTTGGAAAGATCGAAGGCATACGGCGAATTGGTAGCCAATGCGGTTTACGAATACAGCCGAACAGATGTTTACGGACACGAAGCTTATAAAGATCCTCGTCCCGGTTCTTATATTCCACCAAAAACAGGCCCCAAAGGAGAAAAATTATGGCAGCCTACCTGGCCGGATTACACACCCGCTTTATTTCCTTATTGGGGTAAAGTTAAAACCTTCGCGATGAAAACTGGTGACTTGAAAGCCAAACCTCCTATAGAATATAGCGAAGAAGTTAATTCAAGGTTTTATCAACAGGCGATGGAAACCAAAGTGTGGGTCGACAATTCAATTCTTGAGGATAAATGGATCGCAGAATTTTGGAGCGATGATTTTTATGAAGTTACATTTGAGCCAGCAGCCCGATTAATTGCCATTGGGAATCAAATGGTTGTTAATGATAATATCGCGCTCGATAAAGCAGTGGAACTTTACGCCAAAATGGGAATGGCCATGAGTGATGCAGCGGTAGCCATTTGGGGAAATAAGTATATTTATAATGTCAGGAGACCTATAGAGTACATTAGAGAGTTCATTGACCCCAACTGGAAGACCATTCTTAATAATCCATACACCCAAGTTCAGGGTGTTACTCCTGAGTTTCCCGCTTATCCTTCTGGACATTCCGGCTTTGGCAGTTCCGGCAGCTTAATACTCACCAACATCTTTGGTGACAACAGACCATTCACGGATAACTGTCATCAAGACAGATATGAGTTTCTGGGAACACCAAGGACATTTACTTCTTTTGTTGAAGCTGGTCTGGAAGATGCATACAGCAGAATCAGGCTGGGTGTTCACTACCGGATGGACTGTGATGAAGGTGTGAGATTGGGCAACCTGGCTGCAACCCGGGTCATCAGTTTACCCTGGAGGAAATAAAGAGAAAGTCATTCGATTTGTTTTTTGATTTGAGCCTATTTATAATTTCAAATATTTTAAAATGGAAAGCCCTAAAGAATCCACAAGCATCAGTTATTTTATGAATACCAAAAACTGGTGGGCACCCCTTACTTTTATTTTGATTATCAGTTTACTTGGAGTTGGATTGATTGGTCTACAGACCTATATTGACGCCCCGCCCATGGTTAGCTTTGTTGATGCTTCCGGTAAAGTAATTATAGACAAAGCTTCCATGATTCGGGGTCAGGAAGTATTTCATAAATACGCGTTGATGGAGTACGGTAGTTTTTTTGGTGACGGAGCCCAAAGGGGGCCTGATTTTACTGCCCAGGCCCTTCATAAAGTCCAGGAAAGTATGGTTGATTACTATGCACGAGAGTGGGCTGTTAATAAGGCAACAGCACCCGATCAGTTTGTTATTGGACAGTTAAATGAAAGAGTAAAAAAAGAACTTAAAGTCAATCAGTACGACCAGTCAAAAGATCTCATTCAGATGACCAAAGCTCAGGAATTTGCATACAGGGGCCTGCAACTATATTATCAAAATTATTTTAATGCGCAGGATGTACATGGCGCTCATCTACCTGTCAAATATATAAAAACTGAAGGCGAAATAAATGATTTAGCTTCGTTTTTTTATTGGGGAGCCTGGGTTTGTGTTTCAGAACGGCCGGGGTCGGTGTACAGCTATACGCACAACTGGCCTTATGACCCCGACTCAGGAAATACGCCAACCTCTCCGGTTATCTTGTGGAGTGTTTTGGGGCTTTTGGCTTTTGTATTAATGTGTGGCATTGTGTTGTACTATATAGGTCAATACAATCAATTGCCAAATAAATTCTTTAAGCCACCGGTTCACGATTTATTTTCTTCGGAAAGGGTTAGCAAATTTAAACCTACTGCTTCTCAGAAAGCTACATTCAAATTTTTCTACGTTGCCATCATTTTATTTTTTATCCAGGTACTAAGCGGCTTGGTCACTATCAACGATTTTATTGATTGGTTAGGATACCTGGGTATTCAAATCAAACAATCAGTTCCGGTTACATTGCCACGCAGCTGGCATTTGATGTTGGCATTGTATTGGATTTCTACTTGTTGGATAGCTTCTTCAATCTTTATTTTACCCATACTTTCCAAAAAGGAGTTGCCCGGGCAAAAGAAACTAGTCAATTTGTTGTTTGTTTTATTATTTATTCTTGTAGGTGGTTCACTCCTTGGCATCGTCATGGGTCCTTTGGGTCTGATGGGCAATTGGTGGTATTGGCTGGGTCATCAGGGATGGGAGTTTGTTGATTTTGGTAAAGTCTATCAGTTATTACTAATGGTAATATTCGCTCTTTGGGTTTTTGTAGTATACCGGGGTATAAAACCAGCTTTGACCAAAGGCCAGAATTGGAATTTACCCAATTGGATTTTATACTCAGTAATTGGCATTCCACTTTTATTTTTAAGTGGCTTTATAGCAAAACCAGAAACCAATTTTGTAATTGCTGATTTCTGGAGATGGATGGTGATCCACATGTGGGTCGAAGCTTTCTTTGAAGTTTTCATAACAGTGATTGTGAGTTATCTTATGGTTCTCATGGGACTGGTCAGCAGACAAGCAGCCATTAGAGTTGTATATTTTGCAACTGTATTATTCTTGGGTACTGGTTTATTGGGAATTTCCCATAATTTTTATTGGAATGCAAAACCGGTGGCTACCATGGCATTGGGCAGTGTATTTTCAACACTACAATTTGTACCCTTAATTCTTCTTACTGTCGAAGCATGGCGCTTTAAAAACATGCCCAGATTTGCTGTCAACGGCATTGAGAAAAAAGATCTGGGAGGTTTTGGATTTTCTGAAGTATTCCTTTTTTTGGTAGCAGTAAATTTTTGGAACTTCTTTGGAGCAGGTGTTTTAGGCATCATCATCAATTTACCCATTATGAATTATTTTGAACACGGCACCTACCTTACCATTAATCATGCACATGCTGCTCTCATGGGTGTCTACGGCAATATATCTCTTGCGGCATTGATTTTTGCCTCTAAGCTAATGATTAAGCAAGCGCATTGGAATAAAAAAGTTATCCATTTTGCTTTTTGGTCAATAAATGTAGGACTTATGCTAATGGTAATTCTGGATCTTTTTCCGGCAGGTTCAATCCAATTCAAAGCTGTGGTAGAAAGAGGACTATGGTTCGGTAGGTCTTCAGAATTCATTGACAATGGTATATTCAAGAATCTGACCTGGATGCGTGGCCTTGGTGCCACTGTATTTTTTGTGGGAGGTGTCATCCCATTGACATGGTTTATAGTTTCAAGCTGGAAATGTCTTAAAGTGGAAGCTGCCAATATTCAAGAAATGGATGAAGCCAGCTTACTTGCCCATGAGAAAGTGGAAAACGAAATTATGTTCGAGGAAGCATTCTGAATTTCCACGATATAGAAGATGCGTCTTGTCCCAGGGTGCATCTTTTTTTATATTCTTAAATAGGTAGTATCATTCAACAAACCACGCGTGAGTTCTTTCAATGTTGTATTTCCAAAAATATTCAACAATTTTTCCTTAACCGGTTTGTATTTGGCATGAAATGGGCAAGGCTGTGTGTCTGAGCACTCCATAAGACCAATGCTGCACTTGTTGAGGACATCTCCATCAAAGCCTTCAACGATTTTTATAATTTTTATTTCACCGATGGCATCATTTTCAATGTAAAACCCTCCTCCTGGTCCTTTAAGCGACAGTATAACGCCTATTTTCACAAGCTTCTGCAGAATTTTCGATGTAAATGCTTCGGGAGATTCTATTCTGGATGCAACATCTTGTATACTCACCCTTTCTCCTTTTTGCGATTGTGCTGCAATATAAATCGAAGCCCTGATAGCATACTCACAAGTTTTTGAAAACATGTACTAATTTTGATTTCAAAGATAAAATAATTTTTCTTTCTGCTCTTTTTGCTTTTTCTTCTTACTTCAGGATGCCCGTAAAATGGGCTGTCGAAAATCATTTCCATAAAAAACTGTCAATATGTTACGAATTGAAAAATCCATTTTATATTGCAGAATTATTTAATGTGTTTTTCCCCACCGGAAAAGCTCTTTTCTACATATTTTCATAAATTTCATGCCATGCTCAGTTTCAAACTGGACGATGACTTTGTCATGTCCTATGCCCATATTCAACCCGATTTTGGTTTCAATGGCCTCGGCCAGTTGACTTATTATCGCACCTATTCCCGCCTTAAAGAGGATGGAAAAAATGAAGAGTGGTATGAAACGGTGCGCAGGGTAGTAGAGGGTGCCTATACGATTCAAAAAGAACATATTCATTCCAATGAGTTGGGCTGGAACAATAAGAAGGCGCAACGCTCTGCCCAGGAAATGTACGATCGCATATTCAAAATGAAATTTTTACCTCCTGGCAGAATGTTGTGGGCATTGGGTACACCCATCATTCATCAGAAAAAAATTGGGCAGGCTCTGTTCAATTGTGCTTTTGTTTCAACGGAAGAAATGGGTAAGTCAATTTCTGATGCCGTCAAGCCTTTTGCTTTCATGATGGACATGAGCATGGTAGGTGTGGGAGTAGGTTTTGATGTTCTGGGTGCCGGACAGATTGAAATCAACAAGCCGGGTGAGGGCCTGGAAGAAATTGTTGTCATACCGGATACACGTGAAGGATGGGTTGCCAGCCTGGAAAAACTGTTGTTCAGTTATTTTGGAAAAAACTTTGGCATCCAGACGGGAAATGTAAAATTTGACTACCACAAAATAAGGAAGGCAGGTCTACCAATTAAAGGCTTCGGCGGTATTTCATCCGGACCGGAACCATTGATGGCCATGCACACCAGGATGTCACAGCTCCTGGATCAGCTGGATGGTAAAAACCTTACCGTAACCACACTTACTGATTTGATGAACCTTATTGGCGTTTGTGTAGTAGCTGGCAATGTTAGAAGAACGGCGCAAATTGCTTTGGGCCATGCTGAAAATGCTGAATACCGCAGACTCAAGGATTATACCTGGGACAATGCCAGTCAGCAATACATTGGCTCCAATGCAGACAGGGCCATGTGGGGCTGGGCTTCCAACAACAGCGTGTTGGTCAACAATGAAAGTAAATTTGAAACCCTGGCAGCCCAAACTGCCATCAATGGAGAACCGGGTTACATCTTTATGGACAACATTCAGGCATTTTCACGAATGTGTGATCCGGCCGACTTTAAAGATGCCAAAGCCAGAGGCACCAATCCTTGTGGTGAACAGAGTCTGGAATCTTATGAACTATGCTGCCTGATAGAAACCTTTCCCAGCAAGGCAGAGTCTTTGGATGATTACATGCGTACACTTAAATTTGCTTATTTATTGGGCAAAACAGCTACCCTGGTCAACACCACCTGGCCTGAAACCAACAGGGTTCAAAAAAGAAACCGAAGGATTGGAACCTCCGTAAGCGGGGTTACCAATTTCCTGCACCACCATTCCCTCAATACTTTTAAAATTTGGCTGGAAAGCGGCTACAAGGAAATTCAACGATGGGATGGCATCTATTCTTCATGGCTTTGTGTTCCTAAGAGCATCAAAACTACCAGTGTCAAACCTAGTGGTACAGTGAGCCTTCTTGCAGGTGTCAATCCGGGCTGTCATTTTCCCGAAAACAATTATTACATCAGAAGGGTGCGCATTGCCAAAACCAGTCACCTCATCCCCATCCTCGAGCGTGCAGGTTTGTCAATAGAAGACGATGTAGTTGATCCCTCTTCAAAAGTGGTATCCTTCCCCGTGAATGCCGAGGGAAGAAACCTGAGTGAAGTTAGCATTTGGGAACAAACCTCGCTTGCCATCTTCCTGCAGAAATATTGGTCCGACAATCAGGTATCCTGTACCGTGACCTTTCGACCCCATGAAGCCGGAGAGATCGCTACTATCCTCGATTACTTTAAATACGACCTGAAGTCGATCAGCTTCCTGCCCAAGCTCGAAGCAGGTATCTATGCACAAATGCCCTACGAAGCCATTACCCAGCAGAAATATCTCCAGATGAAAGCCGACTTAAAAACCATCGACTTTTCTACTTTCGATGAAGATGCTGTAGCCGAAAAGTTCTGCTCCAACGACAGCTGTTTGATTTGATGTTTCCCCGCTCCCCACACTGACACAGCGTTGTAGGGACAGGTACCCGGTTACCCCGATCCCTCTGATCCCTGCACCGACACTGCGATATGGGGACAGGTACCCGGTTACCCGGACCCCTCCGATCCCCCCGATTCCCACACCTACGCTGCGACGCATGGACAGTTACCCGGTTACCCGGATCCCTCCGATCCCTCCGATCCCTATGTCTGAGTATTGAAAAGCAGCGTTTATACAAAATAGGAGGTTATAAGTAATAAACCACATAAGCGTGAAAAAAACAATCCTTCTCCTGTTCATAGTAAATTTTAGTTTGAAAGCACAGGATCTTGTGCTAAATCAGTTTGGCCAAAACCCTTTGACACTGGGTCCTCAACTTGGAAGTAGTGTGAAAGAACAGGTTAATCTGGGCGCACATATATGGGGAATTGATAAAAATGCCTCTTTGTATGAGCAATATTTTGTCACATTCAACAAATATTTGGTCAGCAAACCGGATCAAATAATATCGATCCATCCTGTCTTTAATTTGGAAAGGGCAGGTGAATCCAGATTTTCAAACCAAACCATTGGCATCGGGCTTTCAACAGCAATGCCTCTTTTTCATAGCGGTAAAATAAAACATAGCCTGGGAGCAGGGCTTCAACCCTCCATTGTCAGACAAGCCATTGATGAGCGGGACCTGCGTTGGCCTTCACAGATCGGACCAGGTGGCTTTGAACCCAACGAACCTGGTGAGATGGTGTCGAAAGTGGTCTATCTCGACATTACAGCTGGTTTGAATTATAAAATAGAATTTGATTCACAGCATGTAATGGTAGGGTATAAGATGGGACACATAAACAGAGCCAAAATTTCGACTCTAAATCCCCAGAATTCTTATCGCCAGGAAAGGAGTCACACGCTATATGCCTTAGCCCAAATTAATATTAGCCAAAAATTGTCTTTAAAACCCAGAATGCTCTACCACAAAATAGGAGTCCAAAACAACTGGACCACCGGATTTGATATCTCAACACCTATCGGCAAAAAAATAGTTCTCACCGCGGGTGGAGGAAAAATGAAAAATGGCATTTTCGTCAATGCAGGCATGGAAATAGGCAAATGGCAATGGCTTGTTTTACGTGAAAAATACGATGGCAATTTGTACGATGGTTGGGAGTTTGCATTAAACTACAAAATTTAAATTTTTCCAATAGAAATCTGTGTGAGCAATGCTTGGTGCTTTGCACCTCGCGCAATACGCGCTTTGCGCTCAGTGCAATGCTCGGTGCTTTGCACCTCGCGCAATACGCGCTTTGCGCTCAGTGCAATGCTCGGTGCTTTGCACCTCGCGCAATACGCGCTTTGCGCTTAGTTCAATACGCGCTTTGCGCTTAGTTCAATTTAGCGAAGGCACCACGCGCTAACCGCGTGGCATCGACTAACCCTTTTCAGGTACACTTCCTCGTCGCCCGTCGCCCATCGCTAGCCGCCCTAAGCCACACTAATAACTCAACGAAAAACAATCCAAGTCCTTTAAGGCCAATGCCCACAAATTCATATCAGATTTTACCGTATTTTTGCCCCAATAATTGATTTAAGGTATGTGTGTAAAGTTTAGCAAGCTCCTTTTTATTTTTTTTCTTTTAGGTTTGCAATGTATCGGATTTGGGCAAAATATACCCGAGTTGCCTCATTTAAGAGACGATGCCCCTTCCTACATGCAATATTTCAACATGCCGTTGGAACAAGTAAACATCAATGTGGCCATTAGTGCTTATAAGGAATACTACAAAACCCATAAATTCGAAAAAAACGAATATACCCAGTATTACAAAAGATTTTTGAAGTGGTCTAGACAATATGCAGGTAGTGATGGTAAGATCCATTTACCTACCGCCGAGGAGGATGCAGAACGGCAGAGGCGTGCATTGTCTTTTCGAAAATCTGCTTCAAGAGCCGCCAATTGGACGTTTGCAGGACCTAATAAAACTTATGATACGGATGGAGTAACCAAAGTAACGTGGCAAACCAATATTTATTCCCTTGACATTGCTGCTTCCAATTCAAATGTGCTTTTTGCAGGTGGTGAAGATGGAGGTATGTGGAAGACTACAGACAAGGGTTTGAGCTGGACGCTTGTAACACGTGATGTCAGCCATGGTTCGTTTAGTGCTGTAAAAATTGATCCAACCAATGAACAAATTGTATATGCGGGTACCTCTGGCAAACTCATCAAGTCTACCAACCAGGGAACAAGCTGGACTACCTCCTATTCTGAATCGGGACTCACCGTGTACGAAATTGCTATCTCTTCTACCAATCCTTCTATTGTCATTCTGGCTACCAACAAAGGGGTAATCAGAAGCACGAATGGAGGCAGCACCTGGACTAAATTGTTTACCAATGAAACCTGGACAATAAAAAGCAAAGAAGGATCCGGTACTACATTTTTTGCCATCCGTGACAATGGCACCACATCAGATTTTATCAAGTCGATAGACAGCGGTGCAACATGGTCCGCCTCAAATACTGGGTGGTGGACACCGGCTTCAGGAGAAGCCATGACAGGAGGCATTATCGCTACCTGTGCAACCAACAGCAACAAACTGTATGCTTACCTCATCGGCAGTGGTTCCAACCTCTATGGATACGCTGGTGTTTGGGTGAGTACAGATGAAGGGGTTAGCTGGACCAATACCCATCCATCCAATGCCATCGGCAACAGCCCTACGGCTTATGCAGTGCCTTCGCATACCAACCTTATGGCCAGCAATGGGGTTACGGGTTTTAACCAGGGTTTTTATGATATGGCCATTGTGGTAAACCCGCTCAATGATAATCAACTCATCGCCGGCGGAACCTCCTGGTTTAAAAGTACTGATGGAGGTGTCACCTGGTCCAATCTTGGTGGTTACGTTGGTGGACTTTCCTGGTCGCATCCCGATATCCAATGGCTGGCAGCAAATGGCAATGACTTATGGATTGCTTCTGACGGAGGACTCAATTATTCCAACAATTTTGGTGTGACCATGGAGACCCGAATGGATGGTATATCAGGATCCAATATGTGGGGTTTTGATTCCGGTTGGAATGAAGACATATTAGTAGGAGGCCGCTACCACAATGGCAACATGGGCTTCCACCAATCTTTTCCGGCGGCCACAGTTTACAGATTAGGCGGTGCAGAATCAGCCACCGGCTATGTAAGCCCTGGTCCACAAAGAAGGGTTTACCACTCCGACATTGGTGGCAAAATAATCAAACCGGGTTTTGGCAATGGTGTCACCAATTTTGGTGTCAGTGCATGGCCCAATGAGTCGTACGCTTATTATGCCAACAGTGAAATGGTCTTCCATCCACACTACTACAATACCATTTATCTGGGAAATCAAAACAACCTGCTGGTGAGTCGCGATGCCGGAGCTAACTTCGATATCCTTTATACGTTTCCCGGAACGGTAGACAACGAAGTCTATGATATTGAGATTTCAAGGAGCAATCCACAAATAATGTATTGCTCTCAATGGGATGGTACAGATGATTCGATTTGGAAAACTACCAATGGTGGTACTAGCTGGACCAAACTCACAGCCTTGCCTTTGCCCAACAACAATGACAGGGTAAAAATGGCATTGAGCAGCACAGACCCCAACGTATTGTGGGTGAGTGTAACCTATGGCAGTAACGGCAAAAAAGTATACAAAACCATTGACGGCGGTCTCACATGGATCAACCTCACTACGGCGCTGCTCAACAACATTACCATCGCCAATATCATGGCTCAATATGGCACCGATGGAGGCGTCTATATTGGAACGGACGCAGGCGTTTTTTATCGCAACAATAGCCATGCCGACTGGCAACCCTATAGTACCAACCTCCCGATCAGTGCAGAAACAAATCGCCTTAAACCATTTTACAGAGATGGCAAAATCAGAAACGGCTGCTGGGGCTTTGGTGTGTGGGAGTCACCACTTTTTGAGCCCTCTTCAGTAGAAGCACTACCTATGACTGCTGCAGCCGAACATCCTTGTCAAAGGGATACCGTATTTTTTGATGATTACTCAGTGGTCAACCATACCGGAGCCAGCTGGACATGGACATTTCCGGGTGCGAGTTATGTAAGTTCCACTACTGTAAGAAATCCAAAAGTGCTTTATCCGGCACCCGGCTCTTACGATGTTACCCTCATGGTGAACAATGGAGCATCCAGTAGCAGTCGTACCATCACAGGCATGGTCCAGGTTACGAATGGGTGCAGCCTTGATACCATACCCGGCAAAGCAGTTTATTGCTCTGGTAGTGATAAACATGTCATCAATTCCAATATGGTTTTACCTCAAACCGATTCACTCACCATTACAGCATGGGTCAAACCCGATGGCATTCAGCCCGACTATGCTGCCATCTGGATGAATGAAACCGGAGATGCCGGTGGTTTCAACTTTAAAAATGGAAATAACAGTCTTGCCTATCACTGGCCCGGTGGTCAGTGGTGGTGGAACAGCGGCTTGATAGTAACTCCCGGTCAATGGAATTTTGTAGCCATGGTAGTGAAACCTACCGGTATTACCCTTTACTGCAATGAAAGCAGTGCTACCCAAAACATTACACTTTCACCTTTGGACATCAATGGTTTTAGAATAGGCAACTACAAGGGATGGACATCCAGGAATACGGTGGCTTGGATAGATGAAGTAGCAGTTTACAATCGGGTGCTGACCACCAATGAAATCAGAGACTTAAGGCATTTGATCAAACAACCACAGAGCGATGCTTCACTGATTGCCTACTATCAGTTTAATGAATCGGACTATACCATCTTTGATAAATCAAAATCATACCATTGCAGCATTTACAATGGAGCAGCTCGCGTTAAGTCGCGTATTCCCGTGGGTAAAGGGGTGTCCCAAAGACTTACATTGTCCAGTGGGGGTATAAAAAATTTCAGTACACCGGGTGTAAAAATTTCATTCCCGGCATCAGGCACCTGGCCCAATGGAGATGTGGTGATCACCAGGATCAATCAATTGCCCGATACCATGAGTCAGGTAGGTGCATTGCCGCTTTGTTATTGGGTGGCCAACAATTATGGATCCAATGCCACGTTTACGATGCCAGACTCTATCCGTTTTTCCCGGCCTGGCAACACCAATGCAGGTTGTGCTCCTGAAGCATTTTTGTTGCGCAAGCGGCCTTCTTATGGCGAAGGTATGTCGTGGGTGGATGCTGATCAGGCCGATCTGCTTTTTAAACCCGATGTGGTTTACAATACAGGCAATGGCATCAGCGATTTTGGGCAATGGGCCATTAGTAGAAATAACCTTGGCAATAAAAACACAGAGTACTGCAATGGAGAAGACGACGACTGTGATGGCCAGGTTGATGAAGATGCCACCTTGCTGGTGACCAATGCAGCCAACGCAGGTGTTGGTTCTTTGAGGCACCAGCTAACCTGTCTCCAAAACGGCGATACTATCTTTTTTAACCCCATGCTGGATACCATCCTTTTGACCGAACCATTGGTGCTGGATAAACAAATGTGGTGGTGGGGCAATGGTGCTGCCAATACGAAAATAAAAATGGATATGTCATTGCCTGTGTTTGCAACGGCACAACAAGGATTGTGGATTACCAATACCGGTAATGTCACCTTCAAAGATTTGAGCCTGATTCAAAAGAATAATTCTTTGGTTGTGCCCTTTCTCAAAAATGTAGGTATTGTAGAATTGAGGAACACCCTGATCAAAGGCAATGTAGCCACCAGAATTCTCAATCAAAGTCCGGGGCAATTCAAATCTGAGGGCAACTCGGAAGTTCGCTAATGTTGTAACCCAATACTTGATGTAGCAGCAGACGCAACCAGTTTTATGTAGATGAAATTACCTCTACCCAAAGTTGGGTGCTCACTGCCTGACTTATCAGCAATTGCCGACAGTGTCCGTAACTGACCGTCATACTGCCATCGAAGTTTTCTATCGCTATGATTGTCAACTCAGTGCCAAGTTGGATATTTTTTTCATTGAGGTAAATCAAAAACTCAGGGTTCGACTGCCTCAAAGCCTTAATGACCACCTTGCATGGATTGGTTATTTGTGACATCAATGTATATGAAGGTGTGATGATGTTGCCCATTAAATCCGGAATGGGAGAACCGTGGGGGTCAAACAATGGCTGCCCCAGCATTTCATCTATGCGTTGAAAGAACAAATCAGATTTCACATGTTCCAATTCTTCAGCAATATTGTGAACTTCTTCCCAACCAAAGCCCATTACTTGAAAAAGGAATAATTCCGCCAATCGGTGTTTTCGAATAACCCTCGCCGCGGCTTTTTTTCCCTCTGTCGTCAACTGTATAGGTTTGTACTTTTCATGTCTGACCCAGCCCCTTGCTGCCAGGTTTTTTATCATGACATTTACCGTGGGCTTGCTCACCTGCATGGCTAAGCCCAGTTCGGTGACTGAAATTTCTGAATGCTGGTGACTCAGGAAGTGAAGAGCTTTGAGGTAATCTTCTTTTGTGGAACTAGGCAATGTCGATATTTTTTCGCAAAGATAAAGAAATATCTTACTTATATGTTAGATATTACTAACTTTGGTCCTGACAATAAGAGATGAGAATAAAAACAATCGCAACCTGGCTGTTCCTGGGTTTAGGGCAACTTTCTGCTCAATCCCAATACCTGGAAGGGCTGGTTTTTCACAATGGCGAGCCCCTTGCCTTCGCTCAAATCTTTTGTACTGATCTTAAGCTTAGCACAGAAAGCAATGGTGAAGGGAAGTTTCGGCTTGGACCTATACCTGTCGGCTTACATACCATCAGTGTTTCTTTGGTAGGATATGCAACACAATTCATTGTGGTGGAAGTGGAAAGAGATTTGCCGACCTCAATTTTGAACTTTGATCTGAAAAGTGATAATGTGGTAGAAGAAGTAGTGGTAACGGGCACCAAAACATTTCAGCGCAAAAACAACTCACCCATTCTTGTCAATCTTCTATCTCGTCAGTCAATGGACAATGTTCAAGCCTGCAACGTAGCAGAAGGTTTAAAATTTCAGCCCGGACTAAGGGTGGAAACCGATTGCCAAACCTGCAACTATACCCAGCTAAGAATGAATGGACTGGCGGGCGGATACAGCCAGATTCTCATCAATGGCAGGCCCGTCTTCAGTCCACTTACCGGACTGTATGGACTGGAGCAGCTTCCTTCATCCATGCTGGAACGAATTGAAGTAGTGCGGGGCGGAGCTTCATCAACTAACGGCCCGGGAGCAATAGGCGGCACGGTCAACATAATAACCCGGCTATCCCAAAAAACAAGTGCAGAAGTGGCTTACACCTTCAACCACATCAATGTACAAACAGCAGATCACGTTTTGAATGGAAATTTCACCCGAGTCAACAAAACAAAAAATATAGGCATCAGCGCTCTTTTAAATTGGCGACATCGACAATTTTATGATCACAACAGAGATTCCTTCTCAGAATTGCCTCAATTGAAAAATACATCAGTGGGCATTACCTCTTTTTGGCTGCCGGGACGGGGACAAAAATTGGAATTAAACGGCATGTACCTAAACGAGTATCGACTGGGAGGAGACATGTCAGATGTGCTGCCCCATCTGCGATTGCAGGCAGAAGAGCGCAGGCATGGTGTGGCCATGGCCAATTTGGATTACCAGCTCAATTCAAGCGATGGCAATTCGTCTTTTATTACTTACCTTGCTTACCAGCATACAAAGCGTTACCATTATACAGGTATTTTCCCTGATGATGCTGCCGCCATTGAAAGCCATTTATCCTTACCCCCTTATGGCCAATCTGTAGTATGGACAGCCAATGGTGGTATGCAGTACAATCGCAAATTCAAACGGTTTTTGAATGGCATTAATACCCTTACCTGGGGTCTTGATTTTACTTCAGAAAAAGTGGATGACAGTATACAGGCTTATCAATATAAGGTCGATCAGCATACATCCGATTTGGGAGTGTTTTTTCAAAGTGACTGGCAAATTAGCCCTCGTTTCACCCTGCTCTCAGGTTTGAGATGGGATCGTCACAACCTGCTTCAAAAAACAATCTTTAGTCCAAGGATATCTGCCCTATTCAAATTCAAACCACTAACTCAATTGAGGATAAACCTGGGCACCGGTTTCAGACCACCCCAGGCATTTGACACCGACCTGCACATCGCCTTTGCCGGGGGCGGGGTGTCGCGCGTAAGTCTGGCGCCTGGTTTACTTGCTGAAAAATCACAAAGCGCCAATTTTTCTTTCAGCCATGACCATGCCGAAGATCACTTTATAGCGGGCTTCACTCTGGAAACATTTTATACCCAACTGTACCATGCTTTTTACCTCCATCCATTGGGAAATGATGGGAGAGGAGAAGTCTTCGAAAAACGCAATGGCAGTGGAGCCTTAGTATATGGATTGAACGGAGAATTGAGGGCCAACTTCGATCAAAAAGTACAGATAGAAACAGGATTTACAATTCAACGCAGCGTTTTCAAAGAAGCCGTGCGTTATGTGGAAAAGGTGCCCCCTATGCGCCAATTTGTGCGTACACCGAATGCGTATGGCTTTGCCGTTGTATCACTTTTTCCTTCGAAAAAAGTATCCATCAATTGCAGTTATTTGTACACAGGTCCAATGATGCTGCCCCATTTTGCAGGTGCCCCCGAACAAACACAGGATGTTATTGTAAAATCCAAATCCTTTCATGAACTTGGGTTTAGGATCAATTTTACGAAGGGCCTGTCTAAACATACGATATCTTCATTCTATCTTGGATGCAAAAATATATTCAACGCCTACCAGTCTGATTTTGACTCAGGCAAAAATCGGGATAGTAATTATATTTACGGACCGTCACAACCTCGCACTTTTTACACCGGCATTAAAATTTCCATTGAATAACCCCGTTGATTTTAAATAGTATATCTGATTACATTTCATAAGAATTTGACGCTTTACTAATATCTTTTTATTCATTCGCAGCGATATTGCAAGCTTGCAATTATGTAAAAATTTTGAATTTAAGCGGCTTTCTTATACTTTTATACCAAAATCAATCCTTTATGAAAGACCAAATCATAGCTTTAGGCGAAAAAAACCAAAAATCCTTGCTGATAACCAACGATCAGGTGATTATTAGCTCAAAGTCGCATCCCTCAGTTACTTCATTACTGGATGCCACGCAAAAGAAGGGATTTTTAGAAAGCATTACTGTTATACCAGTACCTGCCATTCAATCCATTTCTTTTCATGAAAATGATCAGAATTTTAAAATTCGTTACGTCGTTGATGGCAAAGAAAAAAGTGAAACCATCGTTTTGGACAACGGCAGCAGTCGATTGGACGTCGTGAAGGAATTGTCGGGATTAAGAGGTTTTTCAGAAAACGAAGAAAAAGAATCCAAATGGCAACCACTTTTGCTCAATCTGCTTGGGGTTGTAGCCATTCCGCTTTTTACTTGGGTATTCAGGGGCATGGCTTTAGAGGCAGAGCAGGGCATTCATTATGAAGCGAGTGGTCGAAGGAGCGGTATCAAACAGCTCCTCGCCAATGTGGTAGAAGCCCTGGGTCCATTTTGGGTAACGGTAATAGGTGTTTTGGCAACACTTTATATGGTTTATGTCACGTACAAACGTTACCAACAACCGGCTTCCAAATATATTTTTAAGTAATGCTATTATTAAATTTATTTTTTGATTCCTATTTGTAAAATCCTATGAGGCCGATATTTGCTATCCCGGAAAAGTATTTTGACTACAAAATATTCCTGCTTATCTCATTGGTCATAGGGCTCAGTCATTTTGACCTCAACCTGGTAGATGATCATGCATGGAGGCAAAGCCTCACCTTGAGCATATCCAAAAACCTGCTGGAATATCCAAATCCACTTTATCCAAGAACCGTTTTTTGCTGCAAAGGTGAATACATCATAGGCTCGGAATTTCCATTTTACAACATGGTGCTGGCACTGCTCTATAAAATTTTTGGCTTTCAACATTGGTACGGCAGGGTAGTAAACCTGTTTGTAACTACTATGGGAGTTTATTATTTTTATAGAAACATAGAGCGATTGTTCAATAGCAGACTGGCATCCTTCGCTGCTATCTTTTTATTGTCGAGTATTTATATGGTTTTTGCCAGAAAGAGCATGCCCGATACTTTTTCTATTTCGCTGGTATTGATGGCAGTCTGGTACTTTTTATCTTATATGGATAAAGGCAAAACGCGTTTCCTCATCTTTGCAGCATTATTACTGGGTCTTGGCGGCTTGAGTAAATTTCCGGCCTATTGTAGCCTTGCTTTTTTGGTCTTCCCTTTTTTTTCAGAAGATAGACCAAAGATGGTTATGTTGAAAATTGGTGTTGGCGTATTTCTTGTTTCCATTATTGTTTCTGTCTGGTACCTATTTTGGATGCCACATTTGGTGGAAACCTATGGCAATCAACTGGTATGGCCTACAGGAGTATGGGAAGGCTTAGTGCAAATATTCAATGACTCAGAGCGTGGCTGGTTTAGACTTGAAGTCAATGCATTCTCTAACCGCCTGCCTTTTTTTATTGGCATCATGGGCTTGGGCATTGCTGCCTACAAAAAAGACCGCCAGCTATTGTATACATTTTTGGTTTTTACGTTGATGTATATAGCATTCATATCTAAAGCAGGTGCAGTTTTTACAGATCACAATTATTACGTGGTACCTTATCTCCCAATGCTCTCTTTGCTGGCTGGTTATGGCCTCTACCACTGCATACCCAATCGTTTTCTTGCTTATGTATTGGTAACCATTTTTTACTATTTCGGAGTCAAATCCAATCAGGAATATTTAAAACCACTGGACTACATGAAAGATTACCCGCGGCTGACTGAAATTGTCAATAGGTTTACAAAAAAGGAAGATAAAGTACTGATCAATCTCGGCCAGTTCAATCCAGTGGGCTTATATTTTGCAGATCGTTTTGGGTGGTCAGAAAACAACGATGTGCTGGCAAAAACAGAATGGATGCCGGACTTTAAGAAGTATGGTTTAAAAATAATCATTGTGGATAAGGACAAATACCCGACGCCTGATCTTCCATATACTAAGTTGTACGAGGATTCAAAATTTGTCATATTTCAGCCCTGACCGTTCTTCACAGAGGGAATTAGTTGGGGGGCGATTGATATAATTTTCACTTTGCAGTGTACGCTTTTCAATTAAAAGAAAGGAAAGATTAGCATCTGGAAATTGAAGCGGAATAACTACTTTTGGTCTAACAATATATCCTCTTATGGCAGAAATATCTTTGGGCTACGTCATCCATTACGTAGAAAATGTAAAGTCAACTTTGGATTTTTATTGCAGAGCTTTTGGCTTTGAAATGAAATTTATTAGCCCCGATGGCAGCTACGGAGAATTAATTACAGGTGTTACCACCCTTTCTTTTGCCTCCAACACACTGGCAGCCTCCAATTTTGATATAGTTTATAATAAGACCCAGCTGGATTCGCCTCCACCAGGAATTGAAATTGGACTTATCACTACGGATGTAGATGCCTTTGTTGAAAGGGCCTTAACGTGTGGTGCCTCTTTGGTAGCCTCTCCCAAAACAAAGCCATGGGGACAGGTAGTTGCCTATGTTAGAGATCCGGATGGCTTATTGATAGAAATTTGCAGTCCGATCGAAGCCTAAGCGATCATTTCTTTAAATCTCTCAAGCATGCAGCAAATTTTACCGTGGGAGTCATTTCCCCTCAAAGCCTACGACAAGTTGAGGTACGCCGATACCGACAGACAAGGCCACGTCAATAATGCAGTATTTGCCACTTTTCTGGAGACCGGCAGGGTTGAGATGTTGTACCAAAATGAAGGTCGCTTAATAGGGCATGGCAATAGTTACGTAATTGCTTCACTTCAATTGGACCTAGTAGCTGAAATTAAATGGCCGGGTACGGTGGAAATTGGCACCGCTGTATCTAAAGTGGGCAATAGTTCTATCAAATTGTACCAGCAACTGTTTCAAAATGGGGTAGTGGTGGCCAAAGCGACATCTGTACTGGTACAGGTTAATTCGTTTGGCAAGAGTGAACCACTTTCAGATGCTGCAAAATCCATTTTGGAGGCATACTTTCATCCCAATATGTAAAAACAAATAAAAACAATTGTGCAACCAAATAATTGCATTATATTTGCAATTAAATAGTTGCACATGGAATCCAGAAGAGATGTATTTCAGGCCATAGCCGATCCAACGCGCAGGGCTATTATCATGTTATTGGCCGTTTCAGCCATGACACCCAACGGGCTGGCTGAACATTTTAACAGCAGCAGACAGGCCGTGTCAAAACACCTGCAAATTTTGACAGAATGTGAAGTGGTAAGCCCCGAATCAAGGGGTAGAGAAATATTTTACCATATCAATACTCAAAAAATGACAGAAATAGAAAAATGGCTGGAGCAATTTAAATTATTGATGTCCAGGAAATTTGACCAATTAGATAATGTATTAAATAAACTTCAAAATCGCAAACAATGAGCCAAGCCCTGTTCTTCAACTTTGATGTCAAAAAAGACAACAACACCATTAAAGTAGATCGTGATTTCAATGCCCCCCTTGACCTGGTATGGTCGGCCTGGACTGAGGCAGACATTTTAGATCAGTGGTGGGCACCCAAGCCTTACCAGTGTATAACCAAAAGCCTCGATTTTAAAGTGGGTGGGTATTGGCTCTACTATATGAAAGGACCAGAGGGAGATATCCATTGGTGTAAATTTGATTATGAAGCCATTGAGCCCATGAAAAATTATGCAGGCATTGACGCCTTTTGCGATGAAAATGCTGTGATCAACAACACTAAACCGAGGGTCAGATGGAGGGCAGAATTTGAAGCCACTAACCAAGGTACTCGGGTAAGCATGGATCTCCATTTCAATACATTGGAAGATCTGGAAGCCATCATTCAAATGGGTTTCAAAGAAGGGTTTACAGCCGGTCTGGAAAACCTGGATCAATACATTGCTGCACAGTTTTATTTGCGAAAACAGAAAAAAACCTCACACCAGCCAAGGGTATCTACCTATGTCAATTTTCCCGGGAATACAGAGGTCGCCTTCAATTTTTACAAATCGGTGTTTAAAACTGAATTTGTCCAGGGCATCCAGAAATTTGGTGAAATTGCCCAGGGGCCTGGCCAACCAGTCGTTGCAGAAGAAATAAAAGACATGGTCTTACACGTAGAACTGCCCTTATTGGGAGATCACATCCTCATGGGTACAGACGCACCACCCGAAATGGGCTTTACCCTAAATCGGGGCAACAACATGCACATCAATCTTCAACCGGATTCCCGTGAAGAGGCACTGCGTCTGTTCAATGCCCTTGCAGAAGGAGGTACCATTGACATGCCCATGCAAGATATGTTTTTTGGTGCCTACTACGGAAGTTTGACCGACCAGTTTGGTATCAACTGGATGATCCATTATCAAAACCAATAAAACTTAAAAATGAAACTAAAAATCTATAATGCAATTTGTTTTCTTTTCTCACTTCTATTGATCAATGGAGGACTAAATAAATTTTTAAACTATATGCCAGTCCCTGAAAACCTTCCTGAAGCTTTAATGAAAGACAACCAGGCCATCATGGAAATCAGCTGGCTCATGCCCCTGGTAGGATTTGCTGAAATCATAGGAGGTTTATTGATTCTATTGCCAAAAACCAGAGCTGTGGGAGCCCTGGTGATTTTTCCGGTCATGGTTGGTGTGCTGATGGTTCACCTTACCGTAGCACCGGAAGGATTGCCAATTGCTTTCGTTATCTGGTCTATCTTGTTTTGGATTATTTGGGAAAACAGACAAAAATATTTGGTTTTGATCGGGTAATTTGGAACAATTATTACAGTAAATTATTTACTAAATGTCCAGTAATTGTCTAAATCAAATTAATAATATATAAATGTTAATTAATATGTAAAACGTTAAAAAATAAATATATAATTTTTTTTTTAGTTTGATGAATGGGATTAAATGCCTTCAATTGCTCTTTAATATGAATATAATTGGTTAAATTTATGACATTAATATGTCTTACTAATTGTCAATAATTATATCAAGCAAATGTCCATTCAATATCCCCACCTTTTATTCAGGAGAAATTGGGTTTTATCTCCTTATGCGCTCATCCTTTTGGGACAATGTGAAGCATATGTTCAATCGATAAACAATACTCCAATCTTACCGCAACATTATAGATCATTAATGAAGGTGGCATTGTTGAAAGGGGCTCAGGCTACAACTGCTATTGAGGGTAATACACTTTCAGATGAGGAGATTACAAAGGTAATGGACAATATTAAACTACCTCCGAGCAAAGAATATCAGGAAATAGAAGTCAGGAACATTTTAAATGCCTACAATGAATTATTGAATGAAATTGTTAATTCAGGTATTGACCAGTTAATTTCTAAAGAATTGCTGCTAAGGTTTCATAAAATGGTTGGCAAGGATTTGGGAGAACATTTTGCTGCCATTCCAGGAAAGCTCAGAGAAGCGGAAGTGGTTGTGGGGCGATACCGTTGCCCTGATCACAGAGATGTACCCATACTGGTTGATAAACTGTGCCAATGGTTGAGAGAAGAGTTTAAATTTGGCAAAGTTGATCTTACTTTTTCGGAAGTGGTCATTCAGGCTATTGTAACACATGTTTACATTGAGTGGATTCACCCCTTTGGAGATGGAAACGGTCGCACCGGACGACTAGTAGAGTTTTATATTTTGTTGCGAGGAGGAACACCGGATATTGCTTCACATATTTTATCCAACTATTACAACTCAACCAGAACAGCATACTATACTCAGCTTGAGAAAGCCACAGAAACTAAAGATCTTTCTAAATTTATTGAATACGCATTACTTGGTTTTAGGGATGGACTGGTTCAAACACTGGAAGTAATTCAACAAAGTCAATTTCTAAATACCTGGCAAAAATTCATTTATGATAAATTTGATAGCATACGTGAAAGTAGTCAGGATAGGGTCTTTAGGAGACAAAGATTACTGGCATTGGAACTCCCACTTGAAAAAGAATTTACGGTTTCTCAAGTTTCCGAACTTTCTATTGCACTTGCCAAAGTTTACTCAGAGAAAGGAGTTTCTGGTAAAACGATGCATAGGGATGTTGAAAGACTTGTTGATTTGGAATTACTCCTAAAAACTAAAACCGGATATATTGCCAACACAGCAATACTAAAAAGTATGATTGCAAAAAGGAAGTCTTCGAATGGATAAGTAGGAAAGGTGTCATCCAATAATAAAGAGGATATTGTAAAGGACAGACAGATCGATCCAAGGGCATGAAGCATATTTGGGCATATTTTCTATCAAATCAAATTTTAAAATGTGACTAAATTTTTTTGGAATTTTATTCATTATATTTGATAAAAAAACCATGCATCCCATTTATAATACTTATTGCCCTGATGGGTTTGGTACCATGAGTCCTTATCTGTTTGTAACAGATGGACTGGCTTACCTCGACTTTCTTCAAAAAACATTCTATGCGGAAGTCATGCAATCACATGTCAACGAGGAAACAGGTTTGTTGGCCAACGCCATTGTGAAGATAGGGAAATCGTGTTTTATGGTCAGCGAGGGTCGTGACGAGTTTGCAGGAATGCATACTTCTTTTTATTTGTATGTCAATGACGTAGATGCCTTGCATGCCCATGCTGTCGAAGCTGGCTGCACCTCTGTATTTGAACCCGCTGATATGCCTTATAGAGACCGTCAATCGGGGGTGATAGATCCGGCCGGAAATTACTGGTGGATTTCCACCCGACTGGAAGAAAAAAATTATCACGACTAATTTCCATTCACATGCAAAAGGAAGAAAAAATCCAAACCCTCCATCCCCAGGAAGGCAAGACCAATAAAAGTATTTCCAGGGCCAAATACGAGGTAATAAAGAGCAATTTAATAAACATCCTTGAGTCGGGCCCAATCAATCATACCGATTTGATGGAAACGCTTTACAACCGCACCCATGCCAATTTTGATGGAGGCGTTCAATGGTATGGCGAAACGGTAAAGTTAGACCTGGAAGCAAGAGGGGTCATAGAAAGGACCAATGATAAGCCGCAGAAGTATAAACTGAAAAGTAAATAATTAGCCATCCTATTTTGAACTGGCCAATGGAAAGTTTGGGGTTAAATTTGTTTGGACAGTGTTTCATAACCACATCATAAATAAGTATACTAAATGTGTATTTCGAATGTATGACCATTGGATTAAACTAATGTTTTTACCTTTATTACCGATCGCAATGATCTCTTGTCACAAAGCTGGCGATATTAGGGTAGCAATCCAGCCTTTTCGCGGAATGGAAGCGCACCTGACAGATACAATTTGTGCCGCTATACAAAAAACATATCGATGTAGGGTTGATGTTTTGGATGACTTAGGAATGCCTGTGAATTTTTATACTCAAATAAAATCACCAAGGTATCGGGCAGATTCAATATTGATTTTTTTAAAAAAGACAAAACCAGATTCTTTTGATATCGTTTTAGGACTTACCCATTTTGACATATCCTTCACTAAAACGGACGAAAGGGGGAGGACCAAACAACCTGTTTCAAAGTATGGCGATTGGGGGATCTTTGGTTTGGCTCACTGTCCGGGTGAAAGCTGTGTGGCTTCCTCTTTTAGATTAAATCATATCAATAAGCGGCTTTGAAGGGAAAGACTGAAAAAAGTTGCCATCCACGAGGTGGGACATACAATGGGTCTCAGGCATTGCAGTAACAAAAATTGCGTTATGACCGACGTAGAAGAGCACATTCAAAATTTGGATGATGCGCCATCTTCATTGTGCAATCAATGCTGGCAAAAACTTAAATAAGGGTTCCTTTAACATAGGTGACAGAAAGTAGTAAAAGCAAAGTGTTTCAATGACAACAATCAATTTTTTCCCCGGGGCCTTCATTTCTATAGTAAATTTGATATGTCGGAATGGTCAAATTCCATTCTGTCAATTAACCTTTAAATTATCATAAGCATGAAAACAAGAGATGTAGTCTTAGGCGTTCTGGGTGGCTTGGCCGTTGGCATGGTTGCAGGTATCTTGCTTGCCCCCGACAAAGGAAGTGAAACCCGTAAAAAGTTGGTAAATCAGGGTAAGGATTTGAAAAATGACATCAAAGGTTCATTTGACAAATGGTCCGATACGGTGGCAGAGTCTGTGGATCATCTCAAAGCAGAAGCCGAAGATTTGATTGCCCAGGCAACCAGAAAGTACAAAGAAGAGAAGGCCAAATTTGAAAAGGCTGAAGAAGTCTGACCTGTTTATGGAAAACAAAGAAGGTTCCGATTCTCTTTCAGATCAATCAGCAACCCTGATCGACAAGGTTAGTGACTATTTACGCACCTCTTTGGACCTCATCAAATTGAGGGTCATCCAAAAGGTAGCGGAGATAGTTTCAGGCCTCATTGCAAGGTTGCTGATTATTTTATTGCTCATCATGTTTTCACTTTTTGTGAATGTGGGCATTGCACTCTATATTGGTAAATTGCTCAATGCCTATTTTTGGGGCTTTATCATCATGTCTTTGTTTTATTTGTTGATTGCTTTCATTTTGTATAAATTCAGGCATCAGCTGATACACAAAACGATTGGCAGTAGCATTATTGACCAATTGCTGGATCAGGTAAATGTAGAGGATATTATTCAGGGAAACGAAAAAGAAAATGAAGAATAAAGGGTCCGAAGAAAAATTGAATCAACTGATACAATTGGTTGAAGCCAGGAAAAAAATGGAATGGCTGGAAACCAGAGCTGCATTGCATGAGCTTACTGATGCACTGAAGCCCTCTCACTTTGTGGCTGCAACTTTTGATGAATTAGCCAAGCCCCAAATTAAGGAAAAACTTGTAAGCAGTGCATTAACTCTTTTAGCCGGCTACCTTACCAGAAAGTGGATTGTTGGTAAGTCAAACAGTCCGGTACGAAAAACCCTGGGTTTTCTCATGCAGGCGCTGGTATCAAAATTATTGGCTAAACGAATATAACAATGTAAAAGGCAGATTATCATTGTATTTGTAGATAAAACTTAAGCTAAAGTACATCAATCAATAAGGGCTTGTCTGGATAATTTTCAGCACTATTTTCTTCCTAAGCATACAATTTCGTGAAACAGATAATACCCAAAAGAGGACTTTGTTTATCTTGGTCTTCAAATTTGGTATAATGGAGCTTCAGGTATCGATTTCAACCATTTTCAATTGTTCGTTGGAAAGGGCATTTAAAACGCCCATGCTTTGTGATGTATCTAAAGTACACACAGGTTATGGTTTGATGCCCAGGATTACCCATTGTACAGAAGATGAGCACTGGGGGCAGGTGGGCAGCACCAAGCACGTTTTTGCAGCCAGGTCACTTACCTTTGCCGGTGGAGAAAGTTCCATCGATAAAGTATTGGAACGAATTGAAAATAAATACTGGAGGATAGAAGTCTCCGAATTTAAATCCTGGATGCTTGGCTTTGACCGATTTACAGGGGAGTGGGCTACAAAAGAAATTGGAGAAAACCAGATTCAAATTGATTATAGCTATACGCTCCATGCCAGGGGTTACTTTTGGTATCCCCTCAATTGGTTGTTTGTTTATGTCTTCTGGAAACAATATATGAAAAGAGTCATCGAAAATGTGAGAAAGCTGGCTTACAATCAGGAGCCTTATCTTTATCCTTAATTTTTACACTTATTAAACATATAAGGGATGCACATTTCAAAGTCTGCACTGGCAATATTGATATTTTTTAACATCGTTGTTTTATTGGGACAACTCTGGCCCGAAGGGGCACCTCCTTTTGCAAAATGGGTCAATATTTTTTTCCTGGCTGCAAATCTGGGTCTGCTTATATACATGCTGAAAAATCATCAACCCCAAAGGCCTGAATGCGAAAAAAGTGAAATTATATTTGGTAAAAACTTAAAAATCAAGTAAAAATAAGGACGGGTTGTAATTCTGCGTTTTACCCCAAAATATTATTTTGAATATTCCTGATAAAATATGCCTAATTTTGTACATTCGTTCGTCGTGCTATTGATGATGGATTGAACAGGTATAAAATCGTCAAAATGAATACATTTTTTAAGACAACGCTGTTTACTTTTTTTTCTTCTTTGTTCTTTATTGTGTCTGGCCAGGCGCAAAGCTGTCAGTGCGACAAAGTTTTTAATACCGTTAAGATGACGGTGGAAAACAATTATGCAGGCTGGTTTGACAAAGTCAATTTCGACAACGTTAAAAAATATTTGGAATACAGCGAACCCTTCAAAGTAAGCACAAAAAGTATAGCCAACGACAGCATTTGTGCGGTCACCATTAACCAATGGATGTCCTATTTTTATGATAAAAACATGAGGGTAAAATACAAGGCCAAAGATAAAAATGAAGTAATGCCCCCACCAACTTTGGAGATAAAAGATGAGCTGGTTGTATTTACCATTCCATACTATGGACCCAATACGGGTGCTTTGATCCATGACCTGCTCTTAGAAAATCAGAAAAAGTTGGAAAAAAGCCCGGTCTGGGTCATCGACCTCCGTGATAGCAGAGGCAAGGATGAAACTGCGGCAATGGAACTACTTTCCTACCTTTACACAAAGCCAATTGTGAAATACAATACCGAAATCAGAATGACACCTCAAAACTACGATCTTTGGTATCAGCAGTATGAGAAATCATCGTTTGAAAAATTGGAAGGTACAGCCAGAAAACAGAGAATGCAGGAATTGGATAGCATCAAAGCTCATTTTGGCAGAGGCTACAATGCAGTGGGTAAAATGGCTGACACCCTTACTTTCAACGGTATTAAGCCCTTTCCGCAAAAGGTAGGGGTATTGATGAATTCAAAAACGGAAGGGGCCGCAGAGCTTTTTATAGCACTGGCAAGACAAAGTGAAAAAGTAACCACCATGGGAGAAAATAGTGGAGGAAATGTGGATTACAATTTGATGATAAATTATCCTACCTATTGCGCTTCTCTCACGCTTGAAATGCCCATCCAACGCAGGTTGTGGTTGGAGGCAGGCTATGCCATGGACAAAGTTGGATTGAAGCCAGAAGTGTTACTTTCGGGAAAAAACTGGGTTGATCAGGCGTACCAGAAGTTGCAAGCCATGATGAAATAAGACTTTGCACTTGTAAAATCTATAGGTATAAGTAAAAAAAAAGCCCCAAATGGGGCTTTTCACTCGAGATATTATTTCACTATTGTGATTTTAAATCCTCTTTACGTTGACTGCGTTTAAGCCTTTCTTTCCATTCTGGACTTCATAGCTTACCATGTCGTTTTCACGAATTTCGTCAACGGTGCCTGAAATGTGCACAAAGATATCGGGACCACCATTGCTTGGCGTGATGAAACCGAATCCTTTGGTTGCGTTGAAAAATTTTACTTTGCCTTCTTGCATGTTAAAAAAAATTTGATTTGACTAATTGTGTTATTATATTTTTTGGACATTTAAGGCGCTGTAACCTTTGGGTGTCCTTTCTTTATTGTATTTGACCCTGTCTTTTGCTGCCAGGGGTGTTTGCATTTGTTGAGTGTTAAGGTAGATATCTGACTGACTTCCATCTTCAACGATAAAGCCGTATCCTTTGTCGCTGATAAATGTAACGGTGCCTGTAAACTCCTCATCAGGGTCTGGCATTGAGGTGGCACCCAATTGGATGGTATCAGGATCAATTTCTCTCCTCTGACTCATGTCTATTGGGGTTTTGCTTAGGTTGCCATTTTCGTCGATGTACATGATCATGTCATCAAGGGTCTTGCCCTTGTTGTTGACCACTTTTCTCTCCTCCCTCTTTTGGGCTTTATCTTGCTTCTTTTTAGCTTTCTTTTTTTCTTTTTCTTTTTTGGCGAATGTTGCCATACGTTGACTTTTTAAATGTTGCCCTGTGAAGGAATGCAGTTGATCAAATTATTAAAGCGTGAGGGTAAAAGGTATTCCGCAGCATCATTTTTAAAAATCAACGGCTCTGTTGACAAAACCGCAGCAATTTGAGTTACCATCAAGTTTGTATTTCTTTTTGCATAGAAAAAAGAAATAATGTTGGTAACACGTGTAATCATGATAAAACGAAGTATTAAATCTTGGCAGCTGAAGGAGCGATGACTGAGAGAAGAGAAGTGGAACTTCGGTACTGATTCAGAAAAGGCACAGGCAGAAGCCTTAAAATATTATTTTTTGCAAAGATATAGCAAATTGGTGAATAAATACCAGTGGTTAACTATAAATTAACGGATTATTGCTCATAAAGTCTTGAAATTCTTGATTTAAGCGACTCAAAAGTCTTAAAATCTGTACTTTTTACTTTATTTCCCCCCGATTTGAATTGAAATTTTCAGAGTGGAGTTTCAAACGACATGGTTAAATAGATACAACTTCAACTTTGTATGGAATAGTCTCAATCACAATTTTGCAAATTGATTACCCTGTATTTGCGTCTTTTCGTTACAAAAATGCCTTTAAGGATAAATAGGAAGCCCTGTTATATCTATTTTCTCAATTTGATTAACAGTTCAGATCGGCTGTGCACTTCCAGTTTATCGTATATGTTTTTAATATGGAATTTAACTGTATTGATGGAGCATTTCAACTGTGCGCCCATTTGTTCGTTTGATTTACCCTGTGCCAGCAATTGGGTTATAATCCATTCTTTATCTGTAAGGCCAATACTTAATCTTTTATTGAGTTGTTCAAGTGTAAGGGTCGAATTTTGAAGTTTTTTCTTTTGATCAGCCAGCACCAATTCAATGGTACTTTTGAGTTGGGCCTGGTGAAAGGGTTTGGCGATATAGGCCGCAGGAGTTGTCCCTTTGACTTGTTCCAAAGTCTTACTATCAGTATACGATGTAAGGTAAATAAAAGATATGCCCAGGTTTTGATCCATAATGTATTTTGCCAGATCTATTCCTGTGATGTCACTTTCAAGATGTATATCTAGCAAGACCAGGTCAGGTGAATGCGTATTTAAAAGGATCAAAGCCTGACCCGGATTGAGTGCCGTTAGCACGTAATAACCTTCTTGTTCGAGCACTTCTTTGATATCAAACAAGATGATGCCATCGTCTTCAACCACCAAAATTTTTGCCTTATAAGCTTCATGAAGGGTCATTCGGGATGCTTTATGGAACAAGTTTGAAATTGGCTATCGAGACTTCTACCAGGGTGCCATTTTGATTAAGATAATTGACCGTAGCATCGAGTTTAGCAGCCAGAGCGGAAATCAACTTGGTGCCAAAGCCATCGGAATTTTCGAGATGGTTGAACCCCTTTCCATTGTCTTGCACCTGAAGCAGCAGCTTGTTGTTTTCGGTTGGTTTGAGCGACAACTTAATCTTGCCTGCTTCGTGTTGTTCAAAGGCATATTTGAGCGAATTGGTAATCAGCTCATTGATGATGAGAGCCAAAGGCACTAGTGTAGATACATCCAGTGATATTGGATCCACGTCCAGTTGCAATTCGATCTGATCTGGGTTGAGGCCATATGTTTGCAACAATTGTTGGGTCAACTGTATCACGTAATCTCTCACTTCGAGACCAGAGCTCACATTGTCGTTGTACAAATTTTTATGGATAAGTGCCATGCTTTGAACCCTTGCCTGTCCTTCCTGAAGAGCCTGGGTGGCAGCCTTGTCGTCTACACTCCTGGATTGAAGACTGAGCAGGCTGGAAATGAGTTGCAGGTTGTTTTTTACCCTATGGTGTATTTCCTGCAGTAAAAGTTCTTTTTCTTTTAGATTTTTTTCAATGATGTTGTTTTTTTCATTCAGGATGCGATTCCATTTGTTGCGCTGAAAAAGAAAATAAATGAGCAAGGCGATGATAACACCACAAAAGATCAAAGCCAGCTTAAGTATTTTTTTTTGAGCCAGCATGGTGGTGTTTTGATTATGGATCAAAGCATTTTCCAGCTGAATTTGTGTTATTTCGTGCGCTTTTAAAGCAGGCAGAGTTTCTGTTTCACTTATATTTTTGAGGGTGGCCTGAATCTCAGCCAGAGTTTCTGATTTCCTGGTATATTCCTTTGCCTTTTGACCTTCACCTTTGGCTTTATAAACGGTAGCCATCATCCGATATGTCTTCCAATTTTTAAAAGGGGCGTGAACTTTACGGTATTCCTCTGTTTTATTAAGATATTCAAGGGCTTTATCATAATTTTTTATGTGAAGATTGTATTGGGCTTGTAGTGCAAATAATTCATCACTTAGGGTGTGGGAGGTGTCTTTAGATATCAGTGATTCTGCTTCTTTTATGGCTTCCAAAAACAAGGGCAAGTCTTCTTTACCCCTTGCATATTTTGCAATTTCAAACTGAACGAGGGTAGGGATTTTTGTTGGCTGAAGGCTGCCCTCATCGGCTACTTCAGCTTGGCGCAAATAATAAATTACAGAATCAGATTGCTCCAGGGCCTTTGCCACCAGCGCAGATTTGAAATATTGTTCGGCTTTGGTTTCACTTTTTTGACCCCTTAGGATCAGGGTATTCAACAATGCACAGAGTATAAAGAAGGAGGAAATGCGTAGTGACATTGGTTTTTTGATAATTTAATAGTAAAATTACTTTAAAAGCAGATAAAACCAACTACCCACGGGGGTAGGTCGGGCTTACACCCTTATAAAAAAATGTGCTCAAAAGGCAAAACCTACCCAAACGGGTGAGAAATCATATCAACAGCCGGAATATATTTGGGTCATTTTGCAACTAATCAAAACCTGTATCATGGATAAAAACTTTTATACAAAATTCATTCTTCTTGCCTGTTTACTAATCGTACATGGCTTGACAGCCAGACCGGCGGGAAAAATCAGGGTGACAACCCTGGTGGACGGGGTGGAGAGAGAATATTTCATTCACGTTCCTTCATCCTACGATGGCAGCTCACCAGTACCGCTGGTCTTTATGCTGCACGGAACCAGTGGAAATGGAGAAACTTATTATAATGCTTACGGTTGGACAGAACTAGCCGATGTAGAAGGATTTATAGCTGTTTTTCCATCATCGGGAAGGTATAAAATTGTAGAAGATGGCGTAAACAAAACTACTACAAAATGGAACACACCGCCAGATGCAGATTGGACCTTCCAACAAGGAGTTATGGGCTATGATGACATCAAATTTCTCCGCAAAGTAGTGGACGAAATGAGAGAAAACTACAACATTGACCGTAAAAGAATTTATTTAAATGGTTTTTCCAACGGAGGCCAGATGGCTTCAAAATGTGCAGTAGAGATGTGTGATATCCTCGCAGCTGTAGCTGCCAATGCGGGTTCATTTAGCCTTGATACTACCTATTTTCCCAAACGAAAACTACCTACCCTTTATCAGGTAGGAAACAAAGACTATGGACCAGAAAATGAGGGACCTGAAGGTTCCTTGGCATTATTGGATACCTTGTTGACAACACCCAACATTGATTGGATGAGAGGCAAACATTACAGGGTTTCTCACGCTTTTATACGCAATTTTGATCTGGAAAATGATTTTGTCATTGAAGGCGATACCAATACTGCAGTGGTGGCAACCTATCAACCCAATCATCCAGGGCCCGGTACTGGATATGAATTTAAGTTTATTTTTGTTAAAGGACTGGATCACACATATCCAAATGGAAAAAATCACTTCTTCGATGCTCCCAGGATTCATTGGAATTGGATGAAAAAATATGTTCTGGAAGACTCTACTTCCAACGAAGGACAAAAGATAAAAGTAGTTACAGAGGTGCAGGATACAAATCGGGAATATTTTCTCCATATACCTGCAGCTTACAACAATAATCAAAAATCTGCGATGGTGATTTTCCTTCACGGATCAGGCCAAAATGGAAATCTGTATTACAATATTTCCGGTTGGAATGGTGTTGCCGATACTGCCAATATAGTCATGGCTTACCCATCTGCATTGGAGTATTGCGTAACCGAAGACGGAGTCACCAGTTTGCGAAGCAAATTTAGTGCCTTCCCGCAAGATGGTGATGAGTTTTGCCCCGGACAAGATATAAAGGATGATGTGCTTTTTATTGATGAAGTTATAAAAGAAGTTACATCCAATTACAACATTGATTCTAATCGAATTTACATTGTAGGATTTTCCAATGGAGGTGAGATGGCAGCCCGCTGTGCCCTCGATTTGGGAGATAAAATTTCAGCATGCGTAAGCTCAGGAGGGGGAGGTGCTTTGCCAAGAGATACTGTATTGATACCTAAAAGAATAATGCCAATGATGAATATGTTTGGCAATAAGGACGCTAAAATCATTAAGGGTTTAAATCTGACTGTGGATTCTGTACCCATGGGCTTTGACTTGCTCTATGGAATGTTCCCGGTTTTATATGGCAAACAAGTTGTGCCTTATATTGAGGCATTTGATTTGGATGCATCTAATTATTCTCTGATCGGCAATCCCAATTCAGTGGTGGCATCAATATTCAAAGGCAAGTCGAATGATCCACAAAATGTATTTTACAATGTAGAAGTAAAAAACCTTGAGCACGAATATCCCAATGGTGTTAATCACCCCCTGCTGGGTGCCTATTATCACTGGAAGTGGCTCAGACAATATCGTTTGGATGGTCAGGGGCCATCACAAGAACACACACTCACCACCAACAGCGGACACGGAGGTGGAACCTACCCAGGCGGTGATACGGTGCATATCTGGTCGGCTCAGCAAGATGGCAAGGTATTTACTCACTGGACAGGTGATGTACAATACCTGGAAAGTGCAAAAGAATACCATACGAGGGTGGTCATGCCCAATCGCAACGTTAGTGTTACAGCTAATTATGCTACCCTAACCACGGATATGAAATTGACCTTGGTCAAAATCATGGGTGCTCAGAAAGAAAAAACTGTATATTTATACCTGCCCGCCAAAAATGAAATGAAAGGGTTGATCTGGGTTTTTCATGGCACCAATGGCAATGCTGCCAATATGGCTTTTAACATTGAGACAAAACAATTTATCGATTTGAATATGACGCGTGGCTATGGCATCGTAGCAATCAGCAGCGAAGAAAGTCAGGATAATACAGATTACGATGGCAATGGTTCTATCCAGTGGTCATACAGCCTTGATTCTAATGCCATTGATTTTGCTAATATCAGGGCAATCAGAGATTCACTTATTCACCGAAACAGATTGGATATATCAACTCCCCAAATCGCCTACGGCTATTCAGCCGGAGGAGCATTTGCTGAGTTTGTGGTAAATGTACTCAACTGGAAAGCAGCCATTGGTCATACTGTTGGTGGTAATACCAATTTTTCATTACATGCACTTAAGCCATTTTACCTATCTGTAAATGTGAATGACAATCACCCCAATGTTGGCCCTGCCGGTAACGCACAGGCAGAACAAAATATCAGTAATTATATAGATAGGGGTGTATGCGCCGTTTTCAACAAGTTTGATGCAAGCCCACTGTATGCAGAAAGATTTGATCGGTCTCCAGCTATTGGAAATGAGCTTTCAAAGTCAATATTCCAGGAATTGAAGAAAAACAATGATCTGGATGAAAGAAATTATCTGCGCACATCGGCTGATGCTTTGAAGGCTAAAATAGTTTCCATGCCTGGTAAATATCCCGTAATTGTTTCAATGACGGCAGCCCAACTCAACGATCTTGAAGACCAGATTGGGGTGACGCACGCGGAGCATAAGGTAAAAGCCGACATCAATGGCAGCCTTATTGAATGGCTCGATACCTTATGTGGTATTTCTGTCACAGGCGATGAAAGCATCCAAAATAGCGGTATCCTTGTTTATCCCAACCCTTCTGCAGGGGAACTATGGTTAGAAAAAAGTTGCGATTGGACGCTTCAAACCCTACAAGGAGTGAGTGTAAAAAGAGGTAATGGTGATTACCTTGATTTATCCGCTTTGCCTGCTGCCATGTACATATTAAAGACCAAATACGGCAGTGAAAAAGTGGTAAAATTATAAGGTAAGACCACAAAGAGCAGATTTACGCCGAAAAGTGACCGGTAGGAGACAATTCTTCTACCGGTTTTTTTATTTAACAGAGTGCTAACAAAAAAAAATGCAAAGACTATTGACAATTTTAAAAATCAATTTAACTTTGCAATACAAAGTACATTGTATTTAAAATTAAATTTTCAATAACCTACCTTAAACCCAGGTCATGCCAAACAATAGCAAGCATAAATCCAGACTTTTCAGCAGCGTTATCATTGGTTCCGTTATTGCCTTTGTACTGATCTCTGTAATTTTATACAAAGGTGGGGCGCTGGATCCCAAATGGCCACAATTTTGGTATTTGCGCCCGTTGATTTTGGTGCCTTTGGCAGGGGCGTGTGGAGGTTTTATATTTTATACCATGGAAAAGTACCGTCAGGGACCAATATGGCGAAAGGTGATTGTTAATCTTGTTTGTGTTTTGATTTACATCATCGGAATTTGGTTGGCTACGGTCATTGGCCTCGACGGAGTTTGGTGGCATTAAAAGATTTCTCGTCCAGATCATATCAATTCCGGTATTATTAGATAGATAAAAATTATTATTTTGAAAAGATGTGTTGACATTGTTTTCAGTGGGCTTGCCATTTTGATCTTTTTACTTCCATGTATGATCCTCTCTTTTTTATTGGTGGTCATTGATGGTTTTCCCTTGCTGTTTGTGCAAGCGAGGGTAGGGAAGAATAAATCAATATATAAGATTATCAAATTCCGTACGATGCAAGACCAGTATGTTACCCGCACAGGCAGGTGGCTTAGGTCCAGTGGACTGGATGAATTGCCCCAATTTATCAACGTATTAAAAGGTGAGATGAGCATCGTGGGTCCTCGCGCCCTCACACCTGCTGATATCCAACGTTTGGGCTGGGACGATCCCTTTCATTCAGGAAGATGGCAGGTTAAACCAGGTATAACCGGCATGGCACAACTTTATGGTGGGCAGCATCGCAAGTTGTCGTGGTTTTGGGATTGCTGGTATTTGAAGCACCAATATGTAATTGTGGATATAATTATCATTGCATGCTCTTTTCTTATGAATGTTTTTGGAAAGCGCAGGGTGAGGCGTTGGTTATTTCAAAAAAACAATCTGAAATAAATGAAAGTAAAAATGATCCTTCCTGCCCTGGCAGAAGCCGAAAACCCATTTTGGAGACCTATCAAATATTCTCTTTTTCCGCCGCTGGGGCTGGCAACCCTTGCTTCTTTTTTATCGCCCGATGATGAAGTAACCTTGTGTGATCAGCATGTTGAAAATTTGGATATCAACGATGAAGCCGACCTGGTGATCATCCAGGTTTACATCACCAATGCTTACCGTGCCTATAAAATTGCCGACCATTACAGAGCGAAGGGAAGTTTTGTTATCCTGGGAGGACTGCATGTTACCTCCTTGCCTGAAGAAGCATTGCCCCATGCAGACGCTATATTTTTGGGACCTGGAGAAGATACATTTCCTCAATTTTTGAAACATCTGAAGGAAGGCAGACCGCAAAAAATATATACATCTGTAGTAAGGACATTACATGGTACACCGCCTGTGAGAAGGGATTTGATCAAACGGGAAAGGTACCTGGTGCCCAACTCGCTCGTTGTTTCCAGGGGCTGCCCACACCATTGTGATTTTTGTTATAAAGACGCTTTTTTTGAAGGAGGTAGGTCATTTTATACCCAGTTGGTTGACGAAGCCCTGGCAGAAATTGATCGGTTGCCGGGGCGACATTTGTATTTTTTGGATGATCATTTATTGGGCAACGTTCGCTTTTCCACTTCCCTTTTTGAAGGAATGAAAGGCATGAATCGTGTTTTTCAGGGAGCAGCCACCATTGACTCCATCCTCAGAGGCGACCTCATAGAAAAAGCCGCCGAAGCAGGTCTGCGCAGTGTTTTTATCGGTTTTGAAACCTTCTCTGAAGACAACCTAAGACAAAGCAACAAAAAGCAGAACCTTGCCAAAGATTACACTGCGGCTGTCAACCGATTACACGATCTGGGCATTATGATCAACGGCAGCTTTGTATTTGGTCTCGATGACGACGACAAAGATGTTTTTCAACGCACAGTCGATTGGGCCGTGGAGCATGCAATTACAACTTCTACTTTTCACATTCTCACACCTTATCCCGGCACCAAACTATACCAGGACATGGAGAGAGAAGGAAGAATTCTTACCCGCAACTGGGACCTTTATGATACCCGCCATGTTGTCTACCAAACCAATCACCTATCCCCTGAGGAATTGGAACGCGGTTATTATCAGGCTTATGATTCTTTTTATTCCTGGGCCAACATAGCCAAAGCCAGCTGGCAACATGAAGCTTTGAAGCACAAACTCAAACATTTTATGTACGCAGGCGGCTGGAAAAAATTTGAGCCACTTTGGAATTTTTTAATAAAGACGAAAAGCCTCAATGAAATGCTCCCCTTACTCGAAGCAATTTTGTCGAAAGTTAAGCAGGGAACAAAGATGGATGAGGGGGTGGTTTCTTGTGTTTAGTGTTATGGGGCATGCGACGGGTGACTGAATGGTTGCGACTTTGGAGCAAATCGAGTGAAAGAATTCACTCGATAATGAAGGAACCGTGCAAAACCTTGCACGGCATCGACCTAGCTTGTTCAAGATGGTTAATATTTCAATATATTAAGCCTATGCTCGTTATAGAGTTTGGTTGTTGCCACGCGGTTTGCGCGTGGTGCTTTCACTAAAATGATCTGCCAATCATTTTTTTTGGCAAAGCCAAAACCGTTCAGTTATGACTTTGGAGCAAATCGAGTGAAAGATTTCACTCGATAATGAAGGAACCGTGCAAAACCTTGCACGGCATCGACCTAGCTTGTTCAAGATGGTTAATATTTCAATATATTAAGCCTATGCTCGTAATAGAGATTAGTTGTTGCCACGCGCTAAGCGCGTGATGCCTTCACTATCCCTACAAACCTTTGGATTGTAGGGGCAATTTTTTCGGCTTTGCTGAAACTACTCAGTTATGCAAAGCGCCGAGCGCGTATTGCAAAAGAGATCATATTTCAATATTTTTCCAACTATTTACCTTGGCTATATTGCGCTGTTGATTAAAAAGACCTGTGTGCACCAGCGTTTTGCTCTCAATATTATTGCCACTCAGCTTTTCGAAATAAAGAATGCCTTTGAACATTTCGGGCATGATGGTTGCTGATGCTTTAATTTCTACCAGGTTGAGTTTTTCAGATTTTTGCCAAATCAGATCAATTTCATGCCCTACAGCATCGCGCCAAAACCAGAAATCTCGAAGAAGGTTGTTATGGTAGTTTTTTTTGATATATTCGTTTATGATGTAATTTTCGAACAAATTGCCTTTGTGAGGACTCAGTTTAAGTGAATCTGCATCGTTGATTTTTAATAAGTAGCACAATAGCCCGGTATCATAAAAGAAAAGTTTGGGGCTTTTGGTGATGCGTTTGTTGAAATTGGGCAAATAGGGCTGAAGTTGGTAAACAATATAACTTGTTTCCAGCACAGAGATCCATGATTTGGCGGTGGGTTGGGAGATGCCGCATTCGTTGGCCAGAGAATTTAGGTTAAGCAATTGTCCTGCCCTGGCGGCACACAGTGAAATGAAGTTTCGGAACAGCCTTAGATTTTTTACCTGGATCAGGTCTGTAAGATCCCTTTCTACATAAGTTTGAAGGTAGTTGGAGTAAAAATTTTTGGAAGGGATATCCCGGTCATAGATGGCTGGATAAAATCCCTTCTGCAAATTGACGGCATAGTCGTCATCCAACCAATGGGCAGCTTTCATCTCGGACAGATCAAAAGGCAGTAATTTAAAAAGGGCAACTCTTCCCGCCAGGCTTTGGGTGATATTTTGCATCAGGTGAAAGTTTTGAGAACCTGATAAGATATACTGACCCATAATTCTATCTTCATCCACCTTGGTTTGTAAGTAGGAAAACAATTCAGGCACACGCTGGATTTCATCAAAGATGACAAATTGATCGTATTCCATGAGAAAGCCATTGGGATCCTCCAATGCGAAGATACGATTGTCTGGATTTTCAAGATTGACATACCGGTAGTTTTGGAATTGGGCTTTTAAAAAGTGTGTTTTGCCCGATTGTCGGGGTCCTGTTAGAACCAGAATCGGGTATTTTTTGCAAAAAACATCCATTTCTCTTTTTATAGCACGTAGCATACTCATAATAAGTGAATTATGGCTGTAAATATAGAAGTTATTTTGAAAATGCAAGCAATTAACTTTGAAAATACATGTTATAAACTTTGAAAATGCATGACTTCAACTTTGAAAATACATGACTTCAACTTTGAAAATGCATGACTTCAACTTTGAAAATGCATGACTTCAACTTTGAAAATGCATGACTTCAACTTTGAAAATGCATGGCTTTAACTTTGAAAATACATGACTTCAACTTTGAAAATACATGACTTCAACTTTGAAAATGAATCAATGCTATTTTGAAACTACCATGGCTAAATTTATTAGGTACCATTTTCTTAGGAGTTTACATCAAAGAGACCTTGAAAAGCTTAAGTGGGGTTAAGATGGTTTAATATTGTACCTATTTGTTTGATAGAAAGCACCTGATAGGGTATCAAATATTCCCATTGGCAGCAAAAAGAGTGGCATAAAATATAGCAAATACCGTTGCAGCAATGATTCGGATTGAGAAAAGAAAAAATTATATTTATTCCAAATTAGGTGAATGGCTGATTTTGTTGATTTTTTGCAATTGCCTTATAAACAGCTAGTGCTTCAGCGGAATGAATATTTAAGAACGCCCGGAAGCATAGATACCTCTATTTATCTGGTGGAGAGTGGTAGCTTGAAGGTTTATGTGGTAGATGATGATGAAGAACAGATCATCAGATTTGGTTATAAGGGCAACATTTTGGTAGTGCTTGATTCCTTTTTGACAGGAAGGCCTTCTTCATTTTATATACAAGCGATAAAAAGGTGTAAGATCAGGATAATCGCCAAAGAGATGGTGTTTGATGGTCTGGATCCAAACGTATACCAAAAATGGTGGATCGGTGTGTTGGAAAACCTGGTGTTACAACAAATGGAAAGAGAAATCGATCTATTGACCACAGCTCCAAGGGAACGATATTTGAGAGTTTTAGGAAGGAGCCCTGCCTTGTTTCAGGAAATTCCTCACCGCTACATTGCTAATTACCTCCGCATGAGTGCCGAAACACTTTCGCGTTTAAAAAGTCTTGACTTAGATCAAGATTTAAAATAGAGTGGCATAGTTTCTTTGCCAAAAAAAAAATATGCAGACAACAGCTTTATTGGAAAACCTCCTGTTTGAGTGTAGTGAAGTAGTCAGTGAGTTGGAAAAACTCAAAGTCCTGAGCTGGGAAACCCTAACGAGGAGGAAGGATATGCAATCGTGGAACATTTTGGAATGTGTGGAACATCTCAATCGATATGGGGCCTTTTACCTGCCGGCGATCGAAAAAGCCATCCAACATTCAAGTTCCCGTCCTAAATCTCATTTTACAGGCGGATGGTTGGGGCGATACTTTGCCAAAAGTATGCTGCCAAAGGCGAAGCTAAATAAGATGAAAACCTTTAAAGATAAAAATCCACTGAATGCCCCTCTCGACAAATCGGTGATTGACATCTGTATAGCGCAACAAATCAAAATGAAGGAATTAATTGATCGTTCCCGCCAGGTAAGTTTGGACCTAAGGGTGAGCACCTCTTTGTCAAACCTTTTGAAATTGAAACTTGGTGATACCTTTCAGTTTGTAATCAATCATAATTTGAGGCATATGGAGCAGATAAGAAATATTCTAATGATTCAAGAAAATATTTAAGTTATACATTGATAATTGAATAAGAAAGTTTCGTAATATGTCAAATTCATGTGTTTAATACGACTGAAACAATAAATATTATGGATGTTTAGCAGGATTATGATATTATTGTTGATAATACATTGAGGCAATAAAATTAGAATGATTTGATTTTAAATATTTTATATATGTTGCTTAAAACTAATGTATGTGTAAAACCGTGCAAACCGATAAAAAATACCAATATTTTATCGTATATTGAAATAATGTATTTATATTTGTGTTGCGCGCAAAATTATTTAACTGAAAAATACCAAGTTATGAAACACTCAACACTCAACACTCAACACTCAACACTCAACACTCAACACTCAACACTCAACCGGTTTATTAAAAATTAAGTCCATCCGTTTTTCTTTAATTGTATTTATCATGGTCGGCTTCCTTTCCTTTTTATCTTCTTGTGAGCAGGGAGGGAATGAACAAGAAAATTTAAATTCACGATTTGATCCTGGCAATTCTTGTTATGATGAAGTTGTGACTAGTACTTGTATAGAGGATACAACTGTTTTTGTTCTTGATGGTATCCCATCATTTCCAGGATGTGAAATAAGTTTGTCGCTTATTTATTGCTTTGATGACTTTGGAACATTAAAATATGTTGCAACAGGTAATTTCGAATTAATTTCTACATGCTAGGAACTTCAAGATTCAATAAACGCTCACCTGGCAAGAGATAATGATGGGCAATTAAATTTATTTTTTTCTGGTTTGGATGACGAAATTTATAACATGCTTGTGAAAGAACTTTTTGAGAGTTTAGGGAACGGTCTTCCCTGCGGATCAGCAATAACATATGTAACAGAATACATAAGGCCATCTTGTTATGCATATTGTCTCTATACAGCGGATGTTCCAATTGGTGGTGAAGGTAGAAGAGGTAGAAATGATGGAGGTAATCAGCAAACATTTTGGGCAAAATCGAGTTGTGATAGTAATGGATGCTGTATTATTGAATATAATGTTTGCTATAATGTAGCTAAGGCTGTTTTAGAAGTTCATAAGACTCATACGGGGAAAGTAGTATCGCCAATTATTATTGAACAATGTTCTAATGGAACACCGGATGGAATGCATGACCCAAGTACAATTAGGTGTTTGCCATGTGATTTTAATTGTAATTAACCTAAAGTGATGAAGCAAGGATTGCTTATATGCCTGATTTTATTAGTTAATTATGTGAAATCACAACAACCATATCCTTTAAATTTTAAGGGATATGGTTCTTTTTGGCAACATTTGGTTTTAAATGATGGTGGTGTTGGATTTGGCCAGACAGAAAACATATATACAACTTTAGATGTTGTGAATATTCTTGATGTTGATACTTTTATATATCTATTATATCAAACAAAGAAAGGGTTTTTAGTCAATGGAGTTAAGTTAGTTAAAATTAATCCAGGCACTGGTGAGATACTTTGGTCAAAAACTGATAATTTTTATACAGGTAATGAATTTAATCAAACCTACAGAAAACTATTGCTGGATGATAAAGGTAGAATTGTTATCACTGGATGGAGGGCAAAAAATAACACTAGTGCATTAACTCCTAATGCTTGTATCAAGAAATTTGATGCATCATCAGGTCAGTTAATTGAATACAAAGTGGATACTACACAACGACTGTATAGCATTGTTAACGATTACATAAATCAAATTGGTATTGATTCTATCTATTTTGCTGGTACCGCAATCATTGAGGATGTAGAGGAAAATCCAAGAGGCGGCATAAGGTTTTATACTTTTAATAATGAGTTAAAATGGGATACCATGTCCCAAGTTATTTACAATTTACCTGATCCTGGTGACACTTTTTCTCGAGAGTATATTACAGTAAATCCTCGCTATAGTTTAATTAATAATCGGTTATTAGGCATTGTCACATTTTATGTTAATATGGATGCTGATAGTCTCAAAGCAAAGGCAGAGCTTACACTTGCTGATTTTTCAGATGTTAAGAATATTAAAGTTTTGAGGCGATTTAAGTTTGTAGATGAGATTCAGTTCTGGCCTGATGAAGAGGAATATTATTGGATTTCAAATTATAGTGAGGAACTTCAATTATCCTGGCGGTATCCCAAAATTGATGTATTATCTGGAAAACTACTGAAGGCATGCAGCTTTCTTGCACTTGATACTTTGGGTAATGTATTGGCAAGAGTTGACGATATTGCTCAAAATGGTCATTGGATTTATAATTTAAAATGTGCCGGCAAATTGCATGATAAATATTATCTACTGGGTCACAGATCCGATGACAGAGCAAGTTTTGACATAATGGAAGTAGATGCTGAGAGCAGGGTGAAATTGTTGGTATCGGTGGTTACTGCTGATCGGCCTTCCAATGATGGTTTTAATGGCTTTAACACAGTACAAAAAGTCACAAAGGACTCACTTTTTATTTTTTCTGGTGCCTTGTTTACAAAAGCTGGAGATGTGACACCAAGTACTACTTCTACACATTATACCATGGCTTTTGATCTCCGACATTGGATGCGGCCAACTTCTTCAGTGGATGTTTTAGATGATTTAACTGTCAAGCTATATCCTAACCCCAGTAATGATTTTCTCAATATTGAGGTTCCGGATATAAAAGGCAAATTATATTTTTACGCCGCGAATGGTACTTTGATAAAATCAATTGCTATCAATGGCAGTCAGTCGTTGTTGATAGACACTTCTATTTTCCCTGTTGGAATTAATGTAATTACAATAGAACCTGCAGAAAAGAATGTGTCCGTAAGATCAGTTACGTTTGCAAAGATGTGATGTGTGGCTTATTAGCAAACTTAGTGGTGATGTGTAAGATCTACATATTGATCACCACCTTGTTTTCCAATCTCTTCATCTCCTCAGGCAGGCAGGCCAGGATTTCGTCTTTGAGTGCGGTAAGCATTTTTTCTTTTACAAAGTAACGAAAACTCACCATACCTATCTTTCTCACGGGTACGGGGGCTTTGAAGTAACGCACGTGGTTCATTTGTTTCTTATTGAGGTCGTTGAGGCAAAGTTGGGGAAGCACTGTTATACCTTCGTTGAGGTCAACAATTTTTTTAAGGGTTTCAATACTGGAGGCAGTGAGGTCAAATTGGTGGATGTTGCGCTCGTGGACCTTCAATTCGCAGAGATTGACTACCTGGTTTCTGAGGCAATGACCTTCTTCCAGCAACCAAAGTTTGTCAACATTTAGATCGCTTGGCAACAAATATTTCTTTTTGGGGTGAAGCGATTTTTGAGAGGAATAAACCACAAATTCTTCATGAAACAATGGAATTTCTACCAGATCGGTTTGATTAACGGGAATGGCTAATAAGCCGGCATCCAGTTGATTGTGCTTGATCCGTTCAATGATAACATCGGTTGTCAGTTCGCTTATCTGCAGCTTGATCTCTGGATATTTTCGCAAAAATCGATCGAGGAAGAGTGGCAGTAAGTAGGGCGCGAGAGTTGGAATGATGCCGATGCGTAGTTCTCCCTGTACCAGGTTTGATTCCTTTTGTACGATGTCGATGAGGCCGGCGGTCTCCCGCAAAACCACCTTGGCCTGGGCTATGATTTTTTGTCCTATCTCTGTGGGTATTACCGGCTGGCGACTTCGGTCGAATATTTTTATCTGGAGTTCGTCTTCCAGTTTTTTGATCATCATGCTCAAAGTAGCCTGGGTGACATGGCAGTGCTGGGCTGCGGTGACGAAGTGGCGGTAGCGGTCTACGGCGAGGATGTATTCTAGTTGTTGGAAGTTCATGGGTAGGGGATAGGTTAGAGGGGGTAGGGGTTAAATTGCGAATTTTGGATTACGAATTTTGGATTACGAATTAAGGATTACGAATTACGGATTGCGAATTACGGATTGCGAATTACGGATTGCGAATTACGGAATGCGAATTACGAATTAAAGAGAAGGTGGGCATGATTGTAATATTTGAATGTATTTTTGATTTAATAGAAGTGAGGTTTATAATATAGATAATATCGATACAAATATAGAAAATATCAGTTTGATTGATGACCAATTTAGCCGTATTTTTGAGGATTGATAACAAAAACTAGCTAATACATGGAAAACAATTCAAATGGAGGGGGTAAGTGTCCGTTTACGGGGGCGATGCACCACCATGCAGGTACTCAAAGGGGGACATCCAATGCAGATTGGTGGCCCAATAAGTTGAATTTATCTATTTTAAGGCAGAATGGAGCCGAGTCAGATCCTATGGATAAGGATTTTGATTATCGCAAAGAGTTTGCGAGTCTGGACTATGAGGCACTTAAAAAAGATTTGGAGGCTTTGATGACGGATTCGCAAGACTGGTGGCCTGCGGATTATGGGCATTACGGGCCCTTTTTCATCAGAATGGCATGGCATGCTGCGGGCACCTATCGCATCGGCGATGGCAGGGGAGGAGCCGCTAAAGGATTGCAGCGTTTTGCGCCTTTGAACAGTTGGCCAGATAATACTAATCTCGATAAAGCCAGGAGGTTACTTTGGCCCATCAAACAAAAATATGGAAAGAAAATATCGTGGGCCGATCTCATGATCCTTACGGGTAATGTAGCACTGGAATCAATGGGTTTTAAAACCTTTGGTTTTTCCGGTGGTCGAGCCGATGTTTGGGAACCAGATGAAGCCATTTATTGGGGACTGGAGAAAAAATGGCTGGATGATGCTACCCGCTATTCCGGAGAGCGTGATCTGGAAAATCCATTGGCAGCTGTGCAAATGGGATTGATTTACGTCAATCCTGAAGGCCCGGGGGGCAATCCTGATCCCATTGCAGCTGCTAAGGACATCAGAGAAACTTTTGGCAGAATGGCGATGGACGATGAAGAGACAGTGGCTTTAATTGCTGGAGGACACACATTTGGAAAGACACATGGGGCAGGTGATGCTGCACTGGTGGGCAAAGAACCGGAGGGAGCCGAGATGGAGCTGCAGGGCTTTGGTTGGCATTCTTCTTTTGGGAAGGGAAAGGCAGGAGATACCATTACCTCAGGATTAGAAGGCGCATGGACAACCACACCCACCAAGTGGAGTAATAACTTTTTCTGGAACCTTTTCGGTTATGAATGGGAATTGACCAAGTCTCCGGCCGGAGCTCACCAATGGATTCCCAAACACGGCATGGGTGCCGAAACAGTGCCCGATGCCCACGATGCAAGCAAAAGACACACTCCGGTCATGCTCACTACCGACCTGGCTTTGCGTTTTGATCCTGCTTATGAAAAAATTTCAAGAAGATTTTTGGATAACCCGGATCAGTTTGCCGATGCTTTTGCCAGGGCTTGGTTTAAACTGACGCACAGAGACATGGGGCCAAAATCGCGATATACGGGCCCGGAAGTACCTGCTGAAGATTTGATCTGGCAAGACCCATTGCCAGCTGTGGATCATGATTTGATCAATGATGCTGATACAGCCGAACTCAAGAGAAGGGTTTTGGCCAGTGGTCTTAGTATCTCAGAATTGATAAGTACTGCATGGGCTTCTGCATCCACTTATCGAGACTCAGATAAAAGAGGCGGTGCCAATGGCGCGAGGGTAAGATTGAGTCCTCAGAAATATTGGAAGGTCAACAATCCTACTCAGTTGACAAAGGTGCTGGATGTACTTGAAAGTATAAGAGCAGAATTCAACGGACAACAGAGTGGCGGTAAGAAAATATCAATGGCCGACCTCATAGTGTTGGCGGGTAATGCTGCTGTTGAGGAAGCGGCCAACGCTGCAGGTAAGAAGGTAACAATATCTTTTGCCCCTGGCAGAACGGATGCCAGCCAGGAACATACCGATGTTCATTCCTTTGAAGCATTGGAGCCATTTGCAGATGGATTTAGGAATTACCTAAAGTCAAAATCTGCTATACCCGCTGAGCATCTCCTGATAGATAAGGCAGAATTGTTGACCCTTACTCCACCGGAGATGACCGTTTTACTGGGTGGCATGCGTGTATTGGGAGCCAATTGGGATAATAGTGATCACGGTGTATTTACCTCCCGAAAAGGGGTATTGACCAATGATTTTTTTGTCAACCTTCTCGACATGGGAGTTGAATGGAAAGCTGCTGATGATCATAAGCACGTTTATGAAGGTCGCGACCGTAAAACCGGCTCTATCAAATGGACAGGTACAAGATTTGATTTGGTATTTGGTGCCAACTCAGAGCTTAGGGCTCTTGCAGAGGTGTATGGCTGTTCAGACGCCGAAGACAAGTTTGTAAGTGATTTCGTAAAAGTTTGGACCAAGGTAATGAACCTTGATCGGTTTGATCTGGCGAAGTAAACATAAGTTATTACAACTATAAACAACAAGGGCCGATCGTCAAAAATCGGCCCTTTTCTTTTTGGATAATATATTGGATTATCAGATCAATTTCCGGGTTTGACAGTTCCATAATTTACAAAATTGCCCTGAAAGCTGCCGGTGCCTTTGTAGATGCCGCCATTTTCGAAGGTGCCGGTGCCACCCTGGTAAATGATGGTACCATTGTTGTGCAAGGTGCCGTCATTGAGGATGTAGCCTGTTGGGCTAACAATGATGGTGCCACCCAGCCAAATAAATTTCACATTGGTATAAATCTCCATACTGCCAAATTGTACATCTGGAATATCATCGGGAATGGTGAGGGTAAAGCCATTGGATTGAATGTAGGCTGAGTTGTAGGCTACAAAACTTTCTTCGATGTTGTCAAGGAAGATGATGGTATCACCACCCATGGGGTCTGCTCCATTAATGGCATCTTGCAGTGACATATACCGTTGACCGGTTCGTACATTTTGCAGGCTGCCGCAGGGGCCATTCATTACAATATCAGAGGGGCTGGGATCGATGGCATTGTTGGTGATGGTAATGGTTCCGCCAATGGCAGTGCCGCCCATGTTGACTTCTTTGTCCATGAT
>ERZ724521.3-NODE-3-length-96037-cov-10.634296_pt1 | contig 96037 bp, 77 predicted proteins | sample MGYA00376054_ERZ724521 | MGnify/ENA primary metagenome ERZ724521 (study PRJEB28724, sample SAMN07190883) | activated sludge metagenome | isolation source: activated sludge of sewage treatment plant in Hong Hong | place: Hong Kong | collected 2016-03-17 ... | reverse complement strand
AGAGAGGAGAACCCATTAGTTTTGGCCTTGGCCAGGTAATCAAAGGCTGGCAGGAATCACTCCAATTGATGAGTGTTGGCGATAAATGGAGAATTTATTTGCCGTACAATCTTGCTTATGGTGAGAGAGGTGCAGGCGGTTCAATCCCTCCATATGCCACTCTGATTTTTGAAGTTGAATTGCTGGGCATAAACGAATAATAACATTCCATGCGGATCGATATCATCTCGGCCGTACCGGAACTTTTGGCAAGTCCCTTCTCTCATTCTATTTTAAAACGGGCTGAGGAAAGGGGCTTGTTGTTTGTAAAGGTACACGATCTTAGACCATATGGCGTAGGTAAAAACAGACAAATAGACGACTACCAGTATGGCGGTGGAGCGGGTATGGTCATGATGTGTGAGCCATTGGATTCACTTATATGTGAACTTAAAGCCCAGAGATCTTATGATGAGGTAATTTATACCACACCCGATGGCATTACCTTCAATCAGTCGGTTGCCAATCATCTTTCCCTGAAAGAAAATGTCATCATCATCTGTGGGCATTACAAAGGCATTGACGACAGGATACGGCAAATTCACGTTACAAAAGAAATATCCATAGGGGACTACGTACTTTCCGGTGGTGAATTGGCTGCCGCAGTATTGACAGATGCTATTGGTCGACTCATACCCGGAGTGCTCAATGACGAATCTTCTGCCCTTTTGGATTCATTTCAGGATGATTTACTTGCCCCTCCAATTTACACAAGACCTGCAGAATTTAAAGGATTAAAAGTCCCGGATGTGTTGCTCAGCGGCAACGATGCAAACATTGATGAGTGGCGAACTGAAATGTCTATCCAACGCACCCGGGAAAGAAGACCCGATATCTTCCAAAAATTTGACCCTGCATGAGTCTTCACATTCTCACTGAGCCTACGGTACAAATAGATCCATCCATTCTTGCAGAACTGAGTAATGAAACTGAAGAGATGGGTCAGGTGGTTTTGCACATCCTCTACAATGCTCCGGCTCACAGCTTCATGAACATAAGGATCTGGCCCACAACCTACCTTTATGATCAACATTCAGATCACAGAAGCGAACTTGTTCATATAGAAAATATCTGTTTATACCCCAACTGGATGCCTATTTTCCCTGGGGAACGATATCATTTTACCCTTATATTTTCAGGGCTTCCCAAAGCATGTACTGTTTTCGACTTCATTGAAGTATGTGAAACAGAAGGAGGGGCTTTTGAAGCCAGAGGAATCCACAGAAACGATACCGACGTCTATTTCCTGGAAGTGTTATAAATCCGCACTAAGATTAACCCATATACTTTGCCAGGGAGGGGCAATCAAAATTTAAAATTTTAGCTCTGACTTGCTTTTGGCAGCTTTGAAAATGAATCGGTCATTTCTTTGCTAATGGCACCTTTTGTAAATCTAAGGAATGTTTTTGGGTCAACCTGAAGTGTTATTTCGTGCTCATCCACTTTTGTAATCTGACCGATGATGCCACTGGCAGTAACTACTTCATCGCCTTTTTTCAAGCCAAGTTGAAATTGGTTTTGCTCTTTCTGACGCTTTATTTGTGGTCTGAGAAAGAAAAAATACATAATGACAAACAATACACCCATCATGAGAAGTGATGTCATAGAACTACCGCCTGCCTGTAAAATGAAAAGATTCATGATTTAAATTTGGTTTTGGTTTTATTAATCTAAAAATACGTTTTCAGTGATTTCGAGGCCATATCCAATTAAGCCTACTCTTTTTTTAGGATGATTGGAGATCAACCTTATTTTTTTAACCCCCAGATCTCTCAAAATTTGAGCCCCAACACCAAAATCCCTCTGTTCTTCAGAAGGCAAAGGATTGTTGTACGGATCTGTATCGAGCTGCTTTAATTTGTTCATGAGTTCTTCATTTTTTTCGCCATGTCTCATGTATAAAAGCACTCCATTTTGCCCGGCTGCAATCATTTTCAATGATTTACTAAGGGTTTCTGTATATCCGTCAAATAACATGCCCAGAATATCACCAGTTTCTGCATTGGAATGAACACGAACCAGGGTTGGGAAAGTAGGGTCAATTTCACCCATGTGGAGTGCAATGTGAATATCTCCACTGGTTAATTGCTTGTAGGCGGTTACTTTAAATGTTCCATATTGGGTATCGATCGTGGTTTGCATCTCTTTCTGCACAAGGGTTTCCGTCTTCATCCTGTAGGCTACCAGGTCCTTGATGCTGATAATCTTCAAATCAAACTTCTTTGCTACCTGGATCAATTGTGGAAGCCTGGCCATGGTTCCATCTTCATTAAGGATTTCAACCAAAACACCGGCAGGATAAAAACCGGCCATCCTTGCCAAATCTACTGCGGCTTCTGTATGCCCGGTCCTTCTTAAAACACCCCCTTGTTTGGCAACCAAAGGAAAAATGTGTCCTGGTCTGGCAAAGTCTTTTGCTTCTATCTCCGGGTTGGTAATTGCTTTTATCCCGGTAGCGCGATCATATGCCGAAATCCCTGTGGTGCAGCCATGTCCCAATAAATCAATGCTAATGGTGAATGCCGTATGGTGCATGGCCGTATTTTCTCTGACCATGAGGTCCAATTCAAGCTCTCTGGCTCTTTGCTCTTCTATAGGTGTGCAGATCAATCCCCTGCCATTGGTAGCCATAAAGTTGACAATTTCGGGCGTTATGCAAGCCGCAGCACAGATAAAGTCACCTTCGTTTTCACGGTCTTCGTCGTCTACTACAATGATTACTTTTCCATTTTTGACCTCATGTAATGCCTCTTCTATGGTGTTTAACTCTATGATGATCTCTTCTGAAGTTGTCATATTACTCAAACTGGTTGAATGTAAATTAGTTGTATCAAAGTTCAAAATTACTCAATCTTATCCAGATTTAAGGCTGGATTTGACTTTTGAATTGCTCAATCAAAATTTTATATGGCTAAAATCTATAAAAATGCACAATAAAAAAAATTAAAATTCATATTTTTCATATAATTCAACTTAATATTTTGTAAAATCCAAAAAAAGCGAATGGCCGTCATTTTTCAATTTCAAATGAAACCATTCAAGCTAAATATTTGGCATCCAACAACTTATCAAGTATTTGCACACTTTTTTCCCAGGAAAAATGATTTTTGACATATTCGAGTGCTTGTTGGCTTATTTTTAACCTCAAATCTTCATCATGTTTCAATTGCGTAATAGCTTCCACAAACTCCACAGCAGTGTTGGCAATAAGTAAGTGTTCCAGATGAATGGCTCCTACCCCCTTTGCAACTTCCGATGAACAGATCACAGGTACTCCACAGGCCATGGCTTCCATAATCTTATTTTGCTGCCCTGTGCCAAAAAAGATGGGCGCTACGAGAATTTGAATGCTGGCATAAGCCTCTCTGATGTCTTCCATCCAACCCTGCACTACCACAAAATCAGTAGCCAGTGATGTCAAAGTTGAATCAGGCCTGGCTCCTGCTACTAATATTTTGAGAGAAGAACCATATTTATTAAACCACGCCAAACCTATATCTTGAATCAGAAAACGGGCGGCACCGATGTTGGGCAAATAACCCAAATTACCCACGAAACCTACGTCGAAATTGACTGCAGTTGTTTTACCCGGATGAAAATAAACGGTATCAATGCCATTAGGCACAATTGCACAACTCGACTCGGGCAAGTCCAATGCCTTTTTATCTTCTTGTGTAATTATGATCCTTTCATCAAAGCCTGGAGCACAGCTCCTTTCAAAATCCTTGACACGCTTTGCCTCCCATGCATATATCCAATTTAAGGGCCACCTGGATATTTGAGATCTCCTTTGCATGCCTACACCAAAGGCATCCATATAATCAAGTACTGTGTGGTGCTGTACATTAATTGCATAAGGCGCCATGCGTATGAGCTGACAAAAAATTGCATCAATCCCTTTTTTATCCAGATCTTCTAAAAATTTTCGATGCAAAGTTTTACTGTATGATAAGCCAGTTTGAAAGGGCCATGAATATCTGAGCGCTTTGATAAACCCAATCACTTTTTGCCATAATGTAGACTTCACTATTGTGACATCGCAACAAATTTTGCGCAAATGTTCAATATCCTTTTCGGTTACATGACCATCGGCAAGCGTATACAAATGCAGTTCATGCCTGGCTGACAAGCCTTTAAGCTGGTGGTAGAGGCGAAGTTTATCACCTCTTTCAAGTGGAAATGGAAACCTGGAACTAAGTACCGCTATGCGCAAAATTAACGATTGAAAGAGGATGCAACCACCGTATTTTCTTTATCAGCATAGTTGTAAAATCCTTCTCCGGATTTTCGACCCAACTTTCCAGCGGTAACCATATTGACCAGGAGTGGACAAGGAGCATACTTGGGATTGCCAAAACCATCGTGTAAAACTTTAAGGATCGACAAACATACATCCAATCCAATAAAATCAGCCAAGGTTAGGGGTCCCATTGGATGTGCCATGCCCAATTTCATTACCTCATCGATTTCTTTGACACCTGCCACTCCTTCAAAAAGTGTGAAGATGGCTTCGTTGATCATTGGCATAAGGATCCTGTTGGCCACGAAGCCAGGATAATCATTGACTTCCACGGGTATCTTCCCTATTGCTGTTGAAAGAGACATGATGGTAGCACAAACATCGTCATCTGTGGCATAACCCCTGATCACTTCAACCAATTTCATCATGGGCACAGGATTCATAAAATGCATGCCAATGACCTTTCCCTGTCTTGCAGTCACTGAAGCGATCCTGGTTATTGATATGGAAGATGTATTGGTAGCCAAGATGCAATGGGCAGGAGCCGCAGCATCCATTTGTTTGAAGATGTTGAGTTTTAAATCAATATTTTCTGTGGCGGCTTCTACCACCAGATCAGCCGACGAACACGCATCAATGATGGAAGTAGTGATTTGGATATTTCCTAAAGTGGCTTGTTTTGCAGACTCTTCAATACTCCCCTTTTTTACCATACGATCGAGGTTAGAAGCAATGGTAGTCATGGCTTTTTGCAAACTGGCTTCACTGATATCGCAAAGGGTTACCTTGTAATTATTCTGTGCGAATACGTGAGCGATGCCATTGCCCATGGTTCCGGCCCCAATCACCGTAATTGAATGCATGTTGATTATTTTTAGGCTACAAATGTACAAAAATTGAGGGTTATTATGTTGTTTACCAAAGGTAGATCACTTTGAAATTATCCATATATTTACACAAATTTGGACCATGGAATTATACAACAGTGAAATAGATCTGATAACTGTAAATGAAAAAATTGAGGCTCTTCGAGGAGAAGTGTCAAAAGCCATCATCGGGCAAAAATCTCTAATCCAATGGATTATAAATGGCCTCTTGTGCAATGGGCACCTTCTCCTGGAAGGCAATCCGGGTCTGGCCAAGACCACATCTGCAAGATGTATTGCAAAGACAATAGACAGTGGTTTCTCACGCATTCAATTCACGCCAGATTTGATGCCGGCAGATATCCTGGGAAGTTACATCTTTAACCCCCAACTTCATCAGTTTGAATTTAAAAAAGGACCGGTGTTTTCAAATATAATTTTGATCGATGAAATCAACCGAGCCCCCGCCCGAACTCAAAGTGCACTCTTTGAAGTGATGGAGGAAAGACAGGTAAGCATCGATGGACATCAGCACAGCCTTGATTTTCCATTTCTGGTATTGGCAACCCAAAACCCAATCGAGATGGAAGGTACCTACCGTTTGCCGGAAGCACAACTCGATCGTTTTCAATTGAAAATAGACATTCCTTACCCATCTGCAGAAGAGGAAATGGCAATGTTATCTCATTTTAAAGAAGGCAAAGACCTTTCATCATTAAAAGATATACAAACTGTTTGGTCTGTTCAGGATTTAAAATACATGCAAAACCTGGTTCACATTGTGAGAATTGATGACAAGCTGATACAATACATTACCCAAATAGTTCAACAAAGTAGAAAGTCGAGAGACTTCATTCTGGGAGCCTCCCCACGCGCCGCTATATATTTATTAAAATCTGCAAGAGCCCACGCCCTGATTTCTGGTAGAGATTATGTAATCCCTGAAGACATTGTGGACGTGAGCTTACCAGTATTATCCCATAGACTCATCATGAGTGCAGAAAGAGAACTGGATGGCGTTAGCATGGATGCTTTAATTAAAAAATTGCTGAAAGGCATTGAAGTGCCAAGATGAGCAGTTTTCTCTTTGGCCTTTATCCGGGACCCCGTTTCTTAACTGGACTGGCATGTTGTGTTGGGCTGCTTATATTCTTTTTTATCATAGGACTTCCTTCGTGGACCGCATTGATCGTTATTGGCGTCTGGCTAAGTTACAGTGCATTTGAAGTTGCCATTTTATTTGGCAAAGAAAGCGGTATAGTTGGGCACAGAGAGATGGCTGCCAGATTTTCAAATGGCGATGCCAATGTGGTGAATATCTATCTTCAAAGCAAATTTTCCAAAACTGTGCGCATAGAAATAATTGATGAGTTGCCATTTTTATTTCAAATCAGGGACTTAAGTCATTTATACAAGTTGACAGCCTTTGAAAATTACACCTGGTCTTATACTCTCAAACCTGTGCGCAGAGGGAATTACGAGTTTGGAAACACACTTATTCTGGTAGGATGGGGCTTGGGATTTTGGCAAAGAAAAATCAGTTTCAACAACCCTGCTACAGTTGCCGTTTATCCTTCTTTTCTTCAAATGTCAAAATATGAATTGATGGCATTTGGCAACAATGCCTCAGAAAGAGGCCTTCGAAAATTGCCCAAAAGAGGTGTGGGTTTGGAATTTGAACAAATTAAAAAATTCGCATTGGGTGATGATATAAGGCAAATCAACTGGCGTGCAACTGCCCGACATGGAGATGTTATGGTCAACCAATACACCGAGGAAAAAAGTCAAAATATATATCAATGCATTGATAAAGGAAGATTGATGGCTTTTCCGTTTGACAATATGTATTTATTGGATTACGCTATCAATGCAGCCCTGATGTTGTCCAATATTGTTTTAAAAAAAGGAGATAAAGCCGGTCTGATGTGTTTTGACAATAAGGTTTCCACTCACATCACAGCTAGCAAATCAAGATCAGCGCTTCATCACATTTTGGAACACCTTTATCACGTTGATACCGAATTTAACAATGCAGACCACGAAAAATTGTCATTGTGGACCCTGGCAAAACTCAACCAACGGTCATTGATTTTTTTGTATACCTATTTCGTCAATTTTGAATCCTACAAAAGGAAAGAAAAACACCTGCATGCTATCTCGAAAAAACACTTATTGATTGTAATTATATTTAAAAACACCGGGCTTGATCAGTTGATTCATCAAAAGTCAAAAAACATGCGTGACCTTTATGAACAAGTTTTAGCGGAACAACAGTGGATTGAACAGCTCCATATCCAAAAAAGGCTACGGACTCTGGGCATAGAATGTGTATTAACAACCCCTGAAAATCTGGGAGTTGACAGCCTGAACAAGTACCTTGAATTGAAGGCTCTCGGCAAGATTTAATTCCCGGGGCGTTTGCAGGAAAACATCCACTCAAAAAAGTCTTTTTCCTGAAATACATAAGTCCATGCATTGTGCTCCACGCCAGCATATTCTTTGTACATCACATTTGCTCCATTATCTTTTAATGCTTTGTAGATGTCTCTTGAAAATTGAGGTATGACAACCTGGTCTTTGTCTCCATGATAAATGCGAATACAAGCTGTTTTGGAAATTTCCTTTGCCATGGGCAAATAAACCCCTCCGCAAATTGGGGCGGCAGCAGCTACCATGCCCGGTTTGCGCCATAAAATTTCCCAGGTAGCCATTCCACCCATTGACAAGCCCGTAATGTATACCCGATTGGAATCGATGTATGGAAGCGCTCTCATCGAATCTATTAAAGCCATTACAGCGGTTAATGCTGCGGTGGGTGGTTTATTGTTGAAAACGAATTTACGCTCTCCTTCTGCATTGGTATTGCGGTCTACGCTTGACCAATAATCTTCTGTCGGACACTGCGGCAAAACTACAACCGCCGGGTAGGACAAGTTGTTGTCCATCAACCACTTTTTGCCGTGGATCAACTGACGCTCATTATCGGTGCCTCTTTCACCGGCGCCATGCATAAAAACCAATAATGGGTATTTCTTTTGGATTTTTTGGGGATATAATATTCTGTATGGCATCGACCAGCCATCGGAGGGAAAAGTTTTTTTCAACATTTCGCCTTTGGTTTCTGCGGAAATCATGGGGTGGATGGATTTACAGCTTTGCCCAAAAAATCCAGCAATAGACAATAGTATAATTAACCTCACTGTATTGATTTTAAGGGTAAAAAGATTTCGGCCATCATACACCTTACACTACCACCCCCATTTTTTTCAATGGTAGGTATGTCGCCGGTTATGATGGTAGCTCGTTTTTCGATGCACTCGATCTGATCGGGGCGCAATGAATTATATGCGGTAGTGGACATTACCAAAAAATGATTTCCTTTGGCATTGTTCACTTCCAACATATTGCCGGCGAATTGTTCAAGCTGATCCATGCTGATTTCAATGATTTCTTTGCCAGTCTCTTGTAAAACAGTAATGAGCTGTTTTTTTTCTGGAGATTCCGGTATACATTCCAGACAAATTACACAAAAATCATGGCCAAGTGACATCACTACATTGGTATGGTAAATATCTGCACCCTGCTTGTCTCGCGCCAGGAAATAGACCTTTCGGTAACCTGTTAAAACACACCATTTGTCAAGTAAACGCAAATCCGTGCGTGCACTGAGATTGGCATATACGATTTTATTTTCTCGATCCAAAATCAAGCTACCAGTACCTTCTAAAAAGATACCATCTTCTTCATAGTGCTCAAAGGTATAGTCTTTGTTGACCAGAAAGCGGGTTTTCAGTTGTTCGATGATATCCGGTCTTCTTTCTATGCGCCGATTGGTTGAATACATGGGATAAGTCAACACCAAACCATCTTCGTGAAATGAAATCCAATTGTTGGGGAAAACTGCATCGGGTTTGATGGGTGTATCCGTATCTTCCACCACAATAACATCTATGCCCTGACTTCTCAGCTTTTGTACGAAAGCATCGAATTCAACGATAGCAATTGATGATACCGTTTGAGCATCAATTTGTTTATCTTGTTGCTGAAAAGAATTATTGGCAGCTGTTTCGGCATTGAAACTGAAGTGTTTCGGCCTGATCATCAAAATATGCTGGGTGGTCTGGGACATCTTTTTTACCGGTAAAAATACAAAAACCAGTGCTATGATGCGCCAAATGCCCTGTTAAGAAGGGATGTTTTATTTCACAAACGTTAATTTGATTATTTCATCTTCTGTAAGCAGTGCTTCTGCATTGATGATAATGTTGTCTTTTTTAACTCCTTTGATTTCAAGGTAAGCCAAACAGGCATTCAACCTGTTTTTAAGCAAGGTCTTACTTTTGTTGTCAGTAGGCGTAGCATAAACATTGATCAGGATGCGATGCTTATTGAAAAAAGAACTTTCTGCCGCATTGTCGAGGGCATTGACAATTTCCTGGGTGAGCAGTGCAGTATTGGACTTAAATCTAAGGTCATAATCTTCAGAAGAAACCCTCTCAAACTGTCCAGCGTCGGCATATTGTGTTTGACCTTCCTGCTTTTGTCTGCGCACAAGGGTGTATCCTTTTAAATAGTTGACATCTTCTCCATAGACATTTTTAATAGAACCATCAGTGTTGAGATCTACACGAAGAGGCACCACATTATACAATATGACTGTATTTTGTAGCTTATTTTGGGAAAATGATGAAGTTACAAACATCAAGCCCACGCCAAAGGCAAATAATATTTTGTTGTTCATGGGTAGAACGATTAGGTTGCATTACTCTTCCAACCCTCTTCCCGATTTGCTGATCTTTCCTTCTTCTGTCAATTTGTTTTGCAAACGATCTAATACACCGTTGATAAACTCCTTGCTTTTGGAGGTGCTGTATACCTTAGAAAGCTCAACATATTCGTTGAGGGTTACTTTAACCGGTATAGAATCGCAGTACATAAACTCAACGATGGCCATTTTCAACATAATCATGTCAATGACAGCCACCCGGTCATGATGCCAGTTTTTCAACACCGGACTAATGTAATCCAATAACGTTTTATCCATTTCAAAAGTTCGCAGCAGCAGAAATTCCCCAAAATCTTTTATACATTCTTCCTCCGGGTAATATTCTTTGTAAAAATCTTCTTTGTCAAAAGGCAGTCCTTTGAGCACCTTTTTGATACTTCCAATGACCAAAGATTTGTCATCATCCCACGTAACATACTGATCTTCAATCAATTCATTGTAATCAACGCTTTGACGGCAGAACCTAAAGAGTTCCAAAAGCATTTCGAGGTCGTCTTCTTCACTGGTAGCCTTTGAGATATAGTCCTGGTACGCATCAATTTTTTGAAAATCATAATAGATCTTTCGAAAAATATCTTTGTCAGTTCTCTCCTTGAAATGATACTTATCAAAAACTTTTTGGATGTTTTTGTTTTTTTCCAAATCCTGGATCAGAGCATTGTGGTAAATTTTGGCATCAAAATTTTTATCAATATCAGATGGGAGGTACTTGGTAGAACGCTTATCCTTATCTTCTTCGGCTATACTTGCTATTTGCAGCAGGGTATATATATTGTACAGAAACAACTCAAAACTAGTATCAATACTTTTCCAATACCGCTTTAATAACTCATCTCTGTTGATATCCTCGTCTCGTGAGGCACTGTACAACAATTGGATGACTTTAATTCTAACACTTCTTCTACTCAACATACTACCAAGATTAAAACAGCTGCCCGGTTTTATAATTATTGGTGCAAAGATAGATATAAATAATTATAATATTTCGCCATTTACGTCATAATTGTGTATGATTTGTATTTTGTGGTGACATTTTTATGATAAAATCCGATTTTAACCTCTAAATCTGATTAAAATGAGAATTCTTGTTGCAGGAGCGGGAGCTTTGGGTGGTTGGCTATCACTTTTTCTGCTTCATGAAGGTTTTGAAGTCATTCTGATTGATGGGCACGGTACTGGCAACGCAAGATCTAGTTCTGGGGATGAAACCCGTGTAATCCGAACGGTATATAAAGATGAAATATACACCCGATTTACCCTGCGATCCCAACAAATTTGGCAGGAACATGAAAAAAACTGCAATGAAAAATTTCTATACTCAATTGGAGTGCTAAATCTTATAGGCAGAGATGAGCAAAGGTGGCTGGCAGCACAAAAAAACCTTGACCAATATGGAGTGGAGTATGAATATTTAGATCCAATAGCACTAAATCACAGGTTTCCGGCTATTTCTATTGAAGGACTGCGCTATGCCATTTTAGAAAATGGCGGTGGTTACTTAAAAGCCAGGCGTGGATGTGAATCAGTGATTGAAAGATTTGTAGCACTTGGAGGAATTTACAAAAGGCAGTTTTTAAAACCCTTGTTAAACCAGCATAGCCCTATTAAAGCAGTAAATACCCTGGCTGGGGATACAATAGAAGCAGATGCCTTTGTATTGGCAGGTGGGCCATGGCTGGGCCAGATGATGCCTGAAATACTTGATCAATATATATCTCCCTCTCGTCAGGAATTGTATTATTTTGGTGTACCTGCTGCGGCTGTCCAATCAATGCTCCAGGTACCAGTGTGGTGCGATTTCAGCAGTCTCGACGATGATGTTATGTATTACGGCATTCCGGCACGAGATGTAAGTGGAGAGGGTTTTGGATTTAAGATAGGTGAAGATGTTGCCGGCCCGGCCTTTGATCCTGATTTGGGAGATCGCACAATAGGGACAGCAGGATTAGCCAGAGCAAGAGCATTCATGCAGAAGAGATTCCCTTTGATGGAAGGGGCCCCTCTGCTACAATCGAGGGTTTGTCAATATGAAAATACGCCTGACGCCCATCTTTTGGCTGATTTAATTCCCGGACATGAAAATCTGTGGGTGCTGGGAGGAGGTTCCGGACATGGTTACAAGCTTGGTGCTGCTATGGGCGAATATCTGGCAAAACGATTAGCTGGTACTGCAGACAAAGAACAAATGTTGTCTTTTGATCGCTTCCAAAATCCATTGGATGGTGATGTCAGGAGATAAGTTTGACTTACACTACCCTCCTGCTTTTTTAACATTCTTGAAGCCAAAATTATTTAAAATGGCAACCACTTTGTCTCTTTGGTTTCCCTGAATGATGATTTCACCTTCCTTTGCTGCTCCACCTACACCTAAGCTGGATTTAATTTTTTTGCAATAGGTCTCCAGGGCATCATCTGTCAGGCTTTCAAGTCCTTTAATGATGAGAGCCTCTCGTCCGCCCCTTCCCTTTCTTTCATAATGAACCTTTACGGGCAGTTTCAGATATGACAGATCGGCATCTGCTTCTGATTCCAATTCGGGAGCATTTTCAGGATTGCCCATTTTTTGGAGATCTTCCCATGAAATTTGAACGGGTTTGGGTTTATCGGCCATAATTTATTGAGGTCTTCTTTTCCAATTGTAGTTGATCATTCTTAAGATGAGCAGTCCCAGATCTTTGGTGCCAAAAGCAGAATTTGACAAAACCACCACTGCGGTTTTATTTTCCGGTACCATGCCAATGAAGGCGCTATGACCGTTTGTATTGCCATTATTTATAACCGCCTTTGTGCGTTTATTGATTTTAATTCCGTGCCAGCCAGAGGTATAATAAAGTTTTTCATTGTAAGATGGTTTTTCAAGTGAAAGTATGTTGTTTGCTAGTATGTCAAGCGAAGAAGCGGATTGTCCCATCATGGCCCTCATGAATAAAATAAGATCGGTGGCATTGCTTTTTAAGCCCTCACTCCCTGCAAATGAATTGAAAGACCACGGCTCTGCCATTGACATGGATCTGTCAACACCGGGGGTAATGACATCTTCTTTTTTCTCTTTAAAATCAATGAAACTATTGGTCATGCCCAAAGGTTGAAACACATAAGTTTCAAGGGCATCTCCAAAAGGTGTGGCGGTGGTATTTTCAACAATTACTTCCAATAAGGCGTAATTGATGTGTGAATAACTAAAATCAGTTTGATTTTTCGGAGGAACAAAGCTGGAGTAATACTTTAGCAATTCATTTTTTGAATAAAATTTATAAGGATTTTGAGGATCCTCTTCGTGTTCTCCAAACCAATGGGGCCTTTTAGGAAATGGAGCCTCGTGGTTGAGCAGATCCAAAACAGTCAGGTTTTTGAGTCGGGGATTTTGGTATTCTATGGGCAAATAGGTATTTACTTTGTTGCTGAGCCTGAGGGTACCTGCCTGGTCCAGGGCAAATACAAGCAAAGATGTCAATGACTTGGTCACACTGCCTGTTTCAAAAATGGCAGAGGCGTCCAGTGCCATATCTTTGTGGCCTGCTACCTTGCCAAAAGGAAGCACATAAGTAGAATCCCCGTCGGAGATGGCAACCACAAAACCAGGAGTGAGGTCATAGCTCAGATCAGCATCGTATTGGATAATTTTGGTAATTTCACCTGCCAATTGGCTGTGCTGTGACCATAAAATGGCGGGCACAAAGAAGAATAATATCCATATTAAACAGCGCAAATCCAGAATTTTAGTTCAATTTATGGCAAAGATAGCAGGCAGCAGCGAAAAAGAAACAGATATGTAAGTGAACAGTCAAAAAAGGCTTGCGAAATGATAAAAAATGAATTTCAGGTACACATCAGATAAAAACATATATTTAGTCAATTGAACACCAAAACGTATTGAAGCATAGACTATTAAAAATAAATACCCCAATTAATAGCAGAATGTTGGGTTTTATTCCTAATTTTGCAGCGTTTTTTTACAAAATTTAAAAATAAAGATGTCAACCAGAAGGAATATTCCTCAAAGAAAACAGACAGTTCGTCCTGCCCAGGGTGCAAACGATGGTATCAGTGATGAAATTGTAAATATTGTAGAAGTCAAAGAACACGCGCAGGATTTTTATGTGAAGCATCAAAAGTTGATTCTGAGCGTGGTTACAGGCCTTGTATTACTGATAGGTGGTTACCTGGCTTATAAATACGCATATGTAGAACCAAAGGAAAAAGCTGCTATTGAGGCTATGTATCAGGCAGAAGCACAGTTTGCCCGTGACTCCTTTGCATCGGCCCTTGACAACCCGGGAGGTGGAGCCGAAGGTTTTGCATCCATTGCCGAAAACTATGGAGGAACCAAAGCAGGAAATACCGCCAAGTTATATGCTGGTATCTGCCAGTTGAATTTGGGTAAATACGAAGAAGCCATTGAATATCTGGAAGATTATTCTCCCGGTGACGAGGTAACGCCATCAGTAAAATACGGAGCTCTTGGCGACGCTACCGCAGAAATGGGGGACCTTGAAAAAGCTGCAGATTATTATGAAAAAGCAGCTAACGAAGGAGACGATGAGTTCAATGCTCCCTTTTACCTCAACAAGTTGGGCTTGCTTCAGTTTGCACAGAAAAAAAATGAAGAGGCCTTTAAGACCTTCAAAAACATAGTTGACAAGTACCCCAACTCCATGGAAGCCAGAGAAGCTGAGAAGTTTGTGGCACGACTGGAGAAATAAAACAAAAAACCAATTGAACAAAGGAGGTAAGGATCAAATTCTTACCTCTTTTTGTTTGTAAAACCTTGAGATGAAAAATATGTTAATAATATATGATGGAAAAAAACAAAGATTTATCAGCACAAACAATTGACGGAGATTTTGACTACAGTGTTTTTTCAATAGGCATTGTGGTTTCAAAATGGAACACTGAAATTACCTCCCTCCTGCTTCAAGGCTGTACAAGCAGGCTCAAGTCCATGGGGCTCAAGGAAGACAACATTCACGTGGTTTGGGTGCCGGGGGCATTTGAATTGCCTTTGGGGGCCAAACTCCTTGCAGGAAAAGAGAAACTCGACGGTGTGGTTTGTTTGGGCTGCGTGATCAAAGGAGATACGCGCCACGACGAGTACATCAACGGGGCTGTGTCCAATGGTATTATGCAATTGTCATTGGTAAGTGGCAAGCCGGTCACCTTTGGAGTTTTAACCGTTGAAAATGAACAACAAGCCATTGATCGTGCCGGTGGCAGGCACGGCAACAAAGGAGACGAAGCGGCTCAAACGGTCTTGGCCATGGCCCGATTGGCAAAAGAATTAAAACAACAAAAAACAAGCATTGGGTATTGATTCGAAATAATATTTTAAATATTTATCACAGTTTAAAACATTATTTCCTGTCAAACTAACAGGATTTTTGTGATAAATAATTGATTTATAGCTTGTCAGAATGATTATTTGTCTTATCTTTGCACCTCGAAAATTTATTATTTAACAACAAACTGCAAACATGCTAGCAATCGTAAACATAGCTGGTCAGCAATTTAAAGTGAGCAAAGATCAGGAGATTTTTGTCCACCAGCTTGAAGCCAACGCAGGTGATTCAGTGAGTTTTGATCAGGTTTTGATGACCATATCAGATTCAGGAACAACCGTAGGCACGCCGGTAGTAAGTGGAGCTTCAGTGAAAGCGACCGTTCTTGGTCACCAGAAAGGTGACAAGGTTATTGTATTCAAGAAAAAACGAAGAAAAGGATACCGCAAGAAAAACGGTCACCGTCAGAGTTTTACTAAAATCAAAATTGATTCCATCAACTTATAATTTTAATCACTAAAACAACAGATCATGGCTCACAAAAAAGGAGTAGGTAGTTCGGACAACGGACGGGATAGTAAAAGCAAACGACTGGGGGTTAAAATTTTTGGAGGACAAGCTGCCATTGCAGGCAATATTATTGTCAGACAGAGAGGTACCAAATTTCACCCTGCTACCAATGTTGGCATGGGAAAAGATTTTACCTTACACGCCCTCATTGATGGTACTGTAGTGTACAAAAAAGGGTTCAAAAACAGGACTTTTGTTAGTGTACTTCCTTCAGTAAACTAATTGATAAAGAAAATATGAAAAGCCTGCTCAGCAGGCTTTTTTTTTGCCCTTAATAAAAAATCTCTTACATGAAAATCATTGTACGAACACTCCAGGGCCTTGAAGCGGTACTGGCTGATGAATTGCAACAATTGGGTTGCAGTGAAATTCAGATACTCACCCGTGCCGTGGCATGTGAAGCCGATACCAAGCAGCTTTATGCAGCCAATTGCCTTTTGCGTACTGCCATCAAGGTAATGGTTCCTTTAAAAGAAGTGGTGGTGAGAAATGAGCAACAATTGTATGCTGCGGTCAAAGACATAGCCTGGGAAGAGATTTTTTCAATCCATCAGAGTTTTTCTGTCGAAGGGGTTGTACATTCAGATATATTCAGGCATTCTCAATATGCTGCTTTAAAAAGTAAAGATGCAATCGCCGATCGATTTAGGGAACTTACCGGAAAAAGGCCATTTGTAAATCCTGTAAGTGCAGACATTGCCATTGTGATCCATATTCGCCAGAATATACTTACAATCTTGCTCGATGCATCAGGTTCGTCCCTTCACCAAAGAGGCTATAGGGTCTATCCTGTGGAAGCTCCCCTCAACGAGGTATTGGCTGCTGGTATGGTATTATTATCAGGCTGGGATCGCCAAACAACACTGGTAGACCCCATGTGTGGTTCCGGTACATTACTCATTGAAGCTGCCTACCTTGCCGGCAATATCCCACCACAAAGTCCCGATAGAAAATATTGTTTTCAAAATTGGAAAACCTTCGATGGCTCAATTTGGAAACAGGTGCAAAATGAAGCCAAAGAAAATATCAAACTCTCCCAAATTCCAGAGCTAATCGGTTTTGATAAATCGATCCGATGCGTCAATGCCACCAAAACCAATGTTGAAGAGGCAGGATTAGCAGGCAAAATTAATGTAGAGAGGGCAGACTTTTTCCAAAACAAAGGCCATGAAGGTGTTTTTGTGATTACCAATCCTCCCTACGACGAAAGATTAAAAGAAGATGACATCCATCTGTTTTATCGCCAAATAGGTGATACATTGAAAAAAAACTATCAAAACACCACAACATGGATCATTGGCGGCAATTTGGGTGCTCTCAAACAAATTGGATTGAAACCCGGGAAAAAAATAAGTCTGCTCAATGGTGATATTGAGTCAGGATTTTATAAATTTGAATTGTATGAAGGGAGTCGTAAAAATAAGTCTGTTGATGATGCTGATGAGTAGCCGAGTACCCGGACAACTGCCAACATCCATACAGCATTATTTTAGACCTTCTATCCAACTCCAGGACAGTTCAAATACCCATATCAGGTTGTTTAAATCCAACATGCAAAACAAAACGGCTCATGGCCTACCCTTCTTTTGTGGCCTGGAAGAAAGGTGCTATAAACAAAGTGGCATACCCTTTAAATTCAGGCTGGGCTCACTACCCTACGCAGATTATCTGGAAAACAAATCAAAGCCAGCTTTCCAATTTCCTTAGCCCCTAAAAGTCAATTCTAAACCTCAGGTTTACCCTTCTGGAAGTGAGGTTGTTGTTGATGGCATATTGTGTATTGGTAATGGTTTTAATCCACGTCACTGATGCTGTATTGACCACGCCCATGATATTGAATATTTCAAGGCTAATCCAGGATGATTTAGCAAACTTAAGTGGGTGATGCGGTTTTGTTTTTCTCTTTTGTTCGTCCCATAACAACAATGAAAATCCTATGTCCAATCGCTGATAAATCTTATATCGGAACAGGTTTCTATACACGCGATTATCATCGGCTGTACCAAAAGGCAGGCCTGTTGCAAAAGAGTAAGAAATATTGGCCTTAAAGTTTTTGTTGGATGGCAAATAGTCCTGAAAAAATAAATTTATCGAGGCCAGTCTGTCGGTAGGTCTGGGTACGGTTGTCACTGCATAGGAAGCAGTATCACTATACCTAAGATGGGTTACATCGTTCAATTTTTCTCTGGCAGTGAGAAAAGAAAGGTTGACCCACGATTCTGCACCCGGTACAAATTCACCATTCACCCTAAGATCCAGACCTGCAGCATAACCGGTTGCATCATTTTGTCCCGAATAGGATATTCTAACATTGTCTACATCATATGAAACCAGCCGATCGAATTTTTTATAGTAGAGTTCGCCAATAAATCGGAATGGTTTACGACTTACCCTTTTCCAATTAAAATCCATGTCAAAGCCTGCAACAAAATGTTGGGCCTGCTGGGCGCGTAAAGCTGGGTTGACAAGACCAGCCGGGCTTCTAAACTCCCGGTACAAAGGTGCCTGATGATAAATACCCCAGGCCAGCTTCCATGATAAGTTGGAAGGATTGTTTTTGGGTCTCCAGTGTATACTAAAACGAGGGCTCACCAGGGTCTCATTTCCCAATTTCAGGTAAGACACCCTTAGTCCACCATTGACTTTAAAAATGCCGTTGCCCACGTGCCTTTCATGGCTATCGTGGATGTACATTTCAGTCTTTTGATTTTGAAGAAGGTTGGAAGTACGCAGAACCTCTGAGAAGCCAATTTGATTGCCATTGTAGGGCAAGGAATAACCTGCGGAATCAATTCTTTCCCATTCATTGATGTCATCCTGATAGGATTCGTTTTGGTATTTAATACCTGCTTCAAGATAATGGCTGTTGCCTTTCGTACCAAGTTCAGTGCCTGCCCGGAGTTCTGTATTGTAAATTTCTGAAAACAGATAGTTGCGTGCATAACGATGTTGGATACCGGTACCCAAAAGGGCTACTTCTTTACCAAAATTATCGGATCCAAAATTGCTTTCTATTTGTGCCAATCTGTAATAACCTAAGATGTCAAATTGCTCTTGTTCGGCACTTGAATAGCGGGAAGCCATCCACTTAACAAAATAAGGATTACGTTTTCGATCGGGGACAAAATTGACAGAAAAACCTGTCAAGCCATGAATAAATTTGTCTTTCTCGGCACCTTCATAAGCGGTTGAAAACCTCAGCGTATTGGTAATAAGTCCCAGGGTAGTACTTCGGGATGCCGGTATGAAGTTGAATATAGAAGAATTGTAATTTCCCAAAAATGCCAGTTGAACATCGCGACTCAGCTGGTAAGTCAGATAGGCCTGCACATCTGCAAAATCAGGAAGGTATTCTCCTTTTACATCCAATGAGCCAAGTAAATATTTATTGGTCTTGTACCTTGCTCCTATCAGGTATCTGAATTTGTGATATGCATTGGGCCCTAGTCTCTTGCTTCCTTCCAAATGGGCAGAAGCCCCCAAAAGACTGGCAGAAACACTGCTTTTTGTTTCCTCGGGTCTCTTGTAATGAATGTCCAATACACTTGACATTTTATTTCCGTACCGGGCTTCATAGCCACCACTTGAAAAGGTGATATCTCGGATTAAGTCAATGTTGGCAAAACTCAATCCTTCCTGTTGGCCCGCCCTGATCAATTGAGGTCGGAAGATTTCAAAATCATTGACATAGACCATGTTTTCATCATAATTGCCCCCTCTCACGTTGTACTGTGAGCTGAGTTCTCCCCCACTGCCTGAACTCACACCTAAGGCAATTGAGGGTAATACTGCTTCAAAATTGCCTGAAGCGGTGGGTAAGATTTTAAATTCAGAAACGGTTTCTCTTACTACTCCTGCGTCTTCAATCCTTGACGCGGTAACCGTGATGTCCAGATCACTACTTTGAGCCACCAGGCTGATCGCCAAATACCTTCGGCTACCAGACTTCATAGGAGGAATGCGCAGCTCAACACTTTGGTATCCTACTCTGAAACATTTAATCGTATAGGCTATATTTTCTTCCAGCTGGAAGGAAAAATTCCCCAAGGAATCTGTGGTGGTCTGGAATTTGCCACCTTCGGTAAATACTTCTGCAAATTCAACAGGGTTGTGGCTGGCATCATCTGTAACTACACCAAAAACAGTGACCTGCGCCAGAGCGGATTGGAAGCCAAGGATCAGCAGTAAAAATGTAAGATATTGATTAAGCCTTTGTCCCTGCATATCTTGGGTTAAAACGATCGTTGTGCAGAAATATTTTTCAGACCAGAAATCACTTTGTGCGGTGAGGGATCCTTAAAAACCGCATTGCCTGCTACCAACACATTCGCCCCCCTTTGTAACAAACTTTCTGCATTGTGTAAGCCAACACCACCGTCTATTTCAATCAATAAGTCCAAATTGCGTTCATTGGCCATGGTGCGCAGTTTTTCTATTTTATCCAAGACGCGGTAAATAAATTTCTGACCCCCGAAGCCTGGATTAACAGACATAAGGCAAACCAAATCGATATCTTCCAGGACATCTTCGATGGTGAGAATATTGGTGTGAGGATTTAGTGCTACACCTGCTTTCATACCCTCAGCCTTAATGGCTTGAATGGTTCTGTGAAGATGGGTACAAGCCTCGGCATGGACAGTAAGCACAGAAGCACCGCATTTTTTAAAATCGGCAATATATCTATCCGGATCAACAATCATCAAATGCACATCCAGGGGCTTGGTACTGTGTCGTGCCATGGTAGCAACAATGTCCTGACCGAAGCTGATATTAGGAACAAAACAACCATCCATGACATCAACATGCAGCCAATCTGCCTCTGATTCATTGACCATTTGGATTTCCTGTCCTAATTTTGAAAAATCTGCAGCTAATACAGAAGGTGCGATAATAGGATTTTGCAAAGTCACAGAATAAAATTTTGTGTAAAGATAATACAATAATGGTGCTCAGAATGAAACTGTGTAAATAATGGTAACAGAGAAAAAAATTTGGATGTTGCGATAAATAGATAAAATCGGGGGACGGTCTAACCAGAAAAATATCGTAGCTTTGCATCCCGTAATGAACACATCCATTCGATGACAAAATACATTTTCGTTACGGGCGGCGTAACTTCTTCTCTTGGAAAAGGGATCATAGCAGCATCTTTGGCAAAACTTCTTCAAGCCAGAGGTTTTCAGGTAACCATTCAAAAATTTGATCCTTACATCAACATAGACCCGGGCACATTAAATCCCTATGAGCACGGAGAATGTTATGTAACAGATGACGGTGCCGAAACCGATCTGGATTTGGGTCATTACGAAAGATTTTTGAACACCCCTACATCCAGTGCCAACAATGTAACAACGGGAAAGATTTATCAAACCGTGATCAACAAAGAGCGAGCCGGTGATTATTTGGGTAAGACCGTACAAGTCATACCCCATATTACCGACGAAATCAAACGTCGTATGCGGCTGCTGGAAAATGAATCCAATTACGACATCATTATTACGGAAATTGGTGGAACTGTTGGTGACATTGAAAGTCTGCCTTACCTTGAAGCGATCAGGCAACTGAGGAGAGATTTGGGTGCTGAACAAACATTGGTGATACATTTAACCCTCATCCCCTATCTAAGCGCAGCCAAAGAACTTAAAACAAAGCCAACGCAGCACTCTGTAAAGGAATTACTGCAAACAGGTATCCAGCCAGACATTCTGGTTTGCCGGACCGAACACCCTATAAGTAAAGAAATTCGGGAAAAACTGGCATTGTTTTGCAATGTTGAAAAAGAAGCGGTCATAGAAGCCATTGATGCACATACCATTTACGATGTGCCCATCTTAATGTTAAAAGAAAAACTGGATCGAACTGTATTAAAAAAACTAAATATCCGCCATAAAAGTGAGCCGGATCTTAGCCTTTGGAAAGAATTTTTAGGCAAACTAAAGAATCCCACGCGCGAAGTAGAAATTGCGCTTGTGGGTAAGTACAATGAATTGCCCGATGCTTATAAATCCATTTACGAATCTTTTATCCATGCAGGAGCCATCAATGAATGTCGCGTAAAAGTTGTGCCAATTCATTCAGAAAAACTGGAGGCAAATGATGTGATTGAGACTCTGCAGGGCTACGATGGCATCCTGGTAGCCCCCGGTTTTGGAGAACGCGGCATCCAGGGTAAAATTGAAGCTGTAAAAATGGTGAGGGAAAGAAAAATTCCATTTTTTGGTATCTGTCTGGGCATGCAGTGTGCTGCGGTAGAATTTGGAAAAAATGTACTCAAATTAAAAGATTCAGCTTCTACTGAAGTAAATCCAAAGACCAATAATCCCATCATCCATTTGATGCCTGATCAGATTGCCATATCAAACAAAGGTGGGACGATGCGCTTGGGTGCCTACAAATGTAAGCTGGTCAAAGGAAGTCTTGCCAATAAGATCTATGGCAAACAACTCATTGAAGAACGGCACAGACACCGATATGAATTCAACAACGAATATTTAAATAGATTTGAAACAGCAGGCATGATAGCTTCGGGCATCAATCCGGAAACCGGGTTGGTAGAGATCGTTGAATTGCCCAATCACCCTTATTTCATAGGGGTTCAATTTCATCCTGAATTAAAAAGTACGGTCGAGAATCCGCATCCTTTGTTTATTGCATTTGTAAAAGCAGCCCTTGATTATAAAAAATCTAAAAACCAATAGTTCTAGGTGAGAAAATTGTTAACCTCAGAGTTGGAAAGGCCAGGGGTAGAGCTTGCAAAACAACTGCCAAAGGCTCCGATTGCAGTTGTCCTTGACAATGTCCGTTCTGCCCTGAATGTAGGTTCTTTTTTCAGAACCTGTGACGCATTTGCTATTGAGGTATTGGTTTTGTGTGGTATAACCGCTACACCACCCCACAAAGAAATCCAAAAGACCGCTATCGGGGCAACGGAAAGTGTGAAATGGGAATACTACCCTAACACCATTTCGGCTTTGGGTCAATTAAAAGATCGCGGTTATGAAATATGGGGTGTTGAGCAAACCGACGAGTCTATAGAATTGATGGAAATGGATCTTGCTGAAAATAGAGCCATTGCTCTTGTTTTTGGCAACGAAGTAGATGGCATCGACGATGAAATTATACCTTACCTGGATGGAGCCCTTGAGATCAAACAGCTGGGCTCCAAACACTCTTTGAATGTAGCAGTTTGCGGTGGCGTTGTATTACATCACTTTGTGAGAAAACATTTTAAAGGCCGCTAGTTCCAGGTTTTACGCCGTGAAACCAAGACAGTTTCAACACAATCGTATATTACACGTTTAAAAGCAAGCATTTTTGCTCCAAATTCAGTAATTTTGTTGAAATAGCTCCCAAAAAGAAGGATGCAGGAACAATTAAGAGATAAAATAGAACAGTTATTTGAATACAGGGCATTTCCGGAGCTGTACAGGCTTAGCGGAGGAAGTGCTGCCGAATTAAAAAATTTTCACAATCAGCTGGTTGAATTACAGGCACGCATTTATGATCTGGATGAATACCTGGAAACAAATTGGGAACTTAAAGACAACAAGCTTAAGTCTTTTTGGATAAAAATTTACCAGGCACTTCAAAAGCTTGGTATTCCATCCTCAAAACATACAGCATATTGTAGTCAGATCCATAAATATCAAAAACACGAAGCTGATTTGCGTTTAAATCTTATGCCTACCCGGCTCAATATGGAATATTTTTATTTTTACAAAAGCTGTGACGTAAAATTGCAAAGAAGGCTACTGATAGAAAAATATCCGAGACTGGGATCTACATTTACCTCAGCTGACTGGCGATATTTTGATTTGGTGACAGAAGTAAATGATGATGCTACCGATTTGAAAGAAGATACAACTACCATAAATGGCAATAGATTGTTGATTTCGTTTTACATACATGGCAAGGATAAAACGCAACAGGAATTTGATGCATTCCTGAATTACGTTTGTGCCCAATCGAAACAAAGGTATAAAGGTAAGGAGGTAGCTGCTTTTCATAAAAATATTCATTTCCGCACCCTGGAACAAGCAGCTTCCACTAAGACAATCATTGAACGTGCTCCCCTGGAAATTATAACAGGTACTGCAACACTTCCTTTTCTTCATCATTTAAAACCGAATGTAAGAGCATGAATAAAAACGATTTAAGAATATTAAAGGAAGCCATAAACCGTTCGCCGGATAATATTGCTTTGAGATTGTCTTATGCGCTCAAACTTTTTAAGATAAAAGAATACGAGGAGAGCGAAAAAAACTATCAGCATGTTTTAAAACTCGATTCAGAAAATATAAAAGCTAAGCAAGGCCTTATTGAATTGTATTTTGCCAAAGGCAATTATTCTGCGGTCATTGTTATAGCAGAAGAATTATCTGCCAGAAACCTCACCAGCGAAAAAATCCTGGAACTCCAGGTGAAGTCCTTATTGCGTCAAAATTCTTTGAAGGAGGCCCAGGAATTGTACAATAAGATCCTGGAAAGGAATCCATTTTATTTTGATGAAGAATTGGATTCTGTGCTCAATGATCAGGAAGAATACTTTGATGAAAGTCGTGACGGTGAAACCGGATATGGAGAAAAAGACGAATTTGATCCATTTGATGACTTCTCAGGCATGGAGATGCCTGATTTTATTACTAACCCTGAGCAAATGTTTCTCCCCAAGATGGAACCTGGCTTTGGGGGCATGGCAGGTCAGGAGTATCTAAAACAGGAGTTGCATGAGTTGTACCTCCACCTCGATCTCGACAATGAAACATTGCAAAGATTTGATATCAAACCCACCGGATCTGTTTTGTTGTACGGCCCTCCAGGCTGTGGTAAGTCATATGCGGTTAGTCATCTTCCTTACGAGTTTGATATTGACATAATTCCCTTTGATTGGAACAGAATCAGCAACAACCAGAGTATAAGCAAAGAATTTATCATTCCATTTTATTTCAACATGGCGCGGTTGCATATGCCTGCAACTATTTTCATCGATCAATTTGATCAGCTTCCGGGAATGGGCAATGAAGAAGTACAAAACACCTATATGCATCAGCTGTTACTTGAAGTAGATGCCATGTTTAGGTACAATCAAAATATAGTGCTGATCGCAGCCACAAATGCCATTTGGAATATCAATACTGCCCTGTTTAGATTCGGAAGGTTCAACAATGCTGTTTTTGTTTACCCTCCAGATGAAAATGACCGCAAAGAATTTATCCAGACCCTGGTTGAAAAGCATCAGATAAAAATAACTTCACTCGACGAGTGGGTTGAAAAAACACATTTGTTTTCATTTTCAGACATCGAAAGATGGTTTGATACCGCCATTAAAAAGCATCTGTCTGCACATTTTTATAAAAGTGAGACAAAAATCCCCAATTTGCAAAAATCAGTTTTGGATCAGGCATTGATCAAATGTACACCCAGTACGTTGTATTGGTTTGATCGGGTAATCAGCAGTAGCAACGAGAGCTTCAAAATGACAGAAATGTATCAGGAAGTCAGAGATTTTGTGAGCAAACAAAAGTAAAGACCAGTAGCTGATGCGTTTAGGAACCAGTTACGGACAGATCTTCCGTCTATCATTACCTATTATGATGGGAAGTGCGGCTCAAAATATCATTGTTCTCTCTGACAATGTTTTTTTGTATCATTTTGATCATTTACAATTTGCGGCAATTGGTGTAATAGGGGCCTTTTATCTGGTTTTGGCATCCATTGGTTATGGCTTTTCCAGAGGGGGGCAAATATTTATTGCAAGAAAATATGGTGAACGCGACCTGCAAAGTCTGGGAGCTTACTTTCAGGCACTTGTTCTTTTTGAAGCCATCTTATCAGTTGTGGTTTTTGCCTTTATACATTTATTTGGTTATGAGTTTTTAAAACTACTCATTTCATCGCAGGAAATTCTGGATTATTGCTATGAATATCTTAAGTACAGAAGTTATGGCGTTTTCTTCAGTTACACAGGTGTAGCTTTAATTGCATTGTATACAGGCATTGCCCAACCTAAAATCATTTTGATTGATACCATCGTACTTACTGTTTCCAATATTATCTTAAATTATGTATTTGTATTTGGAAAATGGGGTGCCCCGGAGATGGGCATAGGCGGTTCAGCTTTGGCTAGTACGCTGGCTGAAGTTCTGGCTTTTGTGGTTTTCGTAGCTTACATGTTGTATAAAAAAGCATTCACCACCTACCATCTTTCTGATTTCACCACCATCAATGTCAAGCGCATTTACGAATGTTTTAGCATATCCTTTCCCATTGTGGTGCAGTCGGCCCTGGGCCTGGGGTCTTACTTTCTATTTTTTACATTTATAGAAAACAACAGCGCCAAGGATCTGGAGATATCAAATCTCATTCGCAACATTTATTTGATATTGTCCATTCCTGCCTGGGGCTACTCTGCGGGCATTAACACCATGGTGAGCAATTTTATTGGCACTAAAAAAAGACAGGCAGTATTTCCGCTGATCAGGAAAACCGCCTGGCTTAGTTTTTTGACAACGTCAGCCATTACCCTTCCTATTCTTACCTTTCCAGAATTTTTCCTCTATCCTCTTTTTGGCAGTGCTGAGAATCAATTGGTATCAGAGAGTAAAACAATTCTTTGGATTCTTTTTCCTATTCTGGGAATATTCAGTTTCGGATCAATCTTTATCAACGGCCTTACGGGGACAGGACACACCAAAACTGCATTGTGGATACAGACGCTTTTTACAATCGTATATATCATTTACAGTATTATCGTTATCAAATTCCTGAAATTAAACCTCTATTTCGCGTGGAGTACAGAATTAATTTACTGGATAGGTATCATGGTTTTTGTAATTGTATATTTAAAAACAAATAAGTGGCATGAAAAAAAATTCTGACAATGCTTGAAATAGGTAGACACAACCAACTAACTGTGCTCCGAAAAGTGGATTTTGGATATTATCTGGATGGATTGGACTATGGAGATATTCTGATGCCCGCTAAATATGCAGCAGAGCCGCTTGAAGCAGGAGATGAAGTAAACGTTTTTGTCTACCTCGACAGCAGTGAAAAACTGATTGCCACAACGGAAAAACCCATTGCAGAAGTAGGAGAATTTGCTTACTTAAAAGCAGTTACTGTCAATGAAGTAGGTGCATTCATGGATTGGGGAGTGACCAAACAATTGTTTGTCCCCTTTGCAGAACAAAGAACCAGGATGGAAGAAAATAAAAGCTACCTTGTATATATTTTCATCGATCCCATTACCGAACGCATCATTGGCAGTGCTAAGCTTGGCAAATTTTTAGATGAGACTCCTCCTCTTTTTAAAGACGATGAAATCTTCGAAGGCATTGTTTGGCAACAAACCGATCTTGGATATAAAGTCATCATCCAACACAGCCATACAGGCTTGCTTTTTCACAGCGAAGTTTATCGTCCTCTAAAATTAGGTGATAAAATAGAAGTTGAGATTAAAAACATTAGACCAGATGGCAAGATTGACCTAAGATTGCGCAAATCCGGTGCTGAAAAATCAGATGAGATTTCTGAAATCATCCTTACAAAGCTAAAAGCAAACAATGGTTTTCTTCCGCTTTCCGATCACACAGATCCTGAGGTTATCAAAGCCATGTTAGGGGTAAGCAAAAAAAGTTTTAAAAAAGGCATTGGCAAATTGTACAAAGATCGAATGGTAAATATCGAAGAGAATGGTATTTATCTGATTTTAGAGGAATAGTCGGCAAGGCAATGTATCTCAAATTACAATTTGATTTAAAAATCTTAATTTTCAATAAAAGTAAAGAGGCTACCCTATTCTAATTTAGGGATGTCAATTTACTGATATATAAAACACAAGATTAGTTTAAACAAACAAATATTATAAATCTAATTTTAAGACTGAAATTAAAAAAGGGGTCCAAATTTGAACCCCTTTTTTTATGCAATAAGTTGTGATTATCTGATTACGGTCAGGTCACCAGAGAATACTTCCAGATCTCCTGAACCTTTGCTATCGTATTCCAACTCAACCACCCAGGTGTAAACTCCCTGTACCACATCGGTACCATTGAATGTACCATTCCATCCATAAGCGGGATCGTTGGCAGGGAAATCAGATCTTTGATACATGAGATTGCCCCATCTGTCGTAAATCTTCATGTCTTTGATCCAGGCCACACTGCTGCTTTCTACATAGAATGTTTTATTTTCTCCAAGGTTGCCTGCTTGCAGGATGTTGGAGAATATTACATTTCTTGCTTTGAGCAGATTAATGTTTTTGCAATCTTCTGCTTCGCAACCATTCTGGTCTACGATCATGGCACATACCACAGAGCTAATCAATGGTGTAAAGGTAAATTCAACACAATTTTCAACCGGCTGATCACAAATGATGCGTACGCCTGCTGTATCTGTCACCGACCATTGAATGGTTTGAATATTGGCGGGTATTTGACCAGTAAGTGACAACGGCACGGTCTCTCCCAAAGTAATGGTCACATCATCTCCAAGGTCAATAGACAATGGCCCAGGCTCTGTGATTTTTGCAGTTTCAAGATAAGTACAACCAGTGGCATCTTTGATTACCATGTTGTAAGTACCACCACTTAAACCTGTGAAATTTGGCGAAGCCTGGAAAGTAGCGCCACCGTCTTTGGAATATTGGAGTGGAGCCTTTCCTCCTGCAATATTGATGAAGCCTACAGTTCCATCTTTTGCATTGAAACATGACACATCTTTTACTCCTAACTGAGCTGTTGGTTTGTTTGGATCAACTGTTATGATAACATCATCAGTTGCGCTACAACCTGTTACCGTATTGGTCACCTTGATGGTAAACTTACCTCCAAAATTCACTTTGGCAGTTGCTTTATCCGCATTGGGAACCGCAATACCACCGTCATGTGTCCATTGGTAATTAACATTTGATTGATTATCAGTTGGGTCACCTATCGTGACCTCGGCTACAGTGCAACTAAGTGTATCTGGATTGCCTGCCTGAGCAGTTGGGGCACTGACAACATTGATGGTCACTACCTGCTTGATATCAGGGCAAGGTGTCTGATTGTTAAATGAATACTCAAACTGATAAGTAGAGGCTGCTTGACCTGTGGTATTGAATGTACCCGCTGTGGCATTAAATGCATTGCCGGTTGATGGTTTTGCAGAAACTTCCTTCCAGGTACCGCCAGCGTCTTCACCTGTCAAAAGGTTGGCCAGAGAAATGGTTTCAGGTTCATTGCTACAAACCTTATCATCGGCAGGTGTGCCCACTGACTTGGCTTTTACTACCGTCAAAGTACGATCTACCCTGTCTGGGCATCCGGGTGTAGGTGTATTAACAACATAGGTAATGGTGTAATTGCCTGATGCAAGTGCTGAAACATCTGCAACGTTGTTGTTGATAGGTACAGTTACAGATTGCCACTTACCCGGATTTGCAGGATCATCGTATTGAGGCGACAATGCCACCGTACCAGATGATGTACATACATCTGCGGGGTCTCCTGGTTTTATTGGAGGACAAGTACAATCGATTACTTCAATTTCAATGGTGTACAATTTGTCTACACAAGGGGCTGCATTGTCAACCGAATAAGAGAATGTATACGTCTGGCCAATGGTTGCATTGGAGAAGTTGATTGCTATTGGAGGATTGTTGAAAACAACAGGAGCGTTGTCTGTGTTGCTCCATGTACCACCAACATAACCGCTAACTATCAAATCTCTGAAATCGAGGATGTTGTCGCCATTACCTTTATCTACTGTACAAACTGTCTCTGAAGCTTTTAATACTGCTGTATTTTCGTTGACAATATCCAGGATTACCATGCTTGATTTTGGACAAGTACCGGAAGGTGCAGGACTTAAGGTATAAACCAGGTCGTATTTACCTTCAACCAGGCCATTGACATTGATGGTTTTATCAGGATTAACGGTTACCGGTTTGTTGAGCGGATCGATCACCGACCAGAAACCAGGTGCAATATTGGGATCTTCCAGGGTTGAAAGATCAAAGGTCAATTCTGTGTTACACAGAGGCTGTGGTGCCACAATGGTTACATTGGGACAATCACAATCTTTTACAGTAACCTTCACTGTTACATCAACCGGAACGCAAGGGCTGATGGCAGTAACACTGTACTTAAATTCGTACACATTGCCTATAGGCAGACCTGTAAAATCTACAAAACCATTGGCAGGGATGGTCAGTGCCGGTGTTCCGGATATCTGTGTCCAAGAGCCGTTTGGAGTAGCATTGATCAAAGAATTCAAGCCCACAGAAGTGCTGCCATTGCCCGTATTTGCATTACAAGCAGTTGCATCATTGATTTTGGTGGCAAATGGTTGTCTTCTGATAACAATGTCCTGCTCAAAGAACTTCTCACATACTCCACCCGGATCAGGGGTGAGGGTGAATCGAATTTTATAACTGCCTGAGGTAACTCCGGTGGCATTGAAGTTTGAGCCTGTTAAGGTCCCTGCTGGTGCGGTTGTCGACCAAACACCCGCTGTGCCCACCGGATTTGTGGTCAATAAAGTGTTCAAATCAACTATGTCGCTGCCATTACAAAGTGTATCTCTCTCAATGGTAGCCAGTGGACATTTACAATCTCTCACATTGATATTTAATGTGATGGTTTTATTGGTACATGGAGCAGTAGCTCCAGTAGTCGTATACTGGAAGGTAAGCAAGCCCGGTGTCATGCCGGTGACATCAAAAACAGGAACTCCAGTGACTGCTGTTCCAGCAGTCTGTATCCAGGAACCAGGCGAAGCACCTGCCACTAATACTGTATCCAGATTAATGGATGTAGGGTTTTGAGGTGCTACAGCATTACAAAGAATTCTGTCTCCTTTTTTAACGGCCACAGGTGCCATATATATGGAAATAGTTTCTTCTGCTGAATTTGGACAAGATCCTATGGATGCATTGGTGGTCCACTTAAATGTATAAGCACCACCTAATGCTCCTGTAATGTTAACTAACGAATCGTTTGTTATGGTAAGTGGGCTTGGTCCCGAAACAAAGGTCCACTGTCCTGCCCTGATATTTGAGGGAACTAATAGATGAGTGTTTAAGTTCAATAATGCTGTTTTATCGTTACATTCTTCAATATTTGGTGAAAATGCAATGGTAGGGCATGGGCAATTGTTTACTATCACATCAATAAGAGCTGTATCATTAACACAAGGAGACACCGCTGTATTAGAAGTAAATCTAAAAGTAAAGGTATCTCTCGGAATACCAAGAAAACTTACGTCTGTTAAATCACTTAGGTCTACACCTGATCCTTCAATATCTGCCCATGTACCGGCTGGTCCGGTAACAAGGGTTGTAAAATCTACGGAAGTTGAGCCTAAGCCGCTGTTGACCCGACAAACTTCAACAGGGTTCTGTACTATCGTGATTGCCGGGGTCATGTTATTGGTAACCACTTTACATCCGATACCCGTACAACCGGATGCATCAGATACTGTCACACAATAATTACCGGCAGCGTTTACAGGTAGTTTAGAAGACGTATTGGGCAAAGCTACATTGTCTTTTGACCATGCATAACTTACAAAGAAGTTACCTGCTCTCAATGTATCCACACCACCATCGCATAAGACGAGGTCATTTAATGATACCTGCAGCGATGTGGATTCTACCACTGTGATAGTAGAGTCAACCAAACAGCCTCCTGAGGAAACCACTTCCACTGTATATTGACCACCTGTGTTTATAGTTACAACTGAAGTGTCAGATATAACAGCTGGAACACTGTTTTTCCAGGTGTAGTTTGATCCTGGCAGGCTTATTGCTTCTATCGTTGTGCTTGAATTGGTACAGAAACTCAATGAACCAACAAGAGAAATTGAGGGCTCAGGGCTCACAATTACCTCAAATGTAGCCACATCTGTACATCCGTTTGCTTCTGTAACAGTAACCGTGTATATCGTATTAACCAAAGGCTGTGCTGTAAGCGTAGGAGTAGTAACTCCCGGTACGTTCCATTGGAAAGATACATATGAAGCAGCATTGTCAACACTGACATTAGCGTTTCTTCCTTCACAAATAGGACTATTGCTCGACAATACAGCTTGCACTCCTGTGGGTGGATCTACTACTAATGTTCTGATATCAAGACAGCCATTGTCTGTATATGTATGCAAAACAAAACAATTGTTTGCACTCAAATCGCTAATATTAAAAGTAGATGGATCACTCTTTTTGATAGCAATAAGATTTTCATCGCAATCATACAATTCAAATCGATCAAGGAAGGAGGAACTGTTTCCGAAGTCAAAATCAGCTGTAAGTACTGTTGAGTTTTGTCCACATACCAACGGCGCATGGGTAAATGATACTTCAGGTGCACCATCGATAATAACCTCACCACAAATATCAGCTTCGCAGCCGTAAAAGTCTATGATGTGTACACACATGTCTGAAGGAACACCGGAAGCAACGGAGTTTTCCTCATCAAAATCATACATATCTCCCGGATAGTTGAGAGTTCCGGTTGTACCAAAAATCCCTCCGGCAGGATTCCACACAATGTCATATGGATCTGTACCAGACGTGATATTCACAACCATATTTGGTCCCGGGTCATCGATGCCATCCTGACAAATGCTCAGTGGATCTGGATCCATTTCCCCCTGAACCGGTGGTTTGACATCTACTTCAACCTCACCGGTACCCATGCAACCTTTATCATCCGTAACGGTTACAAAATAAGTAGTCGGTGAAAGTGGACAAACCTGAATGTAAGGCGTGTTTTGTCCAGTGCTCCAATGGTAAGAAACGTAATTACCCGAACCCCCACTCACATTGGGTGATATGGTACCGCAAGTTCCTTCACAAACATAAGCAGGGTCAAACAGTACTTCAAGGTTGGGATATACAGTAACTTTAAGCTCAAGGTCTGGTCCTTTACAAATTGAGTTTGCCCCTCTTGCATAAAACACATAAATTACCTCTTCTACATTTGGTCCTAAATTCACCAATACATCAGTGAAGGATGCAATACTATTTGGAAATGTTCCAGTCAATGTTTCACCTGTTACATTTGGATTATCAATAGTATTCAACACAATAACAGCGCCTGGTTCTGAAGCAACAACTTCAATGTCAACAGCATCCCCTGTACAAATTTCTTTATCGTCTCCTTCGACTGTGATATTGCCACTACAATCTACATCTCCGGCAAAAACCAATGGTGTAGAAAGTGAACACGAGAGGTCATCCCAACATCCGGTTTCACCATCTGCTGTTACTGTGATGGAAAAATCTAATCGTTCATTTTCACAATCTGTCATCTCGTCCAGATCTTTAACCTTTAGATTTAAACAGAAGGGTACTGTTTGGGTAGCATTGCAAGATGCCGGCAATCCCCACATGTTGTCAGGATCACCATCATTTGTACACCCTTGACTGCCACCAGGTGATGTGAACCACCATCCCCCAGGCAAAAGAGTACCTGCAGGCATACCTGCACTTGGGCCACCATAAGCCAGGCCCTTTCTTCCATCAATAGTAACAATGGAATAAATAGAACTATTAACATTGTAATCTACCTCATCCTCATCGAGCCAAAACCACCCCCCTGGAGGCGCTTGCCCAACCAAATTGGATTCTGCATAATCCCATCCACCATAGAGGGTAGGTATTATGCCCTGAATCCACTGACAGTTGTTACCGTCTGGAGGAGGAGGAGAAGAAACAGTAAATACAAAATTAAAACAGAAGTTTACGGTTTCTCCGGGGCAATAAGGGCCATTTACATCTGCTGTTGGATATTCCGGTCTTGTAATTGAAGTGATTTCAGATTCATAACAATCAAAAGTGTTAAAGAATGTAGCAACACACAAATCAAAATCACCCAAATCTTCTCCGTTGGCAGCTTCAATTTTGATCCAGTAACTCTGATTTGCTCCTGCTCCCACTGTTGCAGTTGTACCTTGAAAACAAGGAGCGAGTGAAGGCTGTAAAGCCAGGCTGCTACAGTCAGCTCCTGTATAATAGGTAATCAAAGGTGTAAAGGGTGCTGTTATATCAATTACCATTGAAGTAGCCTGTCCATCTGTATTTACCTGAAACCAAACAGATGCACCATTGGCATCACAATCGCCTCCTTCAGAACAATTGTAATTGTTGCACGAAGAAACGCAAGCGAAGCCACCATCTGTTATTGGTTCAAGGGCACTTGTGATGTCTTCACAAACATCCGCACCTTCGCATCCGTCTTTGTCTGTAAAAGAGAGCGAAAAATCTCCACATCCAGCTTCCGAACTACCCACCTTTACATAAATGGAAGTTGTGGAGAAGTCTTCACAACGAACAACAAAAGTTTCTGATCCAGCATTGATACAATAAGGATCAACATTTGGTGCAGGAGATAAACCACCTGTGCAATCTTGCCCTGGTGCTCCAACAAATACTTCCACTGCAATTACTCCACTCATTGTGCCATTGGCAAATGCAATTTCAACTGCTTTGGTTGTAGCACTGGGTTGGTATTCAAACCATACCGTTGACTCTTGATTACCTGGAGGACAAGATCCTGGATCACCTGGGTTTGTGGCACAACAAGTACTTGTCAAAGAAGCACTTCCTCCTGATGCAATTACTTCTGGAGTACAATCATTTGCTGGTGGTACAACCACTTTAATATCAAAACTAAAAGGAACACCTGCCGGATCTGTTGTTCCAACTGCCAATAGATAACTTGTATTTTCATCCACAGGAATGTTTTCAAAAGGGTTGGTATCTTCTGAACAAGCCAGGTAAGTACCCGCAGTACAATCTTCCAGGATGGTGATATAGGTTCCGGCAGGTATATTGGCAAAATCCAACTCCGTTGCCCCTGGTGGTGTGGTAATAGAAAAATAAACAGTTGGATTCTGTCCATGTGTACAGCCTCCTGCATTGAAGGTTTCCCAGCATGCATTTACGGTTGTGCCCGATACAGTTACAAATTCACAATTGGTTAAGCTAATTACATCCGGCCTGTCACAATCATCATTGAAAGGACCTGCATCGGCAATTTCAGAATAATCAACCCTTAAATCGCCGGCAGTAGCACCAGCTGTTGAAACCTGCAGGAAATAATCTCCCGGAGGTAAACAATCAAACTCATAGTCCAATGTACCACTGCCACACTCGGCATCAACAACAGTTCCATTACCACAGGCATCCTGAACTACACCTGCAACAATACCTCCTGTATAAGGATTAGCTCCCTGAGGCGTAATTACAATGTGTACTCCCCTTACACCAACAGCTGGTATGGTAAACTGATAAAAAATGACATTTTCCTGATCGCCAGTGGGGCAGGAAGGAATGGTAGGATCACCCCCAGCACAATTTGTTGTGCCGGTAATGCTACCAGATCCAGTTATATCGTAAGCAGAAAGATCTGCACAAGGATCATCATTGGGAGGACCGAGGTTGAATTTTATTTCAAACTCAAAATCGCCACCATCATCTCCATTGGATGATAAAGCAATTAGATATGTATTGCCTGCAACCAACGGTCCCATATTTCCAAATACAGTGTTCAGTCCGCTGTTGCAACCATCAACAATGTTTAGGTTAGAGCAGTCGGTGCCTTCGAATAACCCCATAAGCGGTTGTCCGGCACCACTGTAACTGGTAAACTCAAAATCCATTGTTGGATTATCTCCACTATTGCCAGGAGCAGTAAAACTATACCATGTTGTCTCTTCGGCATTAAAATCGCAAGGAGGCACGATGGCAGCCAGGTTTTCAGGACAAGCGTTTTCATTGCTGCCTGAGAAAGGTCCTAATATGACACAAATATCGGCAGGATCTACCGAAAGATCTATTGCACTGGTACAAGCATCATTTGGTGCAGCCGGGTTTTGAGCGGCAACTACTGAAACAGAAAATACACCGGCATTGGCAGCAGAGGAACCAATCATGATGTTATAAATACCTGGCTCCAAACAAGATAATTCTATTTCTCCATCTCCATTACAATCTTCCTCCACTAAGGTAGGGGCACATGGGTCTCCTGGTTCGAACACCGCTATACTAGGACTGGTAAGTCCGTTGACTGTAATGGTAAATTGATCATTTGGAGCCGTTAATTCGTAGGTATACCATAAAGTATTTTCAACCGGGCCTCCGCAGTTGTAATCATCGGTTGCACAAGTATTATCCTGGTTGTTCAACGTACCTGGAATATCTACAGCGGTAAAACCACCTGCACAAGGATCATCGTTGTCAGGAGTGACATTGTATTTAATATTAAAACCAACATTACCAGTAGTGCCATCCAAACCGATAGCCACATAATACGTGGTATTTTCAGAAACCGCAATTGGAGTACCTGTGGCTCCGCTGATACAACCGCCTCCAGGAATGGTACCTCCTGCAGCTGGACATGTGGCAAAAATTGACAAGTAGGCATTAGCCGTAATGTTGTTTAATTCTATGGTTGTTGTGCCTGAAGGAGTGGTAAACTCATACCAGACAATGGCATCTGCGCTGTAATCCAGTGCACAACCTGCCAAAGTAAAAGTTTCAGGACATGCTCCCACGGTAGTAGTTGCATTTACAGGGAAAAATTCACAAATAGGTAATTGATCAATGACCTCAGCATTGTCGCATAAATCATTGGGAACAGTTACCGGTGTTTCTGCAACGGTTAGAGAGAAGTTGCCAGCAGTTGCTGAAGAAGAACTTACAAAGATGGCAATGGTTTGAGGTTCCGGGCAATCAAGGGTAACACTGTTATCACAGTCACCTGCCAGAGAAGTATTGCAGTTATCTTCATAAATTTCAACTACGTGGTTGGATCCTGAAACTGAAACAGTAAGTGTTTTGATGCCGGGACCAATGGTGTATTCATACCACACAGAGGCCTGGTTCAATGTACCGGCGCATGGTGTTTTATCGTCGGTAGCACAAAGATTGGTAAGACCAGTATTGTTGCCCAGGTTAACGGCAATAGCATTGGCGCAATCATCATTTGAAGGATTGGGTGTTACTGTTATGGTTATCACATCAGTATCAGTACAGCCGTTTGCATCAGTAACTGTCACGGTCCAAAGTCCATCATGGATAGTGGGATCTGCGTTAGTACTATTGTAGTTGATTCCAGTGGCTGTGGAACCGTTTGGAAGATCCCAATTGTATGTATAGGGTGCTTGTCCAGTGGTTACAGAATTTGTTAAATTGATGTTGTCACCCTGGCAAACTGTAAAATTTGCAGGAGAATTTCCGTTGTTTACATTCTGAATTTCCAGGTTGGTTGGATTTGCATTTAAGATCAATGTTACTTCAGCAACAGTAAAACAACCGGTGGTGTTGTTTTCTACCCTTGCATAAACGATGGTGTTGTTTGCAGCATTGTAATTGGGCCCAATAACTGCTGTGCCGGCATTGGCATTGGCAAGAGATGTATGATATGTCACAGTAACATTGGCTGCACCATTGTCTATATCTGCACCATCATTGGAGTTGGTTGCGGGAAAGCCTGGAGCCAGTTCGGCATCAGTAAGTGTAAAAGTGGCAGTGGGGGCTCCATTGGCACATTCTTTTAATTCTGTGTCATTGGTTACCGGATTGGGACGAGCGGTAATGGTGATGACATCCGAATTTATACAGCCATTGGCATCTTCATAAAATACCTCATATAACCCGTCATTCACACCAATAGCGGCAGAGGCAATATTTAATGTATTGGTTGAACCCGCAATTGGCCCGCCATTTCTTTCCCAACTGTAGGTAACAGCACCTGCTGTCGCACTAAGTGTAAAAGGATCACCTTCACAAACTTCACCATCATTTGCTGTATTTCCACTATTTTCTGTAACTGTAAGATTAACTACAGGTAGAGGGTTGACGGTAACCGTTTGTGTTACAACTACTTCACAAGCATTATTATCTGTAATTGTGATTGAATACAAACCGTCATCAGCTATAGAGGCATTGGTGACAGATAAAGTAGAGGTTGTATTCCCTAGTGGAGCTCCATCTAAGGTCCAAGTATAGGTATAGTTTACGTTGGTAGTTACGGCAATACTAAAATTGTCCCCTACACAGACTATGCCATCATTGTTTACATTGCCTCCTGTCTCGGTTACGTTGACGGTGGTAGGAGGAGCTGTCAATGCGGTGGCGGTTATTTCGAAATTACCTGCGTTGACGTTTTCTGACACTACCATAATTATATAATTACCAGGTGTAATGGCATAACATTCACCAGTGATATTGGTAGCAGGTAGTGGGGCTGCAGAGCCGTTGCAATTGCTCATGATGTACACTTCATGGGCACCTAAAGCAGGTGCGCCTGTGGGGTTGATATCAACCGTGATCCGGTCGGTACCCGGCGGGAAAAAAGCGTTATTTACACTGAAGTATTGTACGTTGTCATTGACTATGGAAATTGGATTGAAATTCCCACCAGGAATCGTAACACCTGTGTTGTCAAAAGGACCGAGCGTTGTGCCTGAAGTAAGCGCTGTAGGCATGCTACAGTCTGTGGATAACAGAGCAAAAGGCACTTCCATCGAATGTTTGATCTCAATGCCGGTATCTGAATTGCACAATGCAAAAGTTACCATTTTACTGTTTACAACAGTGGCTGCCGTCAGGATGCCAAAAGTGAAAGTACTTAAAAGCGTGACGTAAAAAAGTTTTTTCATCAACAAAAAATCTAGTGGTTAGCAATGACCAATTTGGTATTAATAATATCTTAAAAATCAGCAAAACGCTGCTTTTGTCATTTGTAAGGTGAGAACCGCCTGAGGAGAAATTAATACAGGGCAAAGCTAAAAAAAAATAACCGATTGACCTAAGTTTCAAACTTTTACATTGAATATTTGAGTAAAAAAGTATTTTATTTTGGTATTGTAAAAAAAACTTAAAATTTGTAATAATTAACCCTGATTTTAAACAAAATACCCAATTTTATACTGAAATATTACTGCCAAATATTACGACTTTTTCTAATGCAATATAAATAATATGAATAAATTCAAATGCCAGGCTCTGAAATCTGAAAATGTCATAAATATTACATTTACATCATTGATCGCTTCCTTATTATGGCAAGCAATAGATACTTTTGCAGTTCAAATAAAATCCAGTAGTGATAATTGATGTCATTATTCCCGCCTTTAATGAAGAAGCGTCTATTTCCAAGGTTATTGATCATTTACCAAAGGATAAGATAAGACACATTGTGGTGGCCAACAATGGCAGCACAGACAACACCCGTCAAAAAGCAGTTGAAGCGGGCGCTTTTGTAGTGGACCAAAAAATTAAAGGGTATGGGATAGCATGCCTAACCGCGATGGCCTATTTGGAAAATCAAGAAATTAAACCGGACATTGTCGTTTTTATAGACGGCGATTTCAGTGATTACCCTGAACAACTTCCATTGGTCACTGAGCCGATCGAAAAAAATGAAGCTGATTTTGTGGTTGGATCCCGGGTAATGGGTAATCACCAGAAAGGGGCATTATTATGGCAACAAAAAACAGGCAATGCCATAGCAACCTTTCTAATCCGGGCCCTGTATGGTTATCATTTTACAGATTTGGGGCCTTTCAGAGCCATTCGATACCAGCACTTACAGCAACTTAAAATGCAGGACAAAAATTTTGGATGGACGGCTGAAATGCAAGTAAAAGCAGCAAAACAAAAATTGCGTTGTAAAGAAGTTGCAGTAGATTATCGCAAACGAATTGGCATTTCAAAGGTTTCCGGCACGATTAGCGGTAGTATAAAAGCAGGTTATAAAATATTATTTGTGGTTTTTAAGTGGGCACTCAGGTGATCGCATTTCTGAAATTGGCTATTTGGGGCATACATTGGTTAGCGGTGGTTTTCATTTTTGTGTATTGTACCTATCTTTTTATTTTGGCAATTATAAAAATTTCTAGACAAAATATAAAACCAAAGTCTTTTGAATTTGGTGAATTACCATGGGTCACCATTCAGCTGCCTCTTTACAATGAAAGATGGGTGGCAGATGAATTATTCGCCTGTATCGATCAAATACAATATTCCCGATTACAGATTCAGATCCTGGATGACAGCACAGATCAGACATTGGATATATCGAAAAAGTGGTACGAAAAATGGAGGGAAAAAGGCAGAGATGTGGAGTTACTTCATAGAACTGAGAGGGTCGGCTTTAAAGCAGGAGCTTTGTTGCATGGGCTGAAGCGTGCAAGAGGGGAAATGATCGCTATTTTTGATGCAGACTTCAGACCGGCTCCAGATTTTCTGATTCGAATGATGCCGTTCTTTCATTCTTCTCAGATAGCGGCTGTCCAGGCTAGGTGGGGATATAGCAACCCGGATCAAAACATGCTTACCAGGTTGCAAAAATTGCAGTTAAACGTCCATTTTCAAATAGAGCAGCAGGCAAAGTTTATACAACAATTGTTGATCCAGTTTAATGGCACCTGCGGAATTTGGAGAAAATCGGCCATAGAGCAAGCTGGCAATTGGCAGAGTGATACCCTTACTGAAGACCTTGATTTGAGTTACAGAGCCCAACTTGCCGGGTACCAGTTGGTATACAATGTGGAACTGGAGGTAAAAGGTGAATTGCCTCAGGAAATAAGTGGTCTCAAATTACAGCAGCACAGGTGGATGAAAGGAGGAGCAGAAACGGCAAAAAAGCTACTACCAAAGTTATGGTATTCAAAACTATCTCCAATTGCTAAACTCACGGCAAGCATTCACCTTCTTTCTAGTTCGGTTTATATCGCTGTATTGACAATGGTTTTTACAACCTTCTGCATTACCCTATTTTTGCCGCAAGAGCAGTTGATTAACGTCCCTGCCGTGATCTCATATCTTCCATTTGTTTTTTTTGTTGTAAGCATGATCATAGCTAATCCGCCTGCAACAAATAATACTACTTCTAAATTAAAACATTGGGTAACTTTTATAATTTATTTGCCCGTATTTATGGCCTTTAGTCTGGGGCTTTCCTATCACAATGCAAAAGCCGCTGTGGCAGGGTGGTTGGGCATCAGAACCCCTTTTATCAGAACCCCAAAAACAGGCTCCCACAGCAATAATAATTATATCCAGGGTCAATTCCATCCTATCAGATTAGTTCCTGAATTACTGATGGCTATTATATGTACAATCTGTATTTTGGTAAAAGGAAAAGAGAATCCCTTTTTCGTTTTTCATTTATTGGGAGCCATCGGTTATCTTAGTATCTTTATACTTACCTTTTATTCACAATACTCAAAAAATGAAGATTGATAAATCGATACTGAATTTTCTAAATCAGTTGAAAAAAAACAATGAAAAACCATGGTTTGAAAGCCACAAGGCAGAGTTCAAAGCATGCCAGGAAAAGTACAATGATTTTTGCAACAGTGTACTTCAACAACTTTCCAAAACAGATCAACTAGAAGGGGTCAAGGTATTTAGAATCTACAGAGATGTACGCTTTTCAAAGGACAAAACGCCCTACAAAACCAATTTTGGGGCTGCATTTACAAGGGTGAAACCCTATTTAAGAGGTGGTTATTACCTACACATTGAACCGGGCAATAGCTTTGTGGGTGGTGGCTTTTGGGATCCAGATCCCGCTGATGTGAAACGCATAAGGGAGGAGATTGCGGCTGATGCAAAACCACTGCAGAAAATTCAAGCATCCAAAACATTTGTTGAGTATTTTGGTGAGATCAGTGGAGATCAGCTTAAAACTATGCCTAGGGGTTTTGATGCCAGCCTACCCGGGCAGGATCTCATCAGGAGAAAACAATATCTGGTGATGCGTAAATTTGCTGATAAAGAAGTGCTTTCAGATGGATTTGCGCAGGAAGTGGTAAAAACCTTCAAGGCTATGCGTCCATTTTTTGATTACATGACTATGGTCCTCACGACAGACAGCAACGGAGAATCGCTTCTAAAATGAAGAAGCTGGTGGCATTGACAGGAGCAGGTATCTCTGCAGAAAGTGGTATCAAAACCTTTCGGGATGCAGATGGCCTGTGGGAGGGGCACAACATCATGGAAGTAGCCAGTCCCGAAGGCTTTCAACGTAATCCTGAACTGGTATTGGATTTTTATAATCAAAGACGAAAACAACTCAAGGAAGTGACGCCCAATGCTGCACATGAAGCGCTCAAATTGCTGGAAACCCAATTTGATACATGGGTTATTACTCAAAATGTTGACGATTTGCACGAAAGAGCCGGTTCTACTCAAATCATTCACTTGCATGGAGAGCTCAACAAAGTAATGAGCTTAGGTCCTCCTCACGAAGTTTATCACTGGACGGAAGATCTTTTCATTCACCATCGTTGTGAGCGGGGCTTTGGCATGCGACCCCACATCGTCTGGTTTGGAGAAGCCGTGCCCATGCTCGAGAGTGCAGCTGCACAGATTTTGGATGCGGATATTGTGTTAGTCATTGGCTCTTCCATGCAGGTTTATCCAGCAGCTGGGTTGGTAGCTTATGCACCCAAAGGTGCCGAAGTGATTTATATTGACCCAAAACCTAAAATTTCTTACGAACTTAGTGTTCGTCAAAAGCTCACCGTAATATCCAAACCCGCTACTGAAGGCATGGCTGATTTTTTAAAATTATTCCTTCGCGGGTAAGATTTGTTAATTATCTTTGAAAACAAAAAGATTATCATGAGAAAAAATGTAATGTTACTTTTTTTAGGTCTGGCACTGCTTGCTACTCAATCGTGTAAAAAAGAAGAGGCAGAAATTAAAGGTTGTCGTGATAAAGACGCCGAAAACTACAATGCATCTGCCAATGTTGATGGTGATTGTGTTTATGCCAGGGATAAGTTTATTGGCACTTATAATGGCACCCTTTCGTGTCCTGGCAGTCTGGCGCTGATTAGCGGTCAGACCAACTTCAACATAGATGAAAACATAACAGGTGGTAAAAATGACGTCAATGTATTGATTACCACAACTACTGGTCTGGTCGTTCCCGTTACAGGAACATGTAGTGGCAATAAGTTGTCAATTGATGCATTGTTGAAAGATTTAAAAATCAATATGTTTGGCACGGATGTTCGCGTAGATATTACCGCAAAAGGTGAGGTTACCCTCAATGAGACCACTAAGGTAATGAGTGGAAATTTGACACTGAATACAAAGGGTATAGAAATTCCGCTGGATTTGACAGACAATTGTCCGATCAACGCCACCAAGCAATAAAACAAATGATCTAGTGGCCATCCATACCGTGGATGGCCCCACCTTCACACTTATATATTCTGGCTGGAAACTTATCTATGATTCGATAATCATGGGTGGCAAGGATCATTGCGGAGTTGTTCTCTTTGCAAACCCTGTTGAGTAAATACAAAATTTCATCGGAAGTGTCGGGATCAAGATTACCGGTAGGTTCGTCTGCAATGATGATTTCTGGTTTATTTATAATGGCCCGGGCTATGGCTAATCTTTGTTGTTCTCCACCCGACAACTGGTGTACCTTAGTGTTGAAATAGGATAAAAGTCCCACTTCACCCAACACCTCTTCTACCCTATTTCTAATGGCTGTTTTGTCTCGCCAGTCTGTTGCAACCATCACAAAGGACAAATTATGTGCAACAGTCCATTGCTTAAAGAGGTAAAAATCCTGAAATACCATGCCCAACCTCCTCCTAAGATCGGGTATCTGGGCTCTTTTTATTTTTCTAAGATCGTAATCAAGTACCTTGGCTTCACCAGATTTGATGATGGCTTCACCATAAATTGAATTGAGCAAGCTAGATTTACCACTGCCTGATTTGCCTATGATATAACACATTTCAGCTTGAGCCAGATCAAAATTGACACTGTCTAAGACAACATTTCCGGATTGCTCTATGGTTGTTTCCCTATAATCTACTACTAATGGAATGGACACAGTGATCAGATTTAAATTTCACATTGAATTTGGTAAATGTGGGGCCAAAGCTTACCCGTTACCCAAAGCAAGCCTGAATCTGCGTGGAAGGCTATGCCATTCATTTCAGCACATTTTGGATTCTTAGATTTTGCGTCATTTTGGAGTGCAGCCAGATCCAAAACACCCACAACATTTCCCGTGGTGGCGTTAATTTTAGCGATCTGGGTAGTCATCCAAATATTGGCAAAAATATATCCATTTACATATTCAAGTTCATTGAGGTAGTAAACAGGATTGCCATTTGCCCTTATATTCAGCTCTTTTGTTTTTTTATACGTTTTAGGATCAATGAATGTCAGCTTATCGGTTCCATCACTCATGATTAGATTCGTACCATCGGATGTAAGTCCCCAGCCTTCTGCGCTCGTATACTTGAAACTACCTTCGCTTTTGAACGTGGCTGCATTGTAAATAAATGCAAGCTGGTTTTTGTACGTTAATTGATATAGTTTGTCTTTTAAAATGACAACACCTTCGCCAAAAAATTTGTTTCTGTCCAATTCGATTTTGACATCAATCAGGCCGGTTTTAATATCCACAGGCCCTGCTACTGATCGGGTTTGAGGCAATTCAGCGGGTGAACCTGTGCCTTCAAACAACTGGCGGTTATGAAAAAATAGTCCTTCCGTGAAAGCATTGATGTCGTGGGGAAGCTGGCCTGCTAACACATAATTCATGGGTTTGACAGATTCCGCGGCGGCCGGGCCTTGGCTTTGCTCATCCGCCTTTGAGGCTGGCTTGTCTTTGCAGGCAGAAATAAAAAGTAAGGCAAAAACAGTGCAAACCCAAATTCTCTTCATATTCCTCATTTTACTGCAAAATAACGCTATTTTTTTGGCAGTTGGCATTCGCATTAACACCATTTAACAAAAAACAAAAATGGCCTGTCTTACGACAAGCCATTTTTTATCATGAGTTTATTTCAAATTTATTTAGTAACAATAAATTTTCTCTGTGCTACACCACTGGCAGTTTTCATTTCCAGGATATAGATGCCGCTTTGGAAAGCAGAAACATCAATTCTGTCATTGATTTGAGTGCCTTTGTAAGCTACTTTTGACCACAACATTTTGCCTGTAGTGGTATAAATATTCACTGTTGCTCCAACAACTTCGTTGGTAGAAATCTCAAAGAATAAGATGTCTGCAGTTGGATTTGGATAAACTTTGAATCCTGTAACAAAGGCTGGGTCATTTACTGAAGTAACGCTTTCTACAATAAATGTAAAGGTTTTCTGACAGCCATTTTCATCTGTCACTACAGCTGTATAAGTTCCTGCTGCCAAATTGCTTATACTGGCTCCAGTAGCTCCATTGCTCCAAACAATTGAAAGATTTCCAGTACCGCCTGCTGTTGTCAGGTTGATGGCTCCATTGCTTGCTCCGTTGGTAGCATTGGTGATGGCTGCATTTGCCTCGATGGCTGCTGTTTCAGTAACAACAAATGTCTGACTTACAGAAAGTCCAACTTCATCGGTAACCACACATGTATATGATCCTGCTGAAAGACCAGTGATAGTTTGTGTGTTGGCTGTAAAACCATTTGGACCTGTCCAGGCATAAGTAAGATTACCTGTAAATGGACCACCTGACACCTCTGCAGTGATGGTACCACTCGCACCTCCATTACAAATATTACTTGTTACAGTACCTGCAACAGCTGGAGCAGTGTAGTAAACTACATCATTGCACTGTGTAACAGTTCCACACTCAGTTGTAGTGGTAAGACAAATATTGTAAGTACCGGATGCAGCAAATGAAATGGTTACATTCTGACCCTCAACTTGCTGTCCGTTACCCAAATTCCATACTGCAGCACCGTTTCCAGTGCTTACAAGATTGAGTTGACCGTTGCTTAGAGCAGAAGTAAAGCTGGCTACCGGATTATTGATAACTTCATCCACTGTAACAGTCAGACTTGACTGACAAGAGGTAGCAGTATTGATCGCAGTCATGGTATAAGTACCTGGCTCGTTTACAACCGGAGTCAATGTGTTGCCACCGCTTACTATGTTCCCATTGGCAGTAGTCCAGCTAATATTGAACTGAGCAGGGTCTCCAGAAAGTTCGCCAGTTATGGTGATTTCACCCACCAAACAAGTGAGGTTTACAGGGGTTTGCGCACTAATTTGTGGTAAACCAGCAGCTGAAGATACAGTTGACTCTGCGGTACTAATACAGCCATTGGCTCCGGTAGCTGTTGCAGTAAATGTACCAGCATTTCCTACGGTTGCACAATTAGCTGCAACCGGAGTGCCATTGATGTTCCATACAACAGAGGTAGTAGGCGCAACAGTAGCACAAATCTCTGCTGTGTTAACGCTACAAGTCAATTCTGCGTTGGTAACAGCAATGGTTGGTGCCGTTACGTCTTCAGTGATTTCTATTGTTGCGTTGGATGTACAGCCATTGGAAGGATCAGTAACTTGAAGTGTATAAACACCAGGGTCGCCAACCTCAACGGTTGGAGTTGTACCAATAACACCTGCTGCATTAGACCACTGGTAAGACAAGTTAGTTCCTGTTGAAGCACCTGCATTTAGAGTTGCTGTTGTAACTGAACATGTCAATTGAGTAGGAGCACCAGCATTGGCTGTTGGGCCATTATTAACCATGGTTACCTGAGTAGATGAAGTTACAGAGCAGTTTGCCTGATTATTGGTCACTTTGAGTGTATAAGTGCCCGGTGCATTTACCACAGCTGTAAGGCTGTTTGCACCTGATACAATATTACCGTTGGTAGTGGTCCACAAATATGAATAATTGCTACCTGTTGAAGAACCAGCACCGGAAATGGTAACCTGTGGGGTTGAGCAATTGAGTGAACCCTGGGTTGCAGCAGCAACAGTTGGTGTACCAGTAGATTCGATTTCAAATTCGTCTGTGTGGAAACAGCCATTTAAGTCCGTCACCGTATATTCATAAATGCCAGGTGCCAAATCAAAAAATACATTGTTGGTACTTGCATTTTGGTTGCCTAATTGATAGAAGTGGAAACCTGTTCCTCCTTCCGATTCAATAGTAGCGGAACCATTCGAATTGGTACAGGTTGCTGCATTGGTATATGCGAAAGAAGACAATGCTTCAGGCTCTTCAATGGTATATGTTTCTGCGATTGTGCAACCCTGATTATCAGTAACTGTTACGGTGTAATCACCAGGACCCAAATCCTGAATGCCAGGGCCTGATTCACCGTTGCTCCACTCGTAGGAGTAGCCTGGATAGCCTCCAGCAGGAGCTACAGAAAGTCCTCCATTGTTGTATGAATTACAAGTCACGTTTGATTGTGAGTAGTTTTCAAGATTAAGTGCGACGCTAGGGCCACCAACGGTAAATGATTTAGTTACAAAATAACCATTGACATCAGAAACTGTTACAGAATATGTGCCCGCATCCACGCCAGTAAGGTCTTGTGCAGTTGAGCCATTAGACCATTCATAAGATTTGTTTAAATAACCACCTGTAACATTGAGGTTAACTCCGCCTCCACCTGGACAAACGGCATTGTATGCGTCACCTTCAACTGCAAGGGTAAAAGAACTGAACATCCAGTTTTCCCAGGTAGCGGCACCCGCCTGACCAACTTCCCAAGCTCTTTTATCAGGAGAAATGGCATATAGTGTAGGGTAATAATTGATCTGATAATTGGCTTCAATATAAGCTGTAGTGGAATTGAGATCAATAATTGGGTAAGGTGTACCGTTGACCCAGTTGCCCTGGGTGCCACCTACACAGCCATTAGGACCATAAAGACATGCTGTATTGGTACTAAGGTCTGCTTCAATGAAAAACACCATTATATCATCTGAACCATTTGGACCAAATTCATTGTAGAGTTCTTCAAGTACTCCTGAATTGTGGTAATTCCAGCATGGACCACACCAGGTAGCAGAGAAATCGATGATCACCGGCTTGTTCTGGTTTAGAATGTTGTACAAGGTCCATGTTTGACCATTGATATCGGTGGCAGTCCAGTTAGAAGCTGTTGCCCCATTTTCCAGCTGTGCTTTCAACTGAATACTCAGTCCAAAACAAAGGGTGAAGAGAAACAAAAGTAAAATTTTCCTCATGTCTAATAGTTTTACAGATTAATTTAGGACAAATGTAAGAATTTAGAATTTTATATTAAAAGAAAAAGATTAGGAAAATTTTATTCTGAAATGGTCTCGAAATTTATGACTTTTAGAATGAAAATTTCTTTACTAACTTAAATTCAAAATAAAATTATTGAAATTTATATATGGTGAACTCTGAGTTAAAAAAACCAATGCTGATATTTAGGTTAGTGTCAAATGCACGCTAAGCCACTTTCTACAAATTCGGCTATGATATGATTAAGTGCAAAAAAAATTCTCCTATAAATTCACGCTCAATCTTTTACAAATAGAATTAATTATTATCAACGTTTGCCTCGCATTTGCTGCATGGCGTTGCCCATTCCTTTGCCTGTACTCATCATTTGCATCATTTTTCTCATTTGGTCAAATTGTTTGACAAACATGTTGACATCGTTGATGGATTTTCCTGAACCCAATGCAATTCTTTTTTTGCGGTTCATGTTGAGAAGCTCCGGATTCTTTCTTTCTTCGGGCGTCATAGAAAAAATGATGGCTTCTACTTTGGTAAATGCAGAATTGTCAATGTCGAGATCTTTGGTTAGCTTACTCATACCAGGGATCATACCCATTATGGACTTTAGGTCGCCCATTTTTTTGATTTGGTTCATTTGAGCGAGGAAGTCATTAAAATCAAATTTGTTTTTTCTGATTTTACTTTCAAGTTTCTTCGCTTCTTTTTCATCAAATTGCTCTTGAGCCTTTTCAACCAGGGAGACAATATCACCCATTCCCAGGATTCTCTGTGCCATCCTTTCTGGATAGAAGACATCCAGCGCATCCATCTTTTCACCGGTGGATACAAACTTAATGGGTTTTCCGACGGTATACTTGATAGAAAGGGCCGCTCCACCGCGGGTGTCGCCATCCAATTTGGTCAGAACCACTCCATCAAAATTAAGCCTGTCGTTGAAAGCCTTTGCCGTATTCACAGCATCCTGGCCCGTCATAGAATCGACCACAAACAAAGTCTCGGTTGGCGTAACTGCTTCTTTAATGGCAGCAATTTCGGTCATCATTTCTTCATCTACAGCGAGGCGACCCGCTGTATCTATGATGACCACGTCAAATTTATTATTGACCGCATAGACAACGGCATTTTTTGAGATTTCTACGGGGTTTTTATTTTCAATTTCTTTGTAAACCTCAACTCCTACAGATTCGGCCACCACCGACAATTGATCGATCGCCGCAGGTCGGTAAACGTCGCAGGCAACCAACAGTACTTTTTGATTTTTCTTTTCTTTGAGCCATAGAGAAAGTTTGCCTGAAAAAGTGGTCTTACCGGATCCCTGCAGACCAGATATCAGTATGACTCCAGGGTCTCCTTTAAAGTTGATGCCTGCTGCCTGCCCCCCCATAAGGCTGACCATTTCATCCATCACAATTTTAACCATCAGCTCTCCTGGCTTAACAGACTGCAATACATTGTCTGTACCCAGAGCTTTGTCCTTCACCTTATCGGTAAAATCTTTGGCTATGGCATAGTTAACATCGGCATCAACCAAAGCGCGTCGAATTTCTTTGATGGACTGGGCAATATTTATTTCCGTAAGTTTGGCATCGCCTTTTAGCATTCTTAGCGCGCCATCTAATTTCTCACTTAAGCTGTCAAACATAGTTATAAGATTTAGGTATACATGCCTGGCTTTTCACCGTGCGGCATTGAGGGTGCGAAAATACATTAATCCGTCGAAATAAACATCAAAGACCTTGTGATTTGGCTTCATTCCAGAGCTGGTCCATGGCATCAAGCGACATATTTTCCAATTGATCTCCAGCTTTTTGCTCAATGTAAGAGAATCTCCGAATGAATTTTTGGTTGATAGCCTCAAGAGCTGATTCCGGATCTACATTCAGATACCTGGCATAGTTGACCATGGCAAAAAGTACATCGCCAAATTCCTCAAAGATGGCTTTTGGATCGTTCTGATTTTCGGCTTCCTTCAATTCCTCAATTTCTTCCAGCACTTTATCCCAAACCTGGGCTTTGTGTTCCCATTCAAAACCAATTTTTCCGGATTTTTCCTGGATGCGGTATGCTTTAATCATTGCTGGCAGACCTGAAGGAACTCCGGAAAGCACTGATTTTTTTCCTTCCTTTAACTTGAGTTTTTCCCAATTTTGTTTCACCTCTTCCTCGTTTGCTACCTGCACATCTCCGTAAATATGGGGGTGTCGGTGGATGAGTTTTGCATTTAATTTATCGATGGCAGAAGTGATATTGAACTGTCCGGTTTCTTCCCCCATTTTGGCATAAAAAACTATGTGCAGTAATAGATCACCCACTTCTTCTTCAATGCCCTGCAAATTTCCTTGTGTAATGGCATCAGCCAATTCATAGGTTTCTTCAATGGTTAGATTTCGGAGTGAATCAAAGGTTTGTTTTTTATCCCAGGGACATTTTTCCCTCAGGTCATCCATAATGTTAAGCAGTCTTGAAAAAGCTTCTTTTTTTTCTTCCATCTTCAACTATGACAGGATTGGTTTGTTGTACATTTGTAGTTCAAAAGTAAATTAAAATTCACAATGGGAGCTCTTGCATATCAACTGGCCGTTGTCTTTGGCTTATTTGCGGTTGGGATTTTATTAATGAATGTCAGGTATATCTTTACCGGGAAAGAGTTTCATGGTTCTTGTGCCTCAAATAACCCATTGATAAAGAATAAATTTGGTGAATGTTCGGTATGTGGCAAAAAGCCCGAAGAGGCATGTAAAATGCCCGAGATTCACAAGTAAAAACAACGTCTTATCTGTTGATTATTCTGCCTGATTGCATTGATAGCCAAGCAAATAGCATGGTAGCAACGATGAGTATAAAGATGAGCATGTTTGGTTATTTGTTGCGAAAATAGGAATATTATTTTGATTAACAAAGCATTGCGTCAATTTTTAGATTTTCCCAAAAAAGCCTGAAAACTCGAGATTTTTAGCAAAAAAGCTTCATATTCAGTATTTTTTATTAACTTTGCGCCCGCTAAAGCAGGATTGGAAATATTCTGCATATTGGTAATTATTAAATTTTATTCATGTCAGCTTATTTATCAAAAGAAAAGAAACAAGAAATTATTGCCACTTATGGAGGCAATGCAGCCAACACAGGCTCAACCGAGGCGCAGATTGCGCTTTTTACCACCAGAATTCAGGCCATGTCACAGCACCTGAAAGAAAACAGAAAAGACAATTCATGCCGAAGGGCATTGCTTACTCTTGTAGGTAAGAGAAAACGATTATTGTCATACCTCCACGACAAAGACATAGCGAAGTACCGCGAGTTGATCGATAAACTTAACATTAGAAAATAAACCCATTGAGAGAGTGCCCTGCACTCTCTTTTTTTTACTTTTCCGGTCACCTTGGCCGGAAAATAGACACATACACAATTAAAATATATCATTTATGGGAAACATCATTCCTACTTCCGTCAATTTCAACTTACCGAACGGAAAAAAAGTAACCATTGAAACCGGCAAACTTGCCACAATGGCCCACGGTTCTGCTGTGGTTCGCATCGACAATACCATGTTGCTGGCAACAGTAGTTGCTGCATCCAAGCCCAAAGAAGGGCAGGATTTCTTCCCCCTTTCTGTTGATTACCAGGAAAAATTTGCCGGCAATGGAAAAATTCCTGGCAATTTCTTTAGAAGAGAAAGTAAACTTTCAGATTATGAGGTTTTGATTTCCCGACTGGTAGACAGAGCCATCAGGCCTTTGTTTGATGACGACTTTGTCAATGAAACACAAATCATGATTTCTCTGATTTCCGGAGATGCCAATAATATGCCCGACTGTTATGCTGCCCTGGCTGCATCAGCTGCCCTTGCAGTTTCTGATATTCCATTTAATGGCCCTATTTCCGAAGTACGAGTAGCAAAAATAAATGGTGAATTTGTTGTAAACCCATCAAGACAGGAAATACCCGCTGCAGAATTGGATATTATAATCGCAGCAACTATGGACAACGTTATGATGGTTGAAGGTGAAGCAAAAGAATGTCAGGAAGCAGACCTGATCACGGCCATTAAAGTTGGTCATGAAGCCATCAAAGTACATTGTAAGGCACAGCTCGAATTGGCAAGCCTGGTAGGTGAAAAAGCCACTGTAAAACGCGTAGTAGAGCCCCTTCCCGTAAACGAAGAGTTGGCAGAAAAAGTAAAAAATGCATGCAGTGATAAGATCTATGCCATTGCCAGATCTGCATCCGACAAGATGACCAGAAAAAAAGCTTTCGATAAAGTGGCTGAAGAATTTGTTGCCCAGTTGGAAGCAGAAATGGGAGAAACGTATGAATCTGCCATTGGCACTGAAGCAGGCAAATACTACGATAAACTGAAGAAAAAAATTGTCAGAGATGTAGTGTTAAATGAAGGGCTTAGGCTGGATGGTCGAAAAAGCGATCAGGTACGTCCAATCTGGTGTGAGGTGGATTACATACCATCCGCTCACGGTTCTGCTATCTTCAACAGAGGAGAAACACAGTCTCTTACATCTATGACATTGGGATCAAAAACCGATACGTTGTTGATCGATAATTCACTGGAACAATACTACGAGAAGTTTATCCTTCATTATAACTTCCCTGCCTTTTCTGTTGGAGAAATCAAACCTTCAAGAGGTCCCGGAAGGAGGGAAATTGGTCACGCCAACCTGGCTGCCAGATCATTGAAGCAAGTACTTCCGGCAGACAATCCCTACACCATTAGAATTGTATCCGACATCCTGGAATCCAATGGTAGTTCATCAATGGCAACAGTATGCGCCGGTACCCTGGCACTGATGGATGCAGGTATTAAAATTAAAGCACCTGTATCTGGAATCGCCATGGGCATGATTGCGGAAGGAGGTAAAGTGGCAATCTTGTCTGACATCCTTGGTGATGAAGATGCGCTCGGAGATATGGACTTCAAGGTTACAGGTACAGCCAAAGGCATCACAGGTTGTCAAATGGATATTAAAATCGACGGACTTCCTTATGAAATGCTCGAGAAAGCACTTATCCAGGCAAAAGAAGGAAGGCTTCACATATTGGGAGAAATGAGCAAAGCCCTGGCAGAGCCAAGAGCAGATCTTAAGCCTCACGCACCAAGAATGGTAGAGATTGTAATAGACAAAAGCTTCATTGGTGCGGTGATCGGCCCTGGAGGAAAGATCATTCAGGACATTCAAGCACGTACAGGCACTATTATCAACATAGAAGAAGTGGATGAAAAAGGAGTTGTTTCCATCATGAGTACAAATGGGGATGGCTTGAAACAAGCATTGGAAGAAATTGACAAAATTACCTTTACCCCACAGGTAGGTGATACGTACGATGCTTTCGTTGAAAGCGTGATGGAGTACGGAGTATTTGTGAAATTTAAAGGCAAATCAGGTCTTGTACACATTTCAGAAATTTCTCACACCAAAATTGACAAGGTGGCTGATGTGCTTAAAGTTGGTGATGTAATCAAAGTAAAATACATTGGTACAGATCCAAAAACGGGTAAGATGCGATTGTCAAGAAAGGCAACTCTTCCTAATCCGAGAGACAATAAGCCGCAGGAGAATTCTTAATAGTCAATAATTAATACTTGAAATAGGCAGTTGGGAATTCTCCGGCTGCCTATTTTAATTCAATTCACACTCATTAACCTTTAGCCATGGCCAACATTGTAGCGATAGTAGGTAGACCCAATGTGGGCAAATCCACCTTATTCAACAGACTGATTGGAGAACGAAAGTCCATCATAGACGATATAAGCGGTGTAACACGCGACAGGATCTATGGCTTTAGTGAATGGGGTACCAAGTCATTTACCGTAGTAGATACCGGTGGTTTCGTGCATGGTTCTGATGATGTTTTTGAGGCAGCCATTCGCTCCCAGGTTCAAATAGCCATTGAGGAAGCTACTGTGATTTTATTTATGACCGATGTGACCACAGGCATTACGGATCTAGATGCAGAAATCGCAGACAAGCTGAGAAGGGGTAAAAAACCTGTGATCTGCATTGTCAATAAGGTAGACAATTCACAGCGGGATCTAATGGCCAATGAGTTTTGGGCATTGGGTTTTGAAAACACCCTGTTTTTAAGTTCTATTACAGGCTCTGGTACTGGAGAATTAATGGACATGATCAATGAATACCTGCCCGAGGATAGTGACGACCTCAACCAGGAAAGTGATTTGCCAAGAATTGCAGTAGTAGGTCAGCCCAACGTAGGTAAATCATCTTTTACCAATGCATTGTTGGGTGAAGACAGAAACATTGTTACCGACATACCAGGAACCACCCGGGATGCCATTTACACAAAGTACGACAAGTTTGGACATCAATTTTATTTAATTGACACAGCCGGTATTAGAAAGAAAAATAAAGTCCATGAAGACCTGGAGTTTTATTCTGTAATCAGGGCAGTAAAGACTATTGAAGAGGCTGATGTTTGTATTCTAATGCTGGATGCAACGGTGGGTATAGAATCGCAGGATTTGACCATCTTATCTCTCATTACACGAAAGAATAAGGGCTTGGTTATCCTTGTTAATAAATGGGACTTAGTTGAAAATAAAGAAACCAATACAGCGCGCGATTTTGAGAATGAGTTGAAGGAGAGGATTGCACCCTTTACAGATGTGCCCATTGTTACCGTTTCTGTGCTTGAAAAACAGCGCATTTTTAAAGCGGTCGAAATAGCAATGGTAGTTTTTGAGAACAGGAGCAGAAAAATAAAAACTTCAGAACTCAATGATGTAATGTTGCCTTCCATAGAAAGATATCCACCTCCCTCACATCGGGGAAAATTTATTAAAATCAAATTTATTACGCAGCTGCCACTTCCCTACCCTGCCTTTGCATTTTTTTGCAATCACCCAAAACACATTCGTCCCAGTTACCGCAACTACCTGGAGAATCAGTTGCGAATGCATTTCAAGTTTACAGGAGTACCAGTAAGTATCTTTTTCAGGGAAAAATAAATAGGTAAGGAAACCTTATCTGACAACGGTTAAATCACCGTGCATTAACTTTTCTTCACCCTTCTCATTGGTGTATGAAAGCTGGTATACATATACACCTGGTAAGACCAATTGCCCCAAATATCTTCCATCCCATAATGGTTGAGATTCAGATATAATAAAATTCTCTTTGTGGAACATTCTCTCACCCCATCGACTGTAAACAGAAATAGCATTTATCTTCAGACCTGAGTCATTGGATATAATTTTCCACCCATTGTTTTCTCCACCCCTTGGATCCAGAGCAAAAATATTTGAGATATAAACCTTGGGGGTTTCTTTGACAACGATGTCAAAATTTTTCTCCATCAGACAGTCTTTGTAAAAAATCACTACCTGATGACTATATACTCCGCCTTGTTGGTAGGTGAAGTTGGTTGAAAAACAATCACCTTTACAGTACAACTCTCCATTGACAAACCATTCCACACTGTCAATCAGGCTTTGTTCACTTACCAATTCTTTTAAGGTGATATTGAAGGTTTGATTGTCATAAAATGGCCCCTCATCCATGATAAAACTAACAGAAGGGTACGTGGGTGGGTTGATGTTAAATGTTTTTATAATTTTACAGGCATTGCCATCTACAATTTCAAGGCTGTGATTACCAATGCTTACGCCCGTCATATTTGGGTCTTGTACCTGGAGCCCGTCAAGAAAATAATTGTAGGTTGTGCCATTGCCGGATGGAATAACCTGAATTGAGCCACTTTGGTCCTCTTCGCATTCCGGGTCTGTTGCAAGGACAGAAGCCTCCGGGGTTTTTACGTTTAAAAAGTTGATTGAATCCTTATAGGTACAGCCCAATTCACTATAGGTAAAGTAAATTTTATGAGCGCCCGGACCTGCAATGCGAGGCAAAAATTCATTGCTGGCCAACACTCCAGGCCCACTCCATTGACTTACTCCACTTGAAAGAACACCTGTAAGTTGAGCCATCAATGCCAAAGGTTTATCCCAATCCGTTTCACAAATAATATTGTATGCAGCACTGAGATCTATGGATACTTCATCGCAAGACAAAGTGGAAACTACTGCATTTGCTTTTGATAACCCACAGGCACAGCCCTGGCCTTCTGCTTCAATGGTCACCGCAAAAGATTGTCCGGGAGTCAACTGGTCAAAGGTAGTCTGTGTAAAGGTAGTTGTGCCCAGGTAAACTCCGTTTCTATAAATTCTGTATGCAATGGCACAAGGTACTGCATCCCAATTTACTTCAATTTTATTGGCATAAGAATTAAATTGAATCTGGGTTTGTGCGATGGTTGGAATAACAGCAACATTGATCGTCTCCGGAGTAGCAATACATTCTTTATTGGATGCACCCACCGAGATGCTGTAGTTTCCCGCGTTGGAATACCGAACAGCTATTGGATTATAAGCATTGGGATTGCCAGAAATCAGGGTTGCCCCCGAATAGTTCCATTGATAACTTGCTCCAGCCATTTGCGTATTAAGCATGGCAATGTTTAAAATTGAATCAACACAAATGGATACATCACCCGGAAGTTCTACTTTAGGGCGTTGGAGAAGCGTTACATCAAAACAAGTGGGCAAACTTTCACCGCATTCATTGATGGCAGTTGCACAAACGGTGGATATATTTGTTACTTGCGAAAAGTCAATATTGACCATATTACCGGTGGGATTGCCATTGATGATGGCACCTCCTCCTGCAGTCCAATTGTAAGACACCGTTCCTGCCTGACCTTGCACGGTATAGCTGGCTATTGGATTGTCTTTACACAATTCCAGATCCCAGGCATTGGCTTGAGGAGCAAGTGGAAGTTGTAATTGGGCATCCACTGAAGTGGGTGGAACCGTAAACGAACATACTTTATTGTCAATACTCAACAAAATGGTAAGATTGACTGTAGTAGTCGAAACAATGGGAACATTGGTTGGATCCCCGTCGTTGTCTGTAATAGCATTGCCTAAGCCATCTGTCCAATTATATGTTAAAGTATGGCCTCCGGGGCTCGACAACACATTGGAAGCACAGCTCACTTCGATGGTGCCACTCTTACAGGAAGATTGTGATAAGGATGCCTGTACTCTTGGAATATAAGCATTGATCAAAACAAGGCTATCGCAGCCATTTTTATCAGGTATGGGTAAGGTGTGTTGGAAATTTTTGTAGTTGTCATCCAAAATAAGATCGTGATAAATAAAGGATTGACAATCAACAAGGGTAACAGTCTCGCGGGGCTGCAAAGCAATTGGCTCTACATCTATCAGCTGTTTATAGTTGCATCCATCAGGCCTTACCACCAAAAAAGTATCTTTCCCGGGGCTTGTAATGTTGGGGCCTTGCCAACCAAATACGCCATCACCATTTGGATCAATATTTTGCGGACCTCCGTAGGGAAAGTCATTGGTGCACCTACTTATCAAACCAAAATCTTCATCTGCTAAAGGAAAAATTTTAAAAGTTTTCTGGATGGTGTCTGTAATGTCACAGCCATTGGTAGCATAGAGAGAAATGGTATATTCTCCAGTATCCACAAAGGTCCAGGTTACAACACTATCCATCCGTGTGAAAGTATCAAAGGGAAGAGATGGAGTAGCAGGATTAATTTTCCAATAATAATAAATGTCAAGTTTCAGACTGTCGACACTTAATTTGTATTTAGAGTTGGGGCAAAGCTGGACAGTGTCATTCGACTGTGTAAAATTATTGAGGTTGTGCAATTCGTAGTGTTGGGTTGCAGAAATGACATCAACCTTGTAAGAACAAACATCTCCTTCATTGCCATCAACATAGAAATAATAGATTTGACCGGGAATCAGTGCGAAACTTTCGAGAACGACAGTTTCCATGTCACCTGGCATAAACTCACAATCTATGTACTCAGAGGGAACGGTAACTCCATTTACAATGGCATCAGAAAAATCGCAATCGTCAAAGATTCCGGCCTGTACTCCTTTGTTGTTTTCGCAATTGAAAGGAGTAATGCTGATTTTTGCGTGATTGGACCCGGCAATGAATGCAAACCATGACATGTTTTGGGGACTACCTCCCAAATCACAAATTACGGAAGGTTGTTCTGGTAAAGTATTGACAACAGCTGCAGGGTTGGGTGTCATTCCAACAAAACCATCCAGACATGCAAGATCACAAATGATGGGTGCGGTATTACAGGTATAACCGGCTGTATAATTACAAGGATTTTGAGCAAATAAATTCAAATACAGGCCCAGAGAGAACACAACAAGATGTAGATATTTGTGCAATTTCATGAAGATTATGCCTGTCTTAAATTCTGCACAAAATTATATAAAAATCTGTTGAATTTTACTAATGAAGGGTTAAATAATTTGAATATATAATTTGGGTTTTGCCACAATAAAATAAACATTATTTACGTAGCTACTTTTTCAGCGCCAATCAACCAAATTATATTCGGTTTTAACTATAAATTCACGGTTATTTGATGACTGTAATATCTTTGTTTTTTACAATTCTTTTCCCACTCTTCAGGAGTAAGCCCAAACGGTAGACATAAACCCCCGGATTGACTTCCTGTCCTCTGAATTTTCCATCCCAACCCAATGAAGGGTCACCGGCAGCAAAGTTGTGCCTTCTAAAAATAAGATTGCCCCAGTTGTCGTAAATTTCCAAAAACTCAATCTCTCTGATAAAAGGATAAGCTTCGATAAAAAAACTTCCATTTTCGCTACCATCAGATAAAAACAGGCTATTGGGAAGAGATAAATCAACAGAAGAGGAAACGTCAATTATGATGGTATCAGCAACTGCACATCCAAAACTATCCACTGCATATATTCCTATCTTAATTTCGCCCTCAGGCTGGATTATAAGGGGATTGCAATTATCGCAAAGCAAGACGCCATCAGATAGGTGCCGCCATTCAACCGAAGACCACTGGATATTGGTTGGTACCGATTCATACGTTACTTCCAGATTATCTCCCAGAGTAACAATGGTGTCAGAAGGCAATGCAATGGAAATTTCAGCCATGCTTTCCAATTGTATGGTGTCATAAACTGCGCAGCCGTCGCTATCGTTTACTTGTATAAAATATTTGCCACTCCCCAAATCGGGTACGCTCGGATCAGGACTTTGTTGTTCATTTATCAATAAAATAAAAGGAGGATTACCATCTGAAACCTGGCTGAGGGAGATACTACCATTATTTGAGCCAAAACATACGGGTTGTACAACTTCATAAGAGGCCTTCAATGTGTTGGCTCTTTCAATAATAGAGATAGCCATAGAATCATTGCAGCCATTATGCGGATTGGTAACTGATAACAGGTAATCTCCCGGTTGATCGATGAGGGGGGAAAGTGTATTCTGTCCGGACACAAAATTTCCATTTGGGGAAGTCCATAAAAAATTAGACTCATCTATGGGAATGTCCACAGTGCCAATCAAAGTCACCGTGCGACTTTGGCAATGAATTTCTCCTAAGGCTTCCAAAACAATGTTGGGTTTGATCGTATCAAATTCAACAAACGTGGACAAAGAGTCTTTACATCCATTTATTGCAGTGACAACCAAAGTAAAGTAGCCTGGATTTTCTACCATGATACTATCCGTAATATACATTTCTCCCGTTGAGGATTTCCAAAAAAAATCAGCATCATCTCTTACATCCACTGCCTTCAATACTGCAAATGCAGGCTTGCAGCCAATAGAATCACCACTAAGTGAAAACTGTGGTCTAAGTGAAGATGGCACCACAAGAAACGTATCACTGGCTTCACAGCCATTTACAGAAACGGCTGATATTCGGATCTTATTAACCTCAAAACTGTAGGGTTCAGGCAATGTTGAAAAAAAAGGCTTATCTATGCCCACCCATTTTACGGCAACGATTGAATCGGGAGAAAAAAATTGAAGTTGGACCCCCGTACCATCACATGGCAGATAAAAACTATCAACTACCATGATTTGTGGTAAATCGAAATTACTTTCTACCCAGGCACTGTCGGTTGATGTACAGCCATTTTCTCCTGTAACAATAACCTTATACAAGCCTGGCTTATCCACTTTTACCATCTGACCAGCATAGATGGTGCCATTGGGGCCAATCCATTTTACACTGTCATAAACTTCATTGCCCAACACCTGAAGATCGGTTTTGCTTTTTATACAATCAATGGTATCACTTTTCGTAAAAAATATCGGGGCATTAAAATCTGCAAGTACCTCAATTTCAAAGTCCGTTGTGCAACCATTTTTCCCCGTCAATATACCCGTATACTTTCCTGCGTTTACCACTTGAATAGTATCTGTGGTCTTACCACCCGGGTTCCAGACTAATGTTACATCGGCTGGAAGACCGTTTAAAAAACCAATGGCAACACTTGCATTTTTACAATTAAGGCTTGCCCCCGTCAAGCCATTGACCAAGGGTTTGATTGTATCCAATTGGATCTCCAATAGTGCAGATGTTTTGCAACCTTTGGAATTCACCGCGGTAAACATATATTGACCGGGTACCTGACTTTCAAATTTCAAAAGCCCATCTGCTAGTGGTATTGGGCTTTGTATCCAGCTGATGGCAACACCGGGTTCAGAAAATAGGATTTCAATGGCTCCCGGTTCTATACAGGTAATATTGGAAACAAGGGTATCAAAGGTAAGCCTGGATGAATCAATTTCAACTTTGGTACTCACAGAGGCTGTACAGCCTACGCTATCTGTTACCATTAAAATATAATCTCCTCCAACAGCAACCTTTGGCACAAGGATGGAAGAGCTGTATTGATTGGGGCCTGACCACTTTATTGATTGGAGAGGTTTGTTGCTGGTGACTGTCAATTCAACTGAATCCATTGTACAATCGAGAGTAATCAATGGCAAAACTGCTAGTTGTGGTGGAAATGTATCGTATGTCACCTCATAACTGGCTGAGTCAGTACAACCACCTTGTCCAAGAGCAACTGCAGTATAAATTCCGGGGGCAAAAACAGTAATGAACGATCCATTTCCCAATGGAAGATCGTTATCTTTCCAATTTATGGATATACCTGCATTAACAGTAGCAGTCAACATAGCCTGGTTGCTGGCACATGTTAGATTTTCACCTTTTATTGATACAACCGGTATGTCTGCAGCTTTTTTCACTTCAACAGAATCAAGATAAACACAGTCCATGCTATCTGTCATCTGCAGATAATACCAACCTGATTTGTCGACCACAGGTGCTGATAGCATAGAGGTAAAGCCAGGGCCTGTCCATAAATAAGTTTTTACCTTTATATTGCCATCCACCCTTAAGGTGGAAGTATTGGTGATACACCCCAAGGTATCGGCTAACAGGGAATACGTGGCATATTGTCTGCCATCCACCACTCCCAGGTAGTAATCCCGTTTACATCCGTTGTTTCTATCGGTTATACGCACATTATAACTTCCGGGTTGGTTTACTATGCCAGTGGCATCACTTGCAGAATTCAACATACCTGACGTAAGCCATAAAAAATCCAGCCCCATTGTATCAGAGGGCACCAATCGGGCAGTTGCAGTCCTACAGGTGAAGGTATCAATTACAAAATCTATTTCTGGTAAATCCTGACTCATGGCTACTTCAAAGGTGATACTTCCAGAACAACCTCTTTCATCGGTAACCGTAACGTGGTAAATTCCCGGCACAATTACACGTTCGGACGAAGCCATTGAGCTAAAACCTGATGGTCCGCTCCAATTGAACTGAAAGATTGGTGACGCATTGGAAACAAAAAGTAAAACACTGGTAGAATCACAATCAATGAGTTTATCTGAAACCAAAGGTTGAGGAGCAATTGTATCCACAATTAGGATCATGCTGGCTTCGCCTGTACAGCCGTTGATATCCGTGACAACTACCTTATAAAGTCCTCCATGGATAACAGTGGGGTCGATGATTTCAGACATTGTCATGTCAGGAAACGTCCAAAATTGTTTTGAAATCACCCGGGAAGATAATGGAATTAAGGTAGCCTCGTTTTTATTGCAAGTAAGTGTATCTGGGGAAAGAATCACATCTACCTGATAGCGCACATCAGCAACGGTGATTTCCAGCAAGGTATCACATCCATTGAATCCTGTTAATCGCAAGGAATAGGTACCAGGCAGCAATAAATGACTGTTAAGAGCAGAAGGTGTTTCTGATCCAGGCCCCGACCAAAGTACATTTTTTATGTTATTTGAATCTATAACCTGGATGGTTCCAAAGCCAATGTTACAATCAATGTTTTGAACGGCAAATAACAAATAGGGTTTTGTTACATCTTCTCTGACTTCTATGGACTTTGAGGTAGAACAACCATTTTGATCCAAAACTTCAGCCCTGTACACACCGGGCACAGAAACCAGTGCATTGTCGCCGATCTTTATTACAGGTCCGGGGCCATACCATGTCACATTCAGCAGTGGAATATTGGATGTAAGTTCAATGATTACAGTGGTTTGATTGCAGCTTAATACATCAGCCTCAAGCTGGAGTTGGGGAATACTGGTATCTGAATTAACCGTTATTGTATCATTAAAATTACAGCCATCACTTTGAATGCTTAAATAATAATCACCAATAGCATTTACCCTCACCACAGAGGAGTCTGCACCTGATATGATATTACCCAGAAATGTACTCCATTGAAATGTATATTGCGCCAAAGTGTCAAGGCCGCTTAGCGAGATATCTATAAACTCATGGTTGCAATTGATGATGGGATTTGAAAAGAGCGCCTCTGGTTTTACTTTTCTGATTTCCACGGTCAATGCCACAATTGAGTCGCAGCTGCCCTCCTTTAGATTGAGGTAGTATGTACCACCATTCGTAAATTGTTTTCCAGCATAAACCAATGTATCACCTTCACATAAAATTTGATTGACTTTAAGTGTATCACTTACAGGTAATACGTTGAGCTGGACACAATCTGAAATAAGACCACAAATTCCTGTTTCAAGTAAGATCTCTGCGGCCAACGTGTCAATGAATGCCGGGGGCAATGAATCGAGTAACAGTGAATCGCTTCTATGAAAATTTATCAAACAAAGTTGATAGGTACCTGGGCTTAGGGAACTTGCAGCGGTATCCAATGAAGTGGCAATGAACGACTGATTTTTGAAATACAAAAAGGCAGATTTGTAATGGGTTGTATCTATAGAATTGCCAATCCATTGGAGTTGCAACTCTTGAGGCGACCAATTGACGCCCTGGCAAATTTGAACAGTATCCCGGGGCAAGGATGCCAATGGAGGATTGCAGGGTGAACAGTCGATGCCCTGATCATCACAAAAGAGTATTGAAAAGTATTCAATTATACCTTCATCTAGTTGTGCAACGTCCTCAACCAAAAGTGTCCAGGTTCCATTAACAGGTCCAATGCCAAAATCCTCAAGGCAACCACTAAAGGGATAATAAGTCCCATCATAACTTTGAAAAGCCTGCCAGGCTTCGTTGTTGTCCCAAATTGGGCTATACCCCGGATCAGGGCTGGCAGGAGATAGACAGGAAGTAAATTTAATGTCCCACACTGTACCGTCTGTAAATCCCGATGCTGATCCACCTGCCCCAATCAATTGCACCTGTTGGTTGGATGGAGAAATAAGGGTTATGTTCAGGTCACCAACTACATCATGTTTAAATTTTATCAAAACCGCACAAACACCTTGATTAGGGTCTGCCAAATCGTTGTTCAAAGCATTGTTCACGACTAAGTTTATGCCAGTTACACCTTCATCTGCAATGGGAAGTGTACCCGCAAATTCGCATTGAGCTTCTGCAGTTGACAGTAAGAAAAAACACCCTAACCATGAGAGAATGAATCTCAATACAACATCAATATTTAATAAAGATATACAATTAACGTATTTTGCTTCTTTGCATTTGACTTTTAGCAAAATAGTTTGCACACGCTAACCGTCATAACCATAAACCAGCTGTGGCTCACTTTCCTGATTAGCCTGAAACTCCATGCCAGTATATTGATGCTCAATGGTTTTGAGTACCTCAAGCAAACCATCCAGCTCCAGTTCTGTAACAAGTTGTGTTCGAAACGGTTTGATATTAGGAAACCCTCTGAAATAATTGGTGTAATGCCTTCTCATTTCAACGATGCCCAATTTGGCACCTTTCCATTCAATGCTATTGATCAGATGCTTTCGAGCCGCATCTACCCTTTCCGCCACTGTTGGTGGTGCTAATATTTCACCCGTTGCCAAATAATGTTTTATTTCCCGAAAAATCCATGGATGTCCAATAGCGGCCCTTCCAATCATTATTCCGTCAATTCCATATTTTTCCTTATATTCTTTGGCCTTTAGTGGACTGTCAATGTCACCGTTTCCAAAAATGGGAATATGTATTCTTGGATTGTTTTTTACGGCGGCAATTTTGGTCCAGTCAGCATGCCCTTTATACATTTGAGAACGGGTTCTGCCATGAATAGAAAGGGCTTTGATGCCAACATCTTGCAAACGTTCTGCTACCTCTTCAATGTAGATAGAGTGTTCGTCCCATCCCAAACGGGTTTTCACGGTTACGGGCAGTTTGGTAGATTTTACGACAGCTGCAGTAAGGCTGACCATTTTAGGAATGTCTTTGAGTATGCCAGCTCCTGCCATCTTACAAACCACTTTTTTAACCGGGCAGCCATAATTGATATCCAGCAATTCGGGTTGGGCATTTTCTACAATTTCAGCTGCTTTCATCATGGAATCGTATTCAGCTCCAAAAATTTGCACACCGATGGGGCGTTCGGTTTCAAAAATTTCCAGCTTTTGCAAGGATTTATCCGCATCACGAATCAGTCCTTCCACAGAAATAAATTCAGTAAACATCAAATCGGCCCCTTGCTCCTTGCACAATGCCCTGAATGGAGGATCACTTACATCTTCCATTGGTGCCAGCAATAAAGGAAATTCGCCTATGTCTATTCCACCGATTTTAACCATTTTGCAAAATTAATATATTTTTTGAAGGGTCGTGGCACATTGTATCTTTGCAACATTACAGAAAGAAGTGAAAGCCAAAATTTTATCAAAAAGAATCCTGTCCCATATCTGGTCGGAATTTGCACAATATACTGTTGAATACATCCGCCGGGATGGGCGGGTAGAACACCAAATCAGGGAGATGCACGATACAGGTGACGGAGCTGCTATTTTGTTGTACGACCTTCGTTATCAGAAAATTGTACTTATAAAACAATATCGGTTGGCTGCCATGATCAATGAAAAAAGCGATGGCATTCTTTATGAAGTTTGTGCAGGGTTGGTTGAAAATAACGATCCAAAAGCAACCATCATCAAAGAAGTGAAAGAAGAAACTGGTTTTCTTATTGAGGAGCCCCTTTATTTGTTCAGTGCCTTCGCAACCCCAGGGGCAAAAACAGAAAAAATCCACTTTTTCACGGCTAAGGTTGATTTGGATCAAACTATTGAAGGAGGAGGAGGTATGGAGGCTGAACAGGAAGACATTGAAGTGGTGATTATGCCCTTCGACGAAGCATGGGAAAAACTCAAAGAAGGCAGTATCCGAGACCTCAAAACCATAACATTGTTGCTACATGCCCGCATGGAAATTTTTGCTCAGTCATCAACATGAATTAAATAGAATCCATAACTTCGAATTAACACATTCATCCTTAACTTTCCGTCTTTTTCCTTATCTTTGAATGTTTAAGTTAAAGCCATTTTTATGACCACTTCGATCATTTTAGTTTTCATCATAGGATACTTACTCATCGTATTTGAGCACCCGTTAAAGTTGGATAAAACTGTTTCTGCTTTATTGACCGGATCTATATTGTGGGCATTCCTTGCATTGGGTTTTCACAACGGTGGTGTCAATGTGATTGATTCACATGGCCATTTGTATAACACCAGTGCGGGGATTACAGAAGTGGTTGAAGAAGGTTTTACGGCTACACTGTTGCACCACATTGGCAAGATTGCTGAAATTCTGATTTTTTTGATTGGAGCGATGACAATTGTTGAAATCATTGATCTCCACAGGGGTTTTGAAGTATTAAAAGGCATGGTTCAAACCCGGAGCAAGAAAAAATTGTTATGGATTACCGGAATCCTGGGTTTCATCCTCTCATCTATCATTGATAATCTCACGGCCACCATAGTATTGATCACCTTATTACGAAAGCTAATCAAGGATCCTAAGGAAAGAATCTGGTACGCCAGCCTTATCATCACTGCCACCAATGCGGGTGGAGCATGGTCGCCCATCGGAGATGTAACCACAACCATGTTGTGGATTGGCAAAAAAGTAACATCGGGAGGTCTGGTGGAATGGATGGTACTACCTTCAATTGCATGCTTTGTGGTACCATTTGTTATTGCCAGCTTTCTGCCTGTCTTTAAAGGGAATATTGACCACGTAAGTCATGAAGATTTAAAAACCGAAAAACTGCTTTCCAGCAAGTTGATCCTTTGGCTTGGCTTGGGAGGAATTGTCTTTGTTCCCATATTTAAAACGATAACCCATCTCCCCCCTTACATTGGTATGATGATGGCATTGGGTGTTGTTTGGATGGTCTCTGAATATGTCCATCCCGAAGAAGATTTTACCCATGAGAAAAAACATCTTTATTCCGCTCACCGTGCTCTTTCCAGAATTGAGATTTCCAGTATCTTGTTTTTCCTTGGCATTCTTTTGGCAGTTGCCGCACTAGAATCTACTGCCATTAGCGGAGTTGGATCTCTCCAGTTTATGGCACAAAGTCTTGAAAAGGCTATACCCAGCAGAGATATTGTGGTCATCTTACTAGGAGTTTTGTCAGCCATCATAGACAATGTGCCTTTGGTGGCGGCGTCTATGGGAATGTTTACTGATGCCTTAGATTCAAAAGTCTGGCATTTCATAGCATTTACAGCAGGTACTGGTGGCAGCATGTTGATCATTGGCTCCGCTGCTGGAGTAGCGGCCATGGGTATGGAAAAAATTGATTTCATCTGGTATTTTAAAAAGATAAGTTGGCTGGCAGCCTTGGGGTTTCTTGCCGGGGTGGTTGTATTCTTAATTCAATATGCCTTTTTAGGCCACTAAAATAACCTTCCATGATTGGAGAAGCCGATTTGATTTTAAACCCAGATGGCAGTATTTACCACCTGGGACTGTTGCCTGAACAAATTTCAGAAAACATCATTCTGGTAGGAGACCCGGATCGGGTAAAGATGTTTGAGCCTTATCTTGATCGTATTTATTTTTCCCACAGAGTTCGTGAGTTTGTATCACTCATGGGAGAATATAACGGCAAATCAATACTAATTATAAGTACGGGTATAGGCACCGACAACATCGACATCGTATTTACCGAATTAGATGCCTTGGCCAACATTGATTTAAACACACGAAAAGTTAAATCAAAAAAGAAAAGCCTTAATTTCTTCAGAATCGGCACATCCGGAGCCTTGCGTGAAGAAATCCCTGTTGACTCTTTTGTAGCTTCTACCCATGGCATTGGACTGGATGTGCTCATGCATTTTTACGAAAGACAAGAAGACGAAAAGTGCATGGAAATTAAATTGGTAATTGATAAGTTGTTGAAAAAAGAGAAGATCCCATCTTCATCTTATGTGGCTTCTGCTTCAAATCCTTTGCTAAAAAAATTGCCTAAAACTTTTTACAAAGGAATGACCCTAACATTGCCTGGCTTCTATGGTCCGCAAGGCAGAACGGTAAGGGTTGAAAATAAATCTCCAAAATTTCTGGATATTATGAGATCTGTGGATGTGGGAGGAAAAGTCATCACCAATTTCGAAATGGAAACTTCTGCTATTTATGGAATGGCTGCCTTGATGGGTCACAAAGCCATGTCTATGAATGCCATCGTAGCCAATCGAGCACTCAATACCTTCAGCAGTCAAGCCAAAAAAACGGTTGATAAACTCATCCAGGAGGGGCTGGAAATAATTACAGCATAGGAGCCCACCAAAGGCATTTAAGCAAATTTGTGTTTAATCTTTTTTCAACTCGTAATTAAGTACGTTGTTGGCAATTTGTTTGCCCAATCTAAGCCCTTCTGTACAATCGAATCTGGGGTGAACTCCCAAGTAAATACGTGAGAAAGCATCTTCTTCACCAAATTCACCAATGCGGCTATAGCTTCGTGGGGTACCATTAAATTCATCCCTTCCCTCATGGCATCGATCCGTAAAATAATAGTCTTCACCAATAAAAGCAGATAAGATTGTGCTGCCCAGGCCACCAAAAGTTGAGTGACCCGAAGGATAGCCGGGGAAAGAAGGCGTCAGACCAGGAACGCCTATAGCTTCACCCAGTAAAGGTCTGAACTCAGAGTTGATATACTTCCTGATATAGTGAAAAGGTCTTTCTACATTGTATTCGTATTTGGCTTTCCAGGCGGCAACCGCACCGTCATTTTCTGCGATGCCAAGCTTGCAATACAAATGCAAAGTGGTTTCCAAATCAATATTTTCAATAACAATGATCTGATTGGCGATGGCAAATAACCTGGCGGGAGGACTGAAAGACAAACCAACGATATCATCGCTCCAAAATTCTGCCATCCAGTACTGCTGCCCTTCCTTCAATGTGACTGCTTTGTTTACCTCAGCAAAATCGCGATAATAGCGGCTTCCGGGGGCAGTGCTATAAATAGGTGGATCCAGTGTTTTTAACTGATCATTGTGGTTGGCAAAAGTTCTAACCTTGCCCCAATATGGAAATAGTGCCTTATCTCCAGGTGCAGGTTGCCATTTGCCCTCACCTGTAGGTGGGACGTAGGAGTCTGGACTAGGGTCCAGAATTTGCGCTTCTGCTTCAAGATCTGACTGTGCAAATTTTATTATTGCATCTGCCACTGCCCTGCCCCAAAGCTGAGAATTGTTGAAAACTTCCTGACTTACCTGGGGAGCTAATTGTGCGTTGTAGGATGCTTCCAAATCCTTGATTAGGGCGGAATGCTCTGCGGTTTTATTGATTAGAAAATGCTCAAAAGTTCTGGCCATGCAGGCATTGATGGCAATGTTCCAGTGATATTTTTTAACGTCATTGCTTGGAAGGTCGGGGAGAATTAAACTATCCTGTCTAAGGGCATTGGATACAAAATGTGGCATGCCGGGAATGGCTGTTTCATATGCTGCCATATTGATGTAGGCAAGCGCTCTGGCAGTAGCTGCCGGCCTAAATCCAGGCAAATAACGCTCAATGTCAAGATAAAGATCTGTCCATCCGGCTACTACGTCGTTGTTGTAATCTTTGGCAAGATTTTCTCTTTTTATTTCTACCGCTACTGGATCGACTTCACAGCCGATCAGCAAAATACTGCTCAGTAAAAGAAAGGAGCATAAAATGCGGAAATTCATGGATTTTATTTTAGCCTACAAATATAAAAAATCAAGCATTTTTTACACAAATTACTACTACAATTAGTACTAATTTGAGAAAAAAAGAACATAAACCGCCCCATCTGAACAATTGTGGCCTGTTCGTCGTTTTGAAAATGAAATCATTTAGATGCAGGGCTGGCTTTTTCACAAATACTATCAACCAAACGAGGAGGACGATTTTGAGCGTCTTTTTAACCTTTTCAAAGAGTTACTGCTTCATACCTCTGGCGATGTGGATGAGGCCCTTGCCTGGATGACCGAATTGGATAAAAAGTACAAACTTACCCACAGTGGATATACGCTCTCTGATTTTATTAATGACTTAAAAAACAGAGGGTATTTATCAGATAGAAATGCAGGCTCCCCAAAGAAGGTACCAACCACAAAACTGGAAAAGGCCTTACGTCAGGATGCACTGGAACAGATTTTTGATCAACTCAAAAAGTCAAAATCAGGCCACCATACTACATCAATTTCGGGCATTGGAGACGAACATGGTGCAGATTTAAGAGCCTTTGAATTTGGTGATGCTCTTGAACACATAGATGCAGAATCATCGATAAAGAATGCATTTATCCACCATGGCATCAATGAGTTTAGCCTCAGTCCTGAAGATTTGGTGGTCCACGATCAATACCTGCAAAGTCAAACCAGCACGGTGCTTATGATTGATATCTCGCATAGCATGATCCTCTATGGCGAAGATCGAATTACACCCGCAAAAAAAGTGGCCATGGCTTTGGCCGAACTCATCACCACCCGTTACCCAAAGGATACTCTTGACATCATCGTCTTTGGCAACGATGCGTGGCAAATCCAATTGTCAGATCTACCTTACCTTCAGGTGGGCCCTTACCATACCAATACAGTAGCAGGATTGGAGCTGGCCATTGACATTTTGAAGAAAAAGAAATCAGCCAACAAACACATCATGATGATTACCGATGGAAAACCAACATGTATTAAGAAAGGCAAAAAATATTACCAAAATAGCTGGGGACTGGATCGCACCATTATAAATCGAACCCTTTCATTGGCAATTACCTGCCGAAGGATGCAGATACCGGTAACCACTTTCATGATTGCGAAGGATCCTTTGCTCGTGCAATTTGTGGACCAATTCACCGCAGCCAATGGTGGAAAAGCATTTTATTCATCTTTGCAGGGCTTGGGAGAATTTATTTTTATGGACTATAAACAACAAAAAAGAAACAAAAAGAAGTGAAAGAAATCAATACATTAGGCGCACTAAAACTAAGTGGATATAAGAATCGAAGCGTAAAAGATGAAATGCGTGCCAACCTCATTTTGTGGATGAGGCAGGGAACACCCAGATTCCAGGGAATCAAAGGTTTTGAAAATTCTGTCATTCCTGACCTTGAACGGGCCATCCTATCCAGGCACAGTGTATTATTGCTAGGACTTAGAGGCCAGGCAAAATCAAGAATTGCAAGAATGATGGTGGATTTGCTGGATGAATATGTTCCTTTTATTTCAGGGTCTGAAATAAATGACGATCCACTTTTGCCCATTTCGGCCTTTGGCAAAAGGATCGTAAATGAAATGGGTGATGAAACACCAGTTTCCTGGTTGCACCGATCGCAGCGTTATGTTGAAAAATTGGCAACCCCTGATGTGAGTGTAGCTGATCTCATTGGCGATATTGATCCCATAAAGGCAGCTACCAAAAAAATGAGCTTTTCAGATGAAGAGGTAATTCATTTTGGACTTATACCCAGGGCACACAGGTCTATATTTGTAATCAATGAATTGCCTGACCTCCAAGCCAGAATACAGGTTGCGCTGTTTAATATTTTACAAGAAGGAGATGTACAAATCAGAGGTTTTAAAATGAGATTGCCATTGGATCTTTCCTTCGTTTTTACTGCGAACCCCGAAGATTACACCAATCGCGGTAGCATCATCACCCCATTGAAAGATCGCATAGAAAGTCAAATCCTTACCCACTACCCCTCCGATCTGGACATTGCCAAACAAATTACATTGCAGGAAGCCAAATTGACATCCGAACAAAGAGCAAGCATTTCCATTGATGCCCTCCATCACGACCTGCTCGAGAGAATGGTGATGAAAGCACGTGAAAGTGAGTATATTGACGGCAAAAGTGGTGTTTCAGCCAGGGTTGCTATATCTGCATACGAAAACCTTGTAAGTGCTATAGAAAGGAGAATCATATTAAATGGTGAAAAATTCGGTCACTCGCGTCTTGCAGATTTTCATGGCATTCTGCCCGCTCTCACCGGCAAACTTGAATTGGTCTACGAAGGAGAGCAGGAAGGACCGGTCAATGTAGCCTGGAAATTATTTGAAGAGGCACTTAAAGAAATATTTCTTATCCATTTCCCACACCCTGACCGCAATCGTAGAGACAAAGACATTTACGGTGTATTAAGGGCTTTTTTTGCCGGTGGCAACGAAGTACAAATTTCCAATGATATGAGCCAAAGCCAATTTGCCAAACAATTAGAAGAAGTTGCAGGTTTGACGAAGTTAGTAGGTGAAGTAGTGCCTAATGCAAAAAACCCTGATGTTTTCAAAGAATTGGCTCTACACGGCCTGGCAGCCTTCCAGGTTATTGGCAAAAGTTTGGGTCAAAGCCAGATTGACTTTGCTGACCCACTCAGCACCCTGCTTGACGATGATGATGAAGATTAGTCGTAAAATGAAAACGCCTGAAAGTTTGAAGTTCTTAGTTTCGGGGTTGATTCTATTGTTCATTTGCCAAAATTTGAGAGCGCAAATCACTGTCTTCGAAAAACCTGCCGGCAAGGGAAAGACATGGATTTGTGCCAGAAATGAGAATAATATTCCCTACACCATAATCCTGCATCTGAAGTTGAAAAATATGAAAACAGCTACTGCGATGCCTTCCCATTTTATTGTACCTGCATCGAACACCGGTTTTGAACTGATTGAGCTGGTGGCAGGCAAGGGCAAATACAGTTACCAAATCCAATACGAGACCTTTAAAGGCATTACCACAGGCCACCATCACAATGATAAATACGTGTATGGACTGCCGGTCAAAGGAAAATGCAAAATCATTCAGGGCTATTATGGCAAGTTTAGTCATATTGACAAAAAAGCCATCGATTTTGGCTTGCCCATGGGTAGTGATGTCATTGCTGCCAGAGAAGGATTGGTGTTGGAAATCAAATCAGACGGAAAACACAGCTGCCTTGATCCCGGTTGTGAAAAAGAAGGAAACTTCGTGAAGATCTTGCACGACGATGGCAGTGTGGCATCCTATTATCACCTAAAACACAACGGCTGCCTTGTAAAACCCGGCCAAAAAATAGCAAAAGGTCAGGTCATTGCTATCAGTGGTAATACCGGCTACAGTTCAGAGCCACACCTGCATTTTGAAGTGTACACCTTACTCAACAAGTCAAAACACTATCCTGAAATTTCATTTGATAATGGTTCAGGCAATGTGATCAACGGCGCTTCATTCAAACCTAAAAATTGATTTGAGCCTGAAGTCTCAACAATCGTCCTTTTTGTAAATTATCTCTGTTGTTATGGTCTTCAAACCTTCTGGAAGAGAACACATATTCTGCCGTTATTTCGAGGCTTTTTGACAGCTGGAGTTCCGCGCCCAGTTCCAATTCCCTAACCGTATGACTTCTGGCATCTAATTCGAGTTTTTTTCCTCCGTCCAAAAACTGATACCTGGTGAATGGGATGATGGTCATTCCGCTTACCTGACTTTTGTATGAAACCAAAACATATCCTCCTTTCACATCCTGCACAGTAATGCTGTCGGAAACCGGGTTGTAACGGGGCCCCCTGCCATAATGGTATTCAGCCTGGATGCCAAAAGGTTGGGGATATAACACCATCGAAAATGCAGTTTGCCTGTCTGTATATGATCTGTCTGTATAGTATTTTACTCCATTCGACAATTGATCTGTATTCATCACATAGCTGCCTCTATACATTTGAGCGGCCGGTTCAATAATCTGGTTACCCAATTTTATGGGATAACTCACTCTGGCCACCCAATGCGGTTTGTTGTTGAGTTCAGGACGGTTAGCCGTCTGGCCATTGTATAAACCAAAGGCAAAAATGCCATAATCGCCTGAGCCTTTTAATCCATCTTTTACCAACTTTGAAAACAATTCCTTTACAGTTTTAGGAGCATAATACAAGAAAGCCCCCATGTCGCGTTCATTGGCAACTGCCGCATTGATACCATCAGCACGATCTAATGCCAGCCTAACTTGAGAAGACTGGAGATTTTCAAAGCCAAAGGGGACTTTGCTTTGACCCAATCTCAATTTGAAGGTATTATCGGCATCAAAGCCAATATCAAAATAAGCATCTCTGATTTGAAAATAATGCTGGCTGTTGCTGCTCGCATTGATGGCAAGATCGGGCTGAATATAGAAATAAACATTTTTATGGATGTACCCCGAGAAAACAAGACGCGCCCTGCGAATAAAGAAGCCACCATTCTCGCCCCAGCTGCGGTCACATTGTTCGCACCTCAGTTTTGAATTGGTTTCCAGCAGCCTGTTGTACCTAAATTGCAGATAGCCCCTCAATTGTATGGTTTCATACCATTTTTTTTCTTGCTTAACGGGTTCTACTGCTTTGTCTTGAGCAGTTATCTGTGAACGGAAGCCGCCAATTAATAAACAAAGAGCCAATAGAATGACTCTGCAATTGCTTGCAAACAAAGTATTTATACCTAAATTTTGAATGATCAGAAGGAGCTCTACACAGCAGTGTAGGGAAGTGAGCCGTCTTCCGAAGTTATTTAATCATTGATTTAAACAATACCAAACCAGGAAACAATAAAGTAACAAACAGCCGCCACCAGGGCACTCACAGGAACCGTAAGAATCCAGGCCCAAAGCAGGTTGATGGTTATACCCCACCTCACAGCACTGAGTCGCTTGGAAGCACCCACGCCAATGATGGCGCCCGTGATGGTGTGAGTTGTACTTACAGGAATCCCCATTTGTTCTGTCATAAACAAAGTAAATGAACCCGCAGACTCCGCGCAAACTCCTTCCAGTGCCGATACCTTAGTAATTTTGGTGCCCATGGTTTTTACAATTTTCCATCCCCCACTCATGGTACCAAGTCCAATGGCTGTATAACATGCAAGGGGAACCCATGGCAGGTCCTTGAGTGCAGCTGAAACATCCGGATAAAGATCAGGATGTGTTGCTACATAAGCAGCCCCGATAATACCCATTACCTTTTGAGCATCATTGCCACCATGGCCAATACTAAAGGCTGCTGATGAAATGAGCTGCAACTTTTTGAACATCTCAGAAACCCTGTAGGCATTGGGTGTCTTTATAACTTCAGAATAGATATAGGTAAATATAAAGATTGCAATTACTGCCATAATACCCCATACCAAAACACTGTTGTCTGCCTTATGAATGGCTTTTTCCATTTTTTTGACATCCACCTCGTGGTCAATGTCTTTAGCTATGGTGCTGGCCATTGCAGATGCACCAATTTCATCATAGTTTTTGATAAGGGGTTCTATTTTACCAATGATGAGTTTTTTGTCGGCTAGGTCTGCTGCCACAGCAGGGTCATCGGCCGCCTTTTTCTTCAATTTGTCAATTTTGTAGTACTTCTCTACAGCTTCTTTCATCTTGTTTTGCTCAAAATGATCAAACATAACAAAAGTAATGCCTGCCATCACCAGAATCACGGCAATTCGCAACCACACATTTCGCATCATCGTCACAAAGGTAATGAGCATAGATATAATCATACCGATGATTGGAGCCAGAAATATAAAGGCAACAATTTGGGTAATTTTGCCCAATTCGATTACATTAAATACGGAATCAAAGCCTTTGCCCATACCTGCATGTGCTAAGGCAGCTCCGGCAAATCCACCAATAAGGGTATGTGAAGATGAAGATGGAATGCCAAACCACCAGGTCAGTAGGTTCCAGAAAATGGCTGCAAGCAGGCCTGCAAGGATAACACCCAGCGTTATGTATTCTGAATGCACCGTTTTACCAATGGTATTGGCAACGGCATGATCCTGGAAAATAAAATAAGCAACAAAGTTGAAAAAAGCCGCCCAAATAACCGCCTGAAATGGGGTAAGTACTTTGGTGGAAACGATGGTGGCAATAGAATTGGCTGCATCGTGAAAACCGTTGATGTAATCAAACAACAGCGCCAGGACGATAATAACGATCAATAAGCTCATGATCTTAGTGCTTTTGGATTAGGATTAGATGTGTTTACAGCGATTAAGCATATTTTACTATAATGCTCTCAACCACGTTGGCCGCATCTTCGCACTTATCCGTTACGCTTTCCAATTTTGAGTATATCTCCCTTCTCTTAATCAACTCTTTGGCATCCACTTCAGGACTGTTGTAGAGGTACTGAAGAGCTCCGTCAAATACATCGTCACTTTGACTTTCAATCTCCTTGATGATGGCAATGGCATCTGTCATCATGCGCATGTTTTGCATGTTTTTCAATTCAATGACCGCTTTGCTTACATGGATGCAACAGTCACAAATAAGTTCTGACATTTTTTGGAATTCAGACTCCGTTGGATCCACTTTATAAAGTGTTATTTTTTTGGCAGCGGTGAAGATGTTGTCAGAAATATCGTCAAGTGCTGTAGCCAGCGCATGGATATCTTCCCTGTCGAAAGGTGTAATGAAGTTTTTGCCCAGTTCGGTAAAAATATTTGCGACCAGCACATCATTGGCTTTTTCCTTATCTCTCAGTACGGAAACTAACTTAACCTGTTGTTCGTACGCTGTTTCGTGAGATAATTGTTTTAAAACTTCTGCCATGGCATTTACTTCATGGACAACTTGTTCGAACAAATCATAAAAGATTTTATCCTTTGACAGGAAAGAACGGAGAAATGATTGTAGTGGCATGTTGGTTTAATGTTTGTGCAAAGGTAGCACAAAGCTTTGGCACAATCCAAAAGCTAACACACAACACACATAAAGGTTACAATTATTTAATATTAGAGCTGAAATTTAAGGTCTGACTTAACATTAAATTTACATTGGAGCCGCTTTTGCCAGGCTTTTTTCCGTTTTCATCCAAATTAAAAGTAAGAGAATTTAAGAAAATCCCCATTTAAAACGCTCAAGTCAGGAAAAAGCAGGCTGTTTCAATACAAAATTTTGACCTACTCTTTAAAAAGGAGGTCTATGAAAGCTTTTCGATTGAAGACTTGTAGTTGGTCCATGCCTTCTCCCACTCCAATATACCGAATCGGGATTTTAAATTGGTCTGAAATGCCAAGCACTACGCCCCCTTTGGCAGAACCATCCAGTTTGGTGAGGGCAAGGCCGGTGACGTCTGTTGCCTCAGTAAACCTTCTCGCCTGTTCAATGGCATTTTGTCCTGTGGTTGCGTCCAGCACGAGGATTACTTCATGGGGCGCACCCGGCAACCTTTTGTCGATCGATTTCCTGATTTTAGTAAGCTCATCCATCAGGTGTTTTTTGGTATGCAACCTGCCGGCAGTATCTATGATGGCAAGGTCGATATTTTCCTGGATGGCATAATTTACAGTCTCATACGCTACCGAAGCCGGATCTACATTCATGCCTTTTGAATAAAATCCTACACCTGCTCTTTCCGACCAGATTTTTAACTGGTCGGCGGCGGCTGCTCTGAATGTATCACCTGCTCCCAGCACTACTTTTTTCCCTTTGAGTTTAAACTGGTGGGCCAGTTTACCAATGGTAGTGGTTTTGCCCACTCCGTTGACACCCACTACTAAAATGATATGGGGCTTGTGGTCCCCGGGAAATTCAAAATCTTCAAGATCCTCTGTATGATTTTCCTCTAAGATGACAGAAATTTCGTCTTTGAGGATTTGATTGAGTTCATCTGTATTCAGGTATTTGTCACGGGCTACCCTGGCTTCAAGTCTTTCGATGATTTTTACGGTAGTGTTAAGACCTACGTCTGCGGAAATAAGGATTTGTTCCAAATCATCAAGGAAGTCTTCATCTACTTTGGTTTTACCGGCAATGGCCTTGGTAACCTGACTGAAAAAAGAGGACTTGGTTTTTTCCAAGCCTTTATTGAGGTCCTCTTCTTTTTCTCTGGTAAAAAACTTTTTAAAAAAACTCATGGATTTAGAGGTAGGTTTTGATTAAACAGAAAAAGGGCTTTTCCCAAAGAAAAAGCCCTGATCCATTATTCTCACTGTAATACTCCGGGTATTACTTGTTTTGTTCGAAATATTCCTTGACTTTATCTTTGTGAATGATCACTTCTTTATAAGAATATTTTCCCGTAACCGGATCTTTCACACTTCTAACAACTTTAACGAAGTCCCTTCCGGAACCTGCGTTTGCAGCCCTTTGGGCAACCTTCGCGTTTTTCGATACTTTTGCCATTGCTCGTTATTTGATTTCTTTGTGAACAGTCATTTTTTTCAGGATCGGATTGTATTTTTTCAATTCCATCCTGTCAGGTGTGTTTTTCCTGTTTTTCTGGGTAACATACCTTGAAGTGCCAGGCATGCCAGAAGACTTGTGTTCTGTACATTCCAAAATGACCTGGATTCTGTTACCTTTTGATTTCTTTGCCATCGTAAATCTTCTTTTTTCCTATGATTATAATTTTACTCCGGTGTCAACACCTTTGGAGTGCAATTCTTTCAAATATGCATACAAACCTAATTTGTCGATATTTCTAAGCGCATGTGTAGATACTTTAAGGGTAACCCATCTGTCTACCTCAGGAATATAAAACCTCTTCTTTTGAAGATTGGGTTCAAACTTCCTGATGGTCTTTACATTGGAGTGGGATACCTTGTTGCCCTTCATGGCTGATTTTCCCGACAATTGACAAACCTTTGACATTTTAAATAGATTTTTCTATGTTTTTTCTATTAGTGACTCCGGAAGGATTCGAACCTTCAACCGCCTGATCCGTAGTCAGGTACTCTATCCAATTAAGCTACGGAGCCTTAAGCATTTCCTTCTGAAGCTCTCTCAAAAGAGAGTGCAAAGATAAGTCAAATATTTATTCTGACAAATATTTTGTTTAAAAATGCAATATCAATTAATATTCAACGAATTAAATACCAATTTTAACGCTTGAGGATCGCGCCGGCGTAGGATTTCCAACTCATATTGGCCTTCATAGCAGCTACTCCCGACCTGTCGATGGGGTGATCCAGCATCTTTTCCATGGTGGCTGCCATGCTTTCCAGGGTTTCGTCTGCCAAATAACCATTGGTGCCGTCCTGAATGGTTTCAGGAAAATGGCCCACCCTTGTTGCTAATATTGGCAAATCAAAATTGTAACTCAATGACTCAATTCCAGATGGTGTAGCGGTGAGATAATACAAGACAACACAATCACTGACCTGAAAATACTTGTGTACATCTTCATTGGGGATAAACTCATTAAAAACCACCACCCGTTGCCCAAGTCCCAATTGATCGATAAGAGCGAGGGGCTTATAGTCGGCTTCATCGTCACCCGACCTCAGCAACACTTTTTTAGCCAGACCAAAAATCAGTTTTTTCATTCGCGTTATGATGTTTCCAGGGTCGAGGGTGTTCCAAAAAGATTCGCCACAAATCAACAAACTCACATCATCTCTCTTTGCAGCAACCTTGCTGAAAGATTCAATAACCTGGTGCAATCCCTTATATTTTCGAATAAAACCAAAAAATAAGATGACCTTTCCACCTAAACCATATTTTTGCTTGAATGCCTCAACATCAAAATTCGGATCTGGCTTGTATAAATCATAAATGGGATGGAACAATTTAATGACAGTGGTTTCTTTGCCTATGGATCTCTGTCCATCGTATGTCAAGTGAAATTTCCTGGCAGGATAAAGGGTTTTTAACTCCTCGAAAGTTTTCAGTGCATGGACTATATAAGTATCGGCCCCGGAAATGCCCATTTTGGTAAAAATCCGGTCGATGGTACTTTGCTCTTTCTGGATTACAAAATGAAGGTCCAAAATCACCTCACACTGCCACATTTTTTTCAATTGTCTGATGATCCGACCAACTGGTAAACCCTGGATTGCAATTGACCATTGAAATATGACGATGTCTGGTTTTAAGTTCGCCATCAATCGGGCGGTAGCCTTCCACGAAAAAGGATCATTGTAATTGGTAAGGTAGTGGGTTCTGATTTGTGTGCCTTCCAAAAAATTCATTTGACTCACCCTATCCTTAAAATCCCTGGGCACAATGCCCGGATATTGTTGTGTCCACGAAACGATGTCCACTTCTACCCCATCAAAAGAGGAAAGCGCTTTGGCAAGGGAAGTGTTGTAGTTGGATATTCCACCTTTGAATGCAGGTCCCGGACCAAAACAAACTACCTTCATGCTACGGGTGTTTTTCCTTCTTTGAGTGCAACGGCATTGTAAACCCTTTTCAATCCTTCTTCAAGGGAAATTTTTGCCTTCCAGCCCATTTTTTCTTCAACAAAATCCATGCTGCAATACCTGTTGTGCACACCAACCGGCTTGTCAAGCAGACACTTTATTTCTGTTTCGTATCCTGCAATCTTACAAAAGATGCCAATCATTTCTCTAAAACTGGTTAGTCGCCCCATGCCAATATTGATGGCGGTGCCATCACCAAAATGATCCATAGCCTGCAAAGTACAATCCAATACATCTTCTATGTGAACAAAATCTCTGCCCTGGTGGCCTGTACCCCAAACTTCAAATGGGCTTTCCCTGTGTACTGCTCTTTTAGCCAGCGCTGGGACAGGATAAGAATAATCCTGATCTTCACCATAGCCTGAAAAAGGTCTGATGCAGGTGATGTGAATGCCATAATGGCTATGGGCAATCTTTGCTAAAAATTCTCCAGTCAATTTGGTCCAGCCGTAGGTCATGTCAGGTTGCCCCATGTTGGCAAAATCAATATCAGATTCACGAAGCTGGGTTGTATTGCTCTCTGTCTGTTTGCTAACTGGGTAGGCAGCGCTTGAACTCGGATATAATACTCTTTCTGGTTTGGCCTTGGTAAGCCAGTAAAAAAATTCGGCATCAATGGCAAGATCTGTGGCCACCTTCATAGGATCGCCATCTATCATGGCCCTGCCTCCAACAATGGCAGCAAAATGGAAGACGTCCGACCATTGGTCAACCTCTACACCGTATGTTTCCTTCAACCAGGAAGGGTTCTTGGTCATGGTCCTGACTACTTCCTGAAAATCCGCCTTGATAAAAATGAGTCTCTGATCTTCACCAAATGTCTTTTTATTGCCCTCAACTGCATTGAGTGGCACTTCGAGCCATGTCTCAGGATCTCTGCCTACTGACAAATCATCGATAAAAATGATTCTGTCTTGAGTAGTTTTGTAAAGGCGTTTAACCATATTTCTGCCTACAAAGCCACAGCCTCCTGAGATCAAGTGATTTTTCATCTGATTATTTTGGATATTTCTTAAAAAACAGTTTATTTCCCTTTCAGGATCAGCTAACAAAATATTATTGCAAACAACACTTTGTTACACCTACAAAGTTACAACATAAGCACTTAAATAAGCCAAATTCCATATAATATTTTGTGGCAATGTCAAACGAAATGGCTGGTGTGGAGTTGTAATCGTGTAAATCACTACCTTTGCAATTATCAACAACACTTTTTGCTACTTTGACATATCCTTTTTCAACACAAATCGAGGCCCAAGGTAAATTGATCCAGTCGATGGCTGACAATCATGACCTGATGGCAGCCCTCGAAGCATCAACCAATGCTGTGATTGAAGCCCTAAGCCATGACCGAAAGATCTGGTTATGCGGAAATGGTGGCAGCGCCGCGGATGCCCAACACCTGGCCGCAGAGTTTACAGGAAGATTTTACTTTCACCGCAAGGCCCTTAATGCTGAGGCCCTTCACTGTAATACCTCCTACCTGACAGCGGTGGCCAATGATTACGGTTACGACGAGGTTTATGCCCGCATGATAGAAGGATTGGCAAAAGAGGGCGATGTGTTGATAGCATTTTCTACTTCCGGCAATTCGGCCAACATCATCAAAGCCATTGAAACCGCGCTAAAATTAAAGCTTTGTGTTATTGGCTTCACGGGCCATACCGGGGGCAAAATGAAGGGGGTATGCAGCCACTTAATTAACATTCCGAGTGAAGACACCCCCAGAATTCAGGAAGGACATATGCTTTTAGGCCATTTATTGTGTGAACAAGTTGAAAAGGCTTTATTCCCCCGGTAATGATTTGAAAGTAATTACTTACTTTTGCATGATCATTTATTAATATATGTTGACTTATTCCCTTTTCGAGGGAATGGGTTTTATCCACAGCAGAGATGAGTCAAAACACATTAACCACGGTTGAAACAGCTGGCAAGCTGGGTCTTTTGCCGGAAGAATTTGAGAAGATCAAAGAAATTTTGGGGAGGACCCCAAATTTTACAGAGCTGAGTATTTTTTCGGTCATGTGGAGCGAGCATTGTAGCTACAAAAATTCGATCAAATACCTCAAAACCCTGCCGAGAGAAGGCGCCTGCCTGTTGGTTGGTGCTGGAGAAGAAAATGCCGGTCTTGTAGATATCGGTGATGGCCTGGGTTGCGCATTTAAAATTGAATCCCACAACCACCCATCTGCCATAGAGCCTTATCAGGGCGCGGCAACCGGTGTGGGTGGTATCCATAGAGATATATTTACAATGGGAGCCAGGCCCATTGCCGCTTTAAACTCACTTCGTTTTGGGGATATTTCATTGCCCCACACCCAAAGACTGGTCAAGGGAGTAGTAAGCGGTATTGGGGGTTATGGCAATTGCCTGGGTGTGCCCACCATTGGTGGAGAAGTGTATTTTGATGCCTGCTACAATCAAAATATTTTGGTAAATGCCATGTCTATTGGTACGGTTAAAAAAGGAGAAACGGTTTCTGCCAGAGCAGATGGGCCGGGCAACCCTGTTTTCATCGTTGGGTCAGCCACCGGTAAAGATGGTATTCATGGTGCCACATTTGCATCTGCTGACCTTACAGAAAATTCAGCTGAAGACCTGCCTGCGGTACAGGTGGGAGATCCTTTTCAGGAAAAACTCTTGCTGGAGGCAAGTCTTGAAGCCATCCAAACGGGTGCCATTGTGGGCATGCAGGACATGGGGGCTGCAGGCATTACTTGTTCCACTTCAGAGATGAGTGCCAAATCTGCTACGGGGATGGTCATCGACCTCGACAAAGTGCCAACCAGACAATCCAACATGCAGGCCTTTGAAATTCTTCTTTCAGAATCTCAGGAGAGGATGCTCATTGTTTGCCATAAAGGTCAGGAAGATAAGCTCATGGCCGTTTTTGATAAATGGGATCTTGAATGCGAAGAAATAGGTTATGTCACAGATACGGGCATGCTTGAGTTTTTTCACCATGGAGAGATGGTAGCACATGTGCCGGCAGAACCCCTTGTTTTAGGCGGTGGCGCCCCCGTATACGATCGCGCCTATACGAAACCAAATTACATAGATAATCTACAGGATTACAATTCATCGAACATACCCGGTCCTGCACAATTACAGAAGACTTTGGAGGATGTAGTGTCTTCACCCAACCTTTTGAGCAAACGTTGGATTTATGAGCAGTATGATAGCATGGTACGAACCAATACCCGTACCACCAATACCGCATCAGATGCAGCCGTAATCAGGGTGAAAGAAAATGGTAAGGGCATAGCAGCAACTGTAGATTGTAATTCTTCTTATGTATATGCCGATCCCTACCAGGGAGCCATGATCGCAGTAGCAGAAGCTGCCCGCAACCTGGTTTGTGCAGGTGCAGAACCATTGGCGGTAACAAATAACCTCAATTTTGGCAACCCCTACAACGAAGAGGTATATTGGCAATTTGTTCATGCTGTCAAAGGCATGGGTGATGCCTGCCGAAAATTCAATACACCCGTTACTGGGGGTAATGTAAGTTTTTACAATCAATCAGTACTTAAAGATAAAATTGAGCCCATCTATCCCACCCCAACCATTGGTATGATTGGTTTGATCAACGATCAGCATCTTTTCAGATCACTATCCTTTCAGCGCGAAGGAGATTCCATTTTTTTGATAGGCAAAACAACAGATGATCTCAATCAAAGTGAATACATCAAGAGAGTCTTCAACATTAAGGAGAGCAAGTGCCCTCGTTTTGATCTTGAAGAAGAGTATCACTTGCAGCAGGTAATTAAAAAAGTAATTAGAAATACACGTGTCAGTTCAGTACATGATATTGCCGAAGGTGGCTTATTTATGAACCTTCTGGAAAGTGGTTTTGAAAATGGAAAAGGATTTGAAATTGCCAACCCAACAAAGCTGAGGGACGATGTATTTTTACTCAGTGAGTCTCAAAGCCGTGTGGTCGTTTCTATTGCACCGGAATTTAAGAATAGTTTAACGGATTTACTGGCACAAAGTGACGTAGAATTTGTTGAACTGGGAAGGGTTACCGGCAGTGAAATTGTGTTGGGTTCAACTTCATTGGGTTCAATTGAAGATTGGAAAAACACTTACGATCACAAACTGGGACAATTGATTGAAGCGTAAATTAAACAACCTAATTATTAAAATACATGCATAATATCAGATTCTTTTATTTGTTTCTATTCTTTGCCGGCTTGTTTGCAGCTTGTGGAGCAATGAATGGCACATCTATTTCCGGAAAAATTGAAAATGCCGGAGATATGAGCATTTTCCTGGATCGTGTGGGTTTGAATACTACCAGCAATGTCAGATTGTCGGCTGAAAAAACAGGAGCAGATGGTAGTTTTAAATTTTCGTTGCCGGATGGTATTCAGAAAGGCATCTACCGCATTACATTGGGCGCAAAATCTTTGGAACTCGTTTCAGATGGAAGTGAAAAAGACATTGTCATCAACGGTGATCTCAACACGCTTCAAAATATGGATTACAAGGTAACGGGATCAAAGTTAACAGAAAAATTTCTGGCCATCGTTCAAGGCTTTGTTCGTAAGGAAATAGATGTAACTCGTTTGACAGAGTTGGCAGAAAAAGAAGCCGATCCCCTTGTGGCATTTATGGTGGCCAGCAGGATGTTTACTTTTAGAGAAGAATTTGCAGACCTCCACGTCAAAGTTTCTTCCCGATTAAAAGAAACGGGCGTTGACTTTGCGCTGGAATATGAAAACATAGCCTCCACCCTACTGAAACAAGCCGCCAGAAGAATGGCCACTGCCAAAATCCAGTTGGGCATGGACGCTCCGGAAATTGCCATGGAGGGAGTGGATGGAAAAGTTAAAAAATTATCTGACTACAGAGGTAAAGTGGTTTTGATAGATTTTTGGGCAAGTTGGTGTGGACCATGCAGAAAGGCTAACCCTCATGTTGTTGAAATTTATGAAAAGTACAAGGACAAAGGCTTTGATGTATTTAGCGTATCTCTCGATGGCGTAGACAATAGAACGAGGGCATCTATGCAAGGTGATGCTGCGCAGATCCAACAAAACCTCGATAGATCGAAAGAGCGATGGTTGGGAGCAATCGCACAAGACAACCTGCATTGGCCCGGACATGTCAGCGATCTTAAAAAATGGGATTGTGTGGCGGCAGCCGAATATGGTGTGTCTTCCATTCCCAAAACATTTTTAGTAGATAAAAATGGAAAGATTGCGGCTATAGATCCGAGGTACAATCTGGAAGCAGAAATTTTGAAATTTCTTTAAAATTGTAACTAGTGAGCTTTTAATTGACGATAAATTTTTAAGACCTGGGCAATGACAGATTGGCTGCCATCGTTTACCACAATCCAATCTGCATATTCCTTCATCTCCGCTTCGGATAGCTGGCTCTTGATTCTGGCAACCACAGCCTGCCGATTCATTCGATTGCGTTTCATGACCCTTTGAATTCGAATTTCTTCAGGACAGGTCACCAAAATGATATAATCCAACTCTTTATAGCTGCCCGATTGAATGAGCAAGGCAGCTTCTTTTAAAGTAATATCAGCTGTTTGAGCTTCTTGCCACCGCCTGCCATCTTCAATCACAGCAGGGTGAACAATTTGGTTCATCTTCTCTCTTAAGACAGGATTTTGAAAAACAGCCTGCGATATAAAGGCACGATTGAGTCTTCCATTTCGGAAATAGGCATCAACACCAAAAAGTGATAGAATGGCTTTTTTCACAACAGCATTGCTTGTCATTATAGATTTAGCCCTGTCATCTGCATAATAAACCGGCACACCCAATGTTTCAAAGATTTTGCAGATAGTGGATTTTCCGCTGCCAATTCCCCCCGTAATTCCTAATTTAATCATGGTCGCAAAATGGATTGACTGGTGATTTTACAATATGGAATTTCAGTATCATCGTTTATCATTTCATCCGGAAGACCCAACAAAAATGATCTGAATCGAAGAAATTTGGAGTCAAATTCTGCCACCCCACACAAAGCTTCTACCGTAGCAGTTTCTCCAAAACTTTTATCACCGATCTCAAATTCTACCCACTTGAGTGCATTGAGTACCTGTCCCATCTCAGCATAATCTATTGTGAAAATGGTGCGCATCATTTCTCTTTTTTCTTCTCTGCCGGCCAAAGTGAGCACTTCAGAGGCTGCGTCTTTGTATGCTGCAATCAAACCGGATGCCCCCAACTTGGTGCCGCCGTAGTACCTGACCACAAAGACTACCACATCCGTTACATCATGGCTTAAAATCTGCCCATAAATGGGTTTGCCTGCCGTATTTGAGGGCTCGCCATCATCAACCATCCTGAATCGGTTTTGGTCCGATCCCAGCCGATATGCATAACAAATGTGTGTTGCTTTTGGGTGCAATTTCCACAACATTTCCAACTTTTGTTCTACCTGCAATTCAGTTTGCACGGCATAGGCAAAGGCAATGAATTTGCTGGCTTTTTCGCGTGTATCGGTAACAGCATCTTCTGAAATGGTATGGTAAATATCCGGCCTCACTTCCATGGTAAAGAAAGTAAAACAATGGCTGCCACCGCAAGCACAAAACCTTTTATACGGTTGGATGTAAAATCTTCTTTAAACAAAAAGATGCCCGTAAGTGTGGTCAACAAAATAATCGATACATTGAGCATTGGAAACAACACACTGCCCTGCCATCCCCCGGCCAATAAAACAACAATCAGATATATGGAGAAAAAATTGGGAATGCCCAGCATGATACCGGCAATAACATCTATGCGCGACCATTTTTCACCCGACTTAAAATCCTGAATCATGACGTAAATAAGACCGGTAAGACCGGCAAAGCCAAACAAAGAGGCTGTAAACAACAGGCCATGATCAGCTGAAACACCTTTACGTTCGGATAAGAACAAACTTAGATCCACCATGCTTGAGCCCAACCAGGTTAAGAATGGCAAAGAAAATGTGGTTTTCAAAAGAGCGGATGATAGTCCGAAAGACCCATTTGAGTTGATAAAGACCACCGCCATTACCGCTGCCATCAGGCCGGAGATTTTCCACGGAGTTAAGGTCTCGCCAAAAAAAATAAGAGCAACTAAGACAGGAATGATCAATGACAATTTTTGAGATGTAGTAGCTACCATCACTCCATGATTTGCCACCGTTTTACCTATAACTACAAAAACTGTAAAAAACATGATGCCCATTGGAAGCGACCAATGAATCATTTCACCCAGATGGGGCAATGATGCGTTAAAGTTGGAAAAATCGGTTAACCAGGCAGTGGCTACACAAGTGAAATAATTAATGACAATGGCCCTACGAACGTCTACCTTGTACCATGGGAAGATTTTAAAAATCATCGCCACCAAAACGTTAAGCAGGATACAAAGAATAAAAATCAACCGAACAAATTTTGAAGGCTAAGGTATGACAATACTTATAGAGGCTTGAGATTTTGACAAAAAAAAAGACCCGCCAAAGCGGGTCTTTACTGTATTTATATAAATGGTAGCTCTACAGTTGTGTCGTATAATCAGAAGCCATATCCAACAGAAAATGTAATCTGATTGGCACCGGTTCTGAATTTTGATTTGGCTGCACCAAAAAATACGTGGTCGCCAATGGTGGTGAGTGCATTTTCGTATCTCAGGTCGAGGGCCAGATTACCAATGTCATAGCCAACAGCTCCGGAGAATCCATAAGTCATAGGAGCCAGTTTTTCCACATAGGTAGGAATTTCGGTAAAAGCAGATTTGTGGTCTGCCAAAAAGTGGAAAACAGGACCAAAGCCCAATCTGATGTTGTTGGATGTAATACCTGCATTGATGATCAGATCCATGGTTTTCCATTCTTCGGTCACCATTTTTGGCTGGTTGTCGCGGGTATTGTAAGTGATTTGGTCAAAACCAAGGCTGTAGCCGCTAAAAAGGGCATCAACCTGAAGGTAACTCCAACCCATAACCTTTTTGGCGTAAATACCGGCACTGAAAACAGGGCTAGCCTTGGCGAAGGTCAATTTATGGGTAACATAATCATTTTCGTTGCCTGCGTAAACAGATTCAGGTCGGGTTGGGATAATGCCGATGCTGGTTTTAAAGCCTACGGTTCCCTGAGCAGTGGCGGCCAAAGTGGTCAATAAAAAGGCGGCCATCCATAAAGTGTTTCTCATTTTGTATTTCTTTACTGTGTTTTATACTAGATATTCGTTTATGTTAAACGAATAAAAAATTCACATATTGTATATATACGACAAATAATTTCCCTTCACCCCCCTATTTCACCCCCTCACAATATTTTATTTTATTTTCAAGATAAATCATATAATAAAATATTTAATATGATTGAACATTCGCAAAAATAAAGTCAAATATTTTACAAAACTTAATACTGGGAGAATAATCAGAACAGCAAAACCTAAATTAAACAAGGAAATACTGAACATGTTTGACGTAAAGTTCACAATTATTTCCCAATATTAGACAATTATTTTACATATTTCCCCCTGTTGAGAGCCAAATTAGATTGGTTTGGGGGCTATATTTGCAAAAAAAATCACAAAATGTCTTCGGGGAGGTATGAACAAAGGGGTGTTTCAGCTGATAAATCAGAGGTACATCAGGCAATCCAAAATTTGGACAAGGGAATCTTCCCCAATGCATTTTGTAAAATCCTGCCGGATATAACAGGAGGCGATGATGCATACTGCAATCTCATGCATGCAGACACGGCAGGGACAAAAACGAGTTTGGCTTACATTTACTGGAAAGAGACCGGCGACCTATCGGTTTGGGAAGGCATCGTACAAGATGCACTTGTAATGAATTTAGACGATATGGCCTGTTCCGGTTTGGTCAACGATTTTATTGTTTCGTCTACCATTGGCAGAAATAAAAACCTCATTCCTGCAGAAGTATTAAAAACATTAATTGAAGCAGGACCAAAATTTGCCTCCAGGCTAGCAAAATTTGGCATCAACATGCACCTGGCGGGAGGAGAGACTGCAGACGTAGGTGACATCGTACGCACAGCTGATGTAGGATTTACGGTCTTCGGACGCATGAAAAAAGAGGATGTGATACAGATTGATATCAGGGAGGGAGATTACATCGTGGGCTTTGCTGGTTATGGCCAAACAACCTATGAAGACAGCTACAACGGTGGCATGGGCAGCAATGGGCTCACCTCTGCCAGGCACGACGTATTTGCCAACAGTTACGCGCAAAAGTACCCTGAAAGTTTTGATCCATCTCTTCCTGCTGACCTGGTATACGCTGGCACCAGGAAGCTAACTGAAGAAATTTCAATAGATGGAACAACCACAACCCTGGGTAAGTTGGTACTCTCCCCTACCAGGACATTTTTGCCATTCCTGGCCACTGTGCTCCCTGAATTGAAAAAAGAAATCAACGGCATTATTCATAACACCGGTGGTGGTTTGTACAAAGTTGAGAAGTTTATTGCCAATGGGTTGTGCGCTGTTAAAGACAATTTGCTCCCCGTTCCACCTTTGTTTCAGATTATCGGACAAGAGTCGGGAACGGCACAAATGGATATGTTTAAGATCTTCAATATGGGTACAAGATTGGAAATATATACCCCCCATTTGGAATCTGCTAAAATTATGATAGAGGAAGCTGAAAAATTGGGAATCCGTGCCCAAATAATAGGTCGCGTAGTTGCGGGTGAACAAGAAAAAGTGAAAATAATTGATTAAAGATATATCCTCCGATCGGGCAGAATAATTTATTAGAAGAGAAGTTCATTTACAAGAGTCATTTAAGACCCATTTCATAGCGAATTTTAATACCCTAACCGACAAAAAAAAATAGTTATTGGCATTTCACCTAAATGAAAGCCAATAACTATTTATTTAAAATTTGAATTTTATAGTTGACTCAGCGTAACTACAAATTTAAATCCCGCATCCCATTCTGTTTTAAAGGTGATGGTCTTGGCAGTTGGATCAACAACAAAACTTGTCATTGAAAGAGCTCCACCAAAATCGCCCACTTCAACTACATCGGTAAAAGTAAAATCATTGGCTGCAATGTCGTTGGCTTTTACCTTCATGCCTTTGGCTGCATACGTATAACCGTAACCTCTTCCAAAATCATAGTAACCTCCAATTGCATCAGACAGCTGGTAAACGCCACCACCCAGGTCTTTAATTATAACAGGTCCGAGGTCCTGATATTGTGGACTTACCACTCCATTTCTTACAACGGTTGATGAATACATACCGGAAATACTGGTTACAAGGTCTCCTGGACATTCCTGCCAAACTACACTTCTTTCAGCAGCTCCCGGAATTCCATCCTTGTTCACTGCACTATAGGAAATGCTGTAAACATCTGGTCCGTTGATGGTAGCTGAATTAAAATATTTACCAGTGACGACAGTTGTTACAGGAATTTGTTTTCCTTGCTCTTCAGCAATCAAACCTTCGTCTGTAAAACCTCCTGAAGGATTGCAGCCTAGGTCAATTTCAGCTGCCCCTTTCATGGTGAGTTTAGGTAAATAAGTAACTTCTGAGGCTACCGCTGTGTTGACTGCCTCATCGCAGCTTGTGATGACCAGCGAAGAGAGGCCGAGTATAAAAGCAATATATAATTGTTTCATTTTTTAAAGTTTTAAAATTATCAATTATCCCAGAATACTTTGTCTGTGATGGTTCTCTGAGCCGGTGCATTTGGGTTCAAACTTCTCTCTGTGGATGGATACAACCAGGCAGAAGGATAAGCTTTGTTCGCCAAAACAGAAAGTGGTGGATACTGGAAAATACCATTGGTAAACAACCTGCTGGATGGTCGGTCAAATCTTCTGGTTTCAATCCAGCCTTCATCTTCCTGTGTACCGTTCATCGATATCCACTTTTGAACAGCAATTTTATCCAATTTGTTGTCCAAACTGCCACCATAATTCAATGATGCGGTATAAGCTGGTGCTCCGCTTACACCCAGGTAGCTGAAGTTGTGTTCAACGGCATTGGCAAATGCAGAAGCATCATTGTCAGCGGTACCGTATCTGGCAGCTGCTTCTGCTCTAAGGAACCAAACCTCCCAGTCACTCATTAGAATGACAGAATTGGCTGGACCGTAAGCAATGGCAGAAGAACCACTGTAATCGGATGAAGGAGCAGTAAATGGTTCATTGTCGATGGTACCCTGATTGATTCCTCTGATCTGATCCTTAAATGTACCTGTAGTAGCTGGAGAATAAAATGCACTCAACCGTGGATCATTTAGATCGTTTAATACATTCACGGTAGCATTGCTTGCAAAATAGAAGTCACCCACACCAAATTCAAAGGATGCATACATTGGGTTTTGACTTCCGGAAACGCCACTGAATGGCATTGCTGCAACATCTGAAGCATTTTCAATAAAATTGCCGCCAGCTACAAGTGCTTTCACTGCATCGCCCTTAGGAGCAACTTCTGAAAGTCTCATTAACAGTCTCAATTTGAGAGAATTTCCGAATTTGATCCACTTTGCCAAGTCGCCCTGATAAACATAGTCATCAGCTCCAATTTCAGCCGGTGCTACTGCAAGGTCTGTCAATCCTTCATCTACCAATTTGATAAGTTCTGCATAGACACTTGCTGCATCGTCGTATTTTGGTGTCTGGATACCTCCATCCTCCAACTGACCTGAAATGGCCTCTGAATAAGGAATGTTTCCAAAGTGATCTACCAGGCCTTGATATACATAGGCAGTCAACAAATCTCCAACGCCTTTATAAGCAAGGCTCTGTCCTTTTCTCAAATATTTAAGATCAATTAGAATTTCAGAATATGCCCTGCCCCAATAACCATCAAAGTCTCTTGGCTCAGACACATATCTCTCCTGATTGCCTATGGATACTCCAATACCCCATGTGTAGTATTGTGCCCACAAGAAGGAACCAGAATTCAAATTGGCATCCACCATATAACCCAGCTGGCCCAATGCACTGGAAAGAACCTGGCTGTTTTGGGCGGTAGGTGAGTTATTGGGGTCAATGTTTACTTCATCAAATGGAGTTTCGCAACCAGAGATTACAAGCACCATGACTACTAAAAACGCCTTTATAGAAAATTTCATCTTCATCATCTCAATTTTTAAAAAGTTAGTTTTAAATTAACTCCCATACTTCTGGCAGATGGAGTCTGAGTTGTTTCAACACCGGTTGCATTTCCAGTAAGTCCCGGACCATTGATTTCAGGATCCGCATAAATGTTGTCAGACGGCAACCAGAATTTCATGTTTTTACCAAAGAAAGACAAAGTGGCGTCTGTAACTGACAACTTTTTCAACCAGTTTTTAGGGAAATTATAGCTCAAGCCAATCTCCCTCAATTTGATATAGCTGGCATCGATCATATAGGTTGCTGCTGATGGATCGTAATTTGTGAAATAATCCTGCTCAGTAACTTCAATATCGTTTGTTTTGTAAGTACCATCTCCATTGTCAATTACAGAGTTGGGGAAAATGAATGGTTCTCTGTTGTGGTCGATGGTGTTGAGTGCAGTACCATTAAATTCTGTAAAGAATTTGGTTTGAGATAGGAACCTTCCACCTTGTTTGATATCAAAGAGGATATTAAAAGAAAGTCCTTTGTAACCAATGTTGGTACCCAAGCTGGCCATATAATCTGGCTGATATGATCCCAAATAAACTTCTTCATCAGTATAAAGTGGGAAGCCTGTATTTGGATCTACAACTGTTTGTCCGGCAGCATTGGTTTTAGGTGCCAGGCCTTTGAAGGTACCAAATGGCAAACCTTCTTTGGCAACGATTGAAACACCTGTAGTATACGGTCCACCAACTGCCAATTCATCAATTTCGTCTGTGATTTTAACAACTTTGTTTACGTTCTTTGAATAGGTACCAAACAATTCCCAGTTCAATCCTTTAACCAAGCCATAAATAGGCTTCAGGGTCAGTGTAAGTTCATGTCCTTTGTTGGTCATTTCACCGATGTTGGCAACCGTTCTGGTGAAACCTGTGGATGATGGCAAACTGATCTCAACGATTTGGTCGGAGTGAGTTGAAGCATAGTAAGTATAGGCAACATTCACCCTGTCTTTAAACAAACCTAAGTCAGCTCCAAACTCTATGGTGGATGTCAACTCTGGTTTCAAGTTTGGATTTCCAATACGGTTGCCGGTAGTGAAACCTGGCTGTCCGTTTAATGGGAAGTTGATAGAATATGTGCCCAAGGTCTGTACTGTTGGGTTACCTACGTAAGTAGACTTCAACAGGTACAATCCTGCGTCTTTACCTGATGTACCATAACTTCCTCTGAGTTTGATGAAGTTGACGGCATCATTTTTAATACCCAACATGTCTGAAACCACAAGTGAACCTCCAATCGCATTGTAGAAAAATGAATTGTTGGTAGATGGCAGGGTAGATGACCAGTCATTCCTTGCTGAATACTCAAGGAACGCATAGTTTTTATAACCCAATCTGGCATTACCCAATACACCATACAAACGATAAAGTGTATTGAATTGAGATGATCTTGCAGCCTGAACACTGTTGCTCAAATTGTACCATCCGGAAACAACTAATCCACCCTGGGTTTCACCAGTTAATGATTTGGATTCTCTCTGGAACCAGTTGTAACCTCCAGACAAGTCGAGGTTCCAATCGTTGTTTAATTTTTTGGTGTAATTGGCAAGAACAGTCATATCAATGTTGATATTCTGTTTGAAGAAATTGCTGTAACCACCAAAAGATTCGTGTTTGGTATTTCTTGTGGTAAGACTCAAATCATCTCCCCAGATCAATTGAGTAGCTGGTTTGAATTTTGGTGTCCATGTATCAACGCTGGTAGTTACCAGGTTGGTACCAAATCTACCTGTCAGGCTAAGTCCCTCTGTGAGTTTGTATGTCAAAGCAGCATTACCCAGCAGGTTGTTGATCTTACCATTGTTGCCGTATTGATTCAAAATATAATATGGGTTTACTGAGTTATAAGATCCCCAATATCCATTGATATCATAAAAAGGATTGGTATAATCTCTCAATTCACTCAGTGGAATATTCACAGGTGATTGAATGGCCATCGCATATGCGTTGTTTCCTTCAAAAGCCCTGGAGCCTTCCTGTGCCGTATTTTGATTGGTATTGGCATAAGAAATTTTGAAATCTGATCTCAACCTGCTGCTCAGTTCAGCACTTGCGCTAAATGTAAGAGTATTTCTTTTATAGTAGGTATTATCAAGAATACCATTTTGTTTTACATTGGAGTAAGAGCCATAATAAGTAAAACCTTTGGTAGAGCCTGAGATCGACAACGCATTGGAAAGTGTATTACCCCTGTTGAAAAATTCTTTCAGCTGATTTGGAGCAGCACTGTAAGGTCTGGTCAAAGCTTCCAAAGCTCCATCACCATCTGTATCAATGGGAGAAGTCCATGGCCTTACCACACCATCCAAAGCAGGACCCCAAGACCAGTTTTCTCCGGAGTCAAGGTGCGCTGTATCGTAACCTTGTCCGAATTTATCCTGGCGTTTCAAAACCACGATGGCATCTTCTGTAGAGTAAGATGAATTCAAGCTAATTTTCATGTTGGTTCCCTTATTGCCAGCGCCTGTTTTGGTTTTGATCAAAACAACACCCGATGCTCCCCTTGAACCGTACAATGAAGTTGCAGATGGACCCTTTAAGATGGTTACTGATTCTATATCATCAGGGTTGATGTCATTGAACCTGTTTCCATAATCGGCATAACCTGTAGTAGAAGATCCGGCACCGCCTGAAGTTGATTCATTGTCGATTGGAATACCATCTACAACGATCAAGGCATTGTTGTTACCTGTGAGTGAGCCCTCGCCCCTCAAAACTATTCTTGTGGAAGCACCCACAGAGCCGGAACCGGTTGTGAGCCTCACACCCGCTGTTTTACCCCTAAGGGCTTCCAGCGTGTTTTTGTTTGGCAAAGAAAGCAATTCATCACCAGAAACCGTCTGGTTGGCGTACACTACGTTTCTGGAATTTCTTTCGGTTCCCATCGCCGTGACTACCACTTCGTCCAACAGCTGTCCTTCTGTTAGTGTTACGTCGATTTGGTTTTGATCTGTAACATCGATTTCCTGTTCAGAAAAGCCGATATAACTGATGACCAGTTTTTTCATGCCTTGTGGGACGGCAATCGAAAACATTCCATCGATGTCGGTAACGGTACCGACATTTGTGCCCTGCACAATGACGTTGGCTCCGATGAGGGGTTCACCCTTCGTGTCCTTTACCGATCCGGTAACGGTCTTTTGGGCTAAACCTGCCGAAACCAAGCCAAGCAGTACAAATAAAAGTAGTGAGAGTTTCTTCATACTAATATTGATTTAGTTAGTTAAAAATTTGAGTTTCTTTATTAATAAGTCATAGAAATATTAACAGAATGTTAAAACATTTCGCTGCCTGCAAAGTAAAACAATTTTATTTTAATTGTGAAAATCAACCAAAAATATCACAAACGCCTAATTTTCAGCAGTCAACCCCATCGTTTATAATTTGAAACCAAATTATATTCTGAAAATTGGGTTTTTAAATAAGTTAATTAAAATTTAATACTGCAAATACGCTTGTGATAACAACAATCATTTTTTTGACTATTTGTCTTTTAACAAATGGAGGTACATTTGAATGGTGTTTTTAAGTCCATAATACAAAGCATCGCAAATAAGGGCATGGCCAATGGACACTTCTGCCAGTCCTATGATGTTTTGCTTGAAAAATCCCAGGTTTTGGAGATTGAGGTCATGACCGGCATTGAGTTCTAAGGATGATTCGCTCACGTTTTGGGCCGCAATCATATAAGCTTCAATAGCTTTATTGGGATCAGAGTTAAATTTTTCTGCGTAGTGCCCGGTGTATAATTCTACTCTGTTTGCACCCACCAAGGCAGCTTCTTCAACTCGATTTGGGTCGGGCTCTATAAACAACGAGGTTCTAATGCCATTTTCTTTGCAAGCTGAAATGATGTCTTTGAGCATGGTACCATGTTTTTTGATATCCCAACCTTCATTGCTGGTAAGCACACCCGGAGGATCAGGAACCATGGTGAATTGATGGGGCTTGTGGAGTAAAACCATTTTCAATAGATCCTGTGTTGGATACCCTTCTACATTGAGTTCTGTGGTGACCACCTCTTTTAACTCTGATATATCATCATAGCGGGCATGTCGCTGATCAGGTCTGGGGTGGATGGTAATGCCTTGTGCACCAAAGGATTCACAGTCTTTGGCTACAGCAACCAAATCGGGGTTATTGCCCCCCCTTGAATTCCTGATGAGAGCTACTTTGTTTAAATTGACACTAAGCTTGGTGGACATAAATTCACAATTTTTATGAGATAATGGGTATTAGTTTCAACACTTAATAAAATCATACACTAAGGAAGATAAAGGTAAAACTTAAAGAGATAAAACTGCTTTCTCTCGTTTACAATTTAATCCATTAAATTTCTCAAAATTTAAATGTGTTGGAATGGTTACCTTTGTTTTTTAATGACAATTGGGGATAAAATAATTGACCGTCGCATCAAGTGGATCAT
>ERZ724521.1-NODE-1-length-143068-cov-7.458532_pt1 | contig 143068 bp, 142 predicted proteins | sample MGYA00376054_ERZ724521 | MGnify/ENA primary metagenome ERZ724521 (study PRJEB28724, sample SAMN07190883) | activated sludge metagenome | isolation source: activated sludge of sewage treatment plant in Hong Hong | place: Hong Kong | collected 2016-03-17 ... | reverse complement strand
TCAATCGAGCAGGGCGGGTCCGAAGGTCTCGGGCTGCTTGAGGGTGACGTGGTCCAGGTGCCGGCCGGTGGCCGCAAGGTGCCTCACATCGGCTGGGCCGAGGTGACCTGGGAAAAGCCCGACGAACTGACCAACGGACTCAGGCCCGGCGAACCCTTCTACTTCGTGCATTCCTTCGTCGTCCAGCCGACCGAATCCGAACTTCTCGGCACCGCCTCCTACGGCAGCCGCTTCGCCTGCGTGGCCGGCAAGGGAAAGATCTGGGGGGTTCAGTTCCATCCCGAGAAGTCGAGTTCGGCCGGCCTCCGCATGCTCACGAACTTCAGGGAGATCTGCGCGTGATCCTCTACCCGGCGATCGACATTCTGGGTGGCAAGGCGGTTCGCCTCCTGAAGGGCGAATACGACCAGGAGACCCGCTATTTCGACGATCCCGCCGATGCCGCCCGGCAATGGGCCGACGGCGGGGCCGAGTACATCCACGTGGTCGATCTCGACGGCGCGAAGACCGGCGAGCCGGTCAACCTGGGCCGGATCGAAAAGATTGCGGCAGCGGTCAACTGTCCGATCGAGGTTGGCGGCGGGATTCGCGACCTCGAGTCGGCCGGCCGCATTCTCGACGCCGGAGCCGCCCGGGTCGTGGTCGGCACCGCCGCGATGCGCGACCGCGAGTTCCTCGATGCCTTGATCGCAGAACGCGGGGCGGAGCAGGTCGTGGTCGGGATCGATGCCCGGGGCGGGCAGGTCTCGCTGGCTGGCTGGACCGAGTCGAGCGGGGTGGACGTGGCCGACGCGGCGGCCGAGCTGACCCGCCGTGGTGTGGTCAGGTTCCTGTTCACCCCGATCGAGGTCGATGGCACCATGGAAGGTCCGAACATTCCCGAACTGATCCGGGTGGCGGGAGCGACCGACGCTTCGGTGATCGCGTCCGGCGGGGTGGGCAACCTGACCCACCTCGAGGATCTGGCCCGACGGGCGCCGGAAAACGTCGAGGGAGTGATCGTCGGCAAGGCCCTGTTCGAAGGCAAGTTCACGGTCGAAGAGGGGATCGCGGCGCTGAAATGAGCGACCTCAAGAGAATCATCCCCTGCCTCGACGTGGACAACGGCCGCGTCGTCAAGGGCACGAACTTCGTTGACATTCGCGACGCCGGGGATCCGGTCGAGCTGGCCGAGCGCTACGACGCCGAGGGCGCCGACGAGCTGGTCTTCCTCGACATCACCGCCTCCCACGAGGGCCGTGACACGATCGTGGACCTGGCCCGTCGAACCGCCGAGAACGTGTTCATCCCCTTCACGATCGGCGGCGGCATCCGTTCGGTCGAAGACGCCCGCGCCGTGCTGAACGCGGGGGCCGACAAGGTCGCGGTCAACAGCGCCGCGTTGAACCGCCCCGAACTGCTGACCGAACTGGCCGCGGTATTCGGATCCCAGTGCGTGGTGATCGCGATCGACGCGAAGCGAAACGAGGACGGAAACTACGGGGTCTTCCTCAACGGCGGCCGGGTCGAGACGGGACGCGACGCGATCGAGTGGGCAACCGAGGCCACGCGACTCGGGGCCGGAGAAGTCCTCCTGACAAGCATGGACCGCGACGGCACCAACATCGGCTACGAAATCGAACTGACCCGCAGGGTCGCCGAGGCGACCGACGTGCCGGTCATCGCCTCGGGCGGAGCCGGTGAGCTCAACCACCTGGTCGAAGCAATCAAAGACGGCAAGGCCGACGCGGTCCTCTGCGCCTCGATCTTCCACTACGGCCACTACACGGTCGAGCAGGCCAAGGAACACATGGCCTCCCACCAGATCCCGGTTCGGGTTACTTAACTGCAAGTCGGCGAGCTTCGCCCCGCCTCCAATTCAAACCCGCCGGCCCACAGAAGCACATCTGCAAGTCGGCGAGCTTCGCCCCGCCTCCAATTCAAACCCGCCGGCCCACAGGAGCACTTGATGGATGGGCCGGCTCGACCGGCAGTAGAACCGGCTAGGCGCCAGCTGAGACCAGCTTTGTGGCGAGCTGGTCGGGGCCGTCGCCGGCGTCGATTCGGATTCGGTTGAGTTCGAAGGGCATTGACTTTTCGGCGAGGCCCGGGTTGACGGTGGTCGCTCCGCGGTAGCCGGCGGCTTCGACTGCCTTGACGACCTCGTCGTCGTACTGGCCGGCCGGGTAGCAGAAGTTGACGATCTCGATGCCGAGGTCCTTTTCGAGTTCCTCCTTCGAGCCGACCAGTTCGTGTTCGAGGGTCGCGGGATCGAGGGTGGTGAGATCGGGGTGGGTGATCGAGTGGGAGGCGATCTCCCAGCCGGCCCGGTACATCTTCTTCACCTGCTTCGAGGAGAGGTCCGAGCCCTCCGACTTGAGGTTGAGCTGGCCGCCCCAGCCCTGCTTCTCGAGGATCGGCATCGCGAACAGGTACTGGCCGAGGTAGCCGTCGTCGAAGGAAAGGACGACCGGCCTCTCCGGCAGGGTGCCGCCGTCATACCAGGCGTTCTGGACCTGGACGAGGGTGACCGCGGTGTAGCCGTTGTCGGCCAGCCAGTCGACCTGATCCTGGAAATCGGGTGTGGAGAGAAAGAGACCGGGGTAGTCCTCGGATCCGGCTGCGGGGCCGATCACGTGGTACATCAGGATCGGCACCGGGCCGGTGTGCGGCCCCCAGCTGTCGTCGGGTTGGGCGCCGCCCCGTGAATCTGCCGAATCGCGGCCAGCCTGGCCCGTCCCGGATCCGTTCCCGCCGGAAGACTGCGCGCTTGCGTTGCCGGCGGTCTGTTGAGTGCTGTTCTCGCCCGAGTCGTCGGAACGCAGGAAGAGCATGAAGGCAGCCGCAGCGAGCAGCACCCCAAGCATCGACCCGAGCACGATGCGACGGCGGACGATCTGCCGGCGACGGACCTCCTCCCGCCGGCGGGCCAACCGGGCCTCGAAACCGGAGTCCACCGGCTACTGCCCGCTTGGCCCGGCCTGATTCTGGGCTGCCTGCTTGCGGGCCTTCTGGCGGGCGGCTTTGCGGGCTTCCTTGGCGCGGCGTTCGGCCCGCAGCTGCTTGAGCGTGATCGGCTTCATCGCATGAATGCTCGAGTAGCCGACCAGGTAGAGCTTCTCGCCATCCGAGATCCCCGGCATGTAGGCGCCGGTGTGGAACTCGAAGACCTTGCGTCCGGACTTGGCGCTGATCCCGTAGGTGGTGGTGCCATCGAAGGTCGCGGCGTAGACCGTTCGGCCGATTACGCTGAGCGAACCGATCACCTGGCCGCCCATCGGGAAGGTCCAGCGTGCCTCGCCGGACCGGGCGTTGAGGGCGTAGACGTTGCCGTCGAAGGAGCCGATGTAGACGGTTGGCGGAGTGCCCGGAACCTGGGCGACCGACGGGCCCGAGTAGACCCAGTCGCCGGTCGAGTAGGTCCAGGCAAGTTCGCCGGTGTTCTTGTCAAAGCTGTAGACCCGGCCGTCGTTGCTGCCGAGATATACGCGGCCGTAGGCGACCGCCGGTGTCGAATAGAAGGAACCGGCCCGGCCGAAGCTGCCGCCGAGGCTGTCCGACTGCCACTTGATTTCACCGGTCTTTGCCCGCACCGCCGAAACGACGCCTCCGTAGTCGCCCACGAAGAGGGTGCCGTCCTCATAGGCCGGTGCTCCCTTGATCGCCCCGTCGACCGAGGTTTCCCACACTTCCTTGCCGTTTCGGGCCTTGAGCGCATACAGCACCCCGTTCTCGCAACCGAAGTACACCCGCTGGCGAATCACCGCGGGCGAGGATTCGGAACGGCAGGGCAAAGGCTTCTCCCAGATGATCCGGCCGTTCTTCGCGTTCATCGAAAGCACGTGGCCGGGCTCGAGATTCACGATGTAAAGGCGGCCCCTGGCATAGGTCGGGGTCGAGGCATTCAGGTCGGCGATCTTTCGATGCCAGATCTCCCGTCCGTTGTCGGCCCGCAAGGCTCTCGCGTTACCGTCGTTGTCGACGAAGTAAAGCCGGCCATCGACCACGATCGGCGGGAACTCGAGCAGCGGCTGGTCGCCGTACTTCCAGACCCGCTTGAAGGGCGGATGGATGCCGTTCACCGGCAGATAGCCGGTGCGCTGGGGGTTGAGGCGGAAAGTGGACCAGTTGATCGTCCTGTCCTTCGGCACGACCTGCTTCGGCTTGGTCTTGACGAACGGGACGTCGGGATTGCTGACGTCATCGGGCCGCTTCAGCTCATTCCAGGCGACAAGGGCGATCGCGCCGGCGGCCACCAGGACCACCGCGATCAGCGAAATGACCTTGCCGCGCTGCCGGTACCAGGGGGGCTTGCCCGACCCGTTTGGAGAGTTGATTGGTGTGTTGGTCATCCGAAGAAGGGATCATGGTACGGGAGTGACCCGATGACCCCCGGAATTGACCCTGACTTCAACCGACTCGCCACCCTGATCCGGACCCACCCGGCGATCGCGCCGATCCGTGAAGCGGCGACCACGCCGTTGTACCTGGTGGGGGGTGCGATTCGTGACGCCCTCGCCGATTTCCGGGTCGATGACATCGATCTGGTCATCGAAGGGGACCCGGTGCCGCTGGCCGCCGGGTTTGACCCCGCGGCGAAGGTCAACGACCGTTTCGGCACCGTCAACCTGCTGGTCGACGGGTATCCGGTTGACATCGCCACCGCCCGAACCGAGACCTACTCGCGTCCCGGAGCGCTTCCGGACGTCCGCCCGGGCACCCTCGAGGACGACCTGCGCCGCCGCGACTTCACGATCAACGCGATGGCGATCGGCATCGACGAGGGCTCGGAGATGATCGATCAGTTCGGCGGCATCGCCGACCTGGAGTCAGGGGTGCTCAGGGTGCTCCACGACGCATCCTTCGAGGATGACCCGACCCGGGCGCTCCGGGCGGCCCGCTACGCCGCCCGCCTGGACTTCGACCTCGAACCGAAGACGGCCGAGCTGATGATGAAGGTGAACCTCGGTTCGATCTCACGGGACCGGGTCGAAAGTGAACTGCGCCTGATCGCCCTCGAGGACAATGCCCTGGAAGCGCTGCGGCTGGCCCGGCTCTGGGGACTTGTCGACTTTCCGGAGGAGCGGCTCGACCTCGCAGAACAGGCGATCGAGTTGATCGAGATCGAACCCTGGCGGGATGAAGCCCCGCGGGAGGCGCTGATCCTCGAGGTCGTTTTCGGCAACCTGAGCGGGGCCGAGGAGCTCCTTGGGGAGCCCGGAACTCCCTGGCAGGCCTGCCGGCTCACCCGGGGGCGGACCGCGCTGGAACTTGTCGTGGCCCGCGCGCTGGGCGCCGTCTGGCTGGACCGTTGGCAGCGCGAATGGCGCTGGGTGGAGCTCGAGATCACCGGGGCCGACCTGCTGGCCGCCGGGGTTCCCGAAGGACCGCAAATCGGCGCCGGCCTGGACGCCGCCCTGGAAGCGAAGCTGGATCGCGGGGAGAGCGGGGTAGAGGCGGAAATGGCGGTCGCCCTCAAAGCGGTCGGGGCCCGGTTGCCGTGACTTCCGCGGGGCTGCCGTGAAGTGGAAAGAGGAAGCCGGTCTGCCCTGGCTTGAGGCTGACCTGACCGGGGACGCAACGGTCTGTTTCAGCAGCAGGCTGGGCGGGGTCAGCCAGGGACCGTTCGAGTCGCTCAATCTCGGCATCCTCACCGAGGACCGGCGGGAGGACGTGCTCGCGAATCGACGAAAGCTCGCGGTCGCGGCCGGTTTCGATGCCGACCGGGTCTCAATGGGCCGGCAGGTGCACGGCGCGGAGCTGAACTGGGCCGGCCCCGGGATTCCCGGTGCCTATTCGGCCCCCGGGCCCGATCCGCCGCCGGAGGCTGACGGCCAGCTGACGAAAGAAACCCTGAGACCCGTTCTGGTGCTGGTCGCCGACTGCCTGCCGGTCGCCCTGCTCGGTGAAAGGGGCCTCGGGATGCTCCACTGCGGCTGGCGGGGCCTGGCTTCCGGGATCATCGATCGGGCGGCAAGTGAGATCGGGGTGCGGGCAGCCGCAATCGGCCCGGGGATCGGTCCTTGCTGTTTCGAGGTTGGTCCCGAGGTCGAGGAAGCCTTCGCGGGGCTTGGCCCGGGGCTGATGAACGGGCGGAATCTCGATCTGCCGGAGGTCGCGCGGCGGCTGCTGGCCCGGGCCGGGGTGGAAGAGGTCGAGTCGGCCGGCGTCTGCACGTATTGCGACGAACGCTTCTTCTCCCATCGGAGGGATCGGGGAAAGACCGGCCGGCAGGCCGGAATCGCCTGGCTCAACGGTTAGGCGGGCGGCGAATGCCCATTTTGTGCCGGTATGTGGCGCAAAGTGGGCTTTCGCGGTCTGGGCCACGGGTCGGACGGGATGGGTGGCCGTTGCCTTCGAGCGTGATTTTCGCTGCAAAACGGGTAATTCAGTGATAATTGCTGCGACCGGACCCCCAACCGGGAGGAATCAGCCTCCCCGGACCGAAAACACCGCATACCTATGGCACTACGCGATTCCTGGCACCGCACACTCGTTTACTTCGGTCTCGCCGAAGAAGGCGACCATCACGAATACGACGATTACGAGGACGACTTCGTCGAAGAGGACGAATACGAAAGCCGTCGTGGCCGTCGTTCCCGTGATGCGAACGTTCGTCGCCTGCCAACCTCGAGGCGCGGACGCCACGACGAGATCGACGACATCTTTGCCGACGACGATCCGATGCCGGCAGCCACGCCGCGCAGCCGGACGCTGCGCTCGGTGGGTGGCGACAACGGTGGCGATGACGTCCAGGTTCACCTGGTCATCCCCCGGAACTTCAACGACGCGCAGCAGGTGGCGGACCAGTTCAAACGCAAGGTGCCGGTCATCCTCAATCTGCAGACCACCGACCACGAGCTTTCCAAGCGCCTGATCGACTTCGCATCCGGGCTCACCTACGCGCTTGACGGCGGCATGCAGCGGATCGCCGAGAAGGTCTTCCTGCTGACCCCGCGCAACGTTGAGGTTTCGGCGGAAGAGAAGGCCCGGTTGATCGACAAGGGCTTCTTCAACCAGTCCTGACCGGTTCGCGGGATCCCCGGTGGGCGGATCACCGGGGCATATCCATATTCTTCGCAGCATGGTTGTCGGATTCATAGGTTCCGGAAACATGGCCGCGGCAATGGCGCGCGGCTGGGCGAGCGCCGAAGACGATTCCCCGTCGGAGATGCTCTTCACGGACTCCGGTTCCGGGCGCGCCACGGCGCTGGCCAAGGAGGTTGGCGGCCGGGCGGTCGAGAGCAACGAGGAACTGGTCCGTGAATCCGACTTCGTGATCCTCGCGGTCAAACCGGCCGCCCTGGAACTGGTGGCTGAAAAGCTGCCGGCGCCGCGGGCCGTGCTTTCGCTGCTCGGAGCGACACCGCTCGAAAAGCTGGTCGGCCACTTTCCCGACAGTGCCGTGATCCGGCTGATGCCGAACCTCGGAGTCGAGGTGAACCGCGGGGTTGTCTGCATGGCGGAACCCGAAGGCGTTGACGAGGAGATCCTCGCCGACACCCGCAAGCTGCTCGGCTCGATCGCCCGGGTTCACGAACTGCCGGACGAGAGCATGGATGTCGCCACCGCGGTGATGGGCTGCTCGCCGGCCTATTTTGCGGTGGTCGCGGAGGCACTCGGCAGCGAAGGGGCCCACGGCGGACTCGAACCGGATGTGGCGATCAAACTGGTCAGCGAATCGCTGGCCGGTACCGCAGCGCTGCTCGGCAGCCGCACGCCTTTCGAGATCCAGACCGCGGTCGCCTCGCCTGGCGGCAGCACCGAGGCCGGCCTGGAAGCGCTGGCCGCGGCCGGCGGCGCCGATGCCTTCCGTGCCGCCTTCGAGGCCTCGATCGCGCGGATGCGCGGGAACTGAGCCGTGGAAACGATCCTGGCAGTGACGAGGGGCGATTTCGCCGCCTACGTCAACGGCCTGTTCACGGTCTACATCATCCTCATCTTCCTGCGGGTCCTGATGTCCTGGATTCCGAGGCTCCCGGAGAACCGCGCAATCCAGGCGGTGGCCGGCTTCATCCGTGAAACCACCGACCCGTACCTGAACCTGTTCCGGCGCTTTTTGCCGCCGGTGGGTGGCGGCGGAATGGCACTCGATCTGAGTCCGGTGGTCGGCGTGATCCTCCTGCTCGTCGCACAGCAGGTCGTCGTCGCCCTGGTGCGGGGCTGAATTGAGGGGTTACCGGCATCTGATCTGGGCCGGGCTGCTGGCGCTGCTGGTCGTCATCCTTGACCAGGGGGCCAAGGCCCTGATCGTCGACAACATCGACCCGGGAGAACTCGTCCAGGTGCTCGGGCCGCTGGACCTGACCCACTCACACAACGACGGGGTCGCCTTCGGGCTGGCCGGGGGAGGCGGGATCCTGGTCATCCTGCTGGCTGCCGTGGCCCTGGTCGCGCTCGGTGCCTTCATCGCCTCGGCGCCCGAAAGCAACGTGACCTGGATCTCCGGGGGGCTGATTCTGGGCGGTGCCGCCGGCAACCTGATCGACCGCGTCCGAATCGGCCACGTCACCGACTTCATCCTGCTGCCGAGCTGGCCTGCCTTCAACCTGGCCGATTGCGCGATCACGGTCGGCGTGGTTCTGCTCGCGGTCTCGCTGATCTGGGGCGAGCAGGAAGATCGCAAGGAACCCGGGGCGGCCGGCCCGGAAACCGATGGCACCTGAGGAAATCAGGTCCGGTGAGCCGGGCCCGCAGGGTTTCCGGATCGTCTTCACCGATGAATTCCTGGCGGTGATCGACAAGGGCTGGGACCTGGTCGTGCACCCGGCACCCTCGCACGAAGGAGTGACCCTGGTCGAACTGCTCGGAGAGGAGCTGGCGGGCGGCGACGACCCGGAGCGGCCCGGGATCGTCCACCGGCTGGACCGCGGCACCAGCGGCCTGATGATCGTCGCCCGCGAGGAACAGACCCACGCCGACCTGCAGAAGATGATCCGGGACCGCCAGGTTTCGCGGATCTATTCGGCGCTCGCCGACGGGCGTTTTCGATCCCGCACCGGGACCATTGACGCGCCGATCGGCCGCGCTTCACGCAAACGCCACCGTATGGCTGTAAACGGCGCCGCATCCCGGGACGCGGTCACCCATTTCGAGGTGGTCGAGGCGCTACGGCGCGAGAGCCTGCTGGAAGTGCGACTGGAAACGGGGCGGACCCACCAGATCCGGGTTCACCTTGAGGCGATCGGCCATCCGGTGGTCGGGGACGCGACCTACGGCGGCCCGGACCGGTACGGGCTGAGCCGCCAGTTCCTGCATTCGTCAAGGCTTGAATTCACGCATCCCCGGACCGGCGCGGAAATGTCCTTCACCGCCCCGTTGCCGGAGGACCTCGCGACGGCGCTCGAAGCCGCACGCGGAGCGGATTCCCTCTAGACTGGGCTGCTGTCCGTATTCCCTAACCCCCGGGATACGACGGTGGCTCCTGCCGCCCGGAACGGTTCCGAGGCGGATTCCACCGAAAACGGCCCGGGCGGATCCGTTTTTCACCCCAATTCAAGGAGAAGCATGTCCCAGGTAGGAATCCAGGAACTCCTGGAAGCCGGAGTCCACTTCGGCCACCAGACCAGCCGCTGGAACCCGAATATGCGCCGTTACATCGCCGGCGAGATCGACGGGATCCACATCATTGACCTCTTGCAGACCGAGGAGATGCTCGAGGAAGCACGCCGCTTCGTCGGGGAACTCACCTCGGGCGGCGGAAAGGTCCTCTTCGTCGGCACCAAGAAGCAGGCCTCCGACGTGATCGAGGACTGGGCCGGCAAGTCGAACATGCCGTTCGTCAACCGGCGCTGGCTGCCGGGCCTTCTGACCAACTTCAGCGTGTCCTCGCAGCGGATCAAGCGCATGCATGAGATCCGCGGCCTCGTCGAGTCCGGCCAGATCGAACTGCTGCCGACCAAGGAGCGCATGAACATGCAGGCCGAGCTGGCCAAGCTCGAGTTCGCCCTCGGCGGCGTCGCGGACATGGACCGGGTTCCGGACGCGGTCTTCATCACCGACCTCAAGTCCGAAGAGATCGCCCTGAACGAGGCTTCGCGCCTCCGCCTGCCGGTCATCGCCCTGGTTGACAGCAACTGCGACCCGGGTCACATCGACCACGTGATTCCCGGCAATGACGACGCGATCCGTTCCTGTGAACTGGTCATCTCGACCATCGGTTCCGCGGTCGAGCAGGGTGCCGGTGCCTGGGCCGTGATCGAGGAGAAGCGCCGCGCCGAAGAGCAGGCCCGCCGTGAGAAGGAAGAGGCCGAGCGGAAGAAGCGCGAGGAAGAAGATCGCGCCCGCCGCGAGCAGATCGAGAAGGAGCAGGCCGAGGAGAAGGCCCGTCAGCGCGAAGAGAAGGCCAAGGCCCAGGCCGAAGCCGCCAGCGCCGAGGCTGCCAAGCCGCATCCGCAGGCGGTGCCGGACAACCCGCACCCACAGGCGGTGCCGGACAACCCCCATCCCCAGGCCGTGCCGGACAACCCGCACCCCCAGGCGGTGCCGGACAACCCGCACCCCCAGGCCGTGCCGGACAACCCGCACCCGCAGGCCGTGGCCCCGGACCCCGAGCCGGCCGCCGAAGCGGCAACCGAAACTGAAGAAACCCCGGCCGGGGAAGCTCCGGCCGACGAGAAGAACGAGGAGAACGCCTGATGGCAGACATCAAGGCCGCAGACGTCAAGGCGCTGCGCGAGATGACCGGCGCCGGAATGATGGACGCGAAAGCCGCGCTCATCGAAGCCGGTGGAGACACCGACCGCGCGGTTGAACTGCTGCGGGTCAAGGGGCAGGCTTCGGCCGCGAAGCGCTCCGACCGTGGCACCTCCGAAGGCGTCGTTGCCTCGTACATCCACGCGAACAAAAAAGTCGGCGCCCTGGTTGAAGTCCAGTGCGAAACCGACTTCGTCGCCCGCAACGAGGACTTCGCCGAGTTTGCCTACGAGGTAGCGATGCATGTCGCCGCCGCCTCTCCGACCCATGTCTCGAAGGAAGACATCCCCGAGGACCAGGTCGCGGCCGAGCGCCGGGTATTCGAGGAGAAGGCCAAGGAAGAGGGCAAGCCCGAGAACGTGGTCGAGAAGATCGTCGAAGGCCAGGTCAACAAGTGGGCCAAGGACATCGCCCTGCTCGAGCAGGAACACGTCAACACCGACAAGCACGATTCGAAGACGATCGAGCAGCTGCGCGAAGAACTGGCCGCCAAGGTCGGCGAGAACGTCGTGATCAGCCGTTTCTCCTGCTTCCGGATCGGCGAATAAGAGGTAGATTTCCGACCAGCTGATGAGCGACGGAGAGCCGCGGTTCAGGCGGATAATGCTGAAACTGTCTGGCGAAGCCCTGATGGGCAAGCTGGAATTCGGGACCGATGCGCAGGAAGTCGAGCGGATCGCCCGGCAGATCGGCATCATCCGGGACCGCGGCGTCGAAGTCGCCATCGTGGTCGGGGCGGGCAACATCTATCGCGGGGTTGACGGTGCCGCCCAGGGCATGGACCGGGCAACCGGTGATTACATGGGCATGCTGGCGACCCTGCTCAATGCCCTGACCCTTCAGGACGTGCTAGAAAAGCACGGCCACTTCACCCGGGTGGTTTCGGCGATCGACGTCAAGGAAGTCGCCGAGCCCTACATTCGCCGTCGGGCGATGCGCCACCTCGAGAAGGGCCGGATCGTGATCTTCGCGGCCGGCACCGGCAATCCGTTCTTCACGACCGACACCGCCGCGGCCCTGCGCGCGCTGGAGATCCACGCCGAAACCATCCTGATGGCCAAAAACGGGGTGGAAGGGGTCTTCGACAGCGACCCGGCGACCAATCCGGACGCGGCCTTCATCCCCGAGATCACGCACCGCGAGGCCATCGAGCGCGGCCTCAAGGTGATGGACTCAACCGCACTCAGCCTCTGCATGGACAACGACCTGCCGATCTACGTCTTCAACATGGCTGAGGAGGCCAATATGGATAGGATCGTGACCGGCGAAAAAGTGGGCACGCTGGTCAGCTCCAGGGTCGCCGCTAACTGATCGCCAAAGGAGAATCCATGATCGACGACCTGCTTGCAGACGCCAGGGAAAGGATGGCCAAGACGGTCGAATCGACCCGTGGCGAGTTCGCTACGGTCCGTACCGGTCGCGCCACTCCGCACCTGCTCGACCGGATCACGGTCGACTACTACGGCGCCAACACGCCGCTCAACCAGATGGCGAACGTCGCGGCCTCCGAGGCCCGGCTGCTCACCGTCACCCCCTATGACAAGGGTGCCCTCGGCCTGATCGAGAAGGCGATCCAGGAATCGGACATCGGACTCACGCCCTCGAATGACGGAAACGTGATCCGGCTCCAGATCCCGGACCTGACCGAGGAACGGCGCAAGGAGATGGTCAAGGTCGTTCACGGTGTCGCCGAGGACGGGCGGGTCGCCGTCCGCAACGTGCGTCGCGACGTGATGGCCGAACTGCGAGAGCTGAAGAAGGAAGGCGAAGTCGGAGAAGACGACGAGCGCCGTGGCGAAGAAGCCCTGCAGAAGCAGACCGACGCCTCCATCGCGGAGATCGATTCCATGCTCAAGGGCAAGGAAGAAGAGATCCTCGAGGTGTGAACGCACCCACCGGACCTAAGTACGTAGCCATCATCACCGACGGCAACGGGCGCTGGGCCCAGAGCCGCGGACTGCCGGTCAAGGAAGGCCACAAGGCCGGCGCCGACACCGTCAAGGCAAGGCTTCGCGACGCGGTCGAATTCGGCGTGAAGGAACTGACGGTCTTCTCGTTTTCAACCGAGAACTGGTCCCGGTCACCGGAGGAGGTGTCGGCCCTGATGGAGATGTTCTCCCGGCGGATCGTCGACGAAACTCCGGAGCTGAACGAGGAAGGCGTGCGCATGCGCTTCATCGGCCGCCGGGGAGGCGTCTCGGAAAAGCTCCAGCGGCAGATGGACGAAGCCGAATCGATGACCGCCGCCAACGACACGATCACCTTCTTCATCGCCTTCAATTACGGCGGCCGGGCCGAGATCATCGACGCCGCGAAGAAGTTCGACGGCTCTACCGAGGAAGAGTTCCAGCAGTGTTTGTACGCGCCGGAGATGCATGATCCCGAGCTGCTGATCCGGACCAGCGGCGAACAGCGGATCTCCAACTACCTGCTCTGGCAATGCGCCTACTCGGAATTCGTCTTCCGGGACGAGCTCTGGCCGGATTTCACTCGCGAGGCCTTTGCCGCTTCGCTGGAGGAATACGGCAACCGGCAGCGCCGTTTCGGGACCAGGGAGCCGGTCTGATGGGCGAGACAGCCAAGCGCATCCTGGTCGCCGTGCCCTGGATCATCGTCGTGATCGCGATCATCGTTCTCGGCGGGCCCTGGTTCGCTGCCGCCCTGGCCGTGTTCGGCTGCCTGGGACTGCGCGAGTTCTTCCAGATGGCCGAGGAATACCGGCCGTTTCGGATCCCGGCCTATCTGTCGCTGGTTGGAATCGTCGCTTCCGCCTGGCTGGGCACCCAGTTCAACGTGCTGATGTTCCTGGCCCTGCCGTTCCTGCTGATCTTCTTCGGGGCGGCCCGCCGCAAGGACCGGACGGGGGTGACCGGCTCGGTCGCGGCCACCCTGCTCGGGATCTACTGGATCGGCCTGGCCCTCGCTCATGCGGTACTGCTGCGCGAACTTCCCGATCACGGTGGCGCCCTCGTTGTCGACGTGCTGGTCGGCACCTTCGCCTGTGACACCGGGGCCTACGCGGTCGGCCGGATGTTCGGCAGCCACAAGTTCGCGCCGAACCTTTCGCCGAACAAGACGATCGAAGGGCTGATCGGCGGATTCTTGATCGGCATGCTCGGGGTCTGGTGCGCCGGTCTCTACCAGGACTGGCTTTCCGGAGTGGACGCCCTGATTCTGGGTGCGGCGGTGGCCGCGGTCGCCCCGGTCGGTGACCTCTTCGAGTCGATGATCAAGCGGGATCTGGGGACCAAGGACACCGGCAACCTGTTCGGCCCGCACGGCGGTCTGCTCGACCGCCTCGACGCGGTCTTCTTCACGATCGTGGTCGGCTACTACGTCTCCGTAGCGCTGGTGTACTAGGCCATGAGCGCTGATTCCTCAATTCCCGGACTTCCGGAATCAGGAAAATGAGTGCTGACAAGCGGGTCCTGATCCTCGGTTCGACCGGCTCGATCGGCACCCAGGCCCTCGAGATCATCGCCGGCCGGGAAGACCTGGAAGTGGCAGGCCTGGCGGTCGGCCGGGACTGGCAGACGGCGGTCGCCCAGGCCAAGGGCTTCTCGGTCGGGACCATCGCGGTCGCCGACGAGACCGCTGCCGCCGAAGCCACGGTCGGCTTCGACGGGAACGTGCTGGCCGGGGAGCCGGGAGTGATCGAGCTGATCGGCGCCACCGCTCCCGACATCGTGCTGAACGGGATCGTCGGGGCGGCCGGTCTCGGCCCGACCATCGCAGCCCTCACACAGGGCATCGATGTAGCCCTCGCCAACAAGGAAAGCCTGGTCATCGGCGGGGAGCTGGTCACCGAACTTGCCTCGGCCACCGGCGCGAAGCTCCTGCCGGTCGATTCCGAGCATTCCGCCCTCTTCCAGCTGGTCGAAAACGAGGACCGGGCCGTGGTCGACCGCATCGTCCTTACCGCTTCCGGCGGTCCCTTCCGTGGCCGCACCGACCTCGCGGGAATCACCGTCGAGCAGGCCCTCGACCATCCGACCTGGGCGATGGGCGGCCGGATCACGATCGACTCGGCGACCCTGATGAACAAAGGCTTCGAGATGATCGAGGCCCACCACCTGTTCGACCTTCCCTACGAGCAGATCGCCGTGGTGGTCCATCCCCAGTCGATCGTCCATTCGCTGATCGACCTGCGTGACGGCGCCACCCTGGCCCACCTCGGTTACCCGGACATGCGGGTGCCGATCGCCTACGCCCTGACCTGGCCGGAGCGGGCTGAGGTTCCGGTCGAGCGTCTCGACCTCGCGAAGGTGGGCAGCCTCGATTTCGAAGCACCCGATCCGGACACCTTCCGCTGCCTGGCCCTTGCCCGGGAAGCAGGGGAATCCGGCGGAATCGCCCCTTGCGTCCTGAACGCTGCCGATGAGGTCGCGGTGGCCGCGTTCCTCGAAGGCAAGGTCTCCTTCATCGATATCGCCAGGGTGATCGAGCAGACCCTCGATGACATCGGGAGTGGCCCCGCCAAAGGCTTTGAAGAGCTTTTCGCGGTGGACGAAGCAAGCCGGGAACGCGCTTCTGAGATCATTTCCGGTCTGAACTGAATCGGCCTGCCGGCCGGCCCTGACTTCTCATGAGCTTCCTTGTCGCATTCCTCGCTTTCAGTGCCCTGATCGTCCTCCACGAGGCCGGGCACTTCACCGCCGCCAAGGCGGTGGGAATGCGGGTTGAGCGTTTCTTCCTCTTCTTCCCGCCGAAGCTGGTTTCGATCAAGCGGGGGGAGACGGAATACGGGATCGGGGCGATCCCGCTCGGTGGTTTCGTGCGGATCACCGGCATGAACCCGGACGAGGAACTGCCCCCGGAAATCGCCGCCCGCGGCTATTACAACCAACCGGTCTGGAAGCGGATCGTGGTGATCGGGGCCGGGCCGGCGGTCAACATCGTGCTCGCCTTCCTGATCCTCTGGGTGCTTGCCTTCGGCATCCAGCAACCGAGCCAGAACGTCGAACAGATCCAGCCCGGCAGCCCGGCCGCGGCGAAGCTCCAGGCCGGGGACCGGATCATCTCGGTTGACGGGGTGAGCGGAAGCCAGGAGAAGATCGCCGACGAGATCGCCGCCCACCAGTGTCCCGGCAAGCAGACCGACGGCTGCAAGGCGGCGGAGCCGGCCACCGTCGTGGTCATGCGCGACGGCCAGGAGAAGACGCTCCGGATCACACCGGTGTATGACGCCTCGGTTCAGCGCAGTCGTCTCGGCTTCGCCTTCGGTCTCGAAGATGCCAACCCCGGCCCGGTCGAGGCGGCGCGAATCTCGGCCGACTACATGTGGTTCGTGACCTCCAGCACGGTTTCGGCTCTGTCCCGCCTTTACGAGAAGGAGCAGCGAGACCAGCTTTCCGGGGTGGTCGGCAGCTACGAGGTGACGAGACAAGCGGTCGACGTCGGGGCCCGCGAGGCGCTGACCCTGATCGCCCTGATCAGCCTCTCGCTCGGCATTATCAATCTCTTCCCGTTCCTGCCGCTCGACGGCGGCCACATCTTCTGGAGCCTGGTCGAAAAGGTGCGGGGGAGGCCGGTCCCGTTCGCGGTCATGGAAAGAGCCGGCCTGATCGGCTTCGCCCTGGTCATCGGCCTCTTCATCCTCGGCCTCAACAACGACATCGGCCGCCTGACGGGCGAGGGGTTCAACGTTAGATAAGGAGTCGGGCGGGGTCGGACCCGCCCTCCATGTAGAACCCGCTCGCCCACGGAGGCAACGGATAGATGGGCGAGCTCCGTTGGTTGGTTGGCCTAGGGGGTTGCCCCTATATGCCCGTTGCTCTGGTTGGGATACATTCCCGGCGTAGCTTTTTGGGAAGAGAGCGAAGGAGGAGCAGGTGCAGACGTCCGAGACGGTGACCGAATTTGACGGTGGCCCCGCGGTTGAACCAGAATTCAAGAACCTCTACGAGGCCTTTCAGGCGACCGTCGCCCGCAAGGGTGACGGGCTGGCCATCAAGTCCGAGGCCGAAGAGGTTGAACTCAGTTGGAACGACCTTGACAAGCGGGTTCGCGCGATCGCCGGCGGTCTCCACGCGCTCGGCATCCAGCGCGGCGACCGGGTCGGAATGCTGCTGGGAGCAAGGTCCGACTTCATTCCGATCGATCTCGCGGTGGTTTCGATCGGCGGCCTGCCCTTCTCGATCTACCAGACCCTCGCCCCCGACCAGATCGAATACGTGGTCGAGGATTCCGGGACCGAGCTGATCATCACCGAGGAGGCCTACCTGCCCAACCTGCTCGAGGCCCGCAAGAACCTGCCGAACCTGAAGCGCGTCGTGATGCTCGACGGTGAAGGTGGCGACATGACCATGGCGGAACTGGAAGCCATGGATCCCGAATTCGATCCGGCCCCGCTGGCGGCCGAGGTCGGGCTCGACGACCCGCTCACTCTGATCTACACCTCCGGGACCACCGGTCCGCCCAAGGGTGTGCTGCTGACCCAGGGCAACCTGATGTCGATGCTGACCACGGTCATGCATTCGGTGCTCGAGATCCCCGAAAGCGGCCGGGTGATTTCCTGGCTGCCGGCCGCTCACATCGCCGAAAGGGGCGCCAACTACTACACGCCGGTCATGCACGGTCTCGAGGTCCACGTCTGCCCGGACCCGAAGCGGATCATCGAGTTCCTGCCCAAGGTGCGGCCCTCCTGGTTCTTTGCCGTCCCCCGGATCTGGGAGAAGCTGAAAGCCGGACTGGAATCAAATCTGGCCTCCTTGCCGGAAGAGCAGCGCGAAAAGGCCCAGGCCGGACTTCAGGCGGCGATCCAGAAGGTACGGCTGGAACAGGCCGGGGAAGAGGTGCCGGAAGAGCTGGCCGCCGCGGTCGCAGCGGCCGACGAGGCGCTCTTCTCGCACCTGCGGGTCGCCCTAGGCTTCGACGAGGCGCTGGCCGTAAGTGCCGGAGCTGCACCGACCCCGGCCGAGGTGCTCGAGTTCTTCCATGCGATCGGCATCCCGGTCGGCGAGCTCTGGGGCCTCTCGGAGACCTGCGGCGTGATCACGATCAACCCGCCGAAGAAGATCAAGATCGGCACGGTCGGACCACCGGTGCCCGGGGTCGAGATGCGGGTGGCCGAGGACGGCGAGCTGCTCTGCCGCAGCCCCTTCGTGATGAAGGAGTACCGCAACAAGCCCGAGAAGACGGCCGAGACGATCGTCGATGGCTGGCTTTTGACCGGTGACATCGGCGAGATCGACGAAGAGGGTTACGTGACGATCCTCGACCGCAAGAAGGAGCTGATCATCAACGCGGCCGGCAAGAACATGTCACCGGCCAACATCGAGGCGCAGATCAAGGTCTCTTCACCCCTGATCAACCAGGCGGTGACGATCGGAGACAGCCGCCCCTACAACGTCGCGCTGATCGTGCTCGACCCCGACTTCGCTCCGGTCTGGGCCTCCCAGAACGGGATCGAGGGTTCCTTCGAGGACCTGGCCGGTGACGAGCGGATCGAAGCGGCCATCCAGGCCGCGGTCGAGGAAGCCAACGGCAAACTGGCCCGGGTCGAGCAGATCAAGAAGTTCAAGCTGATCCCGGGTGAATGGTTGCCGGGTGGCGATGAACTGACGCCGACCATGAAGTTGAAGCGGAAACCGATCGCCGAGAAGTACGAATCCGAGATCGAGGATCTCTACTCCACCTGAGAGTCTCCGGGACCGGTACCGATAGGCCCCTTCCTCGGCCCGAAACGTCGTCAGGGACCTATCGGCACCGGTCCAGATGCTTCGAGCGCATATAACCTCGGCTTATAGATGATCGAACCGCGCGCCCTGGAGCGCATCGCACTTACAAGGTTGCCTGAGCTGCAGGTTGCTTCCGGGCTTTTTCGGGCTACTGCGCGGATTGAGGGGGTGGAGGATGAGACGGCTCCGGCGACGACGCTTCAGGCCGGGATCGTGGTGCTCCTCGGGCTGTTGCGGGCCGAAGAGGCCGAGACCGACCAACCCTTTTCCACCGGCGCCCTGAGGACCCGGATCCTCGGTGACCTGAGCGGTCCGGACGTGACCGCCGGTGAACTCGGACTCGCGCTCTGGGCCGAATCGAGGTGCGGCGGAGAAGCGATCGGGGAAATCGATGGCTTGATCCGGCGGGCAACGGTCGGAGGCCTGGAGAAGGTTCCGACCGAGCAGATCGCCTGGCTTGCCTCCGGTCTGGCCGAGACCGCGGTGCTGACCGGCGACCCGTCGACCGGACTGATCAGGGAAGTCAAGGCCGAACTGAGCGCCCGGATCACGCCCGGCGGCCTCGCCAGGGACGTCCACGCCCGAAGGCTGGGAGTCGCAGTCCCGGTCACCGGCCAGTTTCACCTGCTCCACGCCCTGGTTCAGCTGGTCAGGGCGGGCGAGGAAGACTGCCGGAACAGGGCCGATCAGCTGGCTGGGGCGTTGCTTGCCCTCCAGCGCGAGGATGGCGCATGGCCCGGTTTGATCGATCCCGTCCGTTCTGAAGCTGCCGTCGTGTATCCGGTCCTGGCAGTCACCCAGATCGCGGCCGCACCGATCGCGCTCCGGGCTGCCACGGAACTCGGGCTGGGCGACTTTGAAGCGGCGGCAAAATCCGGCATTCAGTGGGCCAACGGAGGCAACGCACTCGGGCTCTCCCTGGTCCATGAAGCGGATGCGCGGATCGACCGGGGCATCCTGACCAAACGAAAGCCGGGCGCTCTGGAACGCGGAATCAGTTCCGCTGCGAGGCGAATCCGGGGTCAGGCATTCGAGCCCGACGCCAAACAACTGATCATCGATCCCGCCGCCTCGAGCGAGGACCTCGGGTGGGTCCTCGAAGCCTGGGCCGGCAGGTAGCCACCACAAAAGGCCGCTGGCGCCCCGCCGCGGGCGATCGCCTTGTCTGCGGCCCCCGATCGGTAGCCTGCAGGGGTAGTGGCATCGAAAAGACAGATATTCGTCGGCCGGGTACCGGTGGGCGGCGGAGCGCCGGTCGCGGTCCAGACAATGACCAAGACCGAGACCGCCAACCTCGAAGCGACGATGGAGCAGATCAACACGGTCGCCGAAGCCGGCGCCGACATCGTTCGGGTCGCGGTTCCCCGTGACAAGGACATCGAGGCGCTGAAGACGATCGTCAAGCAGTCGCCGATCCCGATCATCGCCGACATTCACTTCAACCACACCCTGGCCCTGAAGGCAATTGAGGCCGGGGCAGACTGCATCCGCCTGAACCCGGGCAACATCGGCGGCCGGGAAAAGGTTGCCGAGGTCGCCGCGCTGGCCAACAAACGGGGCACACCGATGCGAATCGGCGTCAATTCCGGTTCGCTGCCGAAGCACCTCCACGCACTGGAGCGCGAAGACCCGGTCGAGGCGCTGGTCACCGCGGCGGTCGAATTCGTGGACCTGATGGAAGGCCTCGACTTCACCAACTTCAAGGTTTCGATCAAGTCGACCAACGTGCCGAACACGATTGCCGCCAACCGGCTGCTCTCGGCGAGGATCCCCTACCCGATCCACCTCGGCATCACCGAGGCCGGCACCAAGTGGTCCGGTTCGCTGAAGAGCGCGGTCGGTCTGGGTGCGCTGCTCGCCGATGACATCGGTGACACGATCCGGATCAGCCTCTCGACTTTCCACGCCGAAGAAGAAGTCAAGGTCGCCTGGGAGATCCTCAAGGCGCTCAAGCTGCGAGAGAAGGGCCCGGTGCTGATCGCCTGCCCGACCTGCGGCCGGCTCCAGTTCGACATGGACGCCGTGGTCGCCGAAGTCGAGGCAAGACTCGAGACCTACGACGAGCCAATCGAGGTAGCCGTGCTCGGCTGCGCGGTCAACGGAATCGGCGAGGCCAAGGGTGCCGACTTCGGAATTGCCGGAGCCAAGAACGAGGGGGTCGTCTTCGCCAAGGGCAAGGCGATCAAAAAGGTGCCGACTTCCCAGCTCGTCGAAACGCTCTTCGAGCAGATCAATCTTTCGCTTGAACGCGACGGCAAGGTCGAGTTCGACGAGAAGGAATCGGCCGAAGGCGAAGCCTGGGTCAAGAAGATCGAGGATGAGAACGCCGGCGATCTGACCCCGGAGAAGATCGCGAAGATGGAGCATGAGGCTTCGCAGAAGGCGGAGAACGACAAGCTTCTGGTTGACGAAGAGGTATCACCGACCGCCGGTCGTCGTTTCACCCGAGCCTGATGCTGGGGGCGGGGGCTGGCAGAGATTGCCTCCTCGGCCCGAAACGTCGTCGGCACCCTCTGCCAGTCCCCGCCCGACCGGAATTGCGGTAGATGCCGGAGGGTCCTTCCAAGACTGCTGAATACGTCGCCACGTTTCGCGCGGTGGAATCGGCGCGGCCCGAAGGGGAGAGGCTTTTCAGTGACCCCTACGCAGCGAGCTTTCTTGACGGGAAGTTGAGGTTGGGGGCGGCTTTGGCCCGGAACGGGATGGGGCAGAGGCTGGTTTGCCGCTATATCGACCGGAACTGGCCTGGTTCGCGGCCTTCGGCGGTGATCCGTACCCGGCTGATCGACGATGCGGTCACCGCGGCGATCGAGGGAGGGGCGGAGCAGCTGGCGATTCTCGGGGCCGGATACGACACCAGGGGTTTGCGGCTGCCGGCGGCCAGGGAGATACCGGTCTTCGAGCTCGACCAACCCCCGACGCAGGAGCGCAAGAAGCAGAGACTGAGAGCACGGGACGGCGATCTTCCGTCGAACGTGACCTACGTGCCTTTTGATCTGCTCGACGAGGGGGTCGGCGCACCACTGGAACGGGCAGGGTTCAGGACCGGCCTGAAGTCGGTCTACATCTGGGAGGGGGTACTGAGCTACCTGACACCGGAAGCGGTGGACCAGACCCTGGCCTGGATCACGGCCTCGGGAGCACCCGGAAGCAGGCTCGTCTACACCTATGTCGACGTTGCCCTCCTCAAGCAGGGAGGCCAGGACGAGCCCCCGTGGAGCAGTCAGGTGGCAAAGGTGGGGGAGCCGTTTCGCTACGGCCTGGATCCGGCGAAGATGGATGCCTTTCTGGGCGACCGAGGCCTGAAACCGGTCTGGGACCAATCGACCCTGGAGGCGATCGCACAGCACGCGGTGCCGGGTGGCCGGAACGCCCCGGGCTTCTACCGGGTCGCAGAGGCCGAAGTCCTTCCCGACAGATAGGCTCCGACCTCGATGACGAGGCTCTCGCGCACACTTCTGCCTACCCTGAAGGATCCGCCCGCCGACGCCGAAGCGGTGAGCCACAAGCTGCTGGTTCGGGCGGGAATGATCCGGCAGGTCGGCGCCGGCCTCTGGACCTATCTGCCGGCCGGGCTTCGCTCCCACCGCAAGGCCGAGCAGATCATCCGTGAGGAGATGAACCGGATCGGCGGTCAGGAAATCTCGATGCCGATCCTGCAGCCGGCCGACGCATGGCAGAAGACGGGTCGCTACGGGATCGAAGAGATGTTCAAACTCGAGGACCGCAAGGGATCGCCGATGGTCCTGGCGATGACCGCCGAGGAATGCGTGACCGGCCATGTTTCGCGCGAAGTCCGCTCCTACCGCGACCTGCCCCAGCTGCTCTACCAGATCCAGACCAAGGAACGGGACGAACCGCGCCCCCGCGCCGGGGTGCTCCGGACCCGGGAATTCATGATGAAGGACGCCTACAGCTTCGACCGCGACGAGGCCGGTCTGGACGAGACCTACAACCTCTGCATCGAGGCCTACGACCGGATCTATGACCGGTCCGGCCTGCGCTGGTACCGGGTCGAAAGCGACGTCGGCATGATGGGCGGCTCCGGTGCGCATGAGTACATGGCGCCTTGCGGGGCCGGCGAAGACACGATCGCCCTGGCCTCCGGGTACGCGGCCAATCTCGAGGTCGCATCCGCCAATCCGCGTCCGGTTCAGGGCGGCGAGGAACTGCCCGCCCCGGTCGAGGTTGAAACTCCCGGCCTGAAGACGATCGAGCAGGTTTCCGGATCGCTCGGGCTCGACCCCGGCGCCCTGATCAAGTCCGTCGCCCTTGTCACCGACGAGGGTGAATTCGTGCTTGCCCTGATCCGGGGCGATCATCAGCTCAACGAGATCAAACTCGCCAACGCACTTGGCGTTCAGTCGCGCCCGGCCGGCGAAGAAGAGATCGCGGAGAAACTCGGCCCGGCCGGGTTCATCGGCCCGGTCGGTGCCTCGGTGCGGATCCTCAAGGATCGCGCGGTCACCGGTGGCGGCCTGGTCGCCGGAGCCAATCGCCCCGACCTTCATCTGAAGGGGGTCGAGCCGGGCCGGGACTTCGCCTTCGAAGAGGTTGACATCCGCACCGTGGTCGAAGGCGACACCACCGATGACGGCCACTCGATCACCCTCGAGCCGGCGATCGAGATCGGCAACATCTTCAAGCTGGGCACTCGCTACACAGAGCCGCTCGGAGCCACCTTCCTCGATGAGAACGGGGAGGAGAAACCGGTGATCATGGGCTGTTACGGGATCGGACCGGCGCGGATCGTGGCTGCCGCGGCCGAGCAGTATGCCGACGAGAACGGCCTTTCCTGGCCGGTCAGCCTGGCACCCTGGGACATTCAGCTGGTGTCGCTTTCGAAATCCGACGAGCCGGAGCGGGTCGAGGCGGACCGGCTCTATGAGGAACTGCTCGAGCAGGGCTTCGACGTGCTCTACGACGACCGGGACGCAGGGCCCGGCCAGAAGCTGACCGATGCCGAGCTGCTGGGCTGTCCGCTCAGGGTCGTGGTCGGCCGGCGAGGGCTCGCCGACGGCATCTACGAAGTCAGCGAAAGGCGGAGCGGTGAAGTGCATCGTGTCCCGGTCGAGGGTGGTGCCGCCGGTATTGCCGGGCTGTACGCAGCGATCTCCGGATCGGACTGATGGGGGACTCCGCTCCCTTCGGCAAGGGCAGGGTCCGCAAACTTTTCGGTCTCGACCGGACCGGGGCCGAACCGGCCCCGACCCGGGCCGGGCAGCCGCTTCGGCCGTTCACGATCCCCAACTTCATCGGCTACCTCCGGCTGCTCGGCATCCCGCTCTTTCTCTATGTCGCCTTCAGCTCGGATGACGGTCGCGACTGGACCGCCGCACTGCTCTTCTTCCTGATCGCCGGGGGCGATTACGTCGACGGCTTCCTGGCCCGGGTGACCGGTCAGTACAGCCGCCTCGGGGCCCTGATGGACCCGGTGATCGACCGGCTCACGATCTTCTCCGGCCTGGTCGTCTGCTGGCATTTCGAGTTGCTGCCGCGCTGGCTTCTGGCGCTGCTTCTGGTCCGGGAACTGGCCACCCTGCTGCTGGCCCGCTGGGGGCTCTCGCACGGGGTTGACATCGAGGTGAACTGGTTCGGCCGGGTCGCCGTCTTCCCGGTGATGGGCGCCCTGTTCCTGGCCCTGATCTGGGACAGCTGGGTCCCGGCCGTGATGCTCGGCGTCGGCGTGGTTCTCGGAGTGATCGCGACCTGGCTTTACGCCAGGGTGGGCCGGGACCGGATTCACGCCCTGGAAGCAGCGGCCAGGCCGGAAGAAACCGCCCAACCGTAAAGCCTGAGTTGAAGGTTAGGGTCGGCCCCTATAATGGCCGCTATGGCGACCCATTGCCCCGAATGCGGATTTGTCAACCCCGAGGCCGCCAACTACTGCCAGAAGTGCGGAACCTTCATTGGCCGCCGCGAAGGGGGAGACGAACAGGGAACCTCGACCTACCAGGTCGGGGAAACCGGCGAGATCGAAGCAGTCGACATCGACGCCGAGGTTGAACGCACTGGTGCCGCCCTGGTCATCCGCAGCGGCGGCGGACGGGCCGGAGAGACCTTCCCGATGGAAGAGGAACGGGTGGCGATCGGTCGCAGTCCCGATGCCGGCGTCTTTCTCGATGACGTCACGGTTTCCCGCAACCACGCGCTGCTGGTTTCCCGCGGAGACGGCACCTACATCGACGATCTCGGATCGCTCAACGGAACCTACGTGAACCGCAAGCGCATCGAGTCCCAGCGGCTCGAGGACGGCGACGAGATTCAGGTCGGTAAGTACAAGCTGACCTATCTGGAGAGGTGAGATGACGCTGAGCGAACAGAACCTCGCCGAAGGCACGCCGATGGCTCCGAGGCGGCCCCGCAAGGCCCTGACCATCGGGGCGGTGGCGAAGCTGCTCAGCAAAGAATTCGATGACGTTTCGATCTCGAAGATCCGCTACCTCGAGGACCAGAAGCTGGTCACTCCCAGGCGCACGCCGGGCGGATACCGGCTTTACAGCCAGGCCGACGTCGACCGGCTCCGCACCGTGCTGCGGCTCCAGCGCGACGAGTTCCTGCCGTTGCGGGTGATCCGCCAGGAACTTGCGGCCGGCCCTTCGGTTACCGGGCTGTCCGGCAACTCATCGAACACCGCCCGACGGGCCAAGCTGATCGGCACGACCAGCTCCCGGTTCACGGTGGAAGAGGTAATCGAGGAGACCGGCGCCCGGGCCGAATTCATTCGGGAACTTGCAGAATTCGGTCTGGTCACTCCGCGCAGCGAGAACGGCAGGACCGTGTACGACGAAACCGACATGGAGATCGTCCGTGCGGCGAATGAGCTGGCCCGCTCCGGGGTCGGCGCCCGCAACCTGAAGCTCTTCAAGACCTCGGCCGACCGCGAGGTCAACCTGATCGAAACCCTGCTGGCGCCAAAGCTTGCTTCCCGCAACCCGCAGCGTCGCAAGGAGGCGGTCGAAAGCCTCGAGCGGATGGCAACCGTGCTGAGCGAGCTGAAACACGCCCTGCTGGTGCGTGACCTGCGCCGACTCGCCGACAGCTGATCCAGGCCGTGCCGACGGTGACCCGAAAGAAGGCTGTGGCGGCGACGCCGGAGAAGGTCTATGACCTGATCAGCGATCCGTCCCGCCTGGCCGACTGGTGGCCGAGGGTGGTTCGGGTGGAAGACATCGCCGGCGGACCCGGGGCCGCGAGAACCCGCTGGACAAGCGTGCTCGGTGCCGATTCCGGCCGGATGCTCCGGCTCGACTTCCGCTGCTCCGGCGCGACCCGGCCCGAGCGCTACGAATGGGAACACGAACTCGAAGGAACCCCGTACGAGTCCCACCTTGCCCGCCAGGCGATCGAAGCCCGGATCGCCGGCGACGGCGAGGGTTCGCAGGTGAGCCTCACCTCGACCAACGTTCTGCGGGGAACCGCGAAGATCGCCGGCTTCTCGATGAAGAAGGGCCAGCGGGAGCTGCTCGATGAAGCGCTCGAATCCCTCGCCGAGACCCTCGAACCGGGCGGCGGGTCTTGACCGAGCCACGGCGCGACAGCCGCTGGTGGGGCTGGGGCGACCCGGATGTGCCGACCGAACTTGGCGAAGCCGCGGAGCGGATGCTTGGCGAACGTGGCATCAGCACCGGCGCCGACGCCTCGCCACCGGAGATCGACCGGGTTGAGATTCCGGAAGCCGTGCCGGTCGATGAACGTGTCCTGAGCGCTGCCGGTGCCGAAAACGTGTTCACCGGGAACGAGGACCGGATCCGCCACGCCAACGGCCAGAACTATCTCGACCTGCTCGAGTTGCGCGAGGGCCGGCTTCAGCACGCTCCCGACGCGGTGATCGTCGCCGACTCCGGCCCGCGGATCGCAGCGATTCTCGAGGCTTGTGCCTCGGCCGGAGTCGCGGTGGTGCCCTTCGGCGGCGGCAGCAGCGTGGTCGGTGGCGTTACTCCGCTGAAGGGCGATCACGAGTCGGTGATCAGTCTTGACCTCGCCGGGCTGAGGGGAATCGAAGTTGACGATCGCTCGCTGACCGCGAAGCTGGGGGCGGGCCTGCGCGGCCCCGAGGCCGAAGCCCTGCTGGCCGAACGCGGCTTCACCCTCGGGCACTATCCCCAATCCTTTGAGTACGCGACGATCGGCGGTTTCGCCGCCACTCGCTCGGCCGGCCAGTCATCGAGCGGCTACGGTCGCTTCGATTCACTGGTCAGTTCGATCCGCCTGATCACGCCGGAGGGGGAACTCTCGACCCTTTCGACTCCCCACACCTCGATCGGGCCGGCCCTGCGCGAGGTCGTAGTCGGTTCGGAAGGAATCCTCGGGGTGATTCCCGACGTGGACGTAAGGATCCGGCCTTTGCCCGCCGCCCGGCGCTACGAGGCCTGGATCGTCGAAGACTTCGAAGCCGGTTGCGAGATCGTTCGCGGGCTGGCCCAGGCGGACCGGCTGCCAACCATCATCAGGGTTTCCGATGATTCCGAAACCGAAGTCAACCTGGCGATGGCCCTGCCTTCCGGCACGGCCGGTTCACTTTTCCGGCGCTACCTGAAACTGCGGGGCCGGGAGGGCGGGGCGCTGGTTATCACCGGCTACGAGGGCAGCCCGGCCGCAGTTCATCGCAGCCGCTCCGACGTGGCCCGCGAGATCCGCAGGGGTGGCGGGGTCTATCTGGGCCAGGCGGCCGGCAAGGGCTGGGAGAAGGGCCGCTTCCACGGGCCGTACCTGCGCGAGGCCCTGCTGGAGCGGGGCGTCCTGGTCGAGACGCTCGAGACCGCCCAGCAATGGAGTGGCCACAGGAACCTCTACGAGACGGTCCGCGCGGCCCTGAAGAGCGAACTGGCTGCGAACGGGATGGAAGGCATCGTCATGTGCCATCTCTCGCATGCCTACCGCGACGGTGCTTCGCTCTACTTCACGGTGATCTCCACCCAGGGGCCGGACGGCGGGGCGGCCAACTGGCCGAAGGTGAAGCGTGCGGCCTGCGCGGCTATTCAGTCGGCCGGGGGGACGCTCTCACATCACCACGCCACCGGCCGTGACCATGCGCCCTGGATCGAGGGGGAGATCGGAACCAGCGGAATCGAGGCCCTGGCCGCCCTCAAGGAACGCTTCGATCCGTCCGGCATCATGAACCCCGGCAAGTTGCTTGATGCGAGCCGGGCGGGGTCGGACCCGCCCTCCCGGTAGCGCTATCCCGACTGGCTCTGGTTTGCGGTGCCGTTGCAGACCGGGACGATCGTGTCCTTGGCCTTCTGGGGCATGGAGATCGCGCCTTCAAGCACGGTCTGGCCGGTGTACTCGGGAAGCTTGACCTTGCTGTTTTTGGTCGGGCTGGCGTCCTTGAGCGCCTGATCGAACTGATCGTTGTCGGCTCGGGACACCCGCAGGGTGGGGAAGAAATCGGAGGCGATCAGGCAGATCACCGCGTTGTTGAGCGGTCCGATCTGGCCGGTGATCGCCCCGGACTTGCCGACCTTCTGGGCATAAATGGGAAAGGCACCGGTCGAGCCGTAAAGCCAGATCACGTAACCCTGGCCCTTTTCATTCGGCTGAAGTCCGGAGATGTCCACGTTGGCCGCCAGCGAAGTTCCGGAGAAGCCGAACTGAACCTGGCCCGAGCCCTGTTCGTTGCCGACCGGCTGGAGTACCGCGACGGTGGGTGCGGCCTCGGGGCCGTTCTTCTCGTCATCGCCGGAGCCGCCGCCGAAGACCCCGGTCACCAGAAGGATCACGACCGCGGCCAGCAGGGCAGCGCCAAGCAGTACCGCGATCAGGCGTCGCTGGTGGCTGGTGATCGAGGAGAAACCGCCGGAGCGACCCTGCGCGCCGGCCGGGTCTGCGGCGGGCCCGGTCTCTGGCGCCGCGGCAGCGACCGGTGCGGGGGGCTTTGTTGCCGGCTTCGGCTTGCCACCTTCGGCCGATCCCGGACGCGGCAGTTCGGCCCCGGGGACGAGCAACCTGAGCTGATCGGTGATCGACTCCGCCCGTTCGGCAAGGGCGGGGTCCGATGAAATCCTGTTGCCGACGTCGGCCCGGCCGATCGGATCGGCCTGACCGAGCAGATAGTCGGTGAGTTCCGGGTCCGGGGGCCGGTTCGAGTCATCCAGTTCGGCCAGCGCGGTGCCGGCGCGGCTGCGCACCTCGGCCTCGTCGATCCCCAGCAGGCCCGAAATGTCGGCGTAATTCTTCCCTCGGCCAAGCAGCAGCTGCAGCAGCGCCCGGCTGTCCTCACTCAACGGCATGACGGTGAACCCTACGGGTTCGGCGCGGTTGGCTGTTTCCTGAGTGGACCCTGTGAAGAAGCCGGGTTCACCGGGCCTCCGGTTCGGACCCGTATGATCCCGGCCGATGCCCGACGTAACGCTTCCCGAATCCCCGTTCGACAACCTGCTCGGCACCGAGTGGGTTTCCTCCGACCCTGATCAGGCCATTGTCCGCCTGACCATGCGTGACGACCATCGGCAGCCGATGGCGATCATGCACGGCGGGGTCATGGCCAGCCTGGTCGAGAGCGTCTGCTCGATGGCCACGGCCCGGGCCGTGCTGCCCGAGGGAAGGATCGCCATGGGGCAGAACATCTCGGTCAACCTGCTGCGACCGATCTCGAGCGGTGAGGTCGAGGTAGTCGCCACCGCGGTTCACCGGGGCCGCATGACCTGGGTCTGGCGGGCCGAAGTCAAGGACGACGAGGGGCGTGTCTGCGCGATCTCACAGATGACCATGGCCGTCCGCGAAGCCCCCGAAGGCGCAGACCTTTCGCAGTTTGTGAAGAAGTAACTCAGTCAGAGCCCGCCCATCCATTGAATGTCTCAGTGGGCGGGCGGGTTTGACTGGGAGGGCGGGTCGGACCCCGCCCGACTCGCTTATGAGGGCTGCCACGGCCGGTAACGGTTCGTTATCGGCATGCGGCGGTCGCGGCCGAAGCCCTTGGTGGTGATCTTCAGTCCAGGTGGAGCCTGGCGGCGCTTGTACTCGGCCCGGTCGACCTTGGCGATCACGTCGGCGACGACTGCCGGGTCCTCGCCCCGGTCGGCAATCTCGGCCGGACCGAGGTCATCCTCGACGTACATCTTCAGGATCCGGTCAAGCTCGTCGTAGTCAGGCAGCGAGTCGGAATCGAGCTGGCCCGGCCTGAGTTCGGCCGACGGGGGCCGGGAGATGATCGATTCCGGGATGACCGGGGAAGACCCGTTGCGGTGCCGGCAGAGGTCGTAGACCAGGGTCTTCGGCACGTCCTTGATCGGTGCCAGCCCGCCGGCCATGTCCCCGTAGAGGGTCGAGTATCCGACCGAGGTTTCGCTCTTGTTGGCCGTGGTCAGGATCAGCCAGCCCCGGCTGTTCGAAAGGGCCATCATCAGGTTGCCCCGGATCCGGGCCTGCAGGTTCTCGGCGGTGATCCCGGCCGCGGGTTCGCCCAGGGTGCGGTCATAGGCAGCCATCGCGTCCTCGATCGAGAACTCGATCAGTCCCGTCCCGAGCCGGTTCGCCATCTCCCGGGCATCGGCCTGGGTCGCGCCGCTGGAATGGGGCGAGGGCATTACAACGCAGGTGACCTGCTCGGGCCCCAGCGCATCCGCCGCCAGGGCGGCCACGAGGGCGGAGTCGATGCCGCCGGAAAGTCCGAGGCCGACGTGCCGGAAGCCGTTCTTGACCACGTAGTCCCTGAGTCCGGTGACGAGCGCCGTGTAGACCTCGTCGAGGTCATCCATCCAGTCAGCGACCGGCGCCGGTGATTCGGCCGGGTCGTAGATCAGCAGATCCTCGGTGAACTGACCGGCCCGGGCGAGGATCGAACCGTCCGGCGCGATCAGGGCGCTGGACCCGTCAAAGATCAGCTCGTCCTGGCCACCGACCATGTTCACCATCGCTACCGGCAGGCCCTTCGCGGTGGCTACCCGGCGGAAGATTTCCTCCCGTTGCCGGCCCTTGCCCCGGTGGTAGGGAGAAGCGGACGAGTTCACGATCAGCCCGGCCCCGGGAGCGAGTTCTTCGAAGACCGGTGACTCCGGGTCCCAGCAGTCCTCGCAGACGGTCACGCCAAGCTGTGTGCCGGCCGATTCGAGCACGAGGGGATCGGTTCCGTTGCGGAAGGTGCGGTACTCGTCGAAGACGCCGTAGTTGGGCAAAAGGCGCTTGCGGTAGACGCCCCGGATCTCGCCGTTTCTGATCACCGCGGCGGCATTGGCGGCGATCGCCCGGCCAACCGGGTTCCCGACCGGGTCGGGGAATCCGACCACGGCCGTGATGTCACCGACCCGGGCAGCGATCTCCTCCAGCCGACGGCCGGCTGCGGCCACGAAATCCGCCCTCAGGTAGAGATCCTCGGCCGGGTAACCGGTAAGCACCAGTTCGGGGAAGACCACGATCCCGGCTCCGGCCCGCCCGGCAAGCTCGATCCACTCGCAGACCAGGGCGGCGTTTTCGTCCAGATCCCCGACCGTGGGGTTGACCTGGGCAAGGGCGATCTTCGGAATCCGGCTCACTGGCTGAGTATCCCGATTTGCAGGGGTTCCTGCCGTGTGAAGCACCGCACACACAGCCGCAAACGGGATCTCCAGACTCCTTTGCTCACGAAACGCTAACAATCGGCGAGTCCTGACGAACCTGCAGACAGACGGCCCACGAAAGGCCGCCCGCGTCCGTCAGCCAGCCCCAACGGGCGCCGAGAAGGAGAAGCCTCAAATGAGTACCAGCCGGATTTTCCGTGCTTCGATGTCCCTGTTTACCTGCCTGGCCCTGTTCATGGCAATGACCTCCGGCAGCAGCGCCGCCAACAGCCAGGGCACCGGCGGCAAGACGGCCAGCGAGTCGCCCGCCCCGACCGGCCCGGTCAAACTGAAAGTGGCTGACTACAGCGTCAACTTCGGCGGCAGGTTCAGCCTGCGCGGCAAGACGGGCGCCGCCCGCAAGGGTCACGTCCGGATCCAGTCGCGGGTCAACGGACGCTGGCACAACCTGCGCAAGGCCGGAACCGACGGCATGGGCCGCTACCGGTTGAAGCTGCGTGCCCGCCACAACCTGGTGATCCGTGCCGTGGCGGGTGATGGCCGGGTTTCGAAGACCCGTCGCGTCACGGTCATCGGCCACATCAGGCTCGACCGCTCCGAGCGCTACGTGAAGCTCGGCCGGAAGCTCCGGGTCAGCGGCGTGGTCGTGCCACGCGGAGTTCGCACGGTCAAGGTTCGCGTTCGCGGTGAAGGTGTGATGAGGACCAGGAGCCGGGCCAACGGTCGTTTCGCCTTCCGCTGGACTCCGCGCCGAAACGGCGACTTCAGCTACCGGGTCTGGGCGAGAAAGAGCCGCAAGTCGACCGGTGACTCCAGCCGGCCGCACCGGTTCAGTGCCCTGCGTCCGGGCGAAGCCTCCTATTACGGTCCTGGGCTTTACGGCAACGGGGTCGCCTGTGGCGGCACGCTCACCCCGACCACGCGTGGCGTCGCCAACAAGTACCTGCCCTGCGGCACCAGGGTCACGCTTCAGTACGGCAACCGCACCGTGGTCGTCCGGGTAATCGACCGGGGGCCGTACGGTGCCGGCCGGGACTGGGACCTGACCGAGCAGACCAAGAAGGACCTCGGGTTCGGCGGCGTAGGCACCGTCTGGACGAATAAATAGTCGGCGCCGGCTTCGCCGGGCCTCCCGGTGAAACCCGTCCGTTCACGGAATCAAGGAATGGATGAACGGACTCCGCCGGATTCGATACGGCCGGGCTCACTTCGGCATAATCCGGAGCATGAGCTCGGCCGAATCGAAGAACCTCGAGGCGATCTCGAAGGCGATCGACCATCACAACGCCACCTGCCCCTTTCCGGCGGCCGAGGTGCGGATGAATCCCTTCGAGGTCGAGCGGCTGGGCTGGGAGGAGATCCGCGGCCTGCCAATCGTCCCCGACCCCAACATCGGCACCGGACGCTTCCACATCGTCTGCTCCCGCGACATGGAAGGCGACGAACTCGAAGAGGTCGAGGCGATCGCGGAGGAGCTGGTGACGGTCACGCCCGGGAAGAGGGATGAGCCGGTCGAACCGGGCCAGGAGCCGGGAGAGCCCGGGATCCCGGACAACCCGGGGCGCTGGAACTGAACAGCTCCCCTTGATCCCCGGCGGAGCGCGGACTAGTCTGCTCTCATGAGATCCCGGGGGAGGGTATGGGTTTTGCTGGCCGGAATGCTGCTCTCGGCAGCGATCTGGACCTCGTCGGCTGAAGCGGGGCGGATCGCCTACGTCGCCGATTACGACGCGAACGTCGTGTCGCAGCTGGACACGGAAACGAACGCCTTCCTGTCCACTTCCTTTAGCGGAATGACCGATACCTACATGCTCCAGGTGTCTCCCGACGGGAAGTACCTGTGGATCCCGAGGTTCACCCCGAACAAGGTTTCGGTGGTCGACCTGACCGACGGCCAGGCGCTGCCGGACATCGATGTCGATCAGAACCCGGTCGGGGTGGTCTTTTCCCCCGACAGTTCGATGGCCTACGTGCTCAGTTACGACGCCAGCACGGTCCAGGTCTTCGACACGGCCACCCGCCAGCAGATCGGCGATGACATTCCGGTCGGGGCCGCCCCCTACTACGAGTCACTCTCTCCGGACGGAAGCCGTCTCTACGTCGCGAACTTCGACGACGACACGATCTCGGTCATCAACACCGCCGACCGCCAGGTGGTCGGCGATCCGGTCCCGGTCTGCGCGGACCTGTACTCGATGGCCATTTCACCGGACGGGACCCGGCTCTTCATCGGCTGTGCCGGTAGCGGAGACATGGTGATGCAGCTTTCGACCGACACCATGGAAGCGACGAGCTTCTCGGCGACCCTGCCCGAGGATCCCGAGTACCTGACCATCAGTCCCGACGGGGCCACCGGCTGGGCGGTGATCAGGACGCTCGACGAGGTCGTTTCCTTCAGTACCGCGACCGGGGCCGCGATCGGCGATCCGATCCCGGTCGGCCATGAGCCGTATCACCTGGCGATCACCCCGGACGGGTCGAAGGCATTCACTTCGAACTACGAGGGCACCCAGGGCATCACTCCGATCAACATCGCGACCCGGGTTGCCGGAACGCTGATCCCCGACACCGGCGGTCCCTGGCAGATGGCGATCACCCCCGATCAGCCGCCGTCGGCGTTGATCGCGGCGCCGATCAGCATCGTGGCCGGACAGCCGGCGAAGTTCGATGCCGTCAACTCGATCGACCCGGACGGCACGATCAGCCGGTACGACTGGAACTTCGGTGACGGCAAGAGCAAGCCCGACGGCAAGGTGACCGAAAGTCACGTATTCACGAAGGCGGGACAGTTTTCCGTGTCGCTGATCCTGACCGACAACGAGGGCTGCTCCACCGGGTTCGTGACCGCCGGGTACACCGCTTACTGCAACGGCGGGGCCGGGGCATCGACGACGCTCAATGTCAGGGTGAAAGCGCCATCCAACAACTTCAGCTTCGGCAGGATCAAACTGAACCGGAAGCGGGGAACGGCATCCCTTCAGGTCAGGCTCCCCGGCCCCGGTGTCGTGATGCTGGCCGGAAAGAACGTTCGTGGTGCCCGCAAGACGGTGAAGAAGGCAGGCAAGTCTGCCCTGAGCGTTCGGATCACGGGCAAGGCGAAGCGGGCGCTAAGCGGCAGGGGCGTCGTCAAGGTCAAGGCCAAGGTGACCTACAGGCCGAAGTACGGCAAGCCGCGCACCAAAACCAGAACGGTGACCCTGCGCCGGAACTGATCCGGCCTCAGACCGAGTTCCAGAAATCGAGACCGGTTTCCTGGGACCACTGCTGGATCTCGATGTTGATGCGGGAGAGCTCGCCGGTCCAGATCAGGATTCCCATCGCGATCAGGACCAGACCGCCGACCATGATCACGACCCCGTAATGCCGTTTGATCACAGCGAAGGCGCTGGTCATCTTCGAGAAGGCAAGGGCGGTGAGCAGGAAGGGGATCGCCAGGCCGGCCGAATAGACGGCCAGCAGCAGGGCGCCCTTGGCGGTTGAGTCGGTGGTCGAGGCGGCGGAGAGAATCGCGCCCAGGGTGGGTCCGATGCACGGGGTCCAGGCGAAGGCGAAGGCGGCACCGGCAACCAGCGGCCCGCCCTTTCCGGCCCGCTGCATCAGTGCGTCGACATGCCACTCCCTGTTCAGGCGGGTAACGAAGAAGGACGCGACGAAGAGGACGCCGAGCGCGATGATCAGCGCCCCGGAAATCTTCTCCAGAAGCTCCTGGTTGTCGCTGAGGAGCGAACCGATCCTGGTCGCACCCATCCCGAGCAGGATGAAGATCAGCGAGAAGCTGCCAACGAAGATGAGGCTCGGGGTGAGCACCTTCTTCCAGCCGGCGTCATCGAGCTCGTTGACCGAAACCCCGGAGACCGCAGAAAGGTAGCCGGGAACGATCGGCAGCACGCAGGGGGAGAGGAAGGAAACGAAGCCGGCGATGAACGCGGTGACCAGCCCGACCCCGGCGACGGAGTCAACGGCGGCAAGTACCGGGCTCACGAGGCCCGCGGAATTCAGTTCTGCAAATGGCAAGGGGATTAGAGAGTAGTTTGGCACCCATGGAACACAGCCTGGAGGGTGCAGTTGTCGTGGTAACTGGTGGTGCCGCCGGAATCGGCCGGGCCACCGCGACGAAGATGGCCGAATCAGGCGCGAATGTGGCGATCGGAGACATCCACGCAGAGAAGGCCGCCGAAACAGCGGAAGAGATCACCTCAAGGGTTTCGGCCGGCGGGAGCGGGAGCGGCGGGGGTGCGATCGGCCGGCCGCTTGACGTCACTGACCGCGACGGCTTCGAGATCTTTCTGGATGGAGTCGAGGCCGAGTTCGGGCCGATCGACTGCCTCGTCAACAACGCCGGGGTGATGCTGCTCGGGCCGGTCGATCAGGAAAGTCCGGCTGCCACGAAGGCGATGATCGACGTGAACCTGCTCGGGGTGATCAACGGCACCCAGGCTGCAATGGATCGGATGAAGCCACGGGCCCGGGGCCGGATCGTCAACATCGCCTCGCAGGCCGGCAAGGCAGGAATGGCCGGTGGCGCCACCTACTGCGCGACCAAGTTCGGCGTGATCGGCTTCTCCGAGGCGGTGCGGGCCGAGCTGAAGGGAACCGGGGTTTCCATTTCCTGGGTGCTGCCCGGCCTGGTCAACACCGAGCTCTCCGCCGGTTTGCCAGACATTCCCCTGATGGACCTTCTTTCCCCGGATGACATCGCAGACGCGGTGTTGAAGGCCCTGACCCGGGGTGGCAGCGAGATCTGGGTTCCGGCCCGCAACCAGTGGCTGGACGCCCCGGCGAGGCTGCTGCCGCGGCCGATGCGCGAGAAGGTTTTCGCGATGACCGGCGCCGACAAGGTCCTGGCCGAAGCTGATCCCGATACCCGCCAGGACTACGAGGACCGGCATTCGGGAGTCTCCTGAAGCCCGGCCGGTTTGGCCCGCCGGATAGATGAGCGGGCCTGACCTTCGGTAAACTGCCCCGGTGGGCTGGCCCACCTCGGACAGCGGTTCCGACCGCTGCGAATACGTGTCTCCGACAACCAAACGCCGCATCCGCGGCCTGAAAAGCGCGCTTATGACTGAATTTGCCCCGTCGTCCGCGACCCGCGACGGCCTCTACGACTCTACAAATGAACACGACGCCTGTGGCGTCGCCATGGTCGCGCGCCTGGACAACGAGCCCCGTCATGAAGTGGTCAGCCAGGGCCTGCTGGCCCTCGAGAACCTCGAGCACCGTGGAGCCGCCGGGGCCGATGCCTCGACCGGTGACGGCGCCGGCATCCTGATCCAGCTGCCCGACCTCTACTACCGCGAGGAAGCCGGCGTGGACCTGCCGCCAGCCGGCCAGTACGGGGTCGCGATGTGCTTCCTGCCGCGCGAAAACGAAGAGCGCCGGGAAGAACTCAAGACCCTGATCACCGAGACCACCGAAGCCGAGGGCCAGGTCGTGCTCGGCTGGCGGGACGTTCCGGTTGATCCCGGCCACGTCGGCAACACGGCAAACGATTCCCGGCCCCATGTCGCGCAGCTCTTCATCGGGGCGGGCGAGTCACACAGGAGCGATCAGGACGCCTTCGAGCGCAAGCTCTACGTGATCCGGCGGGTCTGCGAAATCGCCGCCGGCGAAGAGCTTTACATCGCCTCCTGTTCCTCCCGCACCATCGTCTACAAGGGAATGCTGACCAGCTACCAGGTGCCGGGCTTTTACCCGGAGCTCCAGGACGAGCGGGTCCGCTCGGCCATGGCCCTGGTTCACTCGCGCTTTTCCACCAACACCTTCCCCAGCTGGGACCTGGCCCATCCCTTCCGCCTGATCGCCCACAACGGCGAGATCAACACCCTGCGGGGCAACATCAACTGGATGCGGGCCCGGGAATCGCAGCTCGCCTCCGAGCTGTTCGGTGACGACCTGAAGAAGGTGACTCCGGTCGTGCGGCCGGACGGCTCCGACTCGGCGACCTTCGACAACGTGCTCGAACTGCTGATGCTGGCCGGTCGCTCGCTGCCGCATGCGGCGATGATGATGATCCCCGAGTCCTACCAGGGCCGGACGGACCTGAGTGACGAGCTGAAGGGCTTTTACGCGTTCCACTCCTGCCTGATGGAGCCGTGGGACGGACCGGCGGCGGTCTGCTTCACCGACGGCCGCGTGATCGGCGCCACGCTCGACCGCAACGGTCTGAGGCCCGGCCGCTGGGTCGAAACCAATGACGGCATGGTCGTGCTCGGCTCCGAGATCGGCCTGCTCGACATCGCCCCCGAGGACATCAAGCGCCTCGGCCGCCTGCAGCCCGGCAAGCTCTTCCTCGTCGATCTCGAGCAGAAGCGGATCATCGAGGACGAGGAAGTCAAGCGGGAAGTCGCCACCCAGCAGCCCTACGGCGAATGGTTCGAGAACGCCTCGGTCCATTTCGACGACCTGCCGACCGCGTATGTGACGATGACCGGGATCCAGCCGACCCCGCGTCGCCAGCAGGCCTTCGGCTACACCCAGGAGGACCTGCGGGTCCTGATCACCCCGATGGCCGCGACCGGTGCCGAACCGATCGGCTCGATGGGCAACGATGTCGCGCTGCCGGTCCTCTCCGACAATCGTCCCCCGCTTTACAGCTACTTCAAGCAGCTTTTCGCCCAGGTCACCAACCCGCCGATCGATCCGATCCGCGAGGAAATCGTGATGAGCCTCTCGGCCGGGGTCGGCGCCGAACGCAACCTGCTCGACGAAAGCGAGCAGCACGCCCATCAGCTCTGCCTCGACCAGCCGATCCTGATGAACCAGGAACTCGAGACGATTCGCCACGTCAACCACGACATCTTCCGCGCGGACACGATCGACATCACCTGGGACGTCGCCGAAGGCACGGCCGGCATCGAGTCCCGCCTTGACGCGATCTGCGAAGAGGCCGAGGAAGCGATCGAGAAGGGCTTCAACATCCTGATCCTTTCCGACCGCCGGACCGGCCCGCGCCGCGTCCCGATCCCGGCCCTGCTCGCGGTCGGCGCGGTTCACCATCACCTGGTCCGGGCCGGCACGCGCCTGCGGGCGGGCCTGATCCTCGAGTCGGGCGAGCCGCGCGAGGTCCATCACATGGCGACCCTGATCGGCTACGGCTGCTCGGCGATCAACCCCTACCTGATGCTCGACTCGGTCGACGACCTGGTCGTAAACGGTCTCGTGCCGGACATGCAGTCGCCGGAGAAGGCCCAGCGCAATGTAGTCAAGGCGATCGGCAAGGGCCTTCTGAAGACGATCTCGAAGATGGGCATTTCCACCACCCAGTCCTACGGTGGCGCCCAGATCTTCGAAGCGGTCGGCATCGAGAAGGAAGTGATCGACAAGTACTTCACCGGCACGGCCTCGAGGATCGGCGGCATCGGTCTCGACGTGATCGCCCAGGAGACAATGGACCGTCACGCCTCGGCGTTCCCCGGAGCCGGCGACGACCTGCTGCCGGTCGGCGGTGTGTACGCGTGGCGTCGTGACGGCGAGTTCCACCAGTGGAACCCGGAGACGGTGTCACTGGTCCAGCACGCGGTCCGCGGCGAAGGTGGCTCCGCCCAGGAGAAATACGACGAGTTTGCCCAGCAGGTCAACGAGATCGCCCTGAAGAGGGCCACCCTGCGCGGGCTCTTCAAGCTGAAGGCGAAGGATTCGGGTCCGGTTCCGATCGAGGAAGTCGAACCCGCTAAGGAAATCGTGAAGCGGTTCGCGACCGGCGCCATGTCGCTCGGCTCGATCTCCCGCGAAAGCCACGAGAACCTGGCGATCGCCATGAACCGACTCGGCGGCAAGTCGAACACCGGCGAGGGCGGGGAGGACCCGGTCCGGTTCACCCCGGAAGAAAACGGCGACTCGCGCCGCTCCGCGATCAAGCAGGTCGCTTCCGGCCGGTTCGGGGTCACCTTCCACTACCTCGCAAACGCCGACCAGCTCCAGATCAAGATGGCCCAGGGCGCCAAGCCCGGCGAGGGCGGCCAGCTGCCCGGCCACAAGGTCGACCGCTACATCGGCTCGGTCCGGCACACAACCCCGGGCGTCAGCCTGATCTCGCCGCCGCCGCACCACGACATCTACTCGATCGAGGACCTCAAGCAGCTGATCTACGACCTCCGCTGCTCGAACCCGAAGGCCTCGGTTTCGGTCAAGCTGGTTTCCGAAGTCGGAGTCGGCACGGTCGCGGCCGGCGTTGCCAAGGCAAATGCCGACCATGTGCTGATCGCCGGCCACGACGGCGGCACCGGCGCCTCACCGCTTTCGTCGGTCCAGTCGGCCGGGATCCCCTGGGAGATCGGCCTGGCGGAAACGCAGCAGACCCTGATCCGCAACGACCTCCGGTCCCGGATCACAGTCCAGACCGATGGTCAGCTGAAGACCGGCCGGGACGTCGTCGTCGCCGCCATCCTCGGCGCCGACGAGATGGGCTTCTCGACCGCTCCGCTGATCGCCTCGGGCTGCATCATGATGCGGGCCTGCCACCTCAACACCTGCCCGGTCGGCATTGCCACCCAGGATCCGGAGCTGCGCAAGCGCTTCAAGGGCCAGCCCGAGCACGTCGTCAACTACTTCTTCTTCGTGGCCGAGGAGGCCCGGAAGATCATGGCCGGGATGGGCGTACGGTCGATCGATGAACTGATCGGCCGGATCGAGCTGCTCGAGACCGATGATGCGGTCGACCACTGGAAGGCCAGGGGCATTGACCTCTCCGGCCTCCTGGCCTGGCCCGAGGGGATCGACCACTCGGTCGACCGCCGCCGGACCCGCCCGCAGGAGCCGGTCCTCGACGACAACCTCGACTGGAAGATTCTGGAACAGGCGGGGGACGCGGTCGAGAACGGCATCCCGGTCGAGTTCGACATGACCGTCCAGAACGTCGATCGCTGCGTCGGTGGCATCACCTCCAACGCGATCGCCAACGCGCAGGGCGCCGAGGGTCTTCCCGAGGACACGATCAAGGTCAACTTCCGCGGCGCCGCCGGCCAGTCCTTCGGCGGCTGGCTCGCGCCCGGCATCACCTTCTCGCTGCGGGGCGAGGTCAACGATTACTGCGGCAAGGGCCTTTCCGGCGGCATCCTCGCGGTGTCACCGCCCGATGGCGCCGCCTACCAGCCGGAAGAAAACGTGATCGTCGGCAACACCTCGCTCTACGGTGCGACCAAGGGCCGGGCCTTCTTCCGCGGCATCGGCGGCGAGCGCTTCGCCGTCCGCAACTCCGGTGCCACCGCGGTGATCGAGGGCGTCGGCGACCACGGTTGCGAGTACATGACCGGCGGCACGGTGGTCGTGCTCGGTCCGACCGGGCGCAACTTCGCGGCCGGGATGAGCGGCGGCATCGCCTACGTGCTCGACGAGCAGGACGAGTTCAGCGGACGGGTCAACCCGTCGATGAGCAACCAGCTCGAGGAACCGGACGAGAAGGACCGGATCGAACTCCGCGGCCTGATCCAGGAGCACCTCGAGCGCACCGGTTCCGAAGTCGCCCGCCGCATCCTCGATGACTGGGAGTCGACCTCGGCGAGGTTCGTCAAGGTCTTCCCCGAGGATTACAAGCGGGTACTGGCCGAGCTCGCAGCCGAAGGCGAGAACGAGCCGGGGGTCGGACCCGAAACCAACGACGTCGAAGTCATTGGCGAGCCGGCCACCGGTGTCGCCTCGGAAAAGGGAGCCTGAGCAATGGGCAAGCTGGGAGGTTTCCTCCAGATCGAACGTGCCGGAATCCCCTACCGGGATCCCGCCGAAAGGGTCGGCGACTACAACGAGTTCGTGGTTCGCAGATCCGATGAGGAGCTGGCCGACCAGGGCGCGCGCTGCATGGAATGTGGTGTCCCCTTCTGCCACAACGGCTGCCCGCTCGGCAACCTGATCCCGGACTGGAACGACCTCGTCTACCACGGACGCTGGCAGGACGCGATCCGTCAGCTCCACTCGACCAATAACTTCCCCGAGTTCACCGGTCGCCTTTGCCCGGCCCCCTGCGAAGCCGCCTGCGTGCTCGAGATCCGCGAAGGCGAAGCGGTAACGATCAAGCAGATCGAGCAGTCGATCGCCGACCGGGCCTGGAAGGAAGGCTGGATCCGGCCTCGTCCGCCCAAGCGCGAGACCGGCCGCCACGTCGCCGTGGTCGGTTCGGGCCCGGCCGGCATGGCCGCCGCCCAGCAGCTTCGCCGGGCCGGCCACAGCGTCACCCTTTTCGAGCGGGATGAAGCCGCCGGCGGCCTGGTCCGCTTCGGGGTCCCCGACTTCAAGATCGAAAAGACCGTGGTTGAACGCCGCGTCCAGCAGTTGATCCACGAAGGCGTGGAGGTCAGGTGCGGGGTCGAAGTCGGGGTCGATGTGACCGTCGAGGAACTGAAGGAACGCTTCGATGCGGTCGTGCTTGCCACCGGTTCCCGCGTTCCCCGTGACCTTCCGGCGCCGGGCCGCGAAAACGACGGTGTCCATTTCGCGATGGACTATCTCTACAGCCGCAATCGCTGGCTGGCGTCCGAGGTCGGTCCCAAGCCGATGACCGAGGCCCCGGCACCGGCCCCGATTTCGGCGAAGGGCAAGCATGTCGTGGTGATCGGCGGTGGCGACACCGGCGCCGACTGCGTCGGGCATTCGATCCGCGAGGGCGCGGCCGAGGTGGTCCAGCTCGAACTGCTGCCCGAGCCGCCCGAGCATCGCCCGGATGACCGCACCCCGTGGCCGCTCTGGCCGACCAAGTTCCGCCTCTCCTACGCGATGGAAGAAGCGAAGGGAATCGAAAAGGGCGAACAGGACTTCTCCGTGACCACGACCTCCTTCAACGGGGAGGACGGCCAGGTCCGGTCGATCACGGTCGCCAAGGCCGATCCGAACCCGCCTTTCGCCGCGGTTGAAGGCAGCGAATTCGAGATCAAGGCTGACCTGGTCCTTCTGGCGATGGGCTTCCTCCATCCGGAGCAGGAACTTCTCGACGGTCTCGGTGTGGACAAGGATCAGCGCGGCAACGTGAAGGCCGGCACCTACGAAACTTCGGTGCCAGGTGTCTTTGCCGCCGGTGACGCCCGTCGTGGCCAGTCGCTGATCGTCTGGGCGATCAACGAGGGCCGCCAGGCGGCCCGCATGGTTGACCGCTTCCTCGGGACCCTGCCTTCGCCGTCACCGGTGCCGCGCACGCCCGACGTGCCGACCGGCAACGTCAATCCGGCCGACGAAGGCCCGGAAGGACCGCCAAAGCACGTCGCCCCGGGCCTTGGCCCCGATCCCAGCGCCTCGGCCCCCGGCTTCGCCCAGGAATAGCTGCCCCGCCACGAGATCCAACTTTTTCGTCATTACGACGAAAAAGTCACGCCTCACTGATCGAATCAGGTTCAGTCGGAGGGTGAGCCGGCCGGGGGAGTGCCTGAGGGTGCTTCCGGGCCCCAGCTCGCTCTGGCCGGACCGGTGATCGGTACCGGTTCGCCGCCGGTGACCGGTGCGCCGCGGAGCAGGTCGAACACGGCCTTGGTCCGCGAGAGCACCTCGCGGACATCGCTCTTTATGCCCTGGCCGCCGTAACCGTGAAGGTCGGAGGTGAGGCCGTTCGCATCGAGGCCCGCCGCCTGGGCGAGGAAGAGTGATCTCTTCATGTGAAAGCCCTGGGTGACGACGGTCGCGTCGCTCACCCCGAAGATGTCCCTCGCCCGCTGCATGGTGGCGTTGGTGTTGAACCCGGCGTGGTCCTCGTAGATCACATTCGCCGGGATTCCCTGGGCGACGAGGGCCTTGCGCATCGTGGTCGGCTCGTCATAGGTCCATTGGCCGTGGTCCCCGGAAACGAGGATCTTCTCGACCTTGCCGTCCCGGTAGAGCGCGGCGGCCTGGTTTACGCGGTCGGCCAGCATCATGCTCATCGTGCCGTCCTGGTTGACCATCGCACCGGGCACGATTGCGACTTCGGCGTGCTTGGCATCGGCCGGGTCATTCCAGACCGTGCCATCCGAGTCGAGCAGGACGATCAGATTGGTCGCAAGAACGACCAGCAGCGCGATGGTTCCGAGCGCCGCTACCGTGATCAGACCCCGCTTCTTCCACGGCGAAGGCCTGCCTGACCTGATCTTCGGCTTAGCCAGAACGGGCAGTGAATCCGCATGTGAACTGGTGTTCATGGCCTCCAAGGTACCAGCGTCCACCACCGGAAACGGGTCATCGCAGGCGGTGGGTCGGATTTCCGGCAGGTGAGACGGAAATCCGACGCACCTCCGCGTAGACTCGGAAACGCCTTGGCTCACGAGCACCAACATGGAGATCACGGGCACAGCCACGGCCCCGGCGCCTGGCGGGACGCCGACCGCAAGGCCCTTCTGATCGCGGCCGGACTGACCGCGGGATTCATGGTCGCCGAGGTGGTGGGCGGCCTGCTGACCGATTCGCTGGCCCTGCTCGCCGACGCGGGTCACATGCTCTCCGACACCTTTTCGCTGTTCCTCGCGCTGGGCGCCGTTGCCCTTGCCGCCCGCCCGGTAACCGCCCGCCGTACCTTCGGCTTCAAACGAGCGGAAATCCTCGCCGCCCTGATCAACGGCGTGCTGCTGGTCGTGGTTTCGGTCTGGATCGTGATCGAGGCGATCGACCGCATCGGCAATCCGCCGGAAGTCCTTGGCGGCTGGATGCTGGTCGTCGCCGTGGCCGGTCTCGCGGTCAACCTGATTGCCGCCTGGGTGCTGTCCCGGTCGGCCGGCGAGAGCCTGAACGTCAAGGCTGCGTTGCGCCACGTGCTGGCCGACGTGGCCGGCTCGGTCGGCGTGATCCTCGCCGCCCTGATCATCCTCACCACCGGCTGGGAGCTGGCCGACCCGATCGTCTCGATCGTGATCTCTGTCCTGATCGCCGCCAGCGCCTGGTCGATCCTGCGCGATTCGGTGGACGTACTCCTGGAGGCGGCGCCGCCGGGGCTCGACACCGAGGAGATCGGCTACTCGATGGCGGCCCTGCCCGGCGTGGACCAGGTTCACGACCTCCACATCTGGCAGATCACCTCCGGAATGCCGATGTTGAGCGCCCACGTGCTGGTCGGCCCCGACAGCGATTGCCATGCGATCCGCGGCGATCTCGAAAGGCTGCTCGAAGACGAATACGAGATCGACCACACCACGCTTCAAGTCGAGCACTCGGCGAGCCAGGAGCCGATCACGATCGAAGGATTCAACCCGTAGGCGTGTCAGATGGGGCGTCCGGGGCCGACGCTACCTTCTGAATCGTGAACTGGTTTGACCGGCGGCTCGCCGCCTTCGACATAGAAACCACCGGTACGGACATCGAGAATGACCGGATCGTCACCGCTGCCGTCAGCATCGTCGGCGGGGGCGAGCAGACGGTCAGCCGAAACTGGCTGGTCAACCCCGGGGTGCCGATCCCGGCGGAGGCCACCGAGGTTCACAAGATCACCAATCAGATGGCGATGAGGGACGGGGTTCCGACCGCCACGGCGGTTGAAGAAATCACTACCCTGCTGGCCGGCGCGCTCGAGGAAGAAGTGCCGGTGATCGCCTTCAACGCCCGCTTTGACCTGACCATCCTCGACCGGGAGGCGCGTCGTCACGGAGTCGAGCCGCTGGTCGACAGGGTTGGCGGGCCGGATGGCCTGCTGGTGGTCGACCCGTATGTGCTTGACCGGCACTACAACAAGTTCCGCAAGGGCCGCAAGAACCTGACGATCCTCTGCGAGGCTTTCGGGGTCCCGCTGACCGAGGCCCACGCCGCCGACGCCGATGCGCTCGCGGCAGTCCGATTGGCATGGAGGATGGCCTCCAGAAACGAAGAGCTCGGCCAGATGGAGCTGTTCGAACTCCACGAAAGCCAGATCCACTGGGCCGCGGAACAGGCCCGGGACCTACAGGAGTTCTTCGCCAAAAATGGCCGGGACGAGCATGTCGAAGGTGCCTGGCCGGTAGTTCCGGCAGCGGCCCCGGCAGTGTTCGAAGACCGCCTCGCGGCCTGACGTTCACGCGCCTTGCCGCCATCGGCCGGTTCGGGCTGAGACAATCGGCCGGTGAGCGAAGTTCACAGGACAGAGGATCAGGTCGAAGTCGAGCTCGACCAGAAAGAGGAGATCAACCTCCTTGACGAGCTGGGCGGACCCCAGGGAATAGCCGATTCGAGCATTCCCGGGCTGGTCTTCGTCATCGCCTACACGGTCAGTGGGCAGAAGCTGGAACTGGCGGCCGGGGTCGCGGTCGGAATCGCGTTGCTGATCGCGCTGATCAGACTGGTCCGGGGGGAGCGGGCCCGCTATGCCGCTTCCGGCTTCTTCGGTGTCGCCCTGGCTGCCTTCATTGCGACCCGAACCGGCAAGGCCGAGGATTTCTTTCTTCCGGGGCTGCTGTTCAACGCCGGTTACTCGCTCGCATACGCGATTTCAATCGCGATCCGCTGGCCCCTGATGGGCGTCTTCATCGGGCCCCTGATCGGGGAGGGAATGACCTGGCGTGAAGATCCCGAGCGGGTCAAGCTGTTCAACAAGATCAGCTGGCTTTGGGTCGGAACCTTTCTGCTTCGCCTGGCCGTGCAGTTGCCCCTCTATCTTTCGGGAGCACTGGTCGCTCTGGGAATCGCGAAAACCGCGATGGGACTGCCGATCTTTGCGCTTGCGATATATCTCAGCTACCTGATGCTGAAAGCCGCCGGCATCGACCTTCAGCAGAAGAAAGAAGCCGAAGAAGCGGGCTGATCGCCGGGCGTGAACGGCCCCGCCGCGGCAAAGGCATACAATGTCTGGCCGCTTTTGTCTCCGTCTTCATCACCCACCAGAACCGGCGAGGCGCCAGGTCGCGCCGGCGCCAATGGCGACGCGAACCCGCGCCCGAAGCGCAAGGACGTTCCGATCCGACTTCGGGTCGGCGCTTCCGAAGGCCTGTACCGGATTCGCCCCTTCGAAATGGTGGTCCGGACCCACCCACCGGAGAGGCCGGGCGAGTACCGGGACGTCTCCGAGCTCTGGACCCTCGACAAGGACGAGTTCGGTTCACGCGGCCGGATCGACACCACGATGGGGGTCGGCATGGCCGCCGCGGCCTGGGCGCCGCTCCGCAGCCTGCTCGAAGCGGATGTGCCGGACCGGCTCGAACTCAGTGACGCTGAGGTGCTGGACCTGCTGGACGGCGCCGCCGAGAGGCTCGAGGCATCCGGCATCGTGCTGGATTGGGACCCGGACCTGGACCAGAGCCTGACCGGCAAGGTGGTGGTGGGAAGCAGCGGACGGTTGAGCCAGAGCGTTCCCGACGTGTTCGACCAGAACGCGCTGCAGGGCTTTTCCTGGCAGCTCTCGCTCGGAGGAACTCCCCTGAGCGAGGAGGAAATGGCGGTGATCGCCGATACCGACGGGCCGATCGCCCGACTCCGGGAAAAATGGGTGCTGGTGCCGCGGGTGATGGCCGAACGGGCGCGCCATCCCGATCTGAAGCCCCTGACCGCGATCGACGCCCTCAGCGTCGCCCTGACCGGCAGCACGGTCGTGGACGGCCAGCGGGTGGACGTCGAAGCCAAGGGCTGGGTAGCCCAGCTTCGTGAACAGGTGACTGGCGACAGCGAACAGTCGCTGATCGAACCGCCGGCTGACCTCAACGCGACCCTGCGCGAGTACCAGGTGGAAGGCATGCGCTGGCTCCACCGAATGACCTCGCTCGGTCTTGGCGGCTGCCTGGCCGATGACATGGGCCTCGGCAAGACCGTAATGCTGATCTCGCTTCACCTTCACCGGCGGCTCAATCCCCAGACCGCGGGACCGACCCTTGTCGTCTGCCCGGCCTCGCTGCTTGGCAACTGGGAACGGGAGATCCAGCGCTTCGCCCCGACCGAGAAGGTTCGGCGCTACCACGGCCCGAACCGCAGCCTCGACCAGATCACCAGCGGGTTCGTGCTGACCACCTACGGCACCATGCGGCTCGACGCCGAACTGTTCGAGGCCGTGCCCTGGGGGCTTCTGGTCGCCGACGAGGCGCAGCACGTAAAGAATCCGCGCTCGGCCGGTGCCAAGGCGCTCCGCACGATCCCGGCCCGCTCCCGCGTTGCCCTGACCGGCACACCGGTGGAGAACAACCTCTCCGAGCTCTGGGCGATTCTGGACTGGACCACTCCCGGCCTGCTCGGCAGCCTCGGTGCGTTCCGCAAGAAGTGGGCCGACCCGATCGAGGTCGAGGGCAGCCAATCGGCCACCCGTCTGCTCAATCGCCTGGTCCGGCCGTTCCTGCTCAGGCGACGGAAGTCAGATCCGGGCATCGCACCGGAGCTGCCGCCGAAGACGATCACCGACCAGCCGGTTGAACTGAGCCCCGAACAGATCAAGCTCTATGAAGCTGCGGTCCGCGAGAACATGCTGCAGATCCGTACCGCCGAGGGAATCAACCGCCGCGGCCTGGTGCTGAAGCTGCTCACTTCGCTGAAGCAGATCTGCAATCACCCGGCCCAGTTCCTCGGGGAAGAAGGGGGACCGCTGGCCGAGCGATCCGGCAAGCTCGAACTGCTCGACGAACTGCTCGACACCATCCTCAGCGAGGACAGCTCGGTGCTGGTCTTCACCCAGTACGTGGCGATGGCCCGTCTGCTGTCACGCCACCTCGAAGAGCGCGGAATCGGCGCGATGCTGCTCCACGGCGGTACCGCGGTGAGGCAACGCGAACGCATGGTCGAACGCTTCCAGGATGGCGAGGTACCGGTCTTCCTGCTTTCCCTGAAGGCGGCCGGAACCGGACTCAACCTGACCCGGGCTGACCACGTGATCCATTACGACCGCTGGTGGAACCCGGCGGTGGAAGAGCAGGCGACCGACCGCGCCCACCGGATCGGCCAGCTCAACTCGGTCCAGGTCCACCGCCTGATCGCCGAGGGCACGATTGAAGACCGCATCGCCTCGATTCACGAGACCAAGCGTGAACTCGCCGATGCGATCGTCAGCACCGGTGAAGCGGCCCTGACCGAGCTCAGCAACGAAGACCTGGCCGAACTGGTCGAACTGAGGAACGCGGGCTGATGGGCGGACAGGCCGAAGGCAGCCGCACCTGGCGGGGGCAGACGATCGAGGAACGCCAGGCTGGCCGGCGGGAGCGGCTGATCGAAGCCGGGATCGAGCTGTTCGGGACCCGGGGGTATGCGAACACGCCGGTCAAGGCGATCTGTGAGGAAGCCGGGCTGACCGAGCGCTACTTCTACGAGGCCTTCGAGGACCGCGAGAGCCTGCTGGACGAGATCTACTCGATGGTGCTGGCCGATTGCCGACGGGCGACGGTGGAAGCGATCGACGGAGCTCCGGATGACTTCGAAGCCTCGATGCGGGCCGGGCTCACCGCTTTCGCCCACGAATGGATCCGTGATCCGCGGAGGGCCCGCATCCAGGAGATCGAGGTGGTCGGGGTCAGCCCCGAAATCGAGCGCAAGCGCCGGGACTCGATCCATGCGTTTGCCGGGATCGTGGTCGACCGCACGCTTCAGCTGGGCGGCAGGGAACAGCTCGGCGCGCTGCGGCTTGACGTGATCGCGCTCGGATTGATCGGATCCGTGAACGAACAGCTGATCGACTTTGTGCTCGGAGACCTGCAGATTTCCCTCGATGACCTGATCGAGAACCAGATCGCCGCCTTTGCCGCGGTGGCCAGCCAGCTTCTGGAATAGCCCCCGGCGAGGTGACAATGCTTCGTGTCAGGTCTGCGAGAATGACCTCATGAGCGAACAGCAAGTCGGACCGAAGACGATCGTGATTACCGGTGCGGCGAGGGGCATCGGCCTTGCCACCGCCCGGATTCTCGCCACGCGGGGCAACCGGGTCGTGATGTCGGACCTCGACGGCGAACTTGCCGCAGCAGAAGCAGAAAAGATCGGGGATCGCGCGGCAGGATTTGGCCTCGACGTGACCGACCGGGACGCGGTCCGGGAACACCTCGAGATGGTCGAGAGGGAGTTCGGTCCGGTTGACGTGATGATCAACAACGCCGGCATCGCTTCCGCGTCGCCGAACATCCTCGAACAGGATCCGAAGATCACCGAGCGCACTATTGACATCAACCTGAAGGGTGCGATGAACGGGACCATCGAGGCGATTCGCCTGATGGAACCCAGGCGCCGGGGCCAGGTCGTGAACGTGGCTTCGCTGGCCGGGATTATCGGAGTCAAAGGCCTCGCTGCCTACTCCGCATCCAAGTTCGGTCTGGTCGGATTCACGGAATCGATCCGGCTGGAATTCGCCGACAAGGGGATCAAACTCACCTGCGTGATGCCCGGTCCGGTAGACACCGGGATGATGGACGGCACCTCTTCCTCACCGCTGGTTTCGATGCTCGCGCCCGAAGAGATGGCAACCGGAATCGCCGACGCGGTGACCACCGGCAAGCCGCGGGTCTCGCTGCCGCGATCGAGCTGGCTGCTGGCCCGCACGATTTCGGTACTGCCACCGGCGATCGGGATCCGGGTCGGGCACTGGACGCGGATCGACCGGATCTACACCGAGGTTGACCCGGCCGCCAGGGCCGCATACGAAGAACGAATCAGCCGCTGATCAATATCGTGGGTCCATGGACCGGGACCCGGGTGGCACAAGGCTTTCAGGTCGCGAAAGGACCTCGAACGGCCGCCCGGGCGCGGAAACGGTTGAGGCGATCTGGCGGATCGAGTCCGCCCGGCTCGTAGCCAGGCTCTCGCGGCTGACCGGGGAGGTCGGCCTGGCCGAGGACATGGCCCAGGAAGCGTTCATCGCGGCCCTCGAAGTCTGGCCAGGGTCGGGCATTCCCCGCAACCCCGCAGCCTGGCTGATGACCACCGCAAGAAACCGGGGGATCGACCGGATCCGCAGGGACAGGGTCCTGACCGAAAAGTACGGCCAGATCGCCCATGAGATGGAGCTTGCCGGACCCGGGCCCGGCCCGGAGCAGGCGGTGTTGAACGAGGACCGGATCGGCGATGACGTCCTGACCCTGCTCTTCACGGCCTGCCATCCATGCCTGACCACCGAAACACAGGTCGCGCTGACTCTGAAGGCGGTCGGCGGCCTCACCACCGATGAGATCGCCCGGGCTTTCCTTGTCTCGGACTCGGCGATCGCCCAGCGCATCGTCCGGGCCAAGCGCACCCTCGCCGATTCCGGGATCCGCTTTGAGCCGCCGTCCACCGACGAGATGGGCGAGCGGCTGGCGGCCGTCCTTGGTGTGATCTACCTGATCTTCAACGAGGGCTATTCGGCAACCGCCGGCGATCAATGGATGCGCACCGAGCTTTCCGTTGAGGCGCTCCGGCTGGGCCGGATCATGGTCGGGCTGGCTCCCCGGGAGCCGGAGGTGCATGGCCTTGTGTCCCTGATGGAGATTCAGGCTTCGCGCTTCCCGGCGCGAACCGGCCCGCAAGGGGAACCGGTGTTGCTGATGGACCAGGACCGCTCACGCTGGGACCGGCTCCTGATCAGAAGGGGGCTGAAAGAGCTGGAGACTGCGAGGAGCCTTGGCGGGAACGGGCCGTACGTGATCCAGGCGTCCATCGCTGCCTGCCATGCCCGTGCGTTGAGGCCGGAGCAGACCGACTGGCAGGAGATCCTTGGCTACTACGACGAGCTGGCGGCGCTGGGGGATTCACCGGTCGCCGAGCTCAACCGGGCAGTTGCGATGGCGATGTCCGGAGACCCCCGGTCGGCCCTCGACGCGGTGGATCGGGTGGCGACGGACAGTCGCATGAAGGGCTATTACCTTCTTCCGAGCGTGCGCGGTGATCTGCTGGAGCGGCTTGGCCGGAGCGGGGAGGCGGCGGCCGAGTTCGAACGCGCCGCTTCACTGACCGATAATCAGGCGGAACGGCGGGTACTGATCGAGCGGGCCGAACGGGCAAAAGATTTTCCGGGCTGATGTCGAATTCCAGCCTTCCCGTTCGTCTTCGATGCAAAGGCCGGAAAAGCCGGCCGTCTACCGAAGGAGATTGAGATGCGTTGCATGGTGATCGTCAAGGCAACCGAGGATTCCGAAGCAGATGTGATGCCATCCGAGAAGGACCTGGGTGACATGGGGAGTTTCAACGAGGAGCTGGTCAACGCCGGGGTCATGCTGGACGGCGACGGATTGAAGTCATCCCGTCACGGGGTCCGGATCACCTACTCCGGAGATGAAGCCCAGGTGACCGACGGTCCCTTCTCCGAGACCAAGGAGCTGATCGCCGGATACTGGGTCTGGGAGGTGAAGTCGCTCGAGGAAGCGATCGAGTGGGCACGCCGGATCCCCTTCCATCACGGCGAGTCGGTCGAGATCCGGCCCTTCCACGAACTCGAAGACTTCGGCGAGGCGGTAACCGACGAGTTCCGGGAACGGCAGGCCCGGATGGAAGCAACGATCGAAGAGCAGAAGCGGGACGCCTGACGAAAAGAGGGGGCCCGGAGGCCCCCTCTTTCAGAACTTCTGCCGGCCGGACCTACTTGCCGGACGGCAGTCGCGATTCGAAGAACGACATGACGTCGTTCTGGGCGGCTGCCACGACTCCGCCGTGGTCGACGCCTTCGTACTTCTTGTAGTCGACCGTGTCGCCCTTGCCGACCAGCTCGGTGTCGAGCTGGTCGGTGAGGAACGGGAAGGTGGTCGAATCGGCCGTGCCCTGCGCCAGCAGGATCGGAGCCGAAGTCGTAACCGACGGGTTCTGCGCTTCGAGGATCCCGTTGAGCGGGGTCATGTCATAGCCCGAGCGGATCAGCTCGGAAGGCGCGATGCCCCCGAGGTTGTCAGACCCTGCGAGCTCCGACAGGCACTTGGTCAGCGTCTGCGGGTAGAAGGGCAGAATCGTGTCGGAAAGCGCTTCATTCGCGTTCAGCTGCGGGTAGGAGATGCTCATGCCGCGAACCAGCAGCGTGGCCAGGGCGGTCAGTCCGTTGGGGGAGGTGAGTCCCGGGAGGAATGAGGCCTGCTCCTTGAAGTGCGAAGCCGGTGCGTAGGAAACGGTGCCCCTCAGCTTGATGTCCTTCGAGTAGCTCGAGGCAAGACCGGCGGCGAACAGTGCCGCGTGCCCGCCCTGCGAATGGCCGGCGATCAGGTACCTGTTGCCGATCTTCAGACCGAGCTGACGCGAGGCGCTGACGATGTCAAGCACGCTGCGGCCGGCCGGAACGCCGACCAGGAACGGGTGGTTCACACCGGGCACGCCAAGGCCCTGATAATCGGTGCGGGCAACCGCGTAGCCGGCCCTCAGCCAGGCATTCTGCAGCGGATCCATGTACGAGATGTAAGGGTCGGCGACGCCACCCTTGGTGTTACGCGAGGGGGCGCACTTGTCGGCGATGCCGGTGGTGCCGTGGGCGTAACTGATGATCGGCCAGCCGCCCTTCGGGGCCTTGCCCTTCGGGATGCTCACCGAACCCGACACGGCGATCTGCTTGCCGGTGGTCGACCTGGAGGTGTAGAGAACCAGTTTGGTCGAAGCGGCGCTCTTCAGAGGCACAGACCCACCGGCCTTGCGCTGCCAGATCAGCTTGCCGTGGGCGGTCGGGAGCTTCTTCGGCGGCGAGTAGAACTTCAGCCCGGCCGGACCCTGCTTTGGCCCCTTCTTCTTTTTCGTCTTCTTTGCTGCGGCATCGGCGCCGGCCGGCTGGGCGACCTCGATCAGCAGGGCCGTGGTGAGCAGCATCGCCAGGGCCAGGACAACGGCGCGCAGGCGGGTCAGTTCAAAAGTCAAGTTCTTTCTCCCTCAAAGGTTGGCAGTCGATCGGATGTTCCGACCCGGAAACTCTACTCATCAACCCGTCGGAGGTGCCAAAGGTGCGATGCATCAGAAGCGAGTAGCGTTGCGTGAATGACCGACATCCTTTCCCGGCGCGACCTTCAGTTTCAGCTCAACGAATGGCTCGACGTCGAGCGGCTGACCGAGCGCGACCGCTACCGCGACCAGACTCTCGACGACTGGAACGACGTGCTCACGCTTGCCGAGCAGATCGCCGAGGACCAGTTCCAGCCCCACAATCGCAAGGCGGACCTGAACGAACCGGCGATCGGTGAAGACGGCAAGGTCGTCTTGATCCCGGAAGTCGCCCAGGCCCTGGAGACACTTGGCGAAACCGGGCTGATGGCCGCGGCGATGCCGGAAGAAGTGGGCGGCATGTCTCTGCCGGCCACCGTTTCGAGCGCGATCTTTGCCTGGCTCCATGCCGCCAACGTCGGCACCACCGCCTACCCGATGCTGACCGCCGGCGCCGCCAACCTGCTGATCGCCAATGCCTCCGACGAGCAGGTTGAAACCTGGGTCAAGCCGATGGTCGAGGGGCGCTTTCACGGCACCATGTGCCTTTCCGAGACCCAGGCCGGCAGCTCCCTCTCGGACATCACCACCAAGGCGGTCCCGCAGGACGACGGCACCTACCGGATCTTCGGGAACAAGATGTGGATCAGCGGCGGCTCACACGAGCTCGGTGACAACATCGTGCATCTCGTACTGGCGAAGATCCCCGGTTCCCCTCCCGGTGTGAAGGGGATCAGCCTCTTCATCGTTCCGCGGTTCCTGCTCGACGAAGACGGTTCGATCGGCGGACGAAACGACGTGGTCCTGGCCGGTGTCAACCACAAGATGGGCTTCCGCGGGACCGTCAACACGGTCCTCGGCTTCGGCGAGGGCGAGTACAAACCGGGCGGCGAAGCCGGCGCGGTGGGCTACCTGATCGGCGAGCCGAACCGTGGCCTCGCCTACATGTTCCACATGATGAACGAGGCCCGGATCGGGGTCGGTCTCGGCGCGACGGCGCTCGGTTACACCGGGTACCTCAAGTCCCTTCGTTATGCGAGGGAACGCCCCCAGGGCCGCAACCTCGCTTCGAAGAATCCGGAAGACCCGCAAATCCCGATCTCCGAACACACCGACGTGAAGCGCATGCTGCTCGCCCAGAAGAGCTACGTGGAGGGCGCGCTCGGCCTCGAGCTCTACTGCTCAAGCCTGGTCGATGACGAGATGACCGCCCCGGATGAGGAAGACCGCACCAGGGCCGGTCTGTTGCTGGAAATCCTCACCCCGATCGCCAAGAGCTGGCCCTCGCAGTGGTGTCTGGAAGCCAATTCTCTGGCAATCCAGGTTCACGGTGGCTACGGCTACGCGCGCGAGTACGACGTCGAACAGCACTACCGCGACAACCGGCTGAATCCGATCCACGAAGGAACCCACGGGATCCAGGCGCTCGACCTGCTCGGTCGAAAGGTGACGATGCAGGGCGGCGCCGCCTTCGGCGCGCTGTTCGAAGTGATCACAGCGACGATCGACGAGGCGAAGGGAGCCGGGGGCGAGGCAGGCGAGCTCGCCGATCAGCTGGCGGCTTCACTGGGACGGCTCGCCGAAACGACGGGCAAGCTCTGGGCTGACCGCGACCCGGAACTCGCCCTGGCCAACGCGACCCTGTACCTCGAGGCGGCCGGCCACATCGTCCTGGCCTGGATCTGGCTGCAGCAGTACCTCGCTGCGGCCGGCAAGGAAGGAGAGTTCTACGACGGCAAGCGGCAGGCGACCCGCTACTTCTTCCGCTTCGAGCTGCCGAAGACCGGGCCGCAGTTCGACCTGCTGGCCAGCCTCGACCGGACCACCCTCGAGATGGAGGACGCCTGGTTCTAGTCATGCCCGGGGAGAGCACCGATCTACCGGTAGTCCAGATGGGCGCGGCGCAGATCGCCGCGGCCATCCGGGCTGGCGAGCTGACCTCGGCGGAGGCGGTCGAGGCGAGCATCGCCCGGATCGAAGAAGTCAATCCGCGGCTGAATGCGGTGGTCACCCCGACCTTCGAATCCGCCCGGGAAGCCGCCGCCGCGGCCGACCGGCAGATCGCCGCGCAGGGCACCGACGGGTTGCCACCGCTGTTCGGTGTCCCGGTCACGATCAAGGACTGCTACCCGGTCGACGGGGTGCGATTTACCGCAGGTTCCTGGTTTCACCGTGACGAAGTGGCCGATGGTGACGCGGTCGCCGTCGAACGCCTCAGGAAGGCCGGGGCGATCATCCTCGGCAAGACGAACATCCCCGACATGTGCTGGGGCTTTGAATCGGTCAATCCCGTCTTTGGCCGCACCGAAAGCGCCAGGCACCGTGGCTATTCGGCCGGGGGAAGCAGCGGCGGCGAGGCGTCGATCATCGCCGCCGGCGGTTCGGCCCTCGGGCTCGGCAGCGACATTGGCGGCAGCCTGCGGAACCCCGCCGCGAACAACGGCTGCGTTTCCCTGAAGCCGACCACCGGCCGGGTGCCCGACGAAGGCCACGTGCCGACCGTGCCGCCACCGGTGAATGCCTGGAACCATGCGGGACCACTGGCCCGCCGGGTCGAAGACCTCGCCCTCGCGCTGGGTGTGCTCGACGGCAGCGGTGAAGCAGCCCTGCCCGGGGTGGAAGGAATCCGCTGCCGGGTCTTCACCGGCAACCGCTCGATGATTGTCAGCCCCGAAGTGAAATCCGCGGTCCGGCGTGCGGCAGGCGCACTCGGATCGGCCGGAATGGAAGTCGAGCAGAGCCCGGCTTTGCCGATCCAGAGGATGACCATGCTCTACTCGCATGTGCTCAGAAAGCACGCATTGCCCGAGATCAACGCCGAACTCGGGGGAGGCGAGCGGTTCAACTGGCTCGCGGAAGTTCGACGCACCCTCACCGGCCGGGCAAGGATCTCGGCCGAGGCACTCTCGGTCTACGCATACATCGCCTACGGCGGCGTTCTCAAACCCGGTCCAGGTGATGCCGACCGGAAGCTCGAGCGGCTGCGCCGGCAGGTGATCGAGACGGTCGGGGACGGTGTGCTCGTCTGTCCGCTTTTGCTGGTCCGACCGGCCCGGCACGGGGCGACCTGGCTGCCATTCACCCAGATTCCGATGGCGGTCCCTTTCAACATCACCGGGTTGCCGGTGGCGATGGTGCCGGTGTACTGGACCGCGAACGGTCTTCCACTTTCGGTTCAGGTGGTGGCCGGCCCGGGCAAGGACGAACTGGCCCTGGCTGCCGCGAGGGAGCTGGAGGAGCGGCTCGGCGGCTGGAAACCGATCGACTGAGCCAGTCTGCAACCCGGCCTCCGGGGCGCAACACATGGCTGGTCCGCTGCGCCGGGGAGTAACATTCATCACATGGAATTGCCACTGGGAGGGTTTCCATCAATTGGAAAGGTTCCAACGCTGCCGTCCGTGAACGACGGCGCAAACTGGCTGGCTGACACCGCCACCGCGGTCGCCGACCGGCTGGGACTTCCGCACAACCGGCTTTTTGACGAATGGGCATCGACCCTCGATCCATCCCGGTGGCCCGAACCTCCCGAGGGTGACGGCCGGCCGGCGATGCTGATCCCCGGTTTCCTCGCCGGTGACCCGAGCCTTTCGAACATGGCCCGCTGGCTGAAACGCGGCGACTGGAACATGACCAGGAGCGGCATCAACTGGAACGTCAACTGCACCCAGGCCACGATCGAAGGCGTCGAGGCGCGACTCCGGGCGTCGGTCGAAGCCAGCGGCAAACGGGCCTTGCTGGTGGGCCAGAGCCGGGGCGGAGCGATGGGCAAGGTGATCGCGGTCCGCAATCCCGACCTGGTCGAGACCCTGGTGACCCTGGGCTCCCCGCTGAACGATCACTTCAACATTCACCCCCGCACCTGGTTCGGGATCGGCATCATCGGCGGACTCGGTGAACTCGGTTTCCCCGGTTTCCTCAGCCGTGACTGTGCCACGGGGGACTGCTGCAAGGAAACCCGGATCGCCTACGGCCGGCCGTTCCCCAAGGATGTCCGCTTCATCTCCTTTTACTCGCGCGCCGACACCATCGTGCGTTACCAGGCCTGTCTCCATCAGGCCGCCGAGCACGTCGAGATCGAGAGCAGCCACCTCGGGATGGGCCTCGACTCGGAAGTCTGGGTCCGCATGAGCGAGGAACTCAGCCGCTGAGATGGCCGAGCTGAAGCAGCTCACCTCACTTGACGCCCAGTTTCTGGCGATCGAAACCGATCGGAACTACGGCCACGTCGGCGGCCTCGCGATTCTCGACCCCACCACGGCCCCCGGCGGCAAGCTGACGATCGAAGATCTGAGGCAGCTGATTCAGGACCGGCTGCACCTGATCGCGCCGTTCACCCAGCGGCTGGTCTCGGTTCCGTTGAGCATCGACTGGCCGTACTGGACCCAGGATGAACACTTCGACATCGGTTACCACTGCCGGGAGATCGCGCTCCCGGAACCGGGCAGTCACGAGCAGCTGCTGGAGCAGGTCGGCCGCATCTATTCGCGGCGACTCGATCGTTCCCGTCCACTCTGGGAGATCTATTTGATCCACGGGCTCGAGGGCGGCAAGGTCGCGCTGCTTTCGAAGACCCATCACGCGGCGATCGACGGCATGTCCGGCGCCGAAATCCTCTCCGCCCTTTACGACCTCGGTCCCGAACCGCGGAAGGTGGACCCGCCGGCGACCGCTCCGGACCGGTCCGCTCCGGACGGCAAGGACCTGCTGATGATGTGGGTGAAGGGGATTCCCCGCTCGCCGCTCAACCTGGTTGACCGGCTGACCACCGTGGTGCCGCACGTGGACATGGCGGTTGCGGCCTTCGGCCTCCCGGGCAGCCGGCGGATAAGCCGGGTCATGTCCCGGGTGAGGATCCGCTTCGGAGCCGAAGAGGAGCATGTGATCGAAAGGCCGCCGGTAAAGGCGCCGAAGGGTCCTTATGGCGCGGCACTTTCGCCGCACCGCGTTTTCGGCCTGGGACAGGTTTCCCTCGATGACGTGAAGACCGTCAAGAACGCGTTCGGAGTCAAGGTCAACGACGTGGTGATCTGCCTGGTCGCGGGGGCGGTCCGCGAGCATCTCACCTTCACGGGCGAGCTGCCGGAGGAACCGCTGCTGGCGATGATCCCCGTCTCGGTCCGGACCGAGGAAGAGCGCGGCACCTTCGGCAACAAGGTCTCGGCGATGATCGTGCCGCTGCCAACCCACATCGATGATCCCGCCGAGCGGCTCGAGTTCATTCATTCGGTCATGGGTGCCGCCAAGGACAGTCACGATGCCCTTCCGGCCGAGGCCCTGCGTGACCTCACCGACTTCGTGCCGCCGGCACTTCACGCCCGGGCCGCCCGGGTCGTCACCACCGTGGCGGGGCGCTTCACCCGGCCCCCCTGGAACGTGATCATCTCGAATGTCCCCGGACCCCCGATCGACCTCTACTTCGCCGGGGCAAAGCTCGAGGCCATGTATCCGCTCTCGATCATTTCGGACGGGATCGGGTTGAACGTGACGATCATGAGCTACCGGAATTCGATCGACATCGGGATCACCGCCGACCGTGAGCAGACCCCCGAGGTCCAGACCCTGGTCGACGGCATGCAGTCGGAACTCGAGCTGCTGCTGGCCGCAGCCCGCGCCGCCGCCTGAGACCCGCCCCGTTCGGGCCGATGGCGCGGGGCAACGAGTGAAACGGGCTGGGCAGGAACGGAGCTAGCGCGGCTCGCCCGAGACCTGCTGGAGCCGGGCCTCCTCGAGGTCGAGGATGCGCTGGGTCCTGTCGATCACCTCGGCGCTGTAGGTGCCGACCCGCCGGTGATGCAGCATCCGGTCGCGCTCGGCCCCGAGCACTGCCAGACGCAGGTCGATGTACTGCTGCCGGTCCCGGTCAGGATCCTCCGAAGGACGCCTCGCGCCGCCCTCACGGATCAGGCTGTCGCGTTTGACCCGTTCGATCATCTCGGGGCTGAAGCGGCCTCCCTCGGCCTGACGATCGAGCTCCTCAAGACCGGCAGCGGAGATCTCGTTGATCATGTCCCCGTACTCGTTGCGGATCCGTTCGGGATCGTCGCCCTGGACCCGGAAGCGGTTGATCACCCAGGGCAGGGTCGAACCCTGGAGCAGCAGCATCGCCGCCGCGCCGACATAGGCGATCAGGACCAGTTCGGCCCGGTACGGGGTGTCGAGCGGCAGGGTCTGGGCGGCCGCTACGGTCACCGCGCCGCGCATGCCCGACCAGGCGAGAACGGCACCGGCCCGCCAGCCGAGCGACTGAGAGATGCGGAACTCGATGTCGGCCGAGACGGCGGCGATCCGGTGCTCGACCCTTTCGGTTCCATGCCGGAGCATGTCGTCCGGCAGTTCGTCTCGTTCAAGCTTCTGTTTGAAGTCCTCAACCCGTGGTTTTGCGTCCGCGGCCCGTTGGTCGTCTCGTTTGATCATCGCCACCAGGGGCACGACGAACATGACCCGGACCACGATCAAAAGCACCGCGACGATCAACCCGTAGAGAACGGCCTGCTCAATGCTGAACCCGTGGTTGCCCGCATAGGAGAGAACGTCCTCGAGGCTGATCCCCATCAGCAGGAAGATGAAGCCCTCCATCAGGAAGGCCAGCGTCTGCCAGTTGGTCTCTTCAGTCAAACGGTCTTCCGCCCGCAGGTACCGCGCGGCCAGGTCGCTGGTCACGAGGCCGCAGACCACCACCGCGAAGATGCCCGAAAAGCCGAAGTCCTCGGCCGGGATGTAAGCGAGGAAGGGGACGACGAAGGAGATCGCCGTATTCATCACCGGGTCCGAGATCCTTTGCCGGATCCGCACGTTCACGATCCCGACCAGCAGGCCGATTCCGATCGCACCGACCACGGCCACGATGAAGTCTCCAATCACACCGTCAACCGTCACCCCGGCGCCGATCGCGGCGACGGCGCTGCGCAGAAGAACCAGGGCGGTTACGTCATTGACCAGCCCCTCGCCTTCGAGGATGACCAGAAGCCGGGAGGGCAGGCCGAGGCGCCGGCCGACCGCCGTGGCGGCCACCGCATCGGTCGGGCTCAGGACCGCGGCCAGGGCGAAAGCTGCCGGCCAGCCGATTTCCGGCATCAGGGTGTGGAACAGAACCCCGGCGATCCCGGTCGAGACGACGACCAGCAACACGGCCAACCCGGTGATCGGTTTCAGGTTCCGCCGGAAGTCCGTGGTCGGCATGTTGATCGCCGCCGAGTAGAGCAACGGAGGCAGCACTCCGCCGAGGATCCACTGCGGCTCGATGTCGGTCGCCGAAACCCGGGGGAGGGCTCCGATGGCGGCTCCGGCCAGCACCAGCAGAAGCGGTGCGGCGATCCCGACGCGGCGGGAAAGCAGTGCTACCGCGACCACGCTGACGACACCGCCGACTGCGACCAGGGAGAGCTCCACGGCAGCGAAGCCTAACCGCGAAACTAACCTCCGGCTCAAGGCCCGGTTAGCATCGCCTCATGAAGCTGGAGACGATGGTCTGCGAGACAGGGGAGGGTCAGGGACACATCGTCCTGAACCGTCCGGAGCGCGGCAATGGACTGACGCCAGAGCTGATCCGCGAACTGGCGGAAACGGTGGAGCGTCTCGACCTCGACCCCGAGGTCCGGGTAATCGTTCTCTCCGGCAACGGCAGCGGGTTCTGCGGGGGATACGACCTTGTGGCAAGCGCCGAGAAGATGCTGGAAGGTGAATTCGGCTCCGAGGACGCGCCCGCCGGCTCACCGCTCGATCCGATGGTGCAGGCGGCCAACCATGACCCGTCGAAGACCTGGGATCCAATGGTCGACTACGCCGGCATGAGCCGGAACGTGCGGGCCTTCATGTCGCTGTTTCACTGCACCAAACCGGTGATCTGCAAGGTTCACGGCTTCTGCGTGGCCGGTGGCACCGACCTGGCCCTGTGCAGCGACCTTCTGGTGATCGCCGACGACGCCAAGATCGGCTACCCGCCGGCCCGGGTCTGGGGTTCTCCGACCACTTCGCTCTGGGCTTACAGGCTCGGGGCGCAACGGGCCAAGCGGCTGCTCTTCACCGGTGACAGCCTTACCGGCCGGGAAGCGGCAGAAGCCGGTCTGGCAATCGAGTCGCACCCGCGTGAGAAGCTCGACGAGGCGGTCGACGCGCTGGCCGCCCGGATCGCGATGGTTCCCCTGAACCAGCTGCAGATGATGAAGCTCCTCGTCAACCAGTCGCTCTACGCCCAGGGCCTCCACCAGACCCAGTTGATCGGCACGGTCTTTGACGGCATCACCCGCCACACCCCGGAGGGCTATGCCTTCCAGCAAAGGGCGGCCGAAGCCGGCTTCAAACAGGCGGTTCGCGAACGCGACGAACCATTCGGGGACTTCGGCCTGAAACCGGACTGAGCCGGGCGGGTCCGGCTCAGCGGGCGAGCGCGACCACGAGGATCGTTGCGATCCCGAGGATGAGCCCTCCCGCGGCGAGGAACGCTCCGCCAGCCGGCACGGTCGGCTTCTCGACATGGTGTTCGGCCGAGAGCTTGCCGCGCTGGACGCCGAAGAAGATCAGGCCCAGGCCGAAGGCGCAGTAGGCAACGCCCAGGGCTTCATAGGGCCAGGCGATCGCTCCGGAATCGAGTAGCGGGACGACTCTCGCCAATCCGATGCCGACCGCGATCGAGGCGAGTCCCGTCCGCACCCATGCCAGCTGGGTTCGCTCACCGGCCAGCGTCGTGCGTGCGGCGGCGAAGTTTGTCCGGGCCTTGTCGTTCTCTTCGGAGGTGGGCATGACGCAATGGTAATCCGGCCACCGCGCGGATACGCTGAACCGGACATGGGGGAGAGATCGAGAATCGGCTCCGGCGCCGTCTGGGAAGAAAGATTCGGCTATTCGCGGGCCGTCAAGGCCGGGCACCTGATCTTCGTCTCGGGAACCACCGCGGCGGATCCAACGGGAGGAACCCCGATCGGAGGCGATGACATCGCCGCCCAGGCCCGGGAGTGCTTTCGCCGGATCGAAGTCGCGCTCGGGGAGCTCGGCTCGGGCCTTGGCGAAGTCGTTCGAACCCGCATGTTTGTGACTGACATCGGCCTGAGCGAAGCGGTCGGGCTGGTCCACGGAGAGATCTTCGGCAGGCAGGCACCGGCGGCGACCATGGTCGAGGTCTCGGCCCTGATCAGCCCCGACCTGCTCGTGGAGATCGAGGTTGACGCAGTTTCTTCCTCGGACTGAACCGCTCTGCTAAGCGAAATATCGGGGTTCCGGAAAAGATTTTCGAAATCCGCGTAAGTAATTGGCTGCTCGCCAGTTGACCAATCAGAAGCGCCAATCAACCGAAGCACAACGAAAGGCAACAATGAGCAACCTCGTCACCCGCATCAAGCAGTTTCGCCCGGCCACCCTGATCGCCATGCTGGCCCTCTTCGTCGCCATCGGCGGCACCGCAACCGCGGCTTCCGGCCTGATCAACGGCAAGAAGATCAAGAACAACACGGTCACCGGCAAGAAACTGAAGAACAGGACGATCACCAAGAACAAGCTCGCTCCGGCCACGGTCAAGGCCCTCAAGGGGCAGCAGGGCCCGAAGGGAGATACCGGCCAGCCCGGCAAGGACGGCGTCGTCAGCCCGACCTACCAGGAGTTCGGCAGCACCAACATCGTCGACGGAAACGAACTCGCGATCGGGACCGTCAACGTCCCGGCCGGCAAGTACATGGTCACGGCAACTGCGAATACCTTCGCCCTCGGCAGCGGCCGGACCGAATGCTTCGTCACGACCAACAACGGCGGCGGCAGCAGCGAAACCTCGAGCTGGAACTCGACTGCCGCGAACGTCCGCAACGCCCTGCCGGTCGTTTACGTCACCGACACCGACACGGTCACCTCGATCACCCTTGGCTGCGGCATCGATGACACCAACGGCTCGGTCGGCGGTTCGATGATCGTCACCCCGGTCAAGTAACGAACCTTCGGCTGGAAGCCATAGAGCTACACGCGCCGCCCCCGGGAACGGGGGCGGCGTTCGTGCATCGTCGTCGCCCTGGCCCTCGCGCCCTAGGCTGATTCGGTCTGCTGCGGAAGGCCGGCCAGCAGCTTTTCCGCATTGGCCCGGTAGATCGCCTCTTGATCGTCCGGGCCGAACAGGGTGCCGATCGCCGGCTGGGGGTCACCCTCGGGCGGATAGGCGAGACCGGCAAAGGGCCAGTCGCAGCCGAAGAGAATGTGATCGGTGCCGGTCATCGCGCTAACCGCCTGAAGTCCGCCTTCCGAAGCGATCAACGCCGTGTCATACCAGCATCCGGCGAGCGCCTCCCGGGCGCTTTCGGGACCGAGATCGGCTGACTGCTCCGGCAGCCCGAGGAGCGGGCCGAGCACCTTGCCATGGGCGGCGGCCACGTCCATGCGGGCGGCGAGCATCGGGATGGTGCCTCCGCCATGGGCAAAGTGCCAGCGAATGCCGGGAAAGCGGGCAAACGCGTTGTGGACCAGAAGGTTGAGGAAGGCCCGCGTGGTGTCGAACGGGTACTCGGCCATGAAGTCGGGGATCGTCAGGTCGGGTTTGTCCGTGGTGGGGACGGCGGTCGGGTGGACCATGACCCAGGCACCCCGCTGGTCCAGTTCGGTCAGGAGCGGGTCAAAGGCGGGATCACCGAGATAGCTGCCGTCGTAGCTCGAGAGGAGCCCGAGGCCTGCGAATCCGGGTCTCTCGAGGCACCGGGCGATTTCGGAAAGCGCCGCTTCCGGATCATTTCCGGATACGACTGCCAGGCCGCTGAAGCGATCGGGATGGGAGGCGACCACGCCGGCGAGGTAGTCGTTGCATTCGCGGGCCAACCCCGCCGCCGCCTCGCCGGCGAGGAAGTCGACGCCGGGATCGGAGACCGAAAGCACCTGTCGCGCGATTCCGTGGGCGTCCATGAAGCCGATCGCAAGTTCGGGGGTCCAGGGTGGCACCGGAATGCCGCCGATCCGGTCCTTGCCGACCGACTCGAGCGCCGACCGGTACGCGGGAGCGATGTAGTGCGAATGAACGTCGATCGATCCGGTTGTCATCTATTCTGCCTCCAGGCTTTCGGGGGGAAGGGGCCGGGCTGCGACCTCCCTTGCCTCGGCCGGTTTCATGCCGAGGCCCATCAGTACGCCGGCAGCGAGATCCCCGCCGGAGTCGCCGGGCAACTCTCCGAGCAGGATGGTGTGGATCACGCCAAGCAGGGCTCCGCCGGAGGCGCGAAGCGACAGCTCCGGGTTCCTCACGTCAAAGCGGCCGGTGGCGATGCCTTCCATCATGTCCGCTCGGGCGGCCTCGGCGAGGCCGAGACTGGCAATTCGCTGGGGTACCTCGAAGCGGACGATCAGCCAGGCAAGGTCGGGCTCCCTGGTCGCCAGGTCAACCAGGTGACGGTGCCCGATCGCAACTTTCTCGGCCGGATCGTCGGTCTGCGACTGCCGGGCCCGGATCCGGGCGAGTTGCTCGACCAGAGTGCTTTCGAGCAGAGCGGCGAGCAGCTCGTCCTTGGTCTCGAAGTAGTTGTAGAAGGAGCCGACGGCGATGTCCGCTTCTTCGGCTATCTCGGCGACGCTGGTCGACTCGATGTTCTTCGAGGCGAACAGTCGCCTGGCGGCCTCAATCAGGGAAGCACGGGTCTTCGCCTTGCGTCGCTCGACCCGCCCTGGGGGTTTGGTGTCGTTCTTTTCCCGGATCGATGAAGTATGGACGGTCATGACAATATGAGTATAGCGTCAAACTTGAATAGGTGTTCATGTTTGTGCTACGGTCGTCGACATGAACCGAGTACCCGTACTGGTCGTGGGAGGCGGCGGGGCCGGATTGACGGCCTCGATGCTCCTTGCGAACCTCGACATAGAGCATCTGCTGATCAACTCCCGTCCCGGGACTTCGGACCTGCCAAAAGCGCATGTCCTCAACCTGAGGGCGATGGAGATTCTCGATGACGTCGGCGCCGCCGACCGAATCAGCGAGAAGAGCACGCCGCCGGAGGCAATGGCGGCGACCGCCTTCTACGCCGGCTTCGGCGGGGACGACCCGGACGCCGGACGCCGCATCGCGAAGCTCCAGAGCTGGGGAGCGGGAGGGACCGACGGGAACTGGCGCGAGGCCAGCCCGATGATTCAGCGGAACCTGCCCCAGATCCGCCTCGAACCGCTCCTCAGGGAGCGTGCCGAGGAACTCTCGCCGGGCCGGATCCGGTTCAACCACGAGCTGACCGGCCTCGAGCAAAGCGGCGACGCCGTCCTGGCGACGGTCAGGGACAACGATTCCGGTGAGCAGTACGAAGTGACCGCCGACTACGTGATCGCGGCCGACGGCGGCCGCACGGTGCCGGGCCTTCTGGGGATCGAATACGAGGGTCTCGGCACGGTTTCCGAGACCGCGACCCTTCACGTCTCGGCCGACTTCTCCGACCTGGCGATCGACGACGACGTGCTGATTCGCTGGACGATCTCCCCGGTGAGCGGAGCCGGTGTGGTCATGGTTCCGATGGGGCCGGAGAAATGGGGTCCGGAATCCGAGGAATGGGTGATCCACATCCAGTACCTGGTCGGGGACCCGCGTGAGATCACCGACGAAGAGGTCCTGGCCGACGTGCGAAGCGCGATGGAGATCGGCGAGCTGCCGATGGAGATCCACAAGATCTCACGCTGGACCGTCGAAGCGGTCCTCGCCTCCTCGTTTCGCTCCGGTCGGGTGTTCCTGGTCGGTGACTGTGCCCACAAGCACCCTCCGACCGGCGGCCTTGGCCTGACCAGCGCGATCCACGACGTCCACAACCTGACCTGGAAGATCGCGTCGGTGCTCAAGGGCGAAGCCGGCGAGAGCCTGCTTGAGACCTACGAGCCGGAAAGGCGACCGGTCGTCGCCCGCAACGCCCAGCGCTCACTCGAAAATGCGATCAACCATCTCGGCACGATGGCCGAGATCGGAGTGACCCCCGAGAACTCGACCGAAGAAAACTGGGCGGCGATGAAGCGACTCTGGAACGAGGATCCCGCCGACCAGGAGTTCCGTGAGAAGGTGGCGAGGGGAGCGCGATCGCAGTCGATGGAGTTCAATGAACTGAACGTCGAATACGGGTACGCCTACGACTCGGCAGCGGTGGTTGCGGACGGAAGTCCGCCGGCACCGAATCCCGATGAGGTGCGGATCTATTTGCCTTCAACCCGTCCCGGTTCACCCCTGCCGCATGCCTGGCTGGATGACCTGGAAGGCAACCGTCAGCCGATCAAGGACCTCGTCAGACCAGGCCGTTTCCTTTTGATCGCCGGCGAAGAAGGCGACGAATGGCTTCAAGCCGCGAATGACCTGGCCGGCTCGGCCAAAGTCCCGCTGGACAGCCTGCGGATCGGACACATCGACGGTGACCTCTTCGACCCGCAGTTGACCTGGATCCGCAACCGGGGGATCGAGCCTGACGGAGCGATCCTCGTCCGGCCCGACCGTTTCGTGGCCTGGCGTAGCATGAGCTCGGCCAGCAACCCGGGGCAGACCCTGGCCAAGGCCCTGACCTCGGTACTTGGCCGGGAAGTCCACATGCCGGAAGGAGCAGCAGCATGAGTGCCGTTTCCAAAATCGGTCACATGGCGATGCGGGTAAGTGACCTTGACCGTGCCGTCGAGTTCCAGAGCGAAGTGATGGGTCTGGTCGAAACCGAGCGGCAGGGCGGCACCTCGTTCATGACCTGCAACGACCGTCATCACGAGCTGATCCTGATCCAGTCCGGCAAGCGGGGCTACGACCACATCGGCCTCGAGGTCGCGACTGCCGAAGATCTTGAGGCGGTCCGCGCCCAGGCTGCCGCGGCCGGGGGAGATGTTCTCACCCAAATTCAGGAGGGCGAGACCGGCATTGACCGCTGTTTCTTCGTCCGCTCACCGGCCGGCCATGTCTTCAAGATCTTCCTCGGCATGGAGAAGGTGGCCGAGCCGGAGCCGGGTGATCGCCCCTCGCAGTTCGAGCATGTTTCAACCAAGGCGCTACGGATGGGCCGGGAGGAGAGGTTCCTTTCGGAAGGCCTCGGTTTCAGGTTCTCCGACCGGCTGGGCCGCACCGCCAGCTGGTGGCACTGTGACCCCGACCACCACGGCATGGCGGTCGTGATCGCACCCCGGGCAGAGCTTTCCCACTACGCCTGGAGCCTGGAAGACCTGAACGCCCTCGGGCGCACCGCCGACCGGCTCCGGGCCAGGGGTCAGCGGGCGATCTGGGGACCGAGCCGGCACGGTCCGGGCAACAACCTCTTCCTCTATTTCCACGACGCCGACGGGGCGATGATCGAGTGCTGCGCGGAACTCGAGAAGATGCCGCCCGAAGGTGACTACAAGCCCCGCAAGTGGACCGGCGGCATGAAGGACATCAACCAGTGGGGATCGACCCCGCCGGCGAAGTTCCTTTTGACCGGATTCCCGATCAACCACCGGGAAGGGGAAGTCAAGTGAAGCTGCGCTCTGGCCCGGAAGGGCTGATGGTCGAAGCCGGACCGGGCGAGTGGGTCTCGCTTCCCGCGCTGAAGAGAGAAGCGACCGAACTCGATCTGGACGACGGGCAGACGACGGACATGATCGCCTTCCTCGCCGCGGGCGAACCGGCTCGCAAGGCGGTGCAGAAGTCGCTCGATTCGGTTGACGCGGACAAGGTGAAAGCCGATCCGGATCAGGCCGGTCTGCCGCTGAGGCCCCGCTCGATGCGCGCCTTCATGCTCTGGGAATCGCACATGATCGCGTCCAGCCGGGTGCTCGTGAAGCGCTTCTTTCCGCCGCCGGCCGCCAAGGTCGTGGCAGGTTTCGAGAAGGTCACAGGCAAGACCTTCCCGAAGCTGAAGCCGAACAGGCGCTTCTACGAGAAGCCGACCTTCTATGTGGCCAATCACGCCGCCGTGATCGCCGATGGCGACCCGATGTGGTGGCCCAGCCACACGAAGTTCCTCGACTTCGAACTCGAGCTTGCCTTCGTGATTGGCAAGCCGATCGCGGATGCCAGCCCGGAGGAGGCCGCCGATGCCGTCGGTGGCTGGTTCGTTCTGAACGACTGGAGTGCCCGAGACGTTCAGGCCGACGACGCAAGAGAGAACATCTTCGGTCCGGTGGTGAAGTCAAAGACCTTCGCCAACTCGATCGGCTGCGACGTGATCACCCCGGACGAACTGCCGGACTGGCAGGAGGCTACGGGCCGGGTCCGGGTCGACGGTGAACAGTGGTGCGAGGGTACGACTGCCGGGGCGGCTCATGACATCGGAGCGATGCTCGCCTACGCTTCCGCCGGTGAGTGCCTGATGCCTGGCGACGTGATCTCGACCGGCACCGTGCCGGGCTGCTGCGGGCTGGAGCTCGACCGCTGGATTCAGCCGGGTCAGACCGTGGAGCTGGAAATCGACGGTATCGGCACCCTCACCAACCGGATCGACGCCGAAGCGAGGCCTGTCTCGATCGCCGGATAGGCGGGTCGCGACAGGCCTTCAGGCGGGGTCAGCTCTCCTGCCAGTGAAGGATCTCCAGGGCGGCGGCGACTTCAAACGAGGATTCCGAGAGCGGGGAGGGGAGCAGTTCGTCGGCCTTGGCGATCCTCGCCAGGACCGTGTTCCGGTGCGCGAAGAGCAGTTCCGCCGTCCTGGTCGCATTTGACTGGTTCCGGAGGTAGGTGCGCACCGTCTCCTTGAGGTTGACGGGGCCGTCGGCCAGCTCGCCGAGGGTCTCCGCGGTGAACCGCTTCGACCGTTCTTCGTCGTGAGTCAGCAGGGCGGCCACCTTCATCGCCTCGTAGCTGGCAACCTCAAGGCCGGAATCAAGCCGCAACACCAGCCGCTGAACCTCGGAGGCATCGGCGTGGCTGCGCCGGAAGCCGTCCAGACCGGGGAGGGGTGTGCCGAGCGCGAAGCGGATCTGGCCATCGCCGGCAAGACCCGCCTCGATTTCGCTGAACTCCCTGGTTGGCTTGACCCAGGCCCAGAGGGCAGCGCTGGTCGCGTGCACGGCCAGCAGCTTCGCGGAACCGGCGGCCTGCTTCAGCCTCTCCGCCCCGACTTCGAGCGCGTCGGCGTCCGGCGTTTCCTCCTTCCAGATCACGGCGGCGAGCTGGGTCCCCTCGAAGCTGTAGTTGAGGCGTGCCGCCGCGCGATGGGGATCGATCGGGTTGTCCTCAAGCAGGAGCACCACCGTTTCCAGTCGCTCGGCGCCGGTCTGGTTGAACTCCTCCCGCTGCTGCTGGATCCGGTCCGCGGTAAGCATCATGGTCGAGTCCACATAGGCAAAGATCGAGCGGGCCGAGACTTCAAGCAGCTCCCGCAACTCGTCCGGATCATCTGTCTCGTCGAAGGCGGCTTTCATCCACTTCTGCCAGGTGACGTTCTGACCGGCCCGGTAAGGCTCGAGGGCGTTGGTGTCCAGTCCCCGGCGAACCAGGTCCCGGGTCAGCGCGGTGACCTCCGAGCCGGAGTAGGGCGGGACTTCGCATCCCGGTTCCCGCAGATTTGCCTCTGCCCACTGGAGAACCGTTGCCTCGTTCACGCGCCGGTAGTTGCGCAGCAGGACCGGATCGCTGCCGACGCCGGCCACCTCGTCCGGGATGCTCGCTTCGTTGACTGCCTCGAGGATCCCCTCGGAATCCTCGAGGATCCGGTTCACACATCTGCGGATCAGTTCTGCTGTCCGTTCGGACGGCTTCGGCCATGACATTGGCCCAGACTAACGCTGACTGGGCTAAAACCATGTATTTGGGAAGGGCCGGTCCCTGCTTTCCCGTAAACCTGTGCACTTCGCACAGCCCGGATCGAAAGTCTGGATCTTTCACCGTTGAGTTGGGCCGGTCGCGGCACGAACATTCACTCAATCGGCGATCTATCAGAAGGACCCCGGAAAATGGATCTTGATTCAAGCAGCCAGGATGAACTTGACGTAGTGATCATCGGAGCCGGCGTTTCCGGCATCGGCGCCGCGTACCAGCTACAGAAGCAGCATCCGGGCAAGAGCTACGCGATCCTCGAGTCGCGCAACGACCTCGGCGGCACCTGGGATCTCTTTCGCTATCCCGGAATCCGCTCCGATTCCGATCTCTACACCTTCGGCTACCAGTTCAAGCCGTGGACCGATGAAAAGGCGATCGCCGATGGTCCCGCGATCAAGGCCTACATCAACGAGACCGCGGTCGAGAACGGAATCGACAAAAGGATCCGCTACGGACACAAGGTCGTCAGGGCCGAATGGTCTTCGGACCAGGCGCTCTGGACCCTGACCGTGGAGCTCGCCGACACGGGCGAGACCTTCGAGATGAAGGCGAAGTGGATCTTCGCCGCGACCGGCTATTACCGGTACGACGAGGGCTACATGCCGGAATTCAAGGGAATTGCCGATTACGCGGGGGAGGTAATCCACCCGCAGCACTGGCCGGAGGATCTCGATTTCGCCGACAAACGAATCGTGATCATCGGCAGCGGCGCGACCGCGGTAACCCTGCTGCCCGAGCTGGCCAAAGAGGCCGATCACGTGACCATGCTGCAGCGTTCGCCGACCTACATCCTGCCGGTCCCGGAAAAGGACCGGCTCGGCCTGGCGCTGCGCCGCATGATCGGGGACATGCGCGCCTACCGGCTGATCCGCCGCAAGAACATCCTTCGCCAGAAGTTCGTCTACCAGTTCAGCCAGCGCTTCCCCAAGGCCGCGCGGGCCTTCATCCGAAGGGTGAACAGGAAGGAACTCGAAGGTTCCGGCTGTGACGTGGACGTCCATTTCAACCCGTCCTACGACCCCTGGGACCAGCGCCTTTGCGCCGTACCGAACGGGGACCTCTACAAGTCACTCAGGAACGGCTCGGCCTCGGTCGTGACCGACCGTATTGACACCTTCACCGAAAGCGGGATCCGGCTCGAGTCGGGCAAGGAGCTCGAGGCCGACATAGTGATCACCGCGACCGGGCTGAACGTCCAGCTCTTCGGTGGCATCGAGGTCACGATCGATGGCGAGACCTTCGATGCTCCGGACACGGTTGCCTACAAGGGCCTGATGCTGAGCGACGTGCCGAACCTCGTCTTCGCGGTCGGATACACGAACTCGTCCTGGACGCTGAAGATCGACCTGGTCTGCGAGTACTTCTGCCGGCTGCTCGATCACATGGACCGGACCGGAGCGGAAATCGCCGTGGCCCGGGTCACGGACCCGGAAATGGAGCGGATTCCGCTGCTCGACTTCCCGGCCGGCTACGTGCTGCGGGCTCTGGACAGCCTGCCGAAGCAGGGCACGAAGGAACCCTGGTACCTGGCCCAGAACTACGCGAAGGATTCCCGATTCCTCCGGGAAGGTAATGTCGCAGATGAGTACATGGAGTTCCGCCAGATCGAGCGGAAGTCAACGGCGAAGGAGGAGATCCCCGCTTGAGTGAAGTCAGAGGAAAGGTCTGCGTAGTAACTGGCGCGGGGTCCGGCATCGGTCGGGCCCTCGCACTTGAGCTGGCGAGGCGGGGAGCCCGGGCAGTCGCGATCAGCGACATCAAGCTCGAAACCGCCGAGGCAACCGCGGAGTTGATTGGTGCCGGGACGGAGATCCACACCGCAGCGCTCGACGTGAGTGACCGCGAGGCGTTCGCCGCCTATGCGAGCGAAGTAGCCGGAACTTTCGGCCAGGTCCACCAGATCTACAACAACGCCGGCGTCGCCGACAACGACCCGGTCACCGAGTTCGACTACGACCGCTACGAGAGGATCCTGAACGTGAATCTCTGGGGCGTGATCTACGGCACCAAGGAGTTCCTGCCGCATCTGATCGCCTCCGGCGACGGCCATGTCATCAACGTCTCCAGCCTCAACGGGATCATGGCCCAGCAGGGGCTGAGCGCCTACTGCGCGAGCAAGTTCGCGGTCCGCGGCTTCACCGAATCGGTCGCCTTCGACCTGAAGGGCGAAGGGCTTCCGGTGCGGACCACAGTGGTCCATCCCGGCGGCATCAAGACGAGCATCGCCGATTCGGCGATGGAGTGGGCCAGGAGCGCCGGACTTCCGGTGACGCCCGAGCAGGAGGCGAGGAAAGCCTTCTACAACGAGAAGCTGCTGAAGATGGACCCCGCCCGCGCCGCCCGGATCGTGATCGACGGAGTGGAATCGAACAACCCGCGGGTTCTGGTCGGAAACGACGCCAAAATGCTCGATGCCCTGGTCCGGCTGATGCCGCGGCGCTGGCCGATGGCGTTCGGGCTGCTCGAGCGCCGTTTCGAAAAGGAAATCGAAGCCCGCGGCATCCAGCCGAAATCGAAACAGCCGGTTGCTGAATCCCGGCCGGTGCACCATTGAGCGCTTCCACTGACATCAGGCTTCCGCCCGGGCCGGGCAGCCCGAGGCGGGTAAACGGAGCCCTGTTCCTGGCGGCCCGGATCCGGGCTTTCCGCCGCTGGCACGAGCAGTTCGGTGACATCTACTTCGTTGACATCGCCAACTTCGGTCCGACCGTGGTGATCCGTGGTGCCGAGCTCCACCGCAAGGTGTTCACGGCCAAAGCGAACATCCTTCACGCCGGCGACAACGCCCTTGGCCGGACCCTCGGTCCGGGCTCGATCTTCTCGATGGACGAGGACCAGCACCTGGCCGAACGCCGCAAGCTCCTGCCGCCGTTTCACGGCGAGCGGATGCGCTCCTACGAGAGCCTGGTCGAAGCCGAGGCGAACCGCGAAATGGACCGGTGGCCGGTCGACGAGCCGTTCCCGACCTTGAAGTCCTTCAATTCGATCACCCTGCGGGTCATTCTCCGGGCGGTGTTCGGGGCCGAGGGCAAAGAGCTTGCCGAACTGGAGCAGATCATCCCGCCGATCACCCGTTACGGCCAGATGCGGGTCGCCTCCAGTCTGCTGATGCGCGACTACGGGCGGTTCAGCCCGGGCGGTCGCGGAGAGCGGCTGATGACCCGGTTCCACGAAATCATCCGGACCCTGATCGACAAGCACCTGGCCGACCCCGGCCTCGCCGACCGGATCGACATCCTCGCCCTGATGCTGAACTCGGACCTGCAGGAGGGGAGAGCCGTCGATTATCAGGCGACCGGGGAAGAGCTGATGACCATTCTGGTCGCCGGTCACGAAACGACTGCTTCCTCACTGGCCTGGAACATCGAGCGCATCACCAGGCACCCCGAGGTGCTGGACCGGCTCACCGCCGAAGCCCGGACCGATCAGAACGAGTACCGGCTCGCGGTTATCAACGAAGTTCTCAGAACCCGCCCGGTGATTGGCATGACCGGGCGTTCGGTCTTCGCCGAGAGCTTCGAGCTCGATGGCTGGAAGCTGCCGGCCGGCACCAGGATCCTCTGCAATATCCGGGAAACCAACGTGGATCCTTCAGCTCACCCCGAAGCCGATCGCTTCAACCCGGACCGCTACGTCGGCAAGAAGCCCGACACCTATTCCTGGATTCCCTTCGGGGGCGGGCTGCGCCGCTGCCTTGGCGCCGCCTTCGCCCAGATGGAAATGGACATCGTGCTCAGGACCCTGCTTCGTCGTTTCGACCTCGCCGCAACCAGCCGGCCGCCCGAAGGCGAGAGGTTCAAGGGACTCGCCTACGCCCCGTCCAGGGGCGGGGTGGCGATGGTCCGCTACCGCGACGGCAAGCCGCCCGCCCGGCTGGAGCCGCAGGTGGCCGCCGGAGCACGCTAGGCCATCGCGGTTATCTTTTAGCTGAGCCTCAGGGGGCGTCGCCCACGCTCGTCGATCGAGCAATTTTGAAACGGCAACCAAGATCCGCATCAGTGAGGGCACTCTTTCGAACGGATCCGTTCGGGGCACGGTTTGCCGTGCTGCGTGCAGCGGTCGCGAGTGCCGCGATCGCATTGCTGGTTGCCGACCACTACCTTCACATGGATCACTGGGTGATCATCTGTTCGGCGCTGGTCCTGCTCGTCCTGATCTGCGGCGGCCTGGTCATAGCAATCGGTTCCGCCCGCCGGAATGTCCGCAGCGAAGCCCTGAACCGGATCAAGGAGGAAGAGAACCTCCACCTCGCTGACATCGTCAGATCCTCCAAGGACGCAATCTTCTCGGTTGACCTCGACGGCAAGGTGACCGCCTGGAATGAAGGGGCGCACAACCTGTACGGCTACTCGGCCGAGGAAGCGATCGATCGCCGGCTCACTGATTTGACCATCCCGGCCGAGCGTTCAAAGGAACTCGGAGCGACCTTCCGGCGCGTGATCAGCGGCGGCTGGCAGGAGTTCGAATCGGAACGGATCACCAAGTCGGGAGAAAGAATCCGGATTTCGAGCCGGACCTTTCCGGTCCGGGACGGCGAGGGAAACGTCATCGGCATGTCGATCAGCACCCACGACATGACGGGCCCGGAGTTGCCGGGTCCGGAAAAGGAGCAGGACCTGCTGTGGCAATCCCGCCTTCGGGAAGCGCTGGAGAAGTCTTCATTCGTGTTCTGGGGCCAGCCCGTCTTCGACGCCCGCAGTGGTTCCGTCGATCACACCGAACTGCTGATCCGAATGGATCTGAACGGGGAGATCATCGCTCCGGAGGAATTCCTGCCACACGCCGAAGCTTCGGGCCTGATCGACCGGATCGATGCCTGGGCGATCCGGGAAGGGATCCGGATCGCGGCCGGGAGGCCGGTCGCGATCAACCTGTCCGGGCGCAGCGTCTCGGCCAGCGAGACCGGGAAGATCATCTCCGAATCCCTCGATGACTCCCGCACCGACCCGAGGAACGTCCGTTTCGAAATCACCGAGACTGCGGCAATCGAGAACCTCGACGCCGCCCGTTCCCTGGTCGTTGAACTGAAGAAGATGGGCTGCGCGGTGTCGCTTGACGATTTCGGTACGGGTTACGGTTCCTTCACCTACGTCCGGCAGCTTCCCCCGGTCGACCTGAAGATCGATTCCTCGTTCGTGATGGATCTCGATTCGGAGGAGGCCAGCCGCAGGGTGGTGAGTTCGATCGTTTCGATCTCGAAGACCTTTGGTGTCTCAACCGTGGCCGAAGGCATCGAGGACGAGGCCACGCTCGAACTCGTCAAGGGCATGGGAATCAACTTCCTCCAGGGCTTTCACCTCGGCACTCCTCAGCCCCTCGACCGGTAGGAACGGCGGTTTGCCGAAAGCATTCCGGGTACTGAAGCCGGTATGGCAAAGATCGGTTTCACCCTTTCCAGCGAAGAACAGCCTCCCGGCCTGCTCGTGGAGCACGCAGCCGCTGCCGAACAGGCGGGATTCGACTTCCTCTCCATCTCCGACCACTTTCACCCCTGGGTCGACCGTCAGGGGCAGTCGCCGTTCGTCTGGTCGGTGCTCGGAGCGGTATCCCGGGCGACCGAGCGGATCGAGTTGATTACCGGGGTGACCTGCCCGACTACCCGGATCCACCCGGCGATCATCGCCCAGGCGGCAGCGACCACCGCCTGTCTTATGCCCGGACGTTTCTCCCTCGGTCTCGGCAGCGGCGAGAACCTGAACGAGCACATCCTTGGTGACCGCTGGCCATCGGTCGACATCCGCCAGGAACGCCTCGAAGAAGCGGTAACCGTGATCCGCTCACTGTGGGAGGGCGGTCTGACCAATCACCGGGGAGTCCACTACGAGGTCGAGAACGCCCGGATCTACACGCTGCCCGACCAGCTTCCTCCGATCCTGATCGCAACCGCCGGCGAACAGGCGACGGAACTGGCCGGACGGGTGGGGGACGGACTGGTCGGCCTGATTCCCGATTCATCGGTGATCGAGCAGTTCCGCGAGTCCGGCGGGGAAGGCAAGCCGGCCTATGCCCAGGTCCACATTTCCTGGCGCGAGTCGAAGGAGGAAGCGGTGAAGACGGCCCTTGAGTGGTGGCCAAACGCCGGCGTGCCCGGCAACCTCTTCGTCGAGCTGCCGCTGCCTTCGCACTTTTCCGAAGCCGCATCGACCGTGGACGAGGACCTGATTGCCGAATCTGTCGTCTGCGGCCCGGATCCGGAACCGATCGTCGAGGAGATAAGCCGGTATCTGGACGCCGGCTTCAGCCACGTATATGTCCACCAGGTCGGCCCCGACACTCCGGGTTTCTTCGACTTCTTTCGCGACCGGGTTCTGCCGGAGTTCCAGGCCTGAGTCCGGTCCGGACCTCACCCGCCGCAACGGCCCGTCGCGGAAGCCGCGGTCGGGTACTTTTGGCACATGAGCCCCGGTCACCCTTCAGGACGACAGTTCGAAATCACGCATGGGTCGCAGTCAGCGACGGTCGTCGAAGTCGGCGGTGGCATCCGGACCTACGAGGTCGGGGGACGATCCGTGCTCGACCCCTATCCGGTCGAACGGATCTGCGACGGGGCCCACGGGGCTCCCCTGATCCCGTGGCCCAACCGGCTCGACCGCGGCCGCTACAGCTTCGACGGCGAGGCTTATCAACTGCCTTTGACCGAACCGGAACAGGACAACGCGATCCACGGCTTCCTGCGCTGGGTCACCTGGGCGGCGGAGGTTCACGGACCCGACGCAGTGACGATGTCCACCACGGTCGCGCCCCGGCCGGGTTATCCGTTCTGGCTCGATGTTTCGGTCGGCTACCGGCTTGGCGACAAGGGACTCGAAGTGTCAACCGAAATCGTCAACAAGGGCGAGCGCGCCTGCCCGGTCGGCCACGGCCAGCATCCTTACCTGTCGGCGGGCAGCGGCTTGATCGACGATTGCCTGCTCCAACATCCCGGCACCGCCCGGATCCTCACCGATGACCGCCAGTTGCCGGCCGGGAGGGAGGAGGTGTCGGGCACGAAATTCGACTTCGCCGAGCCGCGTCAGCTCGGGGACATCGAGATCGACTTCGCCTTCACCGACCTGCGTCGCGACGGGGAGGGGAAGGCCTGGACCCGGCTCGAGGGTGCCGACGGGAAGACTGCGTCGATCTGGGTCGACCGGAACTACCCGCTGGTGGAGCTCTACACGGGCCACACGCTCGCCCCGGACCGGGCCCGTACCGGCCTCGGGACCGAGCCGATGACTTGTGCTCCGGATGCCTTCAACAATGGCGAGGGGTTGATCCGGCTCGAGCCCGGGGAGAGCGCGTCAGCCGTCTGGGGCGCTTGCCTCGAGGGCTGAACATGGCGCACCGGCAGACATTCCTGATCCTTGGCGCCAGCGGTGACCTGACTTCCCGGCTGCTTTTGCCAGGGCTCGCCTCGCTCGTCGATGCCGGCCAGACTGGCGACCTGCTCCTGGTCGGCAGCAGCGTGGACGAGTGGAGCCAGGAAGAGTGGCGGGACCGGGTCCGAAACTCGCTCGAGAAGTCGGGAGGAGCGGGGGAGGGGTCCATGGCACTCGCCGCCTCCGCCCGCTACGTCCAGGCCGACGTCACCGACGTGGAAGGCGTGAGAAGCGTTCTGGCCGCGGTCGAAGGCCAGCCGATCATCTATTTCGCGTTGCCGCCCGAGGTGTCGATCACCGCCTGTGAGGTACTGCGGAAGGTCGGCTGTCCACCTGAAACCCGGCTCGTTCTCGAAAAGCCGTTTGGCCGGGACGCGGAATCGGCTGAAGCCTTCAACCGTTTGCTGGCGGAGATAGTTCCGGAGAGCCAGGTTCACCGCGTTGACCACTTTCTCGGCCTCTCCACGGTGCTGAACATCTTCGGTCTCCGGTTTGCGAACCGGGTCTTCGAGCCGATGATGAACTCCCATCACGTCGAGAGCGTCGAGATCCTCTGGGATGAGGACCTCGCCCTGGAAGGGCGAGCCGGCTATTACGACCGTGCCGGTGCGCTGGTCGACATGATCCAAAGCCATCTGCTCCAGGTGGCTGCGGTGCTGGCGATGGAACCGCCACCGACGACCGGCGAGAAGGACATCCGTGACGGCACCGCCAGGATCCTTCGCGCCGCTTCGGTCTGGGATGACGACCCGGCCAGGTTCAGCCGCCGGGCGAGGTACTCGGCGGGGACGATCGAGGGCCGCGAACTTCCCGCCTATGCAGACGAGGAAGGGGTCGAGCCGGAGAAGATGACCGAAACGTTCGCCGAGATCGTGATCGGTGTCGATACCTGGAGGTGGGCCGGGGTTCCCTTTCGCCTGCGCTCGGGCAAGGCCATCGGCAATCCACGGAAAGAGGCGGTCATCAACTTCCGCGATCCGGAACAGATACCGAGAGGGCTGGTCGGCGCAGAGGGTCAGAACCGTCTGAGGATCGGTCTCGGCTTCGGCTCCGACACGGTGCGGTTCGACATCGCGGTGAACGGTCCCGGCGACCCGAAGGAACTCGACTTCGCAACCCTCGAAGCGACGCTTGGCGCCGGGTATCTGTCCGAGTACGGCGAGGTGCTGAAGACGGTGCTTGACGGCACCCCGGCACTTTCGGTGCGTGGCGATGCGGCGGTCGACTGCTGGCGGATCATCGACCCGGTCCGGCAGGCATGGAAGACGGGCGAGGTGCCCCTGCTCGAGTACCCGGCCGGCTCGAGCGGACCGGAGCCCTGGCCGGAGAGCGGCCTTCCGGGATCTCAGCCCGGCGGGTCCTGAGCCAAATCGAACCGGGCCAGGTCTTCGGCCGTCGCCTGCCCGGCGTAGGGACCCCGCCCCTGCAGGTTCGCGGCCCCGCAGAGCGCACCGATCCGGGCTGCCTCGAGAACCGGAAGTCCGAGACCGAGGCCGTAAGTGATTCCGGCGGCGAATGAGTCACCTGCCCCGTAGCTGTCGACCCACGGTGACTCGAGCGGGCGGGCTTCCCAGATCTCGACGGTTCCGTCGGAGTGGGCGATGGTGCCGCCTTTCGCCCCGTCTGTTCGCACCACACATCCCGGCGGATTCGTGAACTGGGCGAGATCGAAGTCCTCGCCGGGGTCGTTCCGGCTCGCGACCACGACGTCGACCGTGACCCCGGACTCAAGCAGGCCGCGGGCGGCCCGGATGGTCGCGACGAGCTTCCTCGCGGCCCGGCTCAGGCGGAAGCCCTCGGCGTCGGCCGCGGTCACGTACACCGCGTCGAAGCCTGCGAGGCGTGCCCAAGGCAGATCGTCGCCCGCTCCCGGCGTCAGCCGTTCCCCGGTCGTAGTGATCGTCCGCTCGCCTCGGGAATCGAGATGAACGAAGGCGCGACGCTGCTTCGTTGCCTGAACGGCGGCGCAGACCTCGAGCCCGTGACGCTCAAGCTCGGGCTTCACCTGGCTGCCGAGCGGGTCATCGCTGACCGCGGTCAAAAAGAGGCAGGAGCCGTTGAGTTTCGCCAGTTGAACCGCGGCGACGGCACCGCCTCCGGCCGGCTCTTCCCAGGTCTCGGTGGCCTGGACGATCTCCCCGGCCACCGGCACATGGTCGACGATCGCAAACTCGGCCCATTCAACGTGGCCGACGACAGCAACCCTGATCGGGGAACGCGTCTGCCCGTCGCTCTTGCGCGGACCCTCAGCTCCGTTTCCGAACATCCCCGAAAACTAGGTGATCGGGCATCAACCCTCGATCCCGGTCGAATCGTGGCTCTCGCCGACCGGCTTGGATTCCGGCGAGCCTCGCTGTCTCAGGTAGATCGCGAAGACGGCCATCGAACCGACCGCGAGGAATTCCGATTGCCAGTTCTGGAGCGTGCGGCTCCAGAAGTCAGCGGTTCCGAGGTAGCTCAACCAGCTGACGGTGGGCAGGCCGTAGGCGACCTGTTCTTCGTTGTAGGCAGGCCAGCCGGTAAGTGACTGGGCGAACCAGGCCGCGAAAAAGATCGATCCCATCAGGATCAGTAGCGAGTTCGAGTAGAGAGCGGTGACGAGACCGCCGACCCGGGCGGGGAGGGGAGAGGTCGGGTCTGCGTACGGTCCGATTTTCTGGTCGCGGTCACTCTCGGTGCCGCTTTCGTCGGGTCGCTTCGATTCAGGCGAGCCCCGCTGGACCAGCCAGATCGTTGCGAGGATGAAGAGCAGGAACTGCAGGTATTCCGACTGCCAGTTTTCCATCACGTCTCGCGAGAATTCCGGTGAGGTCAGGTAGCTGGGGTAGTCGATGGTTTCGGGAGCCTCGCGCGCCAGGTGGGCACGCGCCTTCTCGTCATCGTTGTAGCTCTGGTAGCCGGCGATCGACTGGCCTCCGAGCGCAAGCAGAAAGAGCAGGCCGAAGAAGATCGCGAGGCTCTGGTTCCGGACCGCGTTCATGCGCTGTTTGCTCCCACCGAGATCGCAAACGCAAGGCCCGCAATCACCCCGATCAGATACACGAAGAAGACGACCCTCATACCCGCCGTGTACCCGCCGGCGCCCTTTTCGTACCGGCAGGACCGAGAAGCGGGAGCCCGTGTCGTCGGGCCACGATAGGTTGAGGCAATGGACCTCCAGCTCCGAATTGCCGACAAGACGTGGCCAGTGCTCACGAAGCTGATGGGCGGTCACGCTCGCGTTTACCGCCTCACCAGGGGACGAATCGGTCATCACATTCCCGGTGTGCCTCCGATGTGCCTGATCGATCACGTCGGCGCGAAGAGCGGAAAGAAACGCACGAGCCCGCTGCTCTACATCGAAGATGGCGAGAACATCGTGATCGTCGCCTCGAAGGGCGGCTACGAGAAGAGCCCGGCCTGGTTCTACAACCTCAAGGCCAACCCGGACACTACGGTCCAGATCGGCAGCGAAGTCCGTCCGGTCCGGGCCCGCGTCGCCGACGAAGCCGAACGCAAACGCCTCTGGCCGAAAGCGGTCGAGGTCTACCCGTCATACCAGCAGTACCAGGACCGCACCAACCGGAAGATCCCGATCGTCGTCCTCGAGCCACGCTAATCACCGAGAGTTCCCTTTTGATCGGCGGTCATGCGACGACGACCGGGAGTTGGAGGCCTTCAGCCGCCTTACGCATCCGGTTGTCATAAGTCATTACGCCTGCCAGATGAGTCTTGATCTCGACGGCGGTCGCCAGGTGGATCGCGTCCAGGCTTCTCAGAGAAGGTGGATCCAGAACCGCGGCTCTTTCCAGGATCGAGCTAGTAATCGGCAGAAGAACCATGCGGTCCAGCAATTCCCTGGCTTTCGGCCGGCTGCCCGGCTGCGACCGTGAAACCGCACGCAAGAGCTCAACTTCGCTCAATTGACTCGAGACGAGGCTCACTTCGCGAGTGTTCATAAATTCGCTGATCCGAGGACTCTCTTCCTCGTCGAGAATCAGCTTCGTCAACGCCGAGGTGTCGAAATAGGCGGGGGCGTCCATCAAAGCCGCTCTGCCCGTTCTTCCTCGAGGATCCGATCAACCTCGGCGGAACTTACCTTGGGCAGATCCGCTATTTCCTTCAGGAGCGAACCAAGCGGCCGAGAAGGCAATTTCGCCCCGGGAATCCTGAGGATGTGCTCAAGATGCTCGTTCGGGGGCTGCGTGGAGAGACTCCTTGCTCCAATGATCGCCAGTTGCTTGACCAGGGCCGCGTCACTGAGTCCCGGCAGCGCCTGGCTTGCCGATCGCAGGGCAGAAGCGAGATCAACGTCCTCGGTTACCGCGATTCTCCTCAGTTTGGTGGGCATTAGCGCAGTGTAGCACTGTCGGTGGCACACTTTCTTCAATGCTCGATAATGTGTCTTATGTCAACTTGGAGAATGGATGGTGAAGCCGTGTAGAGCGGCAACCCTGGCCAGCCGTTCGTCGTAGCAGGCGAACGCGTCACATTGGGGATCCACCTCCCTGGCAGCCAACGCGGTCGCCAACTGGACCGCGTCGAGTGACCTGAGGTCGTGGATTGTCACGAGCCTTGCCGCGGAATTCAGCAGCTTCGTGGATACGGACAAAGCAATGAGTTCGGGTCCGTCGGTCCGCTTCGATCGCAGATCTGCCCGGAAGTCCCGGACCAGTTGTTCCGCTTCGGACTCGTTGATCTCGCCGCTACGCGCCTTTCGCCGGATCGCAGAAGTTGTCTCTACCCGGCACAGCGCTGACACCAGAAGCACGGCGAACTTCCGCATGTGAGAGGAACCTGCCTCATCGACGTAGAGCTTCGCGATTGCCGATGAGTCAGCGAAGATCAATGGCGTCGCTCTTCGATCACCAGGTCACTGAGTGATGTTCCTTTGCCGGCTTTTGCCCGGATTCGCGCAATCTCTTTCGGATCGGGACGTTCCACCTCTGGTTCGTCGAGCCATTCCTCAAGCAATCCCGCTCGTCGGAGCCGCTCACGAACACGCTCACCTTCCGTTCCGCCGAACTCGGGATCGCTCGCAGATCGCAGGATGTGCGTGATGTAACCGTTGACGCTAAGTTTCCGGGCTTTTGCGTCAGCCTTGATGTCTTCGGCCAGTTCATCGGAGATTCGCAGCGATATCTGAGCCATGCTTTCATGCTAGCACTCGTGAAGCCCGCCATTTACTCCCGGGACGGTTTTCGTAAAAACGAAGGCCTCGAGAAGAGCCTGGATTTCTTTCGGAGGAAGGGTTGGCTTTAGCTTAGACCGGCTTCGCTGAGTCCCTTTTCAGGAGCCGGGAACTGAGATCCCGTTGCGGATCCTCGCCTTGCTCTCTCAGCAAAAACGCGATTCCTTCTTCGACGGCAGCTTTCGTTTCATCTCGAACCTGGCGAGCATTCGAGTCGCTGTTGTCGCCGGCATAGCCGGATGTTGTGATCGGTTCGCCGAACCAGAAGTAGAGACGTTCCGGGCGCGGGATCAAGGTTGGCCCGATTCCACGCGCGAGCGGTTGCATCGGCCAGCCGGTGACCTTCTTGACCAATCCCGTGAACCGGGCGTAGACGGGGTTGGTTTCGTCCAGGACTATGTCGTAGGCGTCCTCGGCGCCCACTGCCGCGAACGGGATGATCGGGTATCCGTACTCGATTGCGAGCTTCGCGAATCCGATCCGCTCCTTCCAGATCAGCTGGTACTTCTCTCCCTTCCGCTTGTTGACCTCCCTGGCTCCTCCCGGAAACACCAGGACGTTCTCGCCGGCGTCCATGAGTGAGCGGACGTTCTCGCGAGTACCCCTCACCATGCCCCCGACCTGAAGGAGATCTCGCCAGATCGGGAAGTTGTAGTGGGCGTTGTCACCGAGCCCGCGGACGGTCACCTGATGCTTCGACCAGAGATCGGCCATCATGAACGGAAGGTCGAGGAATGCGTAAAGGGTGTGATTGCCAACCAGGAGTGACCCGGCTTTCGCCACATTCTCAGTCCCATAAAGCTTCGGCTGGGTGACATGCAACAGAGGCCGAAGCAATGTGACCAGCTGGTCCCGCTGCTTTTCCGATGGCAAGTCGGGGATCGGCTCCGCCATACGACGATTCTCCTACTTCACGGGATCTCTCGCAGGCCGCTCGGAGGAGCTTCAGCCAGTTGATCGCGTCAGGCCGATCCCTTTCGCCGCATTTGCGAGTGACTTGTCGAAGGTGGCCACTTTGGCGTTGTTCCGTCCTGCCGCTTCAAGCACACAGCAGTCGGGCATCTTGAGGCCGGTCTTCGCTCGGAGCTCAGCCAGTCTCGGAGCCGAGTCGGCCATCACAGGGATTTCCTCGACCCCGAGCTTCTTGACCGCGGCCCAGGCCGGTTCGAGTTTCCCCTGCCTGGCGGGCGCAACCAGGATCTCGGCCAGGGTGATTGTGCTGGCGCCGAGCCTGGCACTTCCGGTGCCCGCCAGAAGCTCTTCCGCTTCCTCGTGATTCGCGTCGCCGGCGTCCAGATGCGCGATCAGGAGGCTGGCGTCAAGGACGATCATTCCGGCCAGTCTTCACGGAGTCTGGAGAGCTCGTCCTCGCGGTACACACCGGTCAGGGCGCCACTGGTTTCATCCACCACCCGCCGACGGTTTTCAGCGTCAGCCCTGACCTTCGCCATGCCGGTCCGGGCCAGCAGGATCAGAAGATCCTTCCGGTCCTTCACGTCCGGCCAACGACCCTGTGCCTCGTCGAGCAGTTTCTCGAGGTCCCCCGTGTCAGTCACCGTGTATCGGGGCTTCGTGGTTGGCATCGCCAGAGTGTAGCACCAAACTATTTGGGTGTCGCACCCTCAAAGCCTGGCTCTTGAAGCCTTAGCCCGTTGACGACGCGAGGAGTTCTTCGTCGACTTCGATGAAGCCGAGCGTTTCTTCGTTTTCGTCGTCGATCTCGAGAATCGTGATTTCGCGGTTGCTGGAATCGTCGGCGACCATGCCGATGAGGATCTCGACCGCGTGATCGCGACAGTCGAATGCTTCAAGGCAGATTCCGGATGGCTCCAGGAGCTCGTAACGCATGTAGGCGAACCTAGGTAACGGGTCGGACGGAAACGGGCGCTGGAAGGAACTCGGGTTTCAAACGGCTCCAAACTGGAAACCATCCCCCCGTGAATCCCCTCAACGACCTGGCAAAGACCGTTGGCTTCCGGCGCGCCGGCAGGACCTTCGACTCCCCTCCGCCCCGATTCGACCCGGACGGACCCCCTTCGACCCGGGAACTCGCAAACGAGATGCTCGCGTTTGCCCAGCTGCCGCGCCTGTTCGCGTCCTCACCGCGACTCCTCGCCGCCCCCAGAGGGGACGGATCGGTTGTCTTCGACGTACCTGGCTGGAAGGCCCCTGAGGTCTCGATGCAGCCGATCCGGACGTATCTCTCCTGCCTCGGCTACGACGCCAGAACCTGGGGACACGGAACCAACCGCGGCAGCGTCGAGGCTGACGTGCTCCAGTTCCGGGCGACGGTGGAAAAGGCGGCAGAGATCTCGGAACGGCCGGTTGGACTGGTCGGATGGAGCCTCGGTGGAGTAATCGCCCGGGAAGTCGCGAGAGAGATTCCGGAGGCGGTTTCGGGCGTCGTCACCTTCGGCAGCCCGATCGTGGGCGGACCAGCCCATACCGTCGCCGCACGCAACTACACCGAGAAGGAAAGCCGCCGCTTCGAGGAACTGATCGAGAAGGTGAATCGCGAGAATCCGCTGGGAGTGCCGATTACCGCAATCTTCACCCGGCGCGACGGGGTCGTGAACTGGCGCGCTTGCATCGACCGAAACACCGAGGGTGTCCGTCACGTCGAAGTCGGCTCGAGCCATCTCGGTCTGGGACTGGATCCCGACGTCTGGCTGGCCACCGCCGAGGCCCTCGCTGCGGCCTGATGGCCGGTGCACAGCTCAAACTGGTCACCTGGAACGTGGCCGGTCGCACTCGCCTTCTAACCGAACAGGCCGCCGCACTCAGCCGGACCGAACCTGACCTGGTCACGCTGCAGGAGATACGAAAAGGCACCGTCGAGCGATGGAAGGCGGCCCTGGCCGAAGACGGACTTGTCCACACCATCGACTCCGGTTACCGGACCGCGGAACGGCGACTATTCAACCTGACCGCCTCGCGGTGGAAGTTGAGCGACCTCGGAGATGCGCCAGTCCCCCAGCCCGAGCGCGTCGTCTCGGCCGCCCTGGACACACCCTTCGGGCCCTGCGAGATTCACAACGTTCACGTCCCTCCCGCTCCCAGCCAGGGTCTCGCGAAGCTGGAGACGCTCGAGCGGCTTCACGACTGGCTGGCGGTGCCGGGTTCCCATCACAGAATCCTCTGCGGAGACCTGAACGTTCCCCGGCTGGAATATCCGGACGGAGTGATCGAGACCTTCGCCAGTAACCACCCTCCCGAACAATTCGAGCGCTGGGACCGGGCCGAGAAGCTTCTGTTGACCGGGCTCGCCGAATACGGACTGAAGGATGTGTTTCGAAGCCTGCACGGCTACGAATCACCCGAGCCCAGCTGGTTCCCCCACCGGCGAAACCCGGCACCGGGACTGCCCGGTCACCGCCTCGATCACGTCCTGGCGTCGGACTCTCTGAACGCCGTCTGGGCCGGGTACCAGCATGGTTGGCGGAAGGCCGGTCTTAGCGACCATTCGGCCCTGGAAGTGATCTTCGAGCCCCGGGCGGGGAACCTAGAAAACTGATTCGAGGGGTACGCCGATGATCTCAAGGCGCCTGGTCAGCCCGCCCAATGCGAACTCCCTGATCTGCTCGCCGTCCACACCCAGCGCCTCGATGTCCGGGCCGCCGGGTTCCGAGGACGGCGAGAGCGACTCGGCGACCGACGGAAGCAGCTTCCTCAGCATCTCCCGGACGGCGGCTGGCGCGACCTCAGGCGAGTCGCGAACCGACTCGCGAAGGAACCAGACCCCATACCCGATGTGCCGGGTTTCGTCGTGGTGGATCTTCGAGTATCCGTCGACGAAACCAGGGAGCAGTTCGTGCTCCTTCAGGTAGTCGGTCACGAACTTGAAAGTGGTCAGACCGAGCGTGCTCTCCAGAATCAGGTGATAGAGCGTCACGAACTGCACCTTCGCGGCCAGATCGCCGGGGTTGGCGATCAGATGCTCATGGGCCTGGACCAGTTCGACGTCGAAGATCTGTTCGAAGGCGGGTGAGACCTGCTCCCGGGAACGATCCACATGTGCTGCCACTGTCGCGGGATCCGCGATGACCTCGTTCTGGAACCGGGCATAGAACTGCATGTGTCGGGCCTCGTCAACCTGCTGGGTGGCGAGGAAGCTCGCCTCCTCCTCGGAGCCGTGGGCGCCGACCAGGCCGGAGAACTTCGTGGTGATTCGTTCCTCGGCGACCATCAGGGAAGACAGCACCCAGTAGATCAGTCCCCGATCGGTCTCACCCAGTCCGGACCACTGTTCCTGGTCAAGCCCGAGCGGGACGGTGAAGGGATTCCATTGCGCACCCTCCCAGCGTTCGTAGAGGGTCTGGGGGTCGTTGAGTTGAATCTCGTCGCCGGTCACGATGGCATCGTCGCACGCACGATCGCCGACCATGCCTGGTCGTGGACCCGGTGCGTCTCTTCGATCTCGACGTTCTCGAAGCCCGCCGCGAGGAGGTTGGCCTCGAACTCGTCCCGGGTCAGAGCACCGGCGATGCAGCCGGTCCATTGCTTCATGTCCTCACGGGTTTCCTCGGACATATCCGGGTCGGCGATTACGTCCGAGACCGCGAACCGGCCTCCCGGACGAAGGACCCTTGCCGCTTCGCGCATAACCCGGGGCTTGTCACCGGAGAGGTTGATTACGCAATTGGAGATCACCACGTCAACCGAATCGTCAGGAAGGGGAATCGCTTCGATCTCCCCCTTCAGGAACTCGACGTTCTCGACGCCCGCTTCGGCCTGGTTGCTTCTTGCCAGCTCCAGCATCTCGTCGGTCATGTCGAGCCCGAAAGCCTTGCCGGCCGGGCCCACTCTCCTGGCCGAGAGAAGGACGTCTATGCCGCCGCCTGATCCGAGATCCAGGACCGTCTGGCCCTCCTGGAGATCGGCGATGGCGGTCGGGTTTCCGCAGCCGAGTGACGCCAGCTGGGCGGCCTCCGGCAGCTCGCTGCGGTCATGATCCTCGTAAAGGCTCGAACCGAACACCGCGCGCTGATCCTCGGAAATCACGGCATCGTTGCCGCAGCAGGATGCGTCCCTGGAACCTGCGTCCCTGGCCGCGGCGGCATATCGCTCACGGACAATCTCCCGGAGTTCCGAATCTGTTCTTTCGGCGCCGTCCGGGCACCCGCATTCCGGTCCCTCGCCGCAACATTCGCTCTTGGCTTCGGGTTCGCAGCAGGTGGCCTGGTCTTCAGGCGAACAGCAGTCGGTGGTCTTCTCTAGCTCAGCCATGCGCTCAGTTCCTCTAGTTCCTCGGGGTTGACGTAGTAGTAGGACCACAGGCCCTGACGTTCCGAATCAACGATGCCGGCGTCCCTGAGCTTCTTCAAGTGATGGGAAAGCGTCGACTGGTTGACATCAAACAACGGTACGAGTTCGCAGACGCAGACCTTGCCGGCGTGCTTGCGAAGGACGTCGACCAGGGTCAACCGGATCGGGTCCCCCAGCGCCTTCGCGACCTTCGCCATCCGTTCCGCCCGGGCCCGGTCAACATCCGGATAGACGACCGGCTCGCAACATGGCTGGCCGTTCGGGCTCTTCTGCTTCGGGGTCAGGGTTAGTTCGGGGCTCATCGGAGCGCATTAGATCAGTTCCATTGATATTTGTCAATAGAGCCGATGAACTTCGATGGAAAGAAGACGCGTCTAGTCTTAACTCACCTGATGCTCTCCCTCCACCACACCCACCTGATGGCCTCCGACATCGACGAGACGATCCGCTTCTGGGCCGAAGGATTCGGGGGCGAGGTCGTCTTCGACCGCGAGTTCGCCGGCGCCAGGAACGTCTTCATGACTGTCGGCAAGGGCCGGATCCACCTTTATGACCAGGCGCCGAAGGTTTCCGGCCAGGCGGTGGTCCATCACCTTGGCGTCCAGACCGACGAAATCGAAACCGTTGTGGCCAGACTCCGCAGCATGGACATCTCGGTAACCGACATCCGGACCGAGCCCGACGCCTCATACGCAATGGCCGGGGGTCCGGACGACTTGCTGGTGGAGATATTCCAGCCCGACGCGGAAGCGGTCCCCGAAGAACTCCGCCCCTACTTCGGCCTGTAATCCCTTCGGGCTCCCCTCGGCCATTCGTGGACGGAGGAGGACAAATTGGTCACAATGGCGTCCATGCCCATCAACGGACGGAGTTTGCGGTCGACAGTCACCTCTGACGGAGCCCTCGAGCTCCGGTTGATCGAGGAGGAGATCGAAGAGCCGACCGGGTCCCAGGTGCTGGTCTCGGTCGAGGCCACGCCGGTGAACCCTTCCGACCTGGGTGTTCTGATCGGTCCGGCCGATGCCTCGACGCTCGGCCCGGCCGAAGGCGGCGGCCTGAACGGCAAGGTGCCGGAACAGGCCCTGCCGATCATGCGCGACCGGCTCGACAAACCGTTGCCGGTCGGCAACGAAGGTGCCGGCACGGTCGTTGCCGCCGGGCCCGAGGCGACCGATCTCGTGGGACGGACGGTCTCCCTCGTCGGCGGAGCGATGTGGTCCGATTACCGGCTGGTCGACGGGGCCGCGGTCATCCCCCTGCCCGACGACGCCACCCCCGCCGACGGGGCCGCCCTCTTCGTGAACCCGATGACCGCGCTTTCCATGGTCGAGACGATGCGGGCCGAAGGCCACACAGCGCTCGTACACACTGCCGCCGCCTCGAACCTCGGCCAGATGCTGGTCAAGATCTGCAAGGACGACGAGGTCGGACTGGTCAACATCGTGCGCAAGCCCGAGCAGGCCGCCACACTCGAGGCGCTGGGCGCCGAACATGTGGTCGACTCCTCCCTGCCCGACTTTGACCAACGGCTGGTCGAAGCCATTTCGGCGACCGGGGCTACCCTGGCCTTCGACGCGGTCGGTGGCGGAACCCTGGCCAGCGACATCCTTTCGGCAATGGAACGCAGCCAGCCGCCGGCTGAATTCTGGACCCCATACGGATCGGCCGTCCACAAGCAGGTCTACACCTACGGCTCGCTCGACTTCGGTCCGACCATCATCCAGCGCACCTTCGGCATGCGCTGGTCGGTCGGCGGCTATCTGCTGACCGACGCGCTCGGGCGGCTCGGCGGCGAGACGGTGATGGCAATGCGCGATCGGGTCGTTTCGGAGATCAAGACCACCTTTGCCTCCTCATACGCGGAGACGATCGGGCTCGCCGACATTCTCGATCCGGTTCATCTCGCCGCAGCCGGCAAGCGCGGCACCGGCGCCAAGCTGCTGATCGACCCATCCAGCGACCGCCCCTGACCGGGGCGCCGAACCCACAGGCAACCGCGGAAAGCGAAGAGGAGAGGCATGCAGACCGTTCAGACCGTCACCGGTGAGATCGCAGCCGACGAGCTCGGCCGGACGCTCATCCACGAGCACTTCTACTCATCGGACGAGGCGGTTTCCGTCCAGTGGCCACATGTTCGCGACCGGGAAGCCGAACACGGGCTGGCCGTTGAATCAGCCGAGGCGGTCAAGGCCCATGGCGTGAGAACGGTCGTCGAGCCGACCGCCATGCTGCTCGGTCGCGACATCCAGGCGAGCCGGGAACTCGCTGAGGAAACCGGTCTCCAGATCATCGTCTGCACCGGGATCTACACCTACGACCATCTCCCCCAGTTCCTGCTCAACCGCGATGCCGATTACATCGCCTCACTCTTTGTCCATGACATCGAGGAAGGTATCCAGAACACCGGAGTCAAGGCCGCTTTCATCAAGTGCGCCGCCGACGAACCCGGCCTCACCCCCAACATCGAGAAGATCCACCGGGCGGCGGCCCGGGCAAGCCTTCAGACCGGTGCCCCGATCATGGCCCACAGCCGTCCCGCTTCCGGGACCGGTCCGAAGCAGGTCGAGGTCCTTCTGGAGGAAGGAGTGCCGGCCGAGCGAATCCAGATTGCCCACACCGGTGACACCGACGACCTCGGCTACATCGAGGGCCTGCTGGACAAGGGCGTTTACATCGGCATGGACCGCTACGGGCTGGACCTCTTCCTCCCCACCGCTCAACGCAACGCGACGGTGATCGAACTGCTGAACCGCGGCTACGCGGACCGCATGTTTCTCTCCCAGGATTTCGACATCCCGATCGCCAACGGCCTCGACTGGTACCCGCTCGAGGTGCTCGAACAGCTTCAGGCGGCCGGCGCAGCGACCGACTGGAGCATGACCTTCATCTTCGAACAGGTGATCCCGGCGCTCAGGGAAGCCGGAATGACTGGCGATCAGCTCGACACGATGCTGGTCGAGAATCCGAAGCGGTGGCTGGGTCGTAGCTGAGGCTGACCGCGGGTCAGTCCACGACCATCGACATCGATCCCCGGAGGGAAAGAGAATTGTTCAGCGACACCCCGGTGGCGTTTGCCTCGACCGCAAAGAAACCGACTTCGCCGGCAGAGACATCGAGACCGATGTTGTCGCACGCGAAGGTGGAAATCTGACCGGGCGGCACTACTCCCGTAAGGGCAGGTGAAGCCGTGCACAAGGTCGCCGGCTGCTGAATCGGCTCGGCGAACCCGTCTTCGCTGGTGTAGAGCCCCCCGGTAAGTGAAATGGTCGTGCCCACCAGGTTCAGGGTCGACGTCGTGTAGAGCCAACCGTTTATCGAGGAGACCACGCCGTCCCTGGGAATGACCTGCATGACCGTGAGCGTGTCGTTCATCGAGAACGGTTCCTGCATTTGCTGCGGCGAAGCCAGGGTGCCGCTGAGCGGCATCAGGGCATAGAAGTCGGGGCCGCCAGAGGGCACGCTTGTCACAGGACTCAAGGGAGCGTTCGCCGTGAACACCATCGAACCGGTTGCGGTCCCGGTCGGGCCGGTCGGGCCGACATCGCCGGTCACTCCGTGAGCGCCCGGGGACCCGGTCGCTCCGGTTACTCCAATTGCGCCGGGCAGGCCTGCCGGCCCGCGAGCCCGGCGAACCCGGTCCCCTCGGCCCGGTGGCACCTCTCGGCAGCTGGCCCTTCTGTCCAGATCAGGCGGCCATGGTGTCGAACCTGTCGTCCGCGAACGGAAGCGCCTCGACGTTTTCTGAAGGGCCCTTCTCCTTCCTGCCGAAGCCAAGGAACGATTTGACTTTCCCGACCGAGTCGTTCGGAAGCGAGAGGCGGATCACCTTCTTCCAGGCCGAAGCCACCTGGCGGGGCAGGCTGCCTTCCGCGTAGGGCAGGTCGTAGCGGTCGAAGATCTCCCTGACCTTCGGCGAGATCTCCTGGTAGCGGTTGCTGGGCAGATCCGGAAACAGGTGATGTTCGATCTGGAAGGAGAGGTTTCCGGTCATTACATGCATCGCCGGAGAGCCCTTGATGTTCGCCGCGCCAAGCATCTGGCGGACGTACCAGTCGGCCCGGGTTTCGCCTTCGATCGACGCCTTCTCGAAGGTGGCCACACCCTCCGGGAAATGGCCGCACATGATCACCGAGTGGGTCCAGAGGTTCCGGACCAGGTTCGCGGTCAGGTTCGCGGCGAAGGTGGTCGGCGCAGAGGGCCCCGACAAGGCCGGATGGACCAGGTAGTCCTTGGTCATCTGGGCCCGGATCTTCCTGATCACCTGTTTCGCCTTGGCCTGGAATTCCGGATTGTCCCTGCGGCCCTTCCAGTTCTTCTTGAGCTGGAGGTCGTAGGCGGCGATGCTGTACTCGAAGAGGAAGGCGTTGATCAGGTTCCAGGCCGGCTGGCCGAGGTAGAACGGCACCCAGCGCTGGTCCTCGTCGACCCGCATGATCCCGTAACCGAGGTCGTGGTCCTTGCCGATCACGTTCGTGTAGGTGTGATGGATCTCGTTGTGGGAGTGCTTCCAGAGATCGGCCGGAGATGCGTTGTCCCACTCCCAGGAGGTCGAGTGGATCTTCGGGTCCCGCATCCAGTCCCACTGGCCATGCATCACGTTGTGGCCGATCTCCATGTTCTCGAGGATCTTGGCCACCGAAAGGCCGGCGGTGCCGATCAGCCAGGCCGGCGGAAAGAGCGAGAAGAGCAGAACCCCCCGGCTACCCAGTTCGAGTTTGCGCTGCGTGTCGATCATCCCGCGGATGTAGGCGGCGTCATCTTCGCCACGGGTGTCGAGCACCTCCTGGCGGATGGCGTCAAGTTCGCGGCCGATCTGCTCGATGTCCTCCCGTGAGAGATGGGCGATCGGGTTTTCAGGGTCCTTCTGGATTGCGGTCATTGTTTCCTCAGAGTTCGATTTCGCAGGTGCCGGCAGCCGCTGACACGCAGGTCTGGATGCGGATGTCGTCTCCGGCCGAGGCGGTGGTGACTTCGCCGGTCCGGAGGTCCCGGACCGCGCCCTCGCGCAGCCGGGAAACGCAGCCGAAGCAGATGCCCATCCGGCAGCCGGAGGGCATCAGCACCCCGGCCTGCTCGCCGACTTCGAGAATCGGCGTTCCGCCGTCCCCTTCGACGCTCAGGTCTGTCTCGGTGAAGTTGATGGTGCCGCCCTCCCCCGTGGCGATCACCGCGGGGCGGAAACGCTCGGTGTGAAGACGGCCGGCCAGCCCCAGCGATTCAAGGTGACTCTCGATCGAATCGAGCATCCCGGTCGGTCCGCAAGTCCAGATCTCCCGCTCGGCGAGGTCCGGCACCATCGCTTCCAGATTGACCGGGTCAAGCATGCCGACCCGGTCCGTGTGAAGTTCCGTCAGCTCGATCCGGCCGGTTGAGGAGAGCCGTCTCAGTTCGTGCCTGAAGATCACCTCCCGGTCGCCCGGAGCGGAATGGATGAGCACCGATCCGTCGGGCATTTCGGTGTGGCTGCGGAGCATCCCGATCACCGGGGTAATGCCGCTGCCCGCGGTGATGAAGAGAGCGCTGCACCCGGTGCTCCCGTCGAAGGTGAACTCGCCGGTCGCCTGATCGAGCTGAATTACGGTTCCGGCCTCAACCCGATGCACGAGGTAGTTGCTGACCAGGCCCTGCTCGATCGCCTTGACCGTGATCGAGATGTTGCCGTCGGGCCGGTCCGGCGGCGAAGTCAGGGAATAGGCCCGCCAGTGCCGGACTCCGTCTATGTCCACCCCGACCCGCACGTACTGGCCAGGTCGGTGCCCGGCCCAGCTGCGTCCGGGCCGGATCACGAGCGTGGCTGCGTCGTCCGTCTCCGGCACGATCGAGACGATCCGACCGCGCAGATCGGAACCTGAGGCGAGCGGCGAAACCAGGTCGACGTAATCGGACGGCAGGAGCGGCGTCGCCACTCGCTCCGCCAGGGCGCTGACCCCGGAACGGAGCCTTCCGACGGGGCTGGCGGGCGAAAGCAGAGAAGGCATGACCCAAGAGTGGACTATCCGAGGAGAAGTATCTTGCTCCTGCCGGTTGAATCGGAGGCTCGCATTTTATTGTTTGCGAACAATCCATGCAGCTATGATTGCCGTCAATGAGCCCTCGATCCTCCTTCGCACCCGAATCGGTGATCGCTACCCTGCGGGACGTCCTGCCGGATGTCGCAGCCGCCTCGGCTGGCGCGGTCATCGCTGAAGTTCCCGAATACAGCGACCTGCGAGGACCCGAAGGCGACACCCTCGACCATCAGGTTGAACTTGCGCTGAGGGGCTTTCTGGTCATCGCCTCGGAATCCGAATCAGCCGATTCCGTGGTTCCGTTCCAGCCTGCCCTTGACGCCGCCTTTGCCCTTGGTCGAGGCGAGTTCCGGAGCGGCCGAACTACCGACGTGCTCCTCTCCGCGTACCGGATCGGGGCCAGGGCGGCCTGGCGGGAATGGTCAAAGGTGGCGATCGGGGCTGAAATCCCGATCGAGTTCTTCGCCCGATTCGCCGAGATGATCTTCGCCTACATCGACCAGCTTTCTGCTTCCAGCGTGGCCGGCTACTCCCACGAGCTGGAAGCCAGCCAGCGGTCCCGGAGCCGGCGCTTCGAGGAGCTTGCCCGCAGGATCCTGGCTGGCGGACCGGCCGAGACCCTTCAGGCCGAGGCGGAAAGGGTCGGCTGGGATGCCCCGGAAGCGGTGTCCGCCGTGATCCTCGCCAACGCCAGGGCCCAGGGGATCCGGAACCTGGTCGATTCGCGCAGCCTGATCGTTCCCGGCAACCTGCCCGGCCTCGAGGACGAGGACCTCATGCTGCTGATCGTTCCGACGGTCCGGACCAGCGAGCGCGAGCGGATCAAGGATCAGCTGGCCGGCCGGGGTGCGGTGATCGGACCGTCCCGTGAGTGGCGGCGGGCCGGTCAGTCCTACGCCCGGGCGGTCAAGGTGCTCAACCTGAACCGCGGCGGGCACCGGGATGACCCGGCCGACACCGACGACTTCCTGGTCGAACTGGTGGTCGGGGCCGACCCCGAAGCCCTTGAGGACCTCAGAAGGGAAGTCCTCTCCCCCCTTGAGGAACTTCGTCCCTCGACCGCAGAGAAGCTCCGGACCACGCTTGAAGCCTGGCTGCTCCACCAGGGTCGCCGCGACGGTATCGCCGCCGCCCTTCACGTTCATCCGCAGACGGTTCGCTACCGGATGGGGCAGCTGAGGGAAATCTACGGCGACCGGCTGGACGATCCCGCCATGGTCCTCGCCGCCACGGTTGCCCTGGCCGCCAAAAATTGAAGTCCCGGGGTCGAAGTGCCCGGCCGGCCGATCGCCCCGCTCAGGGCAGTCGCCAGGCCTGGACCGCCGGGCCGGGGCCCGCTCCGGCACCGATGTAGACGGTTCGGCCGGAAACTGCCGGCGGTGCGTTGACGCCGGTGATCGCCTTCGGAGAGGCGAGGATTTCACCGTCACTGGCCCGCAGCGAGTAAAGGGTCCCGTCCACTCCCGGGGCCATGACGACATCACCCACCACCGTCGTCGCTCCGTCCGGCAGGGTCGGGATCGGGGTCTTCCAGAGCGTCCTTCCGGTGCCGCCACCGAGGGCCAGGATCGCTCCGGTCCCGGTCTGGTAGGGACAGGAGACGATGGTCGTCACCGAGACGACCGTCGCGCAGAGGTCGGACACCGGCACGAAGATGGAATTGCCGGAAACCGACATCGGGGTTTCGACGCCGCCGGCGACCCCCGGATACATGGTGACCGGCAGATCCTCCGCCGCGGTCGGAAGGTCCCTGGCCGGGTCGCCCCACTGGTTGTGCCTGCCGACGTTTCGCTTCCAGATCAGCTTTCCGTTCCGGCGGTCAACCACGTAGACGGTTCCCATCTTGCCGCCGGTGATGACCACATCCCGTTTCCGGCCGTTCACCCTGAAGGTGGCGAGAATCGGAGGCAGTTGCAGGTCGTAGTCCCGGAAGTCATGCGGAACGGCCTGGAAGAACCATTTGAGTTTGCCGGTCGCCGCGTTCAGCGCGACCAGGCTGTTCGTGTAGAGATTCCTGCCGGGCCGGCTCGAACCGTTGGGGAAATCGACCGTCCCCGGCAGCGGCCCCGGATTGGCGACGCTCATGTACATCGTTCCGTGGTCATCGATGCTGGGGGTGCTCCAGAGCCCTCCCCCGCTGTTGACCGCGGGGTTGCCCCAGAGATTGTCGGTCGTCGTGTCGAAAGACCAGACCTTGCGACCAGTTTTCGCGTTGAGCCCGAAGACGACGCCCTTCTGCCCGCCTTTGTAGATCCCGGTCCCGATCTTGAACGGGATCGTCGAGACGATGATCAGGTCCTTCCAGGCGAGCGGGGCCATGTCCACGGCGGCGCTGTCACTCGCGTTCAGGGTGGTGCGCCAAATGGTTTTGCCGGTCGTCGCGTCAAGGCTCAGCACATCGGAATCGACACCGGCCAGCAGGCGTCCGTTCGCGAGGGTCACACCGTTCTGGCCGAGTCCGGCCACGTTGAAGGTGCGTTTCCATTTCTGGATCCCGGTGAAGGCGTCCAGCGCATAGACGTTCGATGCCGCGTCCGAGAAGTAGAGGACCCCGTCGCTGACGATCGGGTTCGAAGACATCGCGCCGAAGATGCCGCCGGAAGTGAGCGGGAAGGTCCAGGCCGGGGCAAGGTCCGCCACGTTGCCCGAGTCGATCCCGGTCGAGATCACCTTCCGGGAGTTGGTCATGTTGACGTTCGCGGCGACCCCGCCACCGGCATTGGCCCGCAACTCGCGCGGCGTCCCGGCCGGTTTCCGGACCGTGCCGGCGGACGCCGCCGGGGCGAGCAGGCCCAGGGCGGCGGCAGTGACGATCGCGCCAGCGGCAGCTCTGCGAAGACCCCCCTCTCCCCGAAACATCCTTCGATCCTACCCCCGATCCCCGCTGCTAGGGTCGCCGGACATGAGCGAGAGTCAGCATGTTGCTTCCCTGACCGAAGCCACGGCCCTGTTCGAGGGCGACCCGGGCTCGCTCCGGGTTCTGACTTCGGCCGAGCTGCCGGTTTTACGCGGGATCTCGATCAAGCGGCTGCTCCTCGCCCCGGGTTCGATCCGGGAACCGCACTGGCACGCCAACGCCAGCGAATTGACCTACTGCGTCAAGGGAGACCTGCTGGTCTCGGTCCTCGACGACGCCGACGGCTTCTCCTCGTTCACGATTTCGGCCGGGGAGATGTTCTACGTGGCCAGCGGCAGCCTGCACCACATCGAGAACCTGGGTTCCGGCGAGGCCGAGTTGATCCTGGCGTTCAGTCACGAGCGACCCGAAGACTTTTCGATGCACGCCGCCTTCGGAGCGATGAGTGACGCCGTACTCGGCAACACCTACGACCTGCCTGCCGCGGATTTCGCCGTGATTTCCCGCAATACCGAGCCGGTTTACATCGTCAGCCGCGAGGGCCGGCCGTCGGTTCCGGAGCATTCCTCATTCGACGATCCACACAAGTTCGCGATCGAAGGGCAGGCTGCCCCGATCGACTCCCCGGCCGGCTCGGCGAAGCTGGCCCGCAAGCAGTTCTGGCCGATCATGGAGGACCTCTCGATGTACTCGCTGCGGGTCACCCCGGACGGAATGAGGGAACCGCATTGGCATCCGGTCACCGCCGAGCTGGGGTACGTGGTCAAGGGCGAGGCCAGGATGACGGTGATGGATCCGGACGGTTCGACCGATACCTACGGGCTCGGGCCCGGCGATGTCTACTTCATCCCTCCCGCCTACCCTCACCACATCGAGGACACCGGTCAGGACGACTTCCACTTCCTCGTTTTCTTTGACCGGCACACCCCGAAGGACATCGGCTACCGGGCTTCGGCTTCGGCCATTTCGCGGGAGGTGCTGGCCGCGACGCTGGGGATCCCCGAGACCATGCTGCCGAAGATCCCCTTCACCCCGGAAGATCCGCTGATCGTGAAGCGGGCCAATCCGGTCGACCCGCCCGGCTGAGTCAGTCCGTTTCGGCCGGGGGCCCGGCCCCGCGCCGGCGCAGAAGAAGAATCGTGCCCAGGAGGCCGCTGAGGATCGAGCCGAGGAAGATGCCGACCTTGGCCGCGTCGAGCAGGAGTGGATCCGTAAAGGCCAGATCGGTGATGAACAGCGAAACGGTGAAGCCGATGCCACCGAGCGCGCCCACGCCCCAGACCTGTGCTCTCCGCATGCCTTCCGGCAGGGTGCCGGAACCGAAACGCAAGGCAGCCAGGGTCGTGACCGAGATCCCGAGGATCTTGCCGACCACCAGGCCGGCGATCACCGCCCAGGTCAGCTCGCTGCCGAGCGCATCACCCAGAACCCCGCCCCTCAGGTCGATGCCCGCATTGGCGAGGGCGAAGAGCGGCACCACCACGAAGGCGCTGACCGGGTGAAGGGCATGCTCGAGCTTTGTGTTGATGTCCCTGCCGCGGAAAGGCCTGACCGGCACCAGCAGCCCCAGCACGACGCCGGCGATCGTCGCGTGGATTCCCGACTCATAGGTGCCGATCCAGATCAGGGCGGCCAACGGCACGTAGGGCCAGATTCGCCAGACGCCGAACTTCTGGAATCCGATCACGACCAGGACCCCGGCCCCGGCAATCGCCGCCCAGCCGAGCGAAAGCCCGTCTCCGTAAAAGAGGGCGATGATCAGGATCGCGACGATGTCATCGACGATCGCAATGGTCAGCAGGAAAACCCGGACCCCGTTCGAAACCCGGTTTCCGAGCAAGGCGAGGATCCCGACCGCGAAGGCGATGTCGGTCGCCGCCGGGATCGCCCAGCCGTCCGCCGCCGGGCCGCCGCCGGCGATCAGGGTGAAGATGATCGCCGGCATTGCCACCCCGCCGAGCGCCGCCAGTACCGGCACGACCGCGTCACTGCGGTTCTGGAGCTCGCCGGAAACGAGCTCCCGCTTTATCTCGATTCCGACGATGAAGAAGAAGACCGCCATCAGCAGGTCGTTGATCCAGTGCTGAAGATCCAGGCTGATGTCAACCGGGCCGATGTCGACCTTGATGTAACTGGACCAGAACTCGAAGTACCCGTCGCTCCAGCCCGAATTGGCCCAGACCACGGCGATGATCGCCGCGCCCAGCAGGATGACGCCACCGAGTACCTCGTCGTCGAGGAAGTCGGTCAGCGGGTCGATCACTCGTTGTCTGAGAATGCGCTTCATATCCGTCCTGCTGCATGGGTACTTTGCCGGAAGTGGAAGATGGGTTGCCATGCTGAGGCTGCGGGTGGACGTGCTCCAGAGCGAGCGCGACCAACTAGTCGAGAGGCTCACCTGCCTCGACGGGGTGAGGCGCATCACCTCCGAACCCGAACTCCACGGCGGTCAGTTCATGATCTCGGCCGATGTTGAACCGGCAGCCGCCGACGACGTTCTGAGTGCCCTGCACACCCTTGACCTGCACCACGACGATTTCGTGCTGGTCCGGGAGGACATCCTCACCCAGGGCCTCCGCTCTGGCGGACTCTCGGCCAGCGGCGGCTACTCCTGGGTCGAGATTCTCGGTGAAGCGAGGGCCAACGCCCGACCGGTGGCCCGATACTTCCTGCTCATGGCGGTGGCCGGCTGGATCGCCGGGCTCGGCGTGATCCAGTCCAGCACGATCCTGATCGTCGGCGCGATGGCGGTCAGTCCCGATCTGATGCCGATCTGCTCGACCTGCGTCGGGATCATCGGCCGGCGGCTGAACCTGGCCTGGAGTTCCTTCCTCACTCTGATCCTCGGCATGGGCTGCGTGATGCTGGTCTCCTTCATCGTTGCCCTCGCTCTCCAGCTTGTCGGCATCCTGGCCAGCGATTTCGACGTGCGCGAGATCGAGCTGGAAGGGCTGGCCGCCGCCGACTACTCAACCGGGCTGATCGCCCTCGGGGCCGGAGTCGCGGCCATGCTCTCCTTCGAAACCCGCGGCGCCAGCGCGGTCGGAGTCGCCATTTCGGTGACCACCGTTCCCGCCTCGGCCTACTTCGGGGTGGCGATGGCCCTGGGCGAGGCAAGCGAGGCCCTCGGTGCCCTGCTCGTACTCGGCATCAACCTCGTGCTGCTGATCGTCGGCGGCTCGATAACGCTCTATTTCCAGCGACTTTTCACTCCAATTCACGAGACGTGAACAGCCGTCGCCTGTGTGCGATCGGTCACGTTACCGATATATAAATTTATATCCGGGTAACTTGGTTTGCGATGGCTTCCCCCTCCCGCACCAGGCTCTCCCGCGAGGACCGCATGGAACAGACGCTGGATACAGCTCACTCGCTGTTCGCCGAACGCGGTTACGCCGCCGTGACGATGGACGAAATCGCCGCGGCGGTCGGTGTGACCAAGCCGCTGATCTACAACTACTTCGGCAACAAGGAAAGCCTCTACATCGCCTGCATGGAACGGTCCGGCGATGCCCTGGTCGAGGCGATTTCCCTGGCCGTCGCCGATGCCGCCGACCCGTCGCAGGCCTTCGAGCGCGGGGTCCGCGCCTTCTTCTCGTTTATTGACACCGACCGCGCCGCCTGGGCAGTCCTGTTCGACGAGACGCTCCCCCACGGCGGCGAAGTGATCGAGCGCGTGTCCTACTACCGGAGCCAGCTGCTCGACTTCGTGGCCGCCTCGACCCTGAGCCGGATGCCTGCGAAGGCCCGGCAAAGCGAAAGCGTCAGAACCGAAGTCGAAGCCGTCGCCACCGCGGTGATCGGAGCGGCTGAAGCGATGGGCCGCTGGTGGCTTGCCGGCGGCTCGATGACCGCATCCGAAGCGGCCGAACTTCTCATTTCCACGGTCGAGCCGGGCCTGCTTGCCCGGAGCGCACCCAACACGCCAAAGGCAGTAACCGAAGGAGACCCGCCCGCATGAACAAGAAGACCCGCAAGGTCGCTGTCGTAGGCGCCAACCGGATCCCGTTCGCGAGATCCAACGGGGCCTACTCGCATGCCTCCAACCAGGACATGCTGACTTCCGCCCTCGACGGCCTGATCGACCGCTTCGGCCTCGAGGGCGAGACCCTCGGTGAAGTGGCCGGCGGCGCCGTTCTGAAGCATTCGCGTGACCGCGACCTGACCCGCGAGAGCGTGCTCGGCACCCGGCTGGCGGCCGAGACCCCCGCCTATGACGTTCAGCAGGCCTGCGGCACCGGCCTTGAAACGACCGTCCTGGTCGCCAACAAGATCGCGCTCGGGCAGATCGACGCCGGAATCGCCTGCGGGGCCGACACCACATCCGACGCCCCGATAGCCCTCAACGAGGAGCTTCGCGAGACCCTGCTGGAAGCCAACCGGCAGACGACGACCCTGGGCCGGATCAAGGCCCTGACCAATGTCCGGCCCCAGCACCTGGTCCCCGCGATTCCCCGCAACGAGGAACCGCGCACCGGCCTTTCGATGGGCGAGCACTGCGCGATCATGGCGGCCGACTGGGAAATCAGCCGAAGCGAACAGGACGCGCTGACCGTGGCCAGCCACCACAACCTCGCGGCCGCCTATGAACGCGGCTTCTTCGAGGACCTGATCACTCCCTACCTCGGCCTGCGACAGGACCAGAACCTGCGGCCCGACTCCTCGCTCGTGAAGCTGGCCGGGCTGAAGCCGGTCTTCGGCGGGCCGGAGGGCACGATGACCGCGGCCAACTCGACCCCGCTCTCGGACGGTGCCTCGGCCGTGCTGCTGGCTTCAGAGGACTGGGCCAAAGAGCGCGGCCTGCCAATCCTCGCCTTCGTCGAGGAAGCCCAGACCGCCGCGGTCGATTACCTCCACAAGCGGGAGGGCCTCTTGATGGCCCCGGCCTACGCGATGTCGGAGATGCTGGCCCGGGCCAACCTCTCGCTTCAGGATTTCGACTACTACGAGATCCACGAAGCCTTCGCCGCCCAGGTGCTCTGCACCCTCAAGGCCTGGGAAGACCCCGACTACTGTCGCCAGAAACTCGGTCGCAGCGAGGCGATGGGGCCGATCGACCGGTCGAAGCTGAACGTGAACGGCGGCTCGCTGGCTGCCGCCCACCCTTTCGCTGCGACCGGCGGCCGGATCGTCGGATCGCTGGCCAAGCAACTGCATGAAGACGGCACCGGCCGTGGCGTGATCAGCATCTGCGCCGCCGGCGGGCAGGGTGTCGTGGCAATTCTCGAAGCGCCTGGAGGCAAGAAGTGAGCGACACCTACACACAGATCGTCAACGCACCGGTCGTTTCGGGCCTGGCCAACTCACTGGGTTTGCCGCGGCCGGTCGAGCTTGACCGCTACCAGCCGGGCCGACCGGTCATCGACGGGCCGGTACTGACCGGGTCCGCTCCGGAGAGCAGCCTGCGCCCCGCGATCAGCGCCACCCTCGACTCGATTGGCGCCGAACGGGCGGGAACCGAAGGTCCGGCGAAGGCACTCATCTTCGATGCCACCGGAATCAGCGACTCGACCGAGCTGGTCGAACTGCAGCGCTTCTTCTACCCCGCCGTGCCACGGCTCGCACCGAGTGGCCGGGCGATCGTGCTCGGCTCACCACCCGCCGCGACCGGCGGCGTCCGTGCCCACACCGCCCAGCGTGCACTTGAAGGGTTTGTCCGCTCGCTCGGCAAGGAGATCGGTGGCCGTGGTTCCACCGCCCAGTTGGTGCAGGTCGAGCCCGGCGCCGGGGACGAAATCGGGTCCACCCTGCGCTTCCTGCTTTCCCCCCGTTCGGCTTTCGTTTCCGGGCAGGTGATCCGGGTCGGCAAGCCGGTCGCCCCGAAGCCGGAACTCGACTGGGAACGGCCCCTGGCCGGAAGGACTGCGCTGGTCACCGGGGCTTCACGGGGAATCGGAGAGGCGATCGCCACCGTCCTCGCGCGGGACGGGGCGACCGTCATCGGACTCGACATTCCGCCCGCCGCGGCCGAGCTGGACCAGGTGACTTCGCGCCTCGGCGGGCGTTCCCTGACCCTGGACATCACGACCCCCGATGCGCCTGACGCGATCGCCCGCGAACTCGGCGAAGGAGTCGACCTGATCGTCCACAACGCCGGCGTCACCCTGGACCGCACGATCGCCAAGATGCCGGAAGAGCGCTGGAGCAAGCTGATGGAAATCAACCTCTCCAGCGAGGAACGGATCAATGACGCGATCCTTTCCGCCGACCTGCTGAACGCCAACGGCCGGATCGTCTGCGTTTCATCGATGTCCGGCATCGCCGGCAATTCAGGCCAGACCAATTACGCCGCTTCCAAGGCCGGTGTGATCGGCATGGTCGAATCGATGGCACCCGAGCTGGCGCGGCGACAGGCCACGATCAACGCGGTCGCCCCCGGATTCATCGAGACGCAGATGACCGCGGCGATGCCATTCGGCACCCGTGAGGTCGGCCGCCGCCTGAACAGCCTCTCGCAAGGTGGCAAGCCGGTTGACGTGGCGGAGACGATCGCCTGGTTCGCCAGCCCCGCCTCAACCGGGGTCAACGGAAACGTGGTTAGGGTCTGCGGCCAGAACCTGCTGGGAGCCTGATGACCAGGCTCGAATCCTCCCCGTCGATTCTGCCGCTCTATCTGAAGGCGGCGATGCCGCTGATCCCCGGCGCCTCCTCCCTGCCCTTCCTGCCTGGCGGCGGCGGGGAGATTCCTTCCGGGCTCGGCTTCGAACTGAAGGGAGTGGTTCCGCAACAGGACCAGGTAGCCGAATACGCCAAGGTCTGCGGGTTCCCGTTGAAGGACAGGCTGCCGCCAACCTTCCCCCACGTGCTGGCCTTTCCGCTTCACATGGCGGTGATGAGCAACGGGGAGTTTCCCTTCGGCGCGGTCGGCCTGGTTCACATCGAAAACTCGATCAATCAACTCAGGCCGATCGCATTCGGCGAGATGCTTGAAGTGAAAGTCGGAGTCACTTCACTCTCCCCCCACCCGAAGGGGCAGATCTTTTCCCTGTTGACCGAGGTCAGTGCCGCCGGGGAGACGGTCTGGACCGAGACGAGCACCATGCTGCGGCGCGGGAAGGGCAGTAAGAAGCCCTCGGCTCCGGGCCTCGAAATTCCCACGCTTGACCCCGGGACTCCGGCCAGCGCCACCTGGAAACTCCCGGCCGACCTCGGCCGGCGCTACGGCGCGGTCTCCGGGGATCGCAACCCGATCCACATGCATGCCCTGACCGCAAAGCCACTGGGCTTCCACTCCGCGATCGCTCACGGAATGTGGACCGCCGCCCGGGCCCTGGCCCAGATCGAGAGCCGGCTTCCCGATTCCTTCACTGCCGGGGTCAGGTTCCGCAAGCCGATCTTCCTGCCCGCCCGGGTTCAGTTCGCCGCCGAAGGCGACGGCACGGAAACCCTCTTTGCCGTCCGCGATGCCCGCAAGGGCACCCCTCACATGGACGGTCGCATCACTTCCAACGCGAACGAAACCGCGAAAGCGAGCAATTGAAATGAGCAGCAAGAACAGCCAGGGGCTGGCCGACAAGACGATGGGCTCCAGCCTTCGTGCCCTGAACTGGATCGCCGGATCGAAGATCCTCGACCGGCTCAGGCTGCGCAGCCAGTTCGAGCGGACCGTCTTTCAGAGCACTAAACACGGAATGCGCGCCGCGACCAGCGCCGGCCGCAGCTTCAACAAGGCGACCAGCCTCGGCAAGCCGGCCCGCCAGAAGAGCGGCTCCGGATCCGGGCTCTTCGATCTCACTCCGGATGACGAACAGCAGATGTTCATTGAGGCCGGGCAGGCCTTTGCGGCCGACCAGATCCGGCCCGCCGCCTCCGGGGCGGACTCGGAGAAGGCCACTCCGGCCGCGATCCTTGAGCAGGCCGGCGAGATCGGCGTCAACACGCTTGGCATCCCCGAGGAATTTGACGGGGTCCTGACCGAGCAGTCGACCGTAACCTGGACCCTGATGGCCGAGGCCCTCGCCCACGGTGACATGGGCATCGCCTATGCGGCGCTGGCCCCCGGCGCGGCAGCAACCGCGATCGGCCGCTGGGGCGACCCCGACCAGCAGGCGAGCTACCTGCCCGCCTTCACCGGCGAAAATCCGCCGGCCGCCGCGCTGGCGATCCTCGAGCCGAAGCCGCTCTTTGATCCCTTCAATCCCGACACCCGGGCCACCGCCGGAACCGGCGGCGACTGGATCCTCAACGGGGTGAAGTCGATGGTCGCCCGGCCCGGCGAGTGCGAGCTCTTCGTCGTCGCGACCGCCACCGGTGACGCCAGGCCGACTCTCTTCATCATCGAATCCGGCTCCGATGGCCTGACCTTCGAAGCCGAACCCGCGATGGGGCTCAGGGCGGCGTCGACCGGCCGGCTGGTACTGGAAGATGTGCGCGTTCCCGCCTCGGCAATGCTTGGCGAGGAAGGCGACCGCGCCCGGATCTACGCCGACTGCGTTTCGGGGTCCCGGATCGCCTGGTCGGCGATGTCCTCCGGCACCGCCCAGGCCGTGCTCGACTACGTGATCCCCTACGTGAACGAGCGTCAGGCCTTCGGCGAGCCGATCTCGAACCGCCAGAGCGTGGCCTTCAGCGTTTCCGACATCGCGATCGAAACCGGTGGCATGCGCCTCGCCAACTGGCGGGCCGCGAGCCGGGCCGACCGCGGGGAATCCTTCGCCCGCGAAGCAGCCCTGGCCCGCCGGCTCGCCGCCGCAAAGGGCGTGGAAATCGGCTCGGCCGGGGTCCAGCTGCTGGGCGGCCACGGCTACGTCAAGGAGCACCCGGTCGAACGCTGGTATCGCGACCTCCGCACAGCGGGCGTGATGGAGGGCGCCCTGCTCGCCTGATCACCAGGCCGAGCGAAATGAAACCATGATCTATCTGGAAACACCGAAGAAGTTCCGCCCGCTGGTCACCCAGGCCAACCACGTTGCCCGCGAGATCTTCCGTCCGATCTCGCGCAAGTACGACGAGGCCGAACACGAGTACCCGAAGGAACTCGACGTACTGGCCTCGCTGATCAACGGCATGAATGAGGGTTCGGGCATGGGCGCCGGTGCGGCCGGCGTCAGCGGGGAATCCGGTGATGAACCGGATTCGGGCAGCGGCAACCGCAACGGTTCGAACCTGAGCACCGTGCTCGGCATCATCGAGCTCTGCTGGGGTGACGTCGGACTGCTTCTGGCGATGCCCGGCCAGGGGCTCGGCAACTCGGCGATCGCGTCGGTCGCGACCGCGGAGCAGCTCGAGCGCTACGGCGGCAAGTGGGCCGCAATGGCGATCACCGAACCGGAGGCGGGCTCGGATTCCGCGGCGATCCGCACTACAGCCGTCCTCGACGGGGACGAATACGTGCTGAACGGTGAGAAGATCTTCGTCACTTCCGGTGACCGGGCCGAGCTGATCGTGGTCTGGGCCAGCCTCGACCGCTCGGTCGGCCGGGCGGCGATCAAGTCGTTCATCGTCGAGCGTGACAATCCGGGCCTGACCCTGGACCGGCTCGAGCACAAGCTGGGCATCCGGGCGTCGGATACCGCCAACTTCACCCTGCAGGACTGCCGCGTGCCGAAGGAGGCGCTGCTCGGCTCCCCGGAGGTGGACGTGAAGAAGGGCTTCGCAGGAGTGATGAAGACCTTCGACAACACCAGGCCCCTGGTCGCCGGCATGGCCCTCGGGGTAACCCGCGCGGCGCTCGAAGAGACGAAGCGCCAGCTCGAAGCGGCCGGCGTCGAGATCGATTACGACACTCCGGCGCTTTGCCAGTCCGCGGCCGCGGCCCGCTACCTCGAGATGGAAGCCGATTACGAGGCGGCCCTGATGCTGACTCTGCAGGCGGCCTGGATGGCCGACAACCGGAAGCCGAACTCGCTCGAAGCGTCGATGGCCAAAGCCAAGGCCGGCCGGACCGGGGTCGACGTGACCCTGGGCTGCGTCGAGATCTGCGGCAGCATCGGACTCGGTGAATCCGAGCTGCTCGAGAAGTGGTCCCGTGACGCGAAGATCCTCGACATTTTCGAAGGCACCCAGCAGATCCAGCTGCTGATCATCGCCCGCCAGCTGCTCGAAAAGACCTCGGCCGAACTCAAGTAGCCAGAAGCCCCCGGCTCAAGTGGTCCGCGGTGGCGGGATGCGTCGGGGGCGGATCGATTCGAAAGCCGAGGCCTGGGTGAGCAGCCGGTTGTCGTCGTATGAACGACCGGCGAAGGTGAGGCCGACCGGCATCCCGATGTCACCCATCAGCCCCATTGGCACGGTCACGGTCGGGATGCCGAGGTGCCGGGGAACGAGGTTGCCGTTCGCCACCCAGACACCGTTGGCCCAGGCCCGGTCGGCCGAGCGCGGGTTCACATCGGCGTCGGCCGGACCGACGTCGGCGACCGCGGGAAAGACCACCGTGTCCAGTCCGAGCTCATCCATCCACTCCTCGAGGTCGATCCGGCGGGTCTGCTCGAGACCCCGCAGGCCTGCTTCGAGTTCAGGCAGTTGATCCCAGGGGGTGAGGCCGGCCTGGGCCATCTCGACGTACTCCTCCATGCCGAAGGCCAGGTCACCTTCCCGGCTGGGCAGGGCACCGGCTTCGGGCGGAAAGATCAGCTCGCCGTCCGCGTCCGCCAACCGGTTCAGGGCCGGGTCGTCATTGGCCCGGAGAAAGTCGTCGTACGCCCAGGCCGAAAGGCCGCGCAACTCCTCGTCGAGAAAGGCCGGGCTGACCAAGCCGCGGGTGAAGATGTTCGGACAGCCGGCCCGGTCACCCTCGTAGTTGGAGACCACGGGGAAATCGACTTCGACCACCTCGGCCCCGGCCGCCTCGAGATCATTGCGGGCTGCCTGCCAGAGGTCGATCACCGACTGCCGGGTATCGATGCGCTCGCCGGTCGGCCCCCAGACGTCACTCTTCTCCCCCGTTCCCGCGGCCGGATCGGCGTTGATGTACATGCGCGGGATGCCGAACCGTTTGCCGGCCAGTGCCTCGGAAGATGCGATCAGCGACGGGTACGAGTCCGGTCTGACCTCGGTGGCGGCCGGCAGCTCGATCCACTCCTGCGCCCGCCAGAGGTCTCCCCTGGTATCGGGATCATCGGCGACGATCACGTCGAGCACCTCGAGCAGATCGGCCATGGTTCGCGCGTAGGGAACCACCACGTCCATGGTCGGGGTCAGCGGCCAGTTGCCCCGGACCGAAATCACTCCGCGTGAAGGCGTGTACGCGCAGAGGCCGTTGTTCGAGGCCGGCCCCCTGCCGCTCGACCAGGTTTCCTCGGCCAGACCGAAGGCGGCGAAACTGGCCGCGGTCGCGGTCCCGGCCCCGTTCGATGATCCCGAGGCGAACGGCGCGGTCAGGTAATCGGCGTTGTACGGGCTCTCCGCGCGGCCGTAGACGCCCCGCTGCATGCCGCCGTTGGCCATCGGCGGCATGTTGGTCTTGCCGAGGCAGATCGCGCCCCCTTCCCGCAGCCGCTTGACCGTGAAGGCGTCACGCATCGCCAGCAGGTTGACGAAGGCCGGGCTCCCGGAGGCAGCCGTCATGCCGCGCACCAGGTAGCTGTCCTTGGCGGTGTAGGGGATTCCGTCAAGCGGGCCCATGGCCTGGCCATTGGCCCGCCTGGCATCGGACGCGGCCGCTTCCGCCCTGGCCTCCGCGTTCCGGACGACGACCGAGTTCAGCCTGGTTTCGGTGTCCGGGCCGTCAAAGGTGTCGATCCGCGCAAGAAAGGCCTCGACCAGTTCGACCGCCGTGACTTCACCCGCCTGGAGCGCTGCGCGCAGGTCGGCGATTGGTGTCTCGATGATTTCGATCACTCTTTCACCGGTCGCCAGTCTAGCCCCGGTGTGAAACCCGCGAAACGGTCAGGAACCGTCGTCTTCGTAAATGCCGGCGATTCTGTCCAGCACCCTGCTGGCCGCCTCGAGGTCCCGGTCCGGGATCCCCTCCAGCGCCTCGTTCCACTTTCGGTGCCAGCTCTCGATGATCGGTTCGATCACGCTGCGGCCCTGATCGGAAAGCGCGACCTTGACGATCCGGCGGTCCTCCTCCGAACGGATCCGCTCCACGTGCCCCTGGTCGGAAAGGCGATCAACCATCTGGGAAACGCTGGCCGGGCTCAGGCCGTTGGTCTGGGCAAGCTCGCCGACCGCCAGGGGGCCCGACTTGTGAAGTTCGACCAGAAGCTCGAACTGGGACTGGCTCACCTCGGTCGCGCCGAGCCGGTGGGTCTCGCGCCCCTTGCGCCGGCTCAGGGTGCGGTAGGCATTCTTGAACGCCCGGACGACTTCCAGCCGGTTTCCGCTGAGTTCGACTGGATCTTCAGGCGCCAAGCGGTTCAATTTCAGCCTCCGCGATTCGTTCTTCCTCGGTCACCGGCCCGGCCGGCATCTCCGCCCGCCACAGCACCACGCAGGGGATCAGGGCCAGCAGGGCGATCCCGAGCGCCCAAAGGTAGGCGGTCCCGAACCCCTGTGCCGCCGCCGTTGCCGTGGTTGCACCCTCGCTTGCCTGCTGCAGGACGACCGCCAGTACCGCCGTGCCGATCGCGCCACCCACCCGCTGGATCACGTTCATCTGCGGCGTGGCATCGGAAAGCTGGTCCTTCCTCAGCGATGCGTAGGCGACGGTCATCGTCGGCATGAAGGCGAGACCGATGCCGATGCCCCGGACCAGCAGCATCAACGAGAGGAAGGCGATCGAAGTGTCAACCCCGATGAAGACGAAGGGAAGCGATCCGAGGCTGAGCACGGCGACTCCGAAGGTCGCGACCTTGCCGCCGCCGAAGCGCTCCGTGAGGCGGGGAGCGAAGGGCCCGACCATCAGCATGCCCAGGCCCTGCGGGGCCAGCAGGAGGCCGGTCGCGATCACGCTTTCGCCGCGGATCTGCTGGTAGTAGAGCGGCATCAGGATCATCGCTCCAAAGAGCGCGGCACCCAGCGCGAAGGTGGTTAGCGAGGCGGCACCGAAGACCCGGTTCGCATAGAGCCGGACGTCAAGCAGCGGCCGCTCGGCGCGGTATGCGTGCCGGATGAAGGCGCCGATCAGGAGCAGTCCGGCGATGACCGGCCAGATCACTTCCGGCGAGTTGAAAGTTCCGGTGGTGCCGACTTCGGAGATGCCGAAGACCAGGGACGGAATGCCGAGCACCATGAGGACCAGTCCGGCCCAGTCGAGTTTGCCGGGCTCGCCGAGTTTCGAATGGGGCAGCATCCTCACCGCGAGCAGCGCGGCGACGATGCCGACCGGAACGTTGACGAAGAAGATCCAGGACCAGTGAAAGTTCTGCAGGATTAGACCGCCGATCGTCGGGCCCAGAATCGGGGCGAGCATGGCGGGCATCACGGTGACGCTCATGACCTTGCCCATCCTTTTCGGTCCGGCGACCTCGGCCATGATCATCTGGGCGATCGGCATGATCATCCCTCCACCGATCCCCTGGATCACCCGGAAGGCGATCAGCGAAGTGCTCGATGCAGCGATGCCGCAAAGGGCCGAGCCGAGCGTGAACAGGACGATCGACCAGATGTAGACGTTCTTTGCCCCGAATTTCCGCGCCGCCCAGCCGGTCAGGGGGATCACCGCCGCGAGCGAAAGCAGGTAGCCGGTCGCCACCCACTGGATCTCGCTGATCGTCGTGTGCAGGTCTTTGGCGAGGGTGTCGAGCGCGACGTTGACGATCGTCGTGTCGAGAATCGACATGATCATGCCGAGGATCACCACCCCTGCGACCTTCCAGACGTACGGCTCGATGCGGGTAGTGGAATCCTGATTCATTAGGAACCTAATATTAGGCTCCTAATCACTTTCCGTCAAGTGTGAATCCGTCACACTCCCCCGGGCCCCGGTGCCCGCTGCGGGAAGACATCGGTTTCCGGGCAGGGCGTCTTGGTGCCGGCATCCAGCTCCGCCTGCAGGGCCGGATACTCGCCGGCGATCTCGGCGCGCGGCAGCCCGTCGAGAGCCAGGACCGTGTCCCCTGCCGCCAGTACCTGCTTGCGCATCTGGCCGAAATCAATCGCCTTCTCGCCGAACACCGGGTCGTACAGGGACCAGGGTCCAGAGATCATCGCCAGGGTCGGAACCAGTTCAGGCTGGAAGGAGTTGCCGAGCCCTCCCATCGAGCAGATCGACGGGGCCTGGTCGGGGTTGGGCACGCTCAGCCCCTTGAGCACCGCCGTGCGGGGAAGGTTCCTTCGCTTGGTGGCCTCGACCGCGGCTTCCCGCAGCGCGTCACTGTCACCGGCGCCAAAGAGTGCCGGGTCGGCCACCCCGGTGAAGGCGAGATGGCGGCTCGTTCCCTCTCCGGTCGGTATCACCTCGCGGGTACCGAGATGCTCGATCGCGAAACCGAACGCGATCCGCTTCTTGTCCAGCGGGTAATGGCGGGGGCTCATCCCGTCATTGCGGTAAGAGTCATGGGCGGAGGAGAAGACCAGCTCCAGGGTGCGGGGCCGACAGCGCAGCGGCAACTTCGCGTAGTAGCGGGCGAAGGCGAGCATGCCGATCACGCCGTTCTCCTGGACCCAGGAGGTGCCATCGGTGTTTGCGACCATGACCATCTTCTCGTTGCTTTGGCCCGGAAGCCTGGCGATCAGGTTGCGCGTCTTGCGGCGAGCGAGGTTCGCGTTCACCACGACCCGAGCCGAGGTACCCCGGCCAGCGAGTTCCTTGAGTCGCTCACCCTGGGATCGACCGACAAAGACCGCCGGTTGCCGGTAGATCATGCCGACATGCGGGTCGTAGTAGCCGCGTATCTGGCTGGCCGGCAGGTCAAAGACGAAGATCACCCCGTTTGCGCCGGCCGCGCTCGCATCCAGCTGATCGGCGTGGATGTTCGGGCTCAGGTACGGTCGCGCATAGTCGGTCGTCCCCTCAAGGTCGGGCGTCTGGTAGAGCCCGAGCAGCGAACCGACGACCCCGAACGGAATCGATCCGATCCGGAAATCCCTGATCACGACCTTCCCGGCCGCGTTTTCGGCGGTGATCTGCTGATCGGCAGGAAGGTAGACGAGCGGCCCGCCCTCACCCTTGCTCGAGGTTGGCTTCGACCAATGCACAGCACCGGCGTCGGCCACCTCGAGGATTGACCCGTCCTGCTTCCTGACCCTGATCGCGCCGGCGGCCCCGATGTCGAGCCCGGGGCCCTTCTTCATCCGGGTCCGGGGAAGCCAGGTGTAGGGATGGAAGTAGGTCGAGTGCACTCTCAACCCGATCGACCGTGCCTGCCCTTCCAGCCATGCGATCGCCTGGTTGTGGGCCGGGCTGCCGAGAATGCGCGGACCGAAGCTGTTGAACTTCGCCGTCATCTGGTGAAGGCGCGCCTTGCTGGCAAAAGCGGAGGCGTTGATCACGTCCGGGCATTCGGCGGCCCGTGCCGCCGGAGCTGCCATCAGCAGCATCGCGGCCATCGCGGCAAGCGCGAGCCAACCTCGCCTGGCGCCTGGTTCCCTGATTTCCTCCGAATTCATCCTCATCTTCCCGCTTGAATCCCCTCCCGAAAACGGCCGACCAGCGATGGTTGCGGTCCCGCTGGAACTACGCGAGAAGCCTAGCGCTCCCGGACAGCCACGCATTTGACACCGAATGATGGAATGCTTTCCGGTCGCAGGAACTGTCAAAGGCTTCGAACGGAGAAAAAGTGGGTCATTACAAGAGCAACGTCCGGGACATCGAGTTCAACCTCTTCGAGATGTTCGACACCGATGGAGTGTTGAAGACCGGCGCATTCGGCGACCTCGATTCGGACACGGTCAGGATGATGCTGGAGGAAGCCTCCAAGCTGGCCGAGGGACCCGTCGCCGCCGCTTTCGAATCAAGTGACCGGACTCCGCCGAGCTTTGACGCCGATACGCACGACGTAAGCCTGCCGGCAGACTTCAAGGCGTCGGTCAACGCCTGGACCGAAGCCGACTGGGAGAAGATCGGCCTGATCGAAGAAGTCGGCGGCATCCCCGCCCCGGCGACGGTCTCCTGGGCGATCAACGAGTTCATGTGCGGCGCCCTGCCGGCCGGCTTCTTCTACCTCGCCGGCCCCGCCTTCGCCAGCCTGCTCTACAAGAACGGCAACGAGGAACAGAAGCACTGGGCACAGATGGCGGTCGAGAAGAACTGGGGCGCGACCATGGTCCTGACCGAGCCCGAAGCCGGCTCCGACGTCGGCGCCGGCCGCACCAAGGCGATCGACCAGGGTGACGGCACCTGGCACATCGAGGGCGAGAAGCGCTTCATCACCTCCGGAGACTCGGACGATCTCTTCGAGAACATCTTCCACTACACACTGGCCCGCCCCGAAGGAGCCGGCCCCGGCACCAAGGGCCTCAGCCTCTTCGTCGTGCCGAAGTGGCATTTCGATTCGGAAACCGGTGAGCTCGGCGCCCGCAACGGCGTCAACGTCACCTCGATCGAGCACAAGATGGGGATCAAGGCTTCGGCCACCTGCGACATGGCCTTCGGGGACGGCGACAACCCGGCCGTCGGCTACCTGGTCGGTGACGTCCACCAGGGCATCCGCCAGATGTTCGACGTGATCGAGTTCGCCCGCATGATGGTCGGCACCAAGGCGATCGCCACCCTTTCGACCGGTTACCTCAACGCGCTCGAGTACGCGAAGGAACGGGTCCAGGGGGCCGACCTGACCCAGATCATGGACAAGACCGCCCCGCGGGTAACCGTCATCGCCCATCCCGACGTCCGCCGGTCACTGATGACCCAGAAGACCTACGCCGAGGGCCTCCGGGCGCTTTACCTCTTCACCGCTCTCCACCACGACCCGGTCGCGGCCGAGGTCTCGCAGGGGGTTGACGCAGAGTTCGCGGCGAAGATCAACGACTTCCTGCTGCCGATCGTCAAGGGCGTCGGTTCAGAGCGTGCCTACGAAGTGCTGACCGAATCGCTCCAGACCTACGGCGGTTCGGGCTTCCTGCAGGACTACCCGATCGAGCAGTACATCCGTGACGCCAAGATCGACAGCCTCTACGAGGGCACTACAGCGATCCAGGCGCAGGACTTCTTCTTCCGCAAGATCGTCCGTGACGAGGCGAAGTCGCTCAACCACCTGCTCGAGAAGATGGATGCCACCGCCGCCGGTTCCGGCGCCGGGCTCGAGCTCGAAAGGGAACGCCTGACTGCCGCGATCGCCAGCATGCGCGAGATCGTGGGTTCGATGATGGGTTACCTGATGGGCTCACAGGAAGATCCGAAGAGCATCTACAAGGTCGGTCTCGGTTCGGTCCAGTTCCTCAAGGCCTTCGGCGACCTGCTGATCGGCTGGCTGCTGATCAGCCAGGCCGAGATCGCCGCAGCCGCCCTCGAGAACGGTGCCGCCGGGCGCGACAGGGACTTCTACGAAGGCAAGATCACCGGCGCCAGGTTCTTCGCCCGCAACATGCTGCCGAACCTGGAAGCGACCAAGCTGGCGATCGCCCAGATCGACAACGACGTCATGGAGCTCGACGAAGCCGCCTTCTAGGAGTCCCCGGCCGGGGGCGTGATGACCTGGCTTCGCTCGAGCGGAGCAACGGCCGGACCCTCGATCACGCTCCCGTCCGGTGAAAAGCGCGAACCGTGGCAGGGGCAGTCCCAGGACTGCCCCGCCTGGTTCCAGGCCACGATGCAGCCGAGATGGGTGCAGCGGGCCGAGAGTTCCCGGTAGACGCCGTCGCGGTCGCAACTCACCGCTTTCTGGCCGACGCCGTCGCCAACCACCATGCCCTCGCCCGGCTGCAGGCGGCGCCGGGGCCGGCGGCGGTTGATCCGGTCGGCCAGCAGCATGGCTCCGGATTCGAGATTGTGCCGGACCAGGGTCGGCACCGAACTCAGCCGTAAACGGACGGGGTCGAAGGTTGCCGCGACCGGGTTGTCTTCCCCCAGCAATTGATCTGCGAGCAGCTCGGAACTGCCTGCGCCCGCGGCGAGACCCCATTTGGAGAATCCGGTCGCGGTGAGGATTCTCGAGTCGAAGGGCAGCAGCCGCCCGACGATCGGCAGGCGGTCGAAGCTCATCATGTCGTGGGCGCCCCAGGCACAGTCCACGGAGCGGACCTCGAACCTTGACCTCATGAACTGGCGCAGGCGGGCAACGCTCACGGCACTGTCCTCGGTGCCCGGACGATGGCTCTCTCCGCCGACCAGCAACGAGCGCGTACCTCCCCCGCCGGGCAGGGGGCTGATCGAGCGGGTCGGGCCGTCGACACTCAGGTAGAGACCCTGCGGGAGCGGCCCCTCGATCTGGCCGGCGACCGCGAAGGAGGTCAGGGGCTTGACCCGGGCGTAGAAGGCGGCGCGGTCGAGAATCGGTACGTGTGTGGCAAGCACCACCCGTTCGGCCTCGATCGTCACGCCGTTTTCCATTTTGACCTTGCGGTTGCCCCGCAATCCGTCGACCCCGGTCACCCGGCTTGTTTCATGAACCCGGCCGCCGAGCTCGGTCAGGGCGCCGGCGAGACCCCTGACCCATTTGACCGGGTCGAAGTGGGCCTGGTTTTCGAGGGTGAGCGTCGCGGCAACCGGAAACGGCAAGGGCGCCAGATCCTCGTCGGTCACCGCGAGGCCGGCGGCCAGCGCCGCGTCCATCTCCAGGGCCAGGTTCTCCCGTCCTTCATCGGTTTCGGCGTACGAAACCGCGGGCCGGTGGGTGAGCCCGCAGTCGATTCCCAGTGCCGCGGTCGTCTCCTCGACGAAGCGGATGCCCCGGGCGTTCAGTTCGGCATAGGCGGAGGCCGCTTCGCCCCCGTTCCTGTCAGCGATTGCCGAGTAGGCCAGACCCTGAAGCGCGCTCAGCTTGGCCGACGAGTGACCGGTCACACCGGCGGCGAGCCGTCGCGCCTCGACCAGGACCACCGAGCATCCCGCCCGGGCGAGCCGGTAAGCCGTCGAGACCCCGACGATTCCGCCACCCACCACCGCCACGTCGCAGCGGATGTCTTCGCTGACCGGGGCAAACGGCTCCGACCCGCTTTCCAGCCAGGGCGATTCCTGGCCCTCGTCCACCAGGCCCGCGAGCGGCACCGGCTTTTTACTTCCTGTGCCTTCGGGCGCCACGGCGTTGGTCAGTCCGGGATTTCCAGATCGGCCAGGGACGGCCTTACCTCGATTGCCCCGGCCGCCGCGAGTTCCGCCTTCGAGAAGCCGCCCGTCAAGACGGCGAGGCAGTCGATCCCCGAGCGCCGGGCCGCCTCCACGTCCCAGATCGAATCGCCAACCATCAGGGCGTCACGGGTCCCCGCCTTCTCCAGGGCCGCTTCGATCAGGTCCGGATCGGGCTTGGTCTGGTCCACGTCGGCGGAACTGGTGTGCCCGTCGATCAATTCCCTGACCTCGAGCTGGTCGAGGTAATGGTCGACCTCGTGGTCCTTGGCCGAACTCGAAAGCACGACGATGAAGCCGAGGTCCTTCACCTTTCGCACGAATTCGCCGGCGCCTTCCAGCGGCCTGACCTGATCGATCAGCCGCTGGAAGATCTCTCCTTCACTTTCGCGGACCGCGTCGCCGGCTTTCCGCTCGGCTTCCTCGCCGGCAACGGATTCGATCATCTTGTCGCCACCCTTGCCCACGTAGCGATGGATCTTCCACGCTTCGGCGTCGAGCCCGTGCTCTCTCAGGGCTTCCTGCCAGGCGATCACGTGCTGGTAGTTGGAGTCGACCAGGGTGCCGTCGATGTCGATGATCAGAGCTTCTGCCATGAAGTCAGTCGATGTCTTCCTGGCTGGCAAGGGTCAGCGAGCCCTTCCTTACTTCGGCCAGGTGACGCTCCTGGATCGGCAGCGCCCATCCCGTGAGTTCCTCAAGTTCGGATTCTCCGGCCCGCTGACTGAGTTCACCCAGGATCTCCCAGTGGCCCACCTCGCCGGCCTCGGCCATGGTCATGAACTCGAGTCCGTCGAGCCCGTCCGAGTCGTCACCGAGGTAGGTCGACATCATCTCGGTCGCTTCCTGCTTGGTTTCGCGGGCCTTGTCGAGAATCGCGGTCTTGCGACCGTCCCGCTTCTCGATCGCGCTGGTGCACCGCTCCTCGGTCTCGACCGCTTCCTGCTTCATCTTCTCCAGGCTCTCCGACACCGATTCGTCGTCGATCATCGGTGCGACCTTCTCGATCGCTCCCTGAGCTGCCTGGGCCAGGCCAGTGACCTCGGCGAGCTTCTCCTCGACCGTCGATATTTCTGCCATTTCGATTACCTCCAGTAAGGGGTTGACTGGCTGCGGTAGTACCCGCTGCCCCTGACGTGGGCGTCCAGTGCCGTGTAGAGGATGCACTGCTCGGTCGCCTGGCCGGCCAGCCAGATCGTTTCCACGTCGCAGACGTCGAGCAGGTGTGCCAGCGGCGTGCCGTAGAAGGCCGAGTGCTGACCCTTGTGGATGAAGTCCTCATCGGGACGGGGTTCGAGGGGTGAAACCAGTTCCGGGTGCCGGCCCGACATCGCCAGGGCAAAAGCTGTTTCCCGGGATCCGTGGAAGCCCCCGTCCATGTCGTTTGCGTAAACGACCTTCAGGTTCTCCCCGGCACGGCGGCGCAGCCGGTTGATCGCTTCGACTGCGTCACCGGCCCGATCCGCCGCCCGGTCCGCACCGTCGAAATCCCAGCGAGAGATCATGTCGACGACGAGGAATACGATCATCGCGCTGGCCGTCCGGCCGTCAGGGGTCAGTGATTGCGCAGGGCGCTGATCAGTTCCTTCTTGTTCATGTCGGAGCGGCCTTCTATGCCGATCTCGGCGGCCCGGTCCTGCAGTTCCTCGACGGTGCGATCCTCGTAATCCTCGGATTCGCCGCCTTTCTTGCTTACGTTCTCTCCGCCCGCCTTCGCGTTGGCGATCCGGGCCGCTTTTTCCTTGCTGGCGCCGTCTTCGCGGAGTTCTTCGTAGAGCTTGTCGTCCTTGACGCTCGGTCCGTGGTCTGATCCTTTCGGCATTTCGAGTCTCCTTTGCGTTCGAATTTGCCAGTCAACCTTGGCTACCGTTTCTGGTACCCGACGGTTGCGCGTCAAAACCAGTCCGGTTCGAGTCGAGGCCGTCCGGGTACCTCGGGGGTATGGGATCGAGCCCGCGCGATGAGGAGAATTGGCAACGCCTTGACCGGAACCTGGACGAGTTGCTCCAGGAACTCAGGATCGCCCTGCCCGGAGTCCAGGTCCTCTTCGCGTTTCTGCTGGCGGTTCCGTTCCAGCAGCGTTTCGGCGATGTGACCGATTTTCAGCAGTCGGTCTATTTCGCGACCCTGATGCTGACGGGGGCCTCGACCTTTCTGTTGATCGCCCCGACCGCGTTTCACCGCGTGACATTTCGCCAGCAGCAGAAGGAACGCCTCGTCAGACTTGCCAATCGCCTGGCCATTGCAGGGCTCGGCTGCCTCGGTCTGGCCGTGATCGGCGCGGTGACGCTGGTTACCGACTTTCTCTACGGCGCGGCCCCCACGGCCCTCGCGGCAGGAGCCTTCCTGGTGATCGCGACCGTGTTGTGGGTGGTCATCCCGGTCCGGGTTCGCACCCGGCACCGGGACTGACCCGCGGACGGAGCTCAGGCGGCGGCGATCGTCTCTACGACCTGGTGACAGAACGATTCGAGGTCGTCCGGGCGCCGGCTGGTGACGAACTCGCCGTCGACATGGACCTCCTCGTCGACCCAGGTGGCGCCGGCGTTTTCGATGTCCGTCTTCAGGCTTGGCCACGAGGTCAGCGTTCGGCCTTCCAGGACGCCGGCCTCGACCAGGGTCCAGGGGGCATGGCAGATCGCTCCGACCGGCTTGCCCGCCTCGAAGAAGGAACCGGCAAAGGCGACCGCGTCTTCGTGGGTTCTCAGGTTGTCCGGGTTTGCCACGCCACCCGGGAGCACGAGGGCTGCGTACTCGTCACTCGAAACCTCGGAAACGGTCCGGTCCACGGTGAAGGGACTTCCCTTGTCGAGGTGATTGAAGGCCTGGACCTGACCCTCCTCGGGTGCGACCAGGTCAACTTCCGCTCCGGCGTCCCTCAGCGCCTGCAGCGGCCCCTTCAGTTCGATTTCCTCGACGCCCTCGTTGGCCACGAGGATCGCCACGCGCTTGTCCTTCAGCTTCTGATTCATCTGTTCCTGGCTCATCTTTTCTCCTCTTGTAGGTTCAATTACCGGTTACCCGTTCGGCTCCCGGTCAACCCTGGATCCGCGTCCGGACCCGCCCTGATTCTCTGGTGGTGGCACGTTTTGGCCGGCCCGGCCGGGGTACCGGCCGGGAATGAAAGCGTTGACCATCAACTGCACCCTGAAGGCCAGTCCGGCCACCTCAAACACCGAAGCCCTGGCAACCGTGGTCGCCGACGAAATCCAGCAGGCCGGGGTCGAGACCGACCTGGTCCGGGCGGTGGACCACAACATCCTTCCCGGAGTCAGCAACGATGAAGGCGAAGGTGACGGCTGGCCTGCAGTGCTCGACCGGGTCCGCGCGGCGCAGATCCTGATCATCGCGACGCCGACCTGGCTCGGTCAGCCTTCGAGCGTCGCCAAGCGGGTGCTGGAACGAATGGACGCGCTGATCAGCGAGACCGACGATGAGGGCGTTCCGTTTGCCTACGGCCGGGTCGCCGGCGTGGTGGTGACCGGGAATGAAGACGGCGCGCATCATGTGATCAGCGAGATCTCCGGCAGCCTGATCGACATCGGCTACACGATTCCCGGTCAGGCATGGACCTACTGGAACCGGGGTCCCGGACCGGGTGATGACTACCTTTCGAATGAAGCCGGGCACGACTGGTCCCACGAGACCGGGAAGACTGCAGCCAGGAACCTGCTCACCGCCGCCCGTTCCCTCGAAGGAGCCTGGTCGGGCTGACCTTCTAGCGGTTGGCGCGGAGCGCCTTGAGCAGCTGCTGCTTGTTCATCGAGGAGCGGCCCTTGAGGCCTCGTTCGGAGGCCATCTCGTAAAGCTCCTCCTTTGAGAGCCGGGCGAGGTCGCGCGGCTTCCTGCGCTTGCTGCGGGATTCCGCCAGGGTCTTCTTCAGGGCGGCCATCAGATCCGGGGCACCGGTCGGCCGCTCTTCGGCGACGGGAGCGGGAGCCTTGATCTTCCGGCCCTTGTCCTTCTTCCTGATCACTGCCAGCAGCCGCTCACGATGTTCGTTCGGATACTTGCCGGGATCCCATTCGACGGAGCGTTCCTCGATCACCGCGACGGCGTCCTTGACCGCCTCCTTGTCCGCTTTCTTCGCCGGTCCCGGCACGTCCTCCGTAGATCGAATCTCGGCCGGGAAATGCATCGTCGAGAGCGTGAGAACATTTTCCCGGACCCGGATCGCGGCCAGGTACTCCCGTCCCCGCATCACGAACTTGCCCAACGCCAGCAGGTCGCTTTCTGCCATTGCCTCGACCAGAAGACGGTAGGCACGGATCGTGCCCACGGTCTGGTTGCCGGGAATCAGGTTGTACGGCCGGTCAAAGCGGAGCGGTTCGACCTGGGCGCGCGGGGCGAAGGATTCGATCTCGATGGTCTGTGTCTTCTCCGGTTCGAGTCCCTCCAGTTCCTCGTCGGTGATCCGGACCAGGCGGCCGTCATCGAGTTCGTAGGCACGACCGACTTCCGAGGGATCGACCGGTTTGCCTTCTTCGGCGCAGTAGCGCACGTGCCTGACCGGCGAACCGTCTTCCACGTGGATTTCACGGAACCTGATGTTGCGGTCCCGGATCGCCGACCACATCTCGACCGGCACGCTGACCAGGCCGAACGAAATCGTCCCCTTCCAGAGTGGTCGCGGCATCAGGAACGACTCCCCTGCGCGGCGAGGCTCTTTTCGAGCGCCTTGGAAAGGTCCCCGGTCTCCTCACGCTTGCGGGCCCGCTTCTTCTTCGGCTTCTTGCCCTCGGCCTTCCGCTCGATCAGATCCATCACGGACGCGCGGTACTCGTCCTGGTACTCGCCGGGGTCGAAGTCCTCGGTCAGTCCCTCGACCAGCCGGCGCGCCAGCTCGACTTCCTTGCGGGTCGGCTTCTTGCCGCCGTCCGGCAGGTCGAGGTCACCCGGCTCGATGATCTCCTCGGCGTACCGCAGTGTGTGGAGCACCAGCCTGTCCTCCTCGGCGTGAAGGGCGACCAGGTACTCGCGGTTGTGGAAGGTAAACCGGCCGATCCCTGCCTTGCCGCTGTCCCGGAGTGCCGCGACAAGCAGCGCGTAAGGCTCGTCCACGTCCCGCACACCCATGAAGTAGGACTTGTTGAAGTAGAAGGGATCGATCGCCTCGACATCGACGAACTCCTCGATCTCGATCGTCTTCGGCCGCTCGCCGGCCGCCGCCTTTACCTCATCACTCTCCAGCACGACGTACTGATCGGGGCGCACCTCATAGCCCTTGGCGATCTCGCTTCGGTCAACTTCCCTGCCCTCCGCCTTGCAGACCCGGCGGTGCTGGAGCAGCGAATTGTCCTTCACGTGAATCTCGCGAAAGGCGATTCCCTTCGGTTCGGTCGCCGAGTACAGCTTGATCGGGACCTTGACCAGCCCGAAGGAGATGGTTCCGTTCCAGATTGACCGCAACGCCATGCGGTGAGCGTACCCGCGAACCGCTTCATCCACACCATCGCGGGTATTCGGTAGACATGATGCAAGCGATGTTGCCCGGTCCAATCGAACCCATGAAAGCCCGGCTCGGCGATCCCGGCAAGGGGGTCGCCTGGAACTTTGAAGTCAAGTGGGACGGTTACCGGGCCATCGCCTTCTGTTCCGGAGGCCTGAAACTCCAGGGCCGGAGGCTCAACGAGATCGGCGCCGACTTTCCCGAAATCAAGCCGCTCGGTTCCGACTCCCGCGCCCGCGGCCTGATCCTCGACGGCGAGCTGGTCGTGGTTGACGAGGATGGCCGGCCGGACTTCCAGTTGATGCAGTCCCGCCGCGAGCGTCAACTCGAAGCGCACTTCATGATCTTCGACCTGCTCTGGGCCGACGGCACCGACCTCAGGCCGATGCCCTACCTCGAACGCCGCGCGCGGCTGGAGGCTCTCGGTCTAACGGGCCCGACCTGGTCGGTCCCGGAACGGCTCGCCGGAGAGCTGAACGAGGTGCTCGAAGCCACGGCCGCACTCGGGCTCGAAGGGGTTGTCGCCAAGGATCCCGACAGCCCCTATGTGTCGGGCCGACGGACGAACTACTGGCTCAAGGTCAAGCACGTCAAACGGCAGGAATTCGTGATTGGCGGCTGGCTGCCCGGCAAGGGTCACCGTTCCGGTTCGCTGGGTTCGCTCCTGGTCGGCTACTACGACGGCAACTCCGAACTCCGGCTGGCCGGCAGGGTCGGCACCGGAATGGGTGACGAACTGCTGGCCGAACTCTTCGCGACCCTTTCTGCTTCGGCCCGGGTCGACTCCCCGTTCGTCGCGGAAGACGCTGCCTCGATACCCCGGGGCGCCGGCTGGTGTGAACCGGAACTGGTGATCGAGGTCAGGTTCACCGAGTGGACCCGCGAAGGACGACTGCGGAATCCGGTCTTCGTCGGGTTCAGGCCGGACAAGTCGCCTCGGGAAGTTGTCCGGGAGGAGCCGGCATGACCTTCGGCTGGAAGCGCAGCGAACGACTCACCTCGGCGGTCACCGGGGGCCCGGGCAAGGCATCGATCGAGATCGACGGCAGGGAACTCAGGCTGACGAATCTCGACCGGGTGCTCTACCCGGAGACCGGTTTCACAAAGGGCGACCTGATCGACTACTACGCCGCCGTGGCCCCCTTGCTCCTCCCCCATCTCCGCGACCGTCCCGTCACCATGCGTAGGTTCCCCGACGGGGTCGAAAGCGAAGGCTTCTGGGAGAAGCATTGTCCCGACCATCGCCCCGGCTGGGTCAAGACTGCCTCGATCGAGAGCAGCTCATCCTCGAAGGGGCGGGTTGACTACTGCCTGGTCAACGACGTCGCCACCCTCGTCTGGATGGCGAACCTGGGATGCATCGAACTCCATGTTTCACTGGCCCGGGCCAGGCGCCGGAAGACGCCGGACTTCATGGTCTTCGACCTCGACCCGGGCCCGCCGGCTGACATCCTCGATTGTGCCGAGACTGCCTTGCTGATCCACGACACGCTCGCCGGCCAGGATCTCGTCTCGCTGGCGAAGGTCTCGGGCTCAAAGGGAATCCAGGTTTACGTTCCGCTCAACGGGCGGGCCAGCTACGACCGGACCGGAGGTTTCGCTCATTCACTGGCCCGGGCCTTCGAACAGGAATTGCCGGACCAGATCGTTTCGCGGATGACGAAAAGCCTGCGCAAGGGAAAGATCCTGATCGACTGGAGCCAGAACTCCGAACACAAGACCACCGTCTCGGTGTACTCCATGCGGGCCAGGAGCACCCCGTCGGTTTCGATGCCCGTCGGCTGGGAGCGACTCGAGCAGGCGCTCGACCGCTCGGACGACTCGCTGCTCCGCTTCGGGCCCGCGGAAGTGCTTCGCAGGATAAGCGGCACCGATCCGTTCGGCGCCATCCTCGAGCTAAAGCAGAAGCTGCCCGGCTGACCCGGGAGAGGGAGTCAAGGATTGGGGCGCCGCCCTTGCCACGGCGACGCCCCGGGCGGGTCAGGGTGCGGAGGAAATCGCTTCCACGAGATCCCCGGCCGCCTTCTCGGAGACCTCACAGGCGAGGTCACCCTGACTCACGATTCCGATCAGTTCATGTCCGTCGATCACCGGGAGCCGCCTTACCGCGTGCTCCTTCATGGTCTCGATCGCGACTTCAACCGAGTCGTCGGCTCCGACGGTGACGGGCTTACCCTGACCAAACTCGCCGGCGGTCACCTCGTCGGGATCCTTTCCTTCCGCGATCACCTTCACGACGATGTCGCGGTCGGTCAGCATTCCCTTCAGGCGGTCGTCTTCGCCGCAAATCGGCATCGATCCCACATCAAGTTCGGCCATCCGCGTGGCGGCGCGAGTGATGCTCTCCGACTCGCCGATGCATTCGGCACCGCCGGTCATTACTTCCCGTGCTGTCTTGCTCATCTCCTGCCTCCTGTCTGGGTGGTTTGCCCCTCCGCCGACCGCTGTGGCGGAGTTCAACTAGAGGCGTACCCCCAGCCGGAGCGTCCAAACTCAAAGATTGGGAGATCCGGTGTCGGGTACCTGCCGAAGCGTTCCCGAAAGTTGGCCGGTCGCGATTTCGCGGCGGGCCGGAAAGGCGTCGATGGTCAAAGTTGGCATCGCTATTGGACTCGTTTTTCTCGTCGCGGCTCTCTCCGTATTCGGATCGCCGTTCTTCGCAGTCCTGCTTCTGGTCCCGGCCGGCATTCTCGCCTTTGCCTTCCTGGGCGGAGCGGTAGTGGCCGAGGAGACCGGTCCCGAAGATTCCGGGAAAGAGCCGGGTCCGCCGAAGACCTCCGAGGCCGGCCAGCAGAACTGACCCCGGGCCCGGGTTCGGTATCCGCCCCACCCGTCTAGAGTCCCCGCCGATGGCCGTGGCGGAGACTTTCCGATGATCGAGGCGATCGGCTGGGGTGCCGTTGCCGCGTCTTCTCTGGTTCTCGGCGTTCTGCTCGCGTTCGCGCGGCCCTGGTCCGACCGCCTGGTCGGGTCCGTGCTTGCCTTTGGCGCTGGTGCGCTGATCAGCGCGGTCAGTTTCAGCCTGGCCGGCGAGGGCCTGGACATCGGCAGCCCGCCATCGGTCGGCGCCGGTCTCGCGGTTGGAGCGCTTGCCTACTACCTTGCGAGCCGTTTCATCGACCGGCCCCGGCCCGGCGAAAGGGCCGATTCGTCAGCCAGCGGCCGGGACCTTGCCCTCGGGTCCTTCCTCGACGGGATTCCGGAACAGCTGGTGCTGGGTATCGGCATCGTTTCCGGATCCGGGATCAGCCTGGCCCTGCTGATGGCGATCTTCGTTTCAAACCTGCCGGAGGGAATCGGTTCCGCCGCCGACATGGAGCGGGCGGGTGCCTCGCGGGCGTACGTACTCCGGCTGTTCATCCTGATCGCGATTGCCTGCGCGATCGCCGCGGCGGTCGGTTACCTGCTCGCCGATTTCATCTCGAACGAACTCCAGGCCTGCCTGGATGGTTTCGCCGCCGGCGCCCTGCTGGTGATGATGATCGACTCGATGATTCCCGAAGCAAGAGAAAAGGCCGGCAATGTTGCCGGCCTTCTCACGGTTGTCGGTTTTGCCGCAGCGACTGCGCTGAGTGGCGCCTGAACCTACCTGCAGGTGGCCGCGCCGGCGAAGGCGGAGATGTCGATCCACTTGCGCCCTCCCCCGGAAACGGGTCGCAGCATCCTCGCGTGCTTATAGATGTGAATCGTCTTGCCCTCGCGATTGCCGAAATCCGGGACGCACTTGACCGGCTTCCAGACGACGATCCGCGCCGCGCCTTCCGGGTTCTTTTCACCGGGGATCGGCGGCGAGGTCACGTAGTAGTGGCCGCGGCCGACCGCGCGGTTCTTGCCCCAGCCGGTCCACTTGAGGTGATTGACCTGGGAGCCGGCATTCGCCGAGAAGAAAACGAAGTCGGGATGCTGCTGGGCGGTTCCGGAGAGGTCGATCCAGAAGACCGGAGGCTTGGAGGACCTGGCCGAGGTGGCCGGAACGGTAAACGCGAGACAGGTTGCGACGGCACCGATCAGCACCAGCGCCTTGATTGCGGTCTCCCTGAACTTCATTGAATACCCCCTGTTGATTGGTCGGAGCCCGTGATGATATCCGCTGCTGCGCCCGGCCTCAATTTCGAAGCAGTGAGGCAAGGGCCGGTCGCGACCGATTTCACGACCTGACCAGGCGGGCGATCGCGTCGGAGGCTTCCTTGATCTTCGCCTCGGCTTCCGGGCCTCCCTCCCTCGCCGCGTCAACCACGCAGTGCTTCATGTGCTCGTCGAGCAGGCCGATCGCCACTCCTTCCAGGGCCGAGGTAAGCGCCGAGATCTGGGTGAGGATGTCGATGCAGTACTTGTCCTCCTCGATCATGCGGTGGATGCCGCGAGCCTGGCCTTCGATTCGTTTCAGGCGAGCCAGGTACCGCTCCTTGTCGTGAACGTACCCGTGGGTGTTTCCGTTGCTATCGGCCATTGCCCGTTCCTTTCTCGATGTTGCCGGCCGGTTCCTCCCTGCCCCGTCCGAACGATCTCAGCCGCAGGCTGTTGCCCACCACGAAGACGCTGGAGAAGGCCATCGCCGCCCCGGCCAGCATCGGGTTGAGCAGGCCGAAGGCCGCCAGCGGGATTGCCGCCACGTTGTAGGCGAAAGCCCAGAAGAGGTTCACCTTGATCGTGCCGAGAGTACGCCGGGAAAGCCGGATCGCCTCGCCCACGCTCCTCAGATCCCCACGGACCAGGGTTATGTCAGCCGCCTCTATCGCCACGTCGGTGCCGGTGCCCATCGCGAGCCCGAGGTCGGCCTGGGCGAGCGCGGGCGCGTCGTTGACGCCGTCGCCGACCATCGCGACGACTTTGCCTTCACCCTGAAGGCGCTTGATCACTTCGACCTTCTCGCCGGGCAGAACCTCGGCGATCACCCGGTCGATCCCGACCTCCTTCGCCACTGCGCGGGCCGCGGCCTCGTTGTCACCGGTCAGCAGCACCGGTTCAAGGCCGAGTTCGAGAAGTTCACTCACCGCTTCGGGGCTGGTCGACTTGACCGTGTCGGCGACGACCATAAGTCCGCGTGGTGCGCCGTCCCAGCTGGCGATCACAACGGTCCGGCCCTCGCCTTCCCTCGATGACTTGGCTTCGGCCAGGTCCGGCGGGAGATGCTGGGACCAGTCGTTGAGCAGCGATTCGCGACCGACCAGCACGGCGTGACCGCCGACCACGCCCTGGACTCCCCGGCCGGGGACGCTGGCGAAGCCCTCCGGCTCCGGCAGCTTTCCCGTCTCTTCAGCTGCCACCCGGGCGATCGCCTTCGCGATCGGGTGCTCGGAGGAGTTCTCGAGGGCTCCGGCGATCGCCAGCAGTTCGCGGCGGTCGACCCCTTCGGCCGTGATGACCTCGACCAATTCCATTCGTCCTTCGGTCACGGTTCCGGTCTTGTCCAGGACGACGGCGTCGATCTGCCTGGTCGATTCGAGAACCTCCGGCCCCTTGATCAGGATGCCCATGCGGGCTCCGCGGCCGGTGCCGACCAGAAGTGCAGTCGGGGTGGCCAGACCAAGGGCGCAGGGGCAGGCGATGATCAGCACCGCGACCGCCGCCGTGAACGCGGCGTCAGCGGGGAAACCGGCCCCGAGCCAGGCTCCCAGCGTAGCCGCCGCGATCAGGATCACCGCCGGCACGAAGTAGGCCGAGATCCGGTCGGCCAGTCGCTGCACCGGTGCCTTGCCCGACTGGGCATCCTCGACCATCTTCGCCATGCGGGCCAGCTGGGTGTCGGCGCCGACCCTGGTCGCCCTGACCGTCAGTCGGCCGCCCGCGTTTACGGTCGCTCCGGCGACTTCATCGCCGGCGCCAACCTCTTTCGGGACGGGCTCGCCGGTCAGCATCGACTCGTCGATCGCCGAGTTGCCCGACACCACCACACCGTCCGTCGCCACCTTCTCGCCGGGACGAACCACGAACTCGTCACCGACCGCCAGGTCCCCGATCGCGACCGCAACTTCCTCCCCGTCCCTGATCACGAAGGCTTCCTTCGCGCCCATCTCGAGCAGGGCGTTCATGGCCGAGCTCGCCCTCCGCTTCGAGCGCAGCTCGAAGTAGCGTCCGGCGATCAGGAACATGGTCACGCCCGCCGCGACCTCGAGGTAGATGTTCGAGGCGCCGTCGGAAGGAGCGACGGTGATCTCGAAGGGATGGGTCATGCCCGGCTCGCCCGCGGTACCGAAGAAGAGCGCGTAGAGCGACCAGAAGAAAGCGGCGCTGATTCCGATCGTCACCAGGGTGTCCATGGTGGTCGCCCCGTGGCGCAGGTTCATGAGGGTGGCCCGGTGAAACGGCCAGGCCGCCCAGACGACGACGGGCGCGGCGAGGACGAGCGAGGCCCACTGCCAGTATTCGAACTGAAGCGCCTCGAACATCGACATCGCGATCACCGGGACTGCCAGCAGGATCGAGCCAATCAGCCTTTGGCGGAGGACCTCGATTTCGCGATCGGTTTCCGGTCCCGCGATACCGCCGTGATCGTGACCGCCGGAATGACCGGCATGGTCACGCCCGGTCCCGTCCTGATTGGAATCCGGCGGCAGTGCGGCCGAGTAGCCGGTCTTCTCCACCTCGGCGATGATTTCTTCGGGCGCCAGGCCCTCGGGCACTTTCACCCGGGCCTTCTCGGTCGCGTAGTTGACGCTGGCGTCGATTCCGTCCAGCCTGTTCAGGTTCCTCTCGATGCGCGCGGCGCAGGAGGCGCAGGTCATCCCGCTGATCTCGAAATCTAGTTCCCGCCGGGTGATCGGGTCGGGGCTTTCGCCGGTCTCTGTCCGCGTGGCACTCATTTTGCCTCCAGTACGAATTCCGCCGTGTGTACCCGGCCATCCACCTTGAAATCGAGGTAGAGCAGGTAACGGCCGGGAGTCGGCGCTTCGGCCGCGAACTCGATGTCGGGTCCGGCGGTTTCCGGGCTGTGGGCATGTTCGTGGCCCTGAACCGGATTGCCCTCGGTCCCATCTTCCGCGTGAACATGCAGGTAACCGAGGTCACCTTCGCGCAGGGCAACCAGGTGACCGAAGGCGCCGAGGTACGGCTCCAGATCGGTTACCGGCCGGCCGCCGCGGGTCAGGTGTGCGGTCAACTCGCTGCTCGAGCCGGCTTCGAGCTCGCCGCGAAGGGTTGCCTTGAAGCCCCCGGTCGAGTCGGTCCGGCTGAGCGGCTTCGGCTCGGGCATGAATTCGCCGCCCACTTCAACGCTGCGGCTCAGGGTCAGAGCCTGATCCGGGGAGGATCCCTGCGGCACGAAGTCGGCGAAGACCCGGTAGGACCCTCCGGCCGGCCATGACCAGGGGATCGACCATGTGCCGGAAGCCAGGTCGAGCCGGGGGTGTACGTGCCTGAACCGGTCACCGTCAAGGCGAACCGTGATCAGGTGAAGCTGCTTCTCGTGATTGGTCGAGTATCCGGTCAGGGGTTTCCCTTCCGGGTCCAGGATCCGGAAGGAGAGCTCACCCGGCTGGCCGGCCACAGAGGGGGAACTGACCGGGGAAATCGTGTAGCCGTCCTGCTCGACCGAGAGCCCGCCGACGTGGGCTTCGTCGTGGTCCCCCGCCATGGATTCATGCCCGGCCGAGCTGGCATCGGCCTGCCGGGTCCAGTCGGAAACCGTGTCTTCCGGAATCAGGGCCTTGCCGGCGACGAAGGAAACTGCGAATACGGCCAGGACCGAAAGCCCGTAGAGAAGAAGTCGAAGCGGGGTGCTCATGTCGAACACCCTATACCCCTATGGGGTATATGTCAAGAGGTCTCCGCCAGGTCGTCCCCGGCCAGCCAGGCGAGCACCGTGGCAGCGTCCTGATCCGGCGGGAAGACGGGATAAAAGACCTTCGCAATTTGTCCCGCTTCGATGATCATGGTCAGCCGCCGGTACAGGGTGAGGCTGGAAATGGCGAATGTCGGCAGTCTCAGCGTCTCGGCCAGTTTCAGTCCGGGATCACTGATCAGCTCGTAGGGAATCGATTCCCGCGCGTGGAACTCGGCATGGGCTTCGGCGGTCTGGGCACTCAACCCGAAGACGGCCAGCCCGGCCGACCGGAAACCGGCCAGGTTTTCACGGTAGGCGCAGGACTGAGGCGTACAACCCCTGGCGCCGGGAATGTCATCCCAGCCCGGCAGAAGCGGCTCCCCCGGGGTGCCGGTCCGCGGGTAGGTGAAGAGAACGGCCCGCTCGCCGAAGGCCGAGGGCAGGCTCACTTCCCCGCCGCTCGTGGACCTCAGGCTGAGCTCCGGGAACGCCATCCCCTCGAGGTGGTCCGCGGCCCCGTCATCGACGGGAACCGGCAGGTCGGGCGGGAGCTCTCTGAAGTCGCGGCTCAAATCAGGAAGACCAGGCAGAGCCAGACGACCAGGGCGACGACGCCGACGACCATCGCTCGGCCGGCCCATTTCTCGCCCTGCTGGCGGTAGTAGAGGGCGAAGAGCAACCCGATGATCGGCACGATGATGCAGAGCGCCAGCGTGACGTATTCATCGGAGCCGATCCTGCTGCCGTCCTTGTTCTTGCTTACCGGTTCTTCGGCCATGGGCGAACCCTACCCGGGCAGATCGCGCGGGCGTCCCGGTCAGGACCCGAGGGGATGCGAAGTTTCGAGCAGCTCGATCGTTCGCTCGTAGATCCGGCGTTTGATCGCCCTGAGGGTTTCCGGGTTCTTCGGTGCCTGGCCGGCCGCCCTTTCGATCGCCGCCGGGACCAGCAGATCCTCGGAAGCCACCTGGTCGACGATTCCGGCAGCGGCAGCGTCGGTCCCGCCGTACCGCCTCCCCGTGACCATCACCTCGTGCGCGGTCCGGCGGGGAAGGCGGTCGAGCAGCAGCGAGTTCATGCCCGGAGTGAAAGGCAGGCCAAGGTCGGCTTCGGGCAGGCATAGATACCCCCGGTCTTCCCGCATGATCAGGTAGTCGTGGGCGAGAGCAAGCATCGCCCCGCCCGCGAAGCAGTGGCCCTGGATCGCTGCCACGGTCGGGATCCCGGCACCGAGGAAGGCGGCGAACAGTCTCTCGGTCTGATCGAGGGCTTCCTGGACCCGATCCGGGTGCGCCTGGAACCACTCGAGATCGAGGCCGTTGGACCAGACCTTTCCACTCGCCACGGTGACCAGCGCCCGCGGCGCAGGTGCCGCTTCGACCTCCGCGAGCAGCTCCTCGATCACGGAGTTCCGATCCGGGTTGAACCGATTCTCTCCGTCGCCGAGATCGAGCAGATAAACGTCGCCCTGTTGCCTCAGGGTCGGCAAAGCCTGACTCTCTGAATCCATCGCGCTCCCTTCTTGCTGGTTTCCGCCGAGCCTACAGGCGAAAGCCGCGAGCTCCGATCGGGCGGGTTATCCTGTGGCCGTGGGAGAGGCGGTTGGACAGACACTTCCCCTGGCCGTCGGCGTGGCGATCAGCCCGATCGGCATCATCGCCTCGGTGGTGATGCTGACTTCCGGCCGCGGCGCCGGCAACGGTCTCGCATTCCTGGTCGGCTGGTTTATCGGCCTGGCGGTCGCCTGCTGGGTCCTGCTCCAGCTCAACCTGGGGGCCGACCCTGCCTCGGGGGGCCATCCCGCCGACTGGACCAGCTACGCGAAGATCATTCTCGGCCTGTTGCTGCTGGTCGTCGCCCATCGCCAGAGAGGGAAGAAAACGGCTCCAGGCGAAACCCCGGAGCTGCCGAAGTGGATGGACAAGGCCGATTCGATCAAGCCGCTTCGTGCGACCGGCCTCGCCTTTCTGCTCGGCGCGGTCAATCCCAAGAACCTGATCCTGACCATGGCCGCCGCTACCGCGATCGGGCAGGTGGACGCCGGCAGCGCCGACCAGCTGACTTCGGTACTGGTCTACGCCTTGATCGCCAGCATCGGGGCGGCCGTCCCGGTCGGGATCTACTTCCTGATGGGTGACCGGGCCGATTCGATGCTGGCCAGGCTCAAGGAGAGCATGGCCCGCAACAACGGCGTGATCATGGCCGTGATCTGCGTGGTGATCGCCGCCAAACTGATCGGCGACGGAATCACCACGCTTTCACTCTTCTAGATCGCCGGCCCGCGGAAGCTCAGGACTGCTCCTGCTCCTCTTCGCTCTGGGCGAGGATCCCGTAGAGCTTTCGCCGGGCTTCATCGACGAGCTTTCGCGCTTCCTCGAGCTGGGCCGGTGTGCCGGTATGGGCCAGTTGCCTGGCGGCCATCGCCAGCGCCTGGGTCGACTTCCTCAGGGAACCGAGTTCCCGGGGAGTCCCGCGGCCTTCGGTATCCCAGGGAGAACCGATCTCCTCGCGATGCTCCTCGACCCATTCTCTGCCGGCGCCGGTCAGGGAGAAGTCCTTGCGGCCTTCGGATTCGGCCATCTCGACCAGGCCTTCGTCCTCGAGCTGGGAGAGCGCCGGGTAGACCGAGCCGGGGCTCGGACGCCAGGCGCCGCCGCTTCGCTCTTCGACCTCCTGCATCAGGCCGTAGCCGTTGCGGGGCTCCTCGTCGAGCAACAGCAGGATCGCCTGCCGGATGTCACCTCGCCGGGCCCTCCTGCCGCGTCCGGGGCGACCAGGCCCCCGGCCATGGTGGCCGCCGCCGAAACCGTGGGGTCCACCCCTTCCCGGCCCGTGCCGGTAGCGGCGCCGGCCCGAATCCGTCTCCGGGCCGAAACCCGGCTGGCCGTCACCGGCCGCGGGCCCGAAGCCGGGATTGCCGCAGCGACCCTCGAATCGCCCGCGGTCGCGCGGGTCGAAATCTGAATCAAACATCTGAAAAACCTTTCGTTTCGAATATCTCACGATACATAACGATATATCGTGATACTCAAAATGTCAAGAGGCGGTACCGCCGGTTGGATGCCCCGGCGCAGGCTTCAGGCGGTGGGCTGCCCGACCGGCCGGCCGAAAGTCGCCGGTCGCCAGACGGCCCAGGAGCGGCGCGGCACCACCCCGTGTTCCTGCTGGCGGGCTCGCAGATCGAAGTAGAGCAGGGTCGTGCCGGCGGTCGTGAACGGAATCGCGATCGCAAAGACCACCGATCCGATCAGGTTGACCAGAAGCAGCGGCAAGGGAGTGAAGATCAGAAAGAGACCAAGCAGCGGTCCCAGCACGGTCAGCAGCAAGAGCAGCGGGACCATGGTCCGGACCGTTCGCCACCAGTGCCCGCGGACCAGATCGCTGCTGGCCCGGAAGGAGTCACGGATCGACAGGTCGGTGAAGATCACCTCCTGCTGGACGAAGGTCCAGTTGACGAGGAAGCGGACCGCGAAGGGAATTCCGATCACGGTCAGAGCAAGCAGGGTCACTCCGGCAATCGCGAGCATCTTTGCGATCACGACGCGCCAGAACCGTTCCCGGGTGCCGTCGAGCGCCGTCCTCACGGTCGCGGTCTGCCCCTGAACCAGGTCACGGATGAACACGATCAGAAAGGCCGAGATCAGCGCCTGGGCCGCCGGCCGGCCAAAACTGTTGACCAGGTCGGAGAGCGTCTGCAGCAACCCGTCCCCGCCGGACATGTCCCCCAGCCACCCGCCGAGGGCCTGGGTGCCGCCAACGATCGGGATCGCGATCGCCCCCAGCACCGCAAAGGCCGACAGGTGGCGCCAGTACAGCCTGAAGCTCGCGTTCATGATCTGTCCGTAGGCGCGCTTTTGCTCAAGGCGATCGGCACCCGCGGGACGCCATTTCGAGTACCCGAACACGAAGAAGACGATCAGGATGAAAGCCGCGGCTATCAGGTAGGCCGCGAGCGGATCGGACTGCTGCAGATTCATCACGCCGGTCACGCTCTCGATCACCCCGCAGAAGGCGTTCACCGCTTCCGGACCGACCAGCCCTCCGCCGGGCATCCGGGGGCTCGACCAGCGCTGCGCTTCCATCCAGGTGAAGGGCTCATCCCACTGGGTCTTGGTCTGCGGGCCGGTCGGGCCGTTGTTGAAGCTCTTCTCCTTCTGGCCCCAGCGCCCGTCAAAGGAAAGCCAGGCGAATTCACCGCGGTCGGTGGGCCGCTCCGGCAAGAGCACCGGGACCGGCCTGAGCTCGGTCAGCGGCTCCGAGGTGTTGTCGCAGCCCACTCCCGATCCATGCGAGCCGTTCTGGGGATAGATCGCCGACTGGTAGAAGGTCGCATGGGAACCGGCCGCCGGGTAGACGACCGGGTGGCTGCCTTCCTTTTCGACCTTGGCGTCATCCCAGTTCGCCCGCTCTCCCCCGGCGTGCTGGAAGACGATCATCTCGTGAGGCTCCTGCTTCAGCGCCCCGGCCGGTGTGTTCGCATCAAAGGTGATCTGCATGCCCTCCCAGTCGCTTTCATGCAGATCGTTGAACTGGTTGAAGTACCAGTAGAACCAGTACTGGAGTGCCAGGCCGGAATGTCCCTTTTCGCGGGCGATGTGGGCGTAGACCGCGACCGGTGCCCGGCCTTCACGCCGCATCCGGTCGAAGTCCTTCGCATACACGCAGGTCTCTCCCAGCGGGTCGCCGGGCAGGTCGATGTAGGCCTCCTCGCCCCGGTTCCTGATGTCTCTCAGGGTCGGTGCCCTGGTGATCAGGCTGGAATCCTGCTTGCCGTTGTTCCGCATCAGCTTCACAGCGGGGTTGCCGAACAACGCGTCGACCGTCATCACCTGGTACTGCTCGACCTTGGTGTCGCAGAGGTTCTCGCCCTGCTTGCGGATCATCATCACCGGGACGTACTTCTCGGCCAGCTCGCGGGCCGCGACGGACCCGGCTCCGGCAGCGTCGGCCGGAGCGATCCCGGCAGATGAAAGCGTCAGGAGGGCGAGGGCGAGGGGCAGCGAAACGATTGCGGCAAGCCTCACCCCCAGCTTCGCTTTTCCTCCGGACGCCACGGGGAAAGATTATTCGTTCGGCGTCCGGTAATTTCGGCGCCATGCGAAGCGATGTCCCGGAAACCGTTGACCTGTTCCATTTCGACCAGCCGGGGGCGATCGCGGCCCACCTCTTCGACGGAGTAATCGTTGATCCGGGTGCGGAAAAGACCGTGGACCGGTTGCTGGACGCTCTTGGCGACGAGGTTCCGCAGGCGATCCTGCTCACGCACATTCATTTCGACCACGCCGGCGCCACCGGCCGGCTGGTCGAGAAGTTCCCGGAGGTGGAGGTCTGGGTGCACGAGTCGGGAGCCCCGCACATGATCGATCCCGAGCGGCTGGTGAGCAGTGCCCGCAAGGTCTTTGGCCAGCACTTCGACGCGATGTGGGGCGAGGTCGTGCCGGTCCCCGATGCGAACATCCGGACGCTCAAGGGCGGCGAATCAGACGGGCCCTGGCGGGTCCAGTACACGCCGGGTCACGCCAAGCACCACGTCTGCTATTTCCACGAGCCGTCTCGCACGGCCTTCACCGGCGACGTGACCGGCGTGCGGATCAACGGCGGGCCGGCTTTCCCTCCCACACCCCCGCCCGACATCGACCCGCCACTCTGGCACGAGTCGCTCGAGATCGTGCGAGCCTGGCAGCCCGAACGCATTGCCTTTCAGCATTTCGGACAGGCAACCGACGTCGAGCATCAGATCGAAAGCATGCACGAATCCCTCGACCTCTTTGCAGCCCGGGCCCGGGAAACCGATGCCGGGGGCCTTGCGGCCTGGATCCGCGAGTGGCTATCGGGGCAGGTCGATGACGAAACGCTGGACACCTATTGGCGGGCCGGGCCCTTCGAAGGAATGTGGTCGGGGCTCGACCGGTACTGGCAGAAGCAGGAAGAGAGCTAGGTCGCTCAGGCGATTTCGGACCAGAAGGGAGAAAGCCCGTTGAACCAGGCTTCGGGATCCTGGATCTGGGCGAAATGTCCGAGACCGTCGACGATCGTCAGCTTCGCGGAAGGTTTCACCTCGGTCTTCAGCCGGTGGGCGATCGCCACCGGGGCCACCGCATCGTCGGCTCCCCAGCAAATCTGGATCGGCATCGCCCCGTCCCGGACCGCCGGCAGCCACCGTGACTTCTCGAAACGGCGGCGCTCGCGCAGGTAACCGATCAACTCGGCCATCAGCCCGCGCGGCGCACCCGAGGTCGAGGCCGAATACATGTCAAGGATCTGTTCTTCGGTCAGGCGGTCGTTGCCCTGGGCGCTTACGACCTGCTTCTCGAAGATCTTCGGGCTGTCCATGATCCGGGAGAGCATTCGCCCCGCCGGCGAGACCAGTGCCCTCTGCCCGACCCGCAGTTTGGCGTCTCCCAGCACCATGCTGCCGTTGGTGAAGCTGACGCTGAGCGCCCCGTCCCGGAACCAGTCCGGCCGGTTTTCGTTCAGGCGGGCAAGGATCTCGGTCATCACCGAGTCCCCCATGTCATGCGCCACGAAGTGGCAGCCGGTGATGCCCGACTCGCGGATCAGGCGCAGGGCGACATCGGCCTGCTCGATCAGCGAATAGGCAAATCCGTCAGCCGGCTTGGCCGAAAAGCCGAAGCCGATGAAGTCGAACGAGACGACCCGATCGAAGGCCCCGGAGACCAGCGGGAAGGCACCCGAATACGAGTACGAGGATTCCGGGAAGCCGTGCAGCAGCACCACGGTCGATTCGGGCGGGGCTTCCGGGTTCCCCTCATCGATCAGGAAGGCCTCGTGGCCCAGTGGCGTCGCCGGGACCATTCGGCCACGGTCACGCCAGTCCCGCAGGTCGGCGGCGCTCACGCTGCGGCGAACCGTTTTGCGGCCCGCTCCCGCCGCTTCCGCTCCTCGGTCTCGCGGTCCTTGGGCGGTGCGGAAGTCTCGAGCGAATCGAGCAGCCTCGCCGAGACGGCGGCGATCTCTTCGACCGCCCGGTCGAACGCTTCCTCGTTGGCCCTGGAGGGTTTGTTGAACCCGCTGATCTTCCTCACGTACTGGAGGGAGGCGGCCCGCACTTCTTCGTCAGTCGCCTCGGGTTCGAAGTTGTAAAGGGTCCTGATATTCCGGCACATGCCCCGATCTTACGCCCCGCCGCGGGGGCGTCGGGTCAGTCCTTGCCGGTCAGTTTCTCCTTGACCGTGTCCACCGCGTCTTCCACCTTCTCCTTGACCGACGAAGCGGCCCGGTCGGCCTTGCCTTCGTTCTTGAGCTCATCGTCGTCGGTGATTGCTCCCGCGGCTTCCTTCACGCGGCCCTTGGCTTCGTCTGTCTTGTGATCGGTCATTGCTACCTCCTTCTGGGTTTCAACCAGGTAGTACCCCGGTGCTCGCGCTCCAATCCGATTCACCCGAAACGGCCAACCAATAGTCTGCGGTGAGACACCTTCAGGTGTCAGCCAAAGGCGCAAATCGAGGATTGGAGATTCATGAGCGACTACGCAGTTGTGAACCCGGCAACAGGCGAAACCGTGAAGGAGTATCCGACGATCTCGGACGCCGGCCTCCAGGAAGCGATCGCTTCCGCCGAGGATGCCTTCCGGGACTGGTCGAAGAACAGTTCGATCGAGGAACGGGCCGCGGCGGTGCGCCGGGTCGGCGAGCTTCACGTCGAGCGCCGTGAGGAACTGGCCGACATCATCATCCGCGAGATGGGCAAGCCGCGCGAGCAGGCGCTTGGGGAGATCGACTTCTGTGGCGACATCTACGGCTTCTACGCCGACAACGCCGAGAAGCTTCTGGCCGACGAGCCGATCGAACTTCTGGCCGGTGAAGGCGACGCCCTGATCCGCAAGTCCGCGATGGGTCCGCTGATCGGGATCATGCCCTGGAACTTCCCCTACTACCAGGTGGCCCGTTTTGCCGGCCCGAACCTCACGGTCGGCAACCCCGTCCTGCTCAAGCCGGCCCCGCAGTGTCCGGAATCGGCTGAAGCGATCGCAAAGATGATGGATGACGCCGGGGTTCCGTCCGGGGCCTACCAGACCATCCTCGCGACCAACGACCAGATCGCCGACGCGATCGCCGATCCCCGGGTCCGCGGCGTGTCGCTTACCGGCTCCGAACGCGCCGGCGCGGCCGTCGCCGAAATCGCCGGCCGCAACCTGAAGAAGGTCGTGCTCGAGCTCGGCGGTTCAGACCCCTTCATCCTGCTCGGCTCCGGGGATCTCGAGGAAGCGATCCAGTCGGCGGTCGACGCCCGGCTCGACAACACCGGGCAGTCATGCAACGCCGCCAAGCGCTTCATCGTGACCGAGGATCTCTACGACGACTTCCTCGCCGGCTTCACCGAGAAGATGAAGTCGGTCGAGCCGGGTGATCCGGCCTCAGATGAAACCGCGATCGGGCCGCTTTCTTCCAGCACCGCGACCGAACGGCTCCAGGACCAGCTTGACCGCGCGGTCGCCCAGGGCGCCGAAGTTGTCGTCGGCGGCGAACGGAACGGGAACTTCTTCCCGGTCACCGTGCTGACCGGAGTCACCCCCGAGAACGACGCCTACCGGGAAGAGTTCTTCGGGCCGGTGGCCACCGTCTACAAGGTGGCGAGTGAAGACGAAGCGGTCGAACTTGCCAATGACACCCCGTTCGGGCTGGGTTCGTACGTCTTCACCGACGATCCGGAACAGGCCCGGCGGGTAGCCGAGAACCTCGACACCGGCATGGTCTATGTGAACGGGGTCGGCCTCGACGGCGCCGAACTTCCCTTCGGTGGCGTCAAGCGTTCCGGTTTCGGCCGCGAGCTGGGCACCTACGGCATCCAGGAATTCATCAACAAGAAGCTGATCCGGACCCTCAAGTAGTTCAGCCGGAGGGCAGGCTCACCCGGCGGCCGCTGCGCACCACGCGGCCGCCGGCCACAGCCTGGGCGAGCACGTAGCCGAACCGGCCGGGACCCCATTGCCTGGCGCCCGCCTTCCTGGCCAGTTCCTCGCGGCTCATTTCGCCCTGCTCGGCCAGAATCGCGACCAGCGCCTCCACTTCAACCGCGGCCTCGACCTCGTCTCCGGCGGTAAGCGGGTAGCCGCGCGCCATCACGAGCGTGCCCGGGCCGGGCCGGAAGCGGCCGGTCCGCCGGCGGCGGGGAAGTTCGCGTTTTGGACCGCTTTCGGCCTCCACCTGATCCGAAGTGGCGGTCAGCGGCCTGGCGATCTGCTCGAGCGGCTGCTTTTCGGCTTTGACCCCGAAGATCAGTTCGGCCAGGGCACCGATCAGCATGATTCCGGCGCCGAGATAGAAGCCGATCGCCATCGTGCTCCGGTCACCGGTTTCGATCAGGTGGCCGAAGAGCAACGGGCCGACGATCCCGCCCAGGCCGGTACCGACCGCGTAGAAGAAGGCGATCGCCAGGGCCCGGGTCTCCATCGGAAAGATCTCGCTCACGGTCAGGTAGGCCGAGCTGGCCCCGGCCGAGGCGAAGAAGAAGATCGTGACCAGCAACGCCATGAACCAGTACTTGTCGAAGCCGTCCTGGGTAAACAGCAGGCCGAGGGCAAGTCCGCCGGCGGCGGCGATCCCGTAGGTGAGCACGATCATCGGCTTGCGGCCTACCGTGTCAAAGAGGCGACCCAGAACCAGTGGCCCGGCGAAATTGCTCAGGGCATAGACCGCGATGAAGATCGGCACGGTGCCGGAGGCAACACCGTAGAACGTGCCGAGCAGGGTCCCGAGGTCAAAGGTGATCGCGTTGTAGAGAAAGGCCTGGCCGACGAACAGGGCGAGTCCCAGGGCGGTTCGTTTCGGGTACTTGCGAAAGGCGGTCGAGGCGACTTCCCCGAGGGAGATCGTCTTGCGTTGTTCCACCTCGATGATCTCTTCCGGTTCCTCCAGCGACTGGCGGCCGGTTTCGCGTTCGACTTCCCGTTCGATGTCGCTGACGATCCGGTCGGCTTCCTTTTCCCGTCCGTGGATGAAAAGCCAGCGAGGGCTCTCGGGCACGTGCCGGCGAACGATCAGGATCGCGACTCCGAAGGTGGCGCCGAGGCCGAAGGCGAGCCTCCACCCCACGTCGGCAGCAAACAGGGCCGTGTCCAGCAGAACGATCGAACCCAGCGCGGCTGCCGCCGCCCCCAGCCAGTAGCTGCCGTTGATGATCAGGTCGACCCTTCCCCGCACCCGGGCCGGGATCAGCTCGTCGATCGCCGAGTTGATGGCTGAGTATTCACCGCCGATTCCGGCGCCGGTGAAGAACCGGCAGAGGTAGAAATACCAGGCGGAAAACGAGAAGGCCGTAGCTATGGTGGCGGTGATGTAGACGGCCAGCGTGATCAGGAAGAGCTTCTTGCGGCCGAAGCGATCGGTGAGCTGGCCGAAGAACAGCGCCCCGAGCACCGCTCCCGCGACGTAGATCGCGGCGGCGGTGCCGATCTGGCTGGCCCCTAACGCCAGCCCGCTGCCGGGCTCGGTCAGACGGGAGCCGATGCTGCCGACCAGGGTGACTTCCAGCCCGTCGAGGATCCAGACGGTTCCGAGCCCGATCACCACCATCCAGTGAAAGCGGCTCCACGGCAACCGGTCCAGACGCGCCGGAATCCTGGTCCGTATCCGACCCAGCTCCTCCGTGCCCGACTCCGAACTCATGTCGGCTCATGTACCCGATTCCTCCCGCTTCACTCACCCCCGCTCCCGTTCTGCCTCCGGTCTGGTTGACTGCCCGCATGGCCAGGCCGATACAGGTTCATCTCAGTCCGCAGCCCCTCGAGCGTTACCGTGATTTATTGGGGCCTGATTTCGATCCGATCGCCGAGCTGGCCGACGGGGCCCGCGGGCGTCTGGAAGGAAAGGTCGTCTGGAACGTCAACTCGACCGCGAGGGGCGGCGGCGTGGCAGAAATGCTGCGGGCTTACCTGCCCTACGTCCTCGACGACGGGGTCGACACCCGCTGGGCAGTCCTGCAGGAAGACCCGTCCTTCTTCCATCTGACCAAGCGGCTCCACAACAGTTTTCACGGCGACCCCGGTGATGGCGGGCCGCTCGGAGAGTCGGAGAAGCGCTTCTATGTCGAATCGCTCGCCGACAGCGGCCGGCAACTGGCCGGGATGGTTTCACCGGATGACGTGGTGATCCTCCACGACCCCCAGACGGCCGGGCTGGTGCCGGCAATCCGTGATCGGGGCGCAACCGTGATCTGGCGCTGCCACATCGGGGTCGACGAATCAAACGAGCAGACGGTCCGGGCCCAGGATTTTCTCGCGGCCGAGGTTGGCCAGGCGGATGCCTGCGTCTTCTCCCGGCCCTCCTATGTCTGGGAAGCGCTCCCGGACGGCATCTCGCACATCATCCCGCCCGGGATCGATGCCTTCACCCCGAAGAACTCGGAGATGGACGACGCGACGCGGGACGCGGTCCTCGGAGTGATCGGGCTCTCCGGCGAGAAGCCGGCGGAGCCGCCGGCGTTCACCCGCCCCGACGGCGGCCAGGGCGAGGTGCTGAGTTCCGGCGTGGTGGTCCAGACCAATCCGCTGCCTCCGGCGGTGCCGCTGGTGGTTCAGGTTTCGCGCTGGGACAAGCTCAAGGATCACGGCGGACTGCTCACCCTCTTCTCGAAGGAGATGAAGAACCGGGATGCGCACCTGGCCCTGGTCGGGCCGGACAGCGCCGGGGTCGACGACGACCCGGAGGGCGCCGCCGTCTACGAAGAGGTGCTCGGGCAGTTCCGCGCGCTGCCCGCAGAGGTCCGCGAGCGGGTCCATCTGGTCAGCCTGCCGATGGAGGACCTTGACGAGAATGCCTTCATGGTCAACGCGATCCAGCGTCGGGCCGACGTGATCGTCCAGAAAAGCCTGGCCGAAGGGTTCGGGCTGACCGTCTCGGAAGGGATGTGGAAGGCCCGGCCGATGGTCGCCAGCCGGATCGGCGGCATTCAGGACCAGATCGAGGACGGCACCTCGGGCATCCTGGTCGATGACCCCCGGGATCTGCCTGCCTTTGCCGCGGCAATCGATTCCCTGCTCGAAGACCGGGAACGGGCAGCCGCAATCGGCGATGCCGCAAAGCTCAAGGTCAAGTCGGGGCTGCTGTCGGTTCAGCGGCTGGCCCTCCACTACCAGCTGATTGACCACCTGATCTCTCCTCGGCCGTCTTGAGGTCGGTCACGATCCCGGCCGCCGCGGCAACCAGCGGCGCGGCGATGATCAGGCCGATCGATCCGAACAGTGCGCCACCGGCGATGGTGACCACCAGCACGGCCAGGGGATGGATGCCGAGGGTGCTGCCCATCGCGAACGGCTGAATCATCTGCTGGAGGATTCCGTTGGCGAGCAGCTGGACGACCGCCATCCCCATCGCGGCATCGGTTCCACCGGATCCGTAGGCCAGCAGCACGGTGAAGATTCCGGCCGTCCAGGCACCGAGGTACGGGATGTAGCCGGCCACGAAGGTGACCGCGCCGATCGTCGCGACCAGCGGCACTCCGATTATCAGCGCCCCGATCATCACCACCACGGCACTGAAGGCGGCAACGATCGTGACCCCGGCGAAATATCCCCGCAGCGACGAAATCATCCGGCCCGAAACGATCCGTGCCACCGGAGGCGGCAGGCTCGTCGCCCGCTCCGCCCAGCCCCTGATCGTCGGACCGTCCTTCAGCATGAAGAACGAGCTGAGCAGGACCATCGCGAGGAAGAAGAAGGCCGAAGAAATCCCGGCGATGCCCGAACCGACCCCGGAAAGCAGGGTCCCGATGCTGGCAGTTGCTCCTTCTTTGGCACCCTCCTTGGCCTTCTCGACCTGTTCCTCGTCGATTCCCTGGTCGGTCAGGAACTGGCTCAGGTCGTCGGTGGCCTTGTCCAGGTCCCGGCTGATCTCAGGGACCTCGCCGACGATCCCGTTGACCACCATCACCGCGCAGGCGGCACCGACCAGGACCAGCAGCAGCATGACCAGGATCGCGCCGATCGCCCGCGGCAGACCGAACCCGTTCATCTTCGAAACAAGGGGCGAGCCGACCGCACCGACGATCGAGGCGACGATCACCGGCACCACGATCACCTCGGTCAGCGAGGCAAGCCAGACCAGCGAAAGCAGCAGGATCGCGATGCCGACCAGAAACCAGGCGCCCAGCCCGGCGTTCCTCAACCAGGTCGGCACGGAAAAGACGTTGGTCAACTCGCCGGGATCGATCTCGAAGACCTGGTCGGCGGAAGACCGCTCCTCGTGCCCCGCCCGGCCTCTGATTCTGCCCCTGATCATGGCTCGCAGGCTACCGCCGGAACCAGACGGTTCCGGGGACCACGGGGCCGGGTTCGCCGGTCTGATTGACTGCCCCGATGCCCGCGATCGAAATCCACGACCTGAAGAAGAGCTTCGGCCCGATCAACGCCGTCGATGGACTCGATCTGGTCGTCGATGAAGGTGTCTGCCTGGGCCTTCTCGGTCCGAACGGCGCCGGCAAGTCGACCACGATGAAGATGCTTACCGGGCAGGCAATTCCCGATTCCGGCGTGATCCGGGTACTCGGCTACGAACTGCCGGGGCAGGCCAAGCAGGCGCGTGCGGCGATGGGGGTCGTGCCGCAGCTGGACAATCTCGACATCGACGTGACGGTCGAGGAGAACCTTGCCGTATTCGCCCGCCTCTACCGGGTCGACGATGTCGCCGCCGCGGTCGAGCGAACGCTCGAGATCGCCCGGCTGACCGATCGTCGCAAGGACGCCGTCGACAAGCTCTCCGGCGGCATGCGCCGCCGGCTCCTGCTGGCAAGGGGCCTGGTCCACGAGCCGAAACTGCTGCTGCTCGACGAGCCCACGGTTGGCCTCGACCCCCAGATCCGGACCGAGCTCTGGAGCCTGATCGACAACCTGCGCTCACGCGGCACCACGATCCTGATGTCCACTCACTACATCGAAGAAGCCGAAAGGCTGGCCGATGAGGTCGCGGTGGTTGCCGGAGGCAAGGTGATCGCCCGTGCCACCCCGAAGGAACTGATCGCCGAACATGCCGGCGAGAAGACCGCCGAGGTCTACGGCCCGCCCGAGCGGCTGACCGAGGTCCGCTCGGCAGCCGAGGAAGCCGGTCTCAGGGTCCGGGCGGCCGGTCCGGCGGTCGCGATCGTCGGAGCCGAGATGGCCGGACCGGGGCTGATCCCGCACGACGCCATCCACCGGGCCGGCTCGCTCGAGGACGTCTTCGTGATGCTGACCGGCGAGGACGCCGAATGAAGCCGGCCGGCGAGACCCGCTCGGTGCGCCGGCTCGAACCGGCCGTGATCCTGGCCGTGATGGGCCGGGAATTCGCCAACTTCCGGACTTTCTGGAAGTCGACCGCCTTCACCAGCACCTTTGAGCCGGTCGTCTACCTGCTGGCCTTTGGCCTTGGTCTCGGTTCGACCCTGGTTGCCGACGTCGACGGGATCGACTACGTCCAGTTCGTCGGCACCGGCCTGGTCGCGACCGCGGTCGTCTTCTCTTCAGCCCTGCCGGCCATGTTCGGCACCTTCGTCAAGGAGCGCTTCCAGCGAACCTATGACGCGATCCTCGCGGCGCCGGTCGACGTCGAGGAACTGGTCACCGCGGAGATGCTCTGGATCGGCCTGCGGGCAGCGGTCTTTGGCTGCTTCCCGCTGATCGTGACGATGTTCTTCGGGCTCGAGCCCCGGGTGACCATGCTGCTGGTCCCGATTTTTGCCTTCGTCACGGCGCTCGCCTTTTCCGCCTTCGGGATAACCATGGCCGCCCTGGTTTCGAAGATCGACCAGTTCAACTACGTCACGACCCTGGTCATCACGCCGCTCTTTCTGGTTGCCGGCACCTTCTTCCCGATCGACCAGTTGCCCCAGGGTTTTCAGATCGCGGCCCAGTTCAACCCGCTCTACCAGCTCGTTCAGTTGGTGCGCGATGCCTGCTTCGGCATGGAGGCGGTCGACGCCCTCCGCTTCCTCGGCCTGCTGACCCTCGCCTT